>WNGE01006401.1_pt1 | contig 13113 bp, 10 predicted proteins | sample 5400651 | NCBI WGS metagenome assembly WNGE01 (sample SAMN13153370, study PRJNA577476) | soil metagenome | isolation source: 60 cm soil or saprolite under grassland replicate 2 | place: USA:California | collected 2016-06-15 | reverse complement strand
CCCTTGACTCCCTCGACGATGGCGGTGGCGACCGCCTCGGGGTCGGTCGCGATCGGCGGGATGAAGATGACGAGAACGCTGTCGAGTTTCTCCTCCTCCAGCAGGATCCCCAACGCCTTCCGGTAGTGTTCCGGAGGTGCGGAGGCGAGCATGTCCACCGGGTTGCCCACGCTCGCCGCGGCCGGAAGAAAGGAGCGCAGTTTCGCCGCGGTCGCGGGTGACAGCGGCGGCAGCTCCAGCCCGCGCGCTTCGCAGGCGTCCGCCGCGAGAATCCCCGGACCACCGGCGTTGGTCAGGATCCCGACCCGGCGACCCCGAGGGCCGGGCTGATGCGAGAGCAGCGTCGCCACGTCGAAGAGCTCCTCGAGAGTCCCCGTCCGGATGACGCCCGCCTGCCGAAAGAGCGCGTCCACGACGGGGTCGGATTCGGCGAGCGCCCCCGTGTGCGAAGTGGCGGCGCGCGAGCCCGCGCTCGAGCGGCCGGCCTTCACCGCGACGATCGGTTTCTTGCGGGCGACGCGGCGGGCGATGCGCGAGAAGCGGACAGGATTGCCGAAGCTTTCCAGATACAGCAGGATGACGTCGGTGCGCGGGTCTTCGCTCCAATACTGGATCAGGTCGTTACCGGAGACATCCGCCTTGTTGCCGACCGACACGAACGTCGAGATCCCGAGATTCAGCTTGGAGCCGTAATCGAGTAGCGCCAGCCCCAGCGCCCCGCTCTGTGAGGAGAGAGCGACGCTGCCCTCCGGCGGGTAGACCGGACCGAACTGAGCGTCCAGGCGCACGTTCGGATCAGTGTTGACGAGGCCCATGCAGTTGGGCCCGACCATCCGGATCCCGGCGGCCCGGATTTTTTCGACCAGGACCGCCTCCCGGCGGCGCCCCTCCTCTCCCGTCTCGGAGAACCCCGCCGTGATCATGATGATGGCCTTGACCCCCTTGGCCACGCACTCGTCCACCGCGGCCTCTGCCATCGCCGCCGGAATCGAGATGACGGCGAGGTCCACATCGCCGGGGACGTCCGCGAGCCGCGGGTAGCACGGGATTCCCAGGATCTCCTTCGCGTTGGGATTGATCGGCACGACCTTGCCTTTGAAGCCGTTCGAAACGAGGTTGTAGAAAATCTCGGCGCCGATCTTGCCGCGCTCCCGGCTGGCGCCGAGGACGGCCACGACTTTCGGCTCGAACAGGAGCTTCATAGAGGCCGCGGCCGCGCGCTCGGACCGTTCCGCATAGCTGTCCTCGAACCGCGGAGTCGGCGTCAGCGAGAAGACGATTCGTCCGACGCCTCCTTCGAAGTGCTGCGTCACCTCGAAACCGCAGTTGCTGAAGACGTCGAGCATCCGGCGGTTCTGCGCGAGGACGTCGGCCTCGAAGACTCTGACCCCCCGGGCGCGCGCGATTTCGGCCAGCCTTTCCAGCAAGCGCGTTCCGATCCCCTGTCCCTGGAGCGCGTCCTCGACGGCGAACGCCGCGTCCGCGCGATCGGGCTGGCCGGCCTTCCGGAAGAAGTGGGCGGCCGCGACGATGCGGCCGGCGGTCTCGCCCACCAGCGCGAAGGTGTTCTCGTAGTCCACCCGGGAGATGCTCTGCGCCTTCTTGACGTCGAGCCGGGGAACGGAGAAGAAGCGGAAGTAGAGACTGTCGGGGGAAAGCCGCTTGTAGAAAGCCAGAAGAGCCGACGCGTCCTGCGGCCTTATCGGGCGAAGACGCAAGGTGGACCCGGACTTCAAGACGACGTCGGATTCTTCCTGAGCCGGATAGGCTGCCGGACCTTCAGCGGCGGCGCCGCCCGTGATTCTGTCTGACATGAGGACCTCCGCCGTCAGGTTCGCGCATTTGAGTGCTCGCGCGTTGATACGAATGGATCATGCTGCTGCCGCACAGATTCCCGACCGCGTCGCCGGAATCGTTTGATGCAGCTGAATCTGGCCCTCTCTCCTCTCCGGATCGATACTCCTCAATCGGGAGGAACGAAATGAATGTTCAAGCACTGATGAATCCCCGGGTCAAGTCCGCGGGGACGGACGCTTCGGTGGCCGACGTCGTCCTGCTCATGGAAAAACATGACTGCGGGGCAGTTCCGATCTTGAACGCCGCCAACAAGCTCGTCGGAATCGTCACGGACCGGGACATCTGTCTCGCGCTGGGATTCCGCCCCCTGCCGGCGGCGGGAATTCCCATCACCGACGTGATGTCGAAGAGAGTCTACGCCTGTGCGCCCGAAGAGGACGTCTCGAGGGCTCTCCAAACGATGAGGAACAAGAAGGTGCGCCGTCTGCCCGTCGTGGACGCCACCGGGCGGCTCGTCGGCATCCTCTCGATGGACGACGTGGTTCTCCATGCCGAGGACAACTTCGGCGAGACGGTGAAGACTCTGAAGGCCATCTACAGGCGCCCCGTCCCCAAGAAGGAGCCCGCCGTCCGGCTCGAGGCCTGATCGAGCCTCTCCCGTGGTCCCTTAGGCTCTCCTGCAGGCTGACGCGATGAAGATCCTGGTCGCGACGGACGGGTCCGGAACATCCAGCGCGGCGGTCCGTTTCGCCGCCGCGCTGGCGGCGAAATGCCGCAGGGGTAATCTGACAGTGATCACCGTCGGAAGACTCCCCTCGCGGCAGTGGCTTCGAGCTCTTCGTGCCGGCCGGTTGGAGTCTCCGCTCGAGGAGAGAGAGCGCGCCTGGTCCGAGAGGGTCCTGGAGAAAGGGCGCCGCGACGCGCAGCGGGTGGGAACTCGCGTCCGTACCGCGTACGCCGGAACGCTCGAGCTCGAGCCGATCGCCGAGGCGATCGCCCGAGCCGCCGACCGCGAGCGGGCGGATCTCGTCGTCGTCGGCAGCGGCGGCGCGAAGGAGCTTGCCCGCTGGATGCTCGGCAGCATCACGCACCGGCTCGTGCACGTGTGCCGGCTCCCCGTCGCGGTGGTGCGCGCCGGCGCCAGAATGAGCCGTGGGTCCGTCCGAATCCTCGTCGCAACGGACGGCTCGAAGCCCTCGCGGGAGGCCGTCCGCTTCGCGGCGCGCCTGGCCGCCGCGATTCCCCGCTCCCGCCTCGTCGTCCTGACCGTTTCGACTCTCGCAGCCGACATCGCGCTCACAGGCGCGGCGTTTGTGCGGGCGCTGGGCGTCCTGCCGGGGCTCGATCGGGCCGAACGGGAAGCCGGGGACAGGATCCTTCGCGCGGCGGCGCGGGAGACGCGCGGGCTCGGAAAGCGCGTCCAGTTCGTCTACCGAAGACCGCGGCGACCCACGCGGGCGGCCCATGCCGTCGTCCGGGAAGCCGCTCTCCAGGCGGCGGATCTGATCGTCCTCGGCAACGCCGGGAGGAGCGCCGTCAATGACCTCGTTCTCGGCAGCGTCGCCCAGCGCGTCCTCGATCTTTCGCGCCGGCCGGTCGTCCTCGTGCGGGCTTCTTCGAGAGGAAAACGGTGATCCTGTTCCGCGACCGCCGGGACGCCGTCCTTCTCGAGATACCGGGGTCCTCGCCGTCGGGATGTTCTACGAGGATTTCGAGCAGACGAGCGAGGAACAGGTTCGCGATCTCCTGGCCTTTCCGATATCGTCGCGGAAGGCCTCCTGAGTTAGGGGGAAATCCATGCGCAATCGCCTGGTTCCGCGAACGGAGTGGTACCGCTTCTTCCGGGACTTTTCCCGGCGCCACGAGGACTGGCTGGTCACGGTTCTGGTCGTGAGCCCCGGCCTCGGGCCCCAGGTCGAATCGAGCGATCTCCCGCTAGAGGGGATCGTCGCCGATCCTGCCGGTCACGGCCCGATCTCGATCTACGTGGGCCGCTCCCCCCAACGGCACGTCGAACACGATGTGGCGGACCCGACGCAGATCTGGGTCGAGCTGTCCGAGGACGGCGCCGAGAAGGCCCTCCAGATCGAATCGATGGATGGGACGAAGACCATCGTGGAGTTCCGATCGGCCCCGCTTCCTCAGGAAGTGGATGGCCTGCTCCACCCCTGATCTTGAAGCCCTGACCCTCGGACTCATTTCATGCCTCCCATCGTAACGCTGACGATGAATCCGGCGAGCGACGAGAACAGCCTGTTAAGCAGGTCTCACGGCCCGCGTCATCTCCGTGGATCGACGGAGAGATGATCCGTCACTTCGCGAACTCCGGGGGCGTGGCTGACTGTCTCCAGGATCACACTCTTCTCGGGCCACGTCCTGACTCTTCCCTCGAGAGTGACGGTGCCGCCCTCCACGTTCACGCGGATCTTCTCCGCTTCCCGCTCTGCTTCAAGCTCGAGCGCTTCTTCGATTGACGTGCGGCGCTGTCGCGGATCGACGCTGGTTGCCGCGACCGTCAACAGATTGTGAACGCCATATAGGATGAGACGAAAGGGAATCCTTTGCATGATTCGGCCGCATCATTCCGCGAGGAAGTCGCTGCGGTCGGCGGGGCCACGGAGCTCGCGCCGCGATGCGCGAGCGGTCCCGATCGCCGGCGTGAAGGGATAGGATCCAAACGTGGCGCGCGGCCGGATCCGGATCCTCGTGGGTGTGGACTTCTCCCGTGAGTCGCTCGGGGCGCTCCGCGCCGCTCGCAGGCTCGCGGGGATGGTGGGCGGCCGCATCACCCTGACTCACGTGCGCCCGACTTCCAACATGCGGGCGGCCGTTGTCGAGGAGCGCGGAGACCTTCTGCGCCGGCCGCCGGCCGGGCTCTCCGCAGCCATGGCGGATCACTATGCGCGCCGGCTCGCCGGGCTGCGGCGCCCGGGCTCGAAGGAGGAGGTGCTTCTGCTGCGCGGCGTTGCTGCTCCCTCTCTCTGTCGCGAGGCGCGACGAGGCTATGACCTGCTCGTCCTGGGAGACCGGGGGCGAGGCCGCGTTGCGGCGTTCCTCCTCGGCAGCACGGTCCAGGAGGCGATCGCCCGTTCCCCGATCCCCGTGGTCGTGACACGCCTGACTCGGAGAGACTCCTAGCCGTCGCACCGCGCTTGCGCGCGATCTGCGCCTCTGGGCGGCACCGGCCAGCGACTCGACCGGATGCGGCCTCGATCGCTCGCCTGCTATGAAAATGCAAGTGTTGCGGACGTAACCTACTGAAAAGGTGAGGTCCGCATTTTCATTCTCCAGGGCGAGCCGAAGGCTCATGACCGCTGATCCCGAGCAACCGCCGCGACCGGGTTAGAACGACGATTACTCGGACACTCCGGAACGCCGGGGCCTGAGTTTGAAGAGCTCGAACCAGAGAATGCTGGCCGCGCCGGCAGCCACGCCGAGCAGAGCATCCGCCGGCCCCACTCGCTCGAACCGGAAGAGGTCGCGCAGGACCGGAACGGCCAGGACAAGCGCGAGGGTCCCGGCGGCGCCGCCGACGACCAGCCACAGCGCCGGGTTGCTCGACTGGAGAGACCCCAGGATGGTTCTGGACCAGGATCGGTTCGTCAGGATCAGGCCAAGGTTTCCCGCGATGAGGGCGGCAAACGCCACCGCACGCCCGGGACCTTCGGGGCCGCCGCGCCCGAGCATCGCGATGAAAACCGCCAACACGACCGCGAGGACCCCCGTCCCCTGAAGGATGGAAAGAACCAGTATTCGCCTGGACAGGAGCGGTTCCTTCGATTTCCGCGGGGGCCGGCGCATGAGGTCCTCCTCCTCCGGTTCGGCCTCGAATGCGATCGAGCTGGCGGGGTCGATGATCAGTTCGAGGAAAACGATTTGAATGGGCAGAAGGAGAAGCGGCCAGCCGGCGAGCACCGGGAAGAGCGCCATCCCCGCGATCGCGACGTGGATCGCCAGAAGATAGGCGATCACCTTCTTGAGGTTGTCGAAGATTCTACGCCCGAGGCGGACCGCCTGCACGATCGAGGAGAAGTCGTCCTCCAGTAACACGAGCGCGGCCGCCTCCCGCGCGACGTCCGTGCCGCGGCCCCCCATCGCGATGCCGATGTGCGCCGCCTTCAGCGCGGGAGCGTCGTTGACGCCGTCCCCCGTCATCGCCACGATCTCTCCGCTGGCCTTGAGCGCCTGGACCAGCCGGAGCTTCTGCTCGGGCACGACCCGCGCGAAGACGGAGACCGATGGGACGCGCCGCTCGAGGGCTGCGGCGTCGAGCGCATCGAGCTCCGCCCCGGTCATCACGAGATCGTCCGGCAGACCGATCTCCCGCGCGATCTTCGCTGCGGTGACCGGGTAGTCCCCGGTGATCATGACGACCCGGATTCCCGCAGCCTTGCAATCGCGAATGGCGGCCGGGACCGATGCGCGCAGTGGATCCTCCAGGCCCACCAGGCCCAGGAGCTCGAAGGGATAATCGTGGACGTTTTCCGGCAGCACCGGTTTTTCAAAGCGGGCCCTGGCCACCGCGAGGACACGCAACCCCGCGCTTGCCAGCTCCTCGACCGAAGCGAAGAGGCCGTCAGTCTCCGCGGCCCCGAGGTGGCAGAGGTCCGCGATCGCCTCCGGCGCCCCCTTGGCCGCGATCACGGACTCCCCCCGCCCGCGGGCGCTCCAGGCGTGGGAGACGGCGAGCCGTTCGGGAGAGAGAGGATATTCGCGCAGAAGCTCCCAATCCTCGTGCAGGTGCTCGGTGCGGGCGAGCGCGCGCAGGCCGAGCTCACGGATCGCCTGCTCCATCGGGTCGAAGGGCGCCCTTCGGCTCGCGAGGACCGCGTACTCCACGAGCTCGTGAAACTCGTCGGGAAGCGTTTCGCTTCCGGCGACATCCAGGACCCGTTCGCCGGCGACGAGGCGGGTCACGCTCATCCGGTTGACTGTCAGAGTACCGGTCTTGTCGACGCAGAGCACCGTCGCGGCGCCGAGCGCCTCGATCGCAGCAACCCGGCGCGTCAGCACGCTCTTGCGCGAGAGCCGCCAGGCTCCGAGCGCGAGGAAGATCGTCAGCACCACGGGGAACTCCTCCGGCAGGATGGACATCGCGAGCGCCAGACCGGCGAGAAGCCCGTCAAAGAGACTCCCCCGCGATCGCCCGTAGAGTAGGGCAACAAGGAGACAGAGGGCAGCCCCGATCGCCGCCAGCCGCAGCACGATCCGGCCCATCTGCTGTTGAAGCGGTGTTTCCTCGAGCTCGATCGTCCCGAGGGACTTGCCGATCCTGCCCATCTCGGTGCCGGGTCCGGTCGCTGTCACGAGCACCAGACCCTGGCCCGCGACGACGAGGGTGCCGGAAAACACTCGTCGCTCCGGCTGCACGGTCTCGAGGCTCTCCTCCGGGACCGCGCGTTTGGAGACCGGGACGGACTCGCCGGTCAAGAGCGACTCATCGACGGAGAGGTTCGATGCCCAGAGGACGTTCCCGTCGGCCGGAACGCGGTCGCCCTCGGAAACTACGACCAGGTCGCCCCGCACGACCTCCCGGCCCGCGATCCGCCGGGACTCGCCGTCCCGGATGACCAGCGCCCGGGGGCTCGAGAGGTCACGCAGCGACTCCAGCGCCCGCTCGGTCTTGCGGTTCTGGAAGAACGTGATGCTCACGACAACGAGGACCGACAGAGAGAGGACGATGGCTTCGCGGAGATCTCCGAGCGCGATGTAGATCGCGCTGCAGGAAATGAGAAGCAGAATCATCGGCTCGCGCAGGACGTCCCGAGCCAGCCACAGCAGGCTTCGGCGCCTGGCGGAGGGGATCTCGTTCGCCCCGTCCTTCCGCATTCGCGCGGAGGCCTCGGCCGAGGAGAGCCCTCCCAGCCGACGAGGATCCAAAGGTTCCGAGCGGCTCACGGCGGCAAGGAGATTACTCTTCCGCGTTTGTCGCAGCCGGTTCACGGCGGCCGAGTGCGACGGCCTCATGTCGAATGGATTTGGGGCACCGCTCGCGTTCAACGCGCTCCCGGATCGCGTCATCAGGCTGAAGGAGCTCCAGTCGCGCTCCGGGCAGGCCTTTGCTAGGCTTCCTGCCGCCGGGATCCGGATATTTCGGTCAGTTTCGGGTTCGTTGAACGGGAGGACCTCACGGAAGTCCAGCGCCTAGCCCGCATAATTCACGAACGACTCCAGCCGTGTATCTCGGCAACACGCAATATCGCTGCAACAGCCCATTTATCTCTCAATGAGATGCACGTGTTTCGGCTGGGTGCCCGTGAATTATCCGGGCTGGCTCGTCGGTTCGCCCCGAGGACCGAGGCGTTGGCCGTGGCGGGCGCCATCCTGCTCGCGGCTCTTGGCGCGCGGCCGGTGGAGAAGAAGAGCTCCCCGCAGAACTCGGCCGCGAAGCTCAGTCACATGCTGGCTGGAGTCTTCCGGGGCTCGAGTCCGGGCAACGAACTGACGATCGTCTCGACCCCTCTGCCCTCGGCGCCGACTCTGCAGATCGCGAAGCTCGAGGTTCGGGTCACGGGAACGTATCAGGGAGACGCGGTCCTTCTGCGCGGACTCTGGCGGATCTCCTATCAGGGGGACGCGGTCTGGCTCGTCTTCATCCCGGGAGTCGATCCGATCGAGGCGGCGCGGCGCTTCTCCGACCCCACGTTCTCGCCGCCCGAGCTCGAGGCCGGATGCTGGTCGCTGTTGACGAGCAAGAACGGAGCCTTCGAGGGAACGGTCAAGCCATTCCCCAATTGCCGCAACGCGCTGCGAGCGGGCGAGGTTCAGAGCGTCGGAAAGGAATGGAGCGCGCACTTCTCCGCTGACGCGATGCGCTTCGAGAACCGGGAGACGGGCGAGGCTCTCTCCTTCTCGCGCGCCACCGCGGCGCGCTAGCTGAAACTGCCCGAGCGTGAGAATCCATTGCGACGCCGATGCCGTCACTGAATCGAGCCTTCGGCGCGACAGGGGTCACAGTCCCTGCGCTCGGCTACGGTGCCGCCGCGGCGGGAGATCCCACGCTCTCCGAAGCGGACGCGGGGGCGCTCTTGAACGGCGCGGTGGACACGGGGGCGAAGCTGATCGACACCGCGCGAAGCTACGATCTCTCCGAGGAGCGGATCGGCCGGCACCTCTCGCACCGGCGCCGGGAGCTCGTCCTTTCGACCAAGGTGGGCTACGGAGTACCGGGCCGTCTTGATTGGACCGGTCCCGCCGTAGAGGCGGGGATCGAACTCGCCCTCGGAAAACTGCGAACCGACGTCATCGACATCGTCCATCTCCACTCCTGCCCGAGCGATGTCTTGAGACGCGGGGAGGTTGTGGAAGCGCTCGTGCGCGCGAGGGAAGCCGGGAAGATCCGCGTGGCCGGCTACTCGGGCGACGGCGACGCCCTGGACCTGGCGGTTGATTCCGGGCGCTTCGGCGGCATCCAGACGTCGGTCAACCTCTGCGATCTCGCCTCCGAGGAGAAAGGCACAGTGGCCCGCGCGGTCGCGCGGGGCATGGGGGTTCTCGCCAAGCGTCCGCTCGCCAACGCGCCCTGGGCCCGGACGGTGGCGCCTGCCGGCGACGAGGCAGCCGCGGCCTACTTCCGTCGCTGGAGCCGGCTCGCTTACGACCTCGGGGATCTCGACCCGGCAGAGGTCGCCCTGCGCTTCGCCGCGTTTGCGCCGGGTATCGCCGCCGCCATCGTGGGAACGCGATCGCTCGCGCGGCTCTCCGCGCACCTGGCGGCGGTCGCCCACGGGCCGTTGCCCGAAGCGCTCGAGAACACCCTTCTCGCGCGCTGGCGAGAGCGCGGAGCGGGATGGCCGGGGATGATCTGAAGCGACCGACCCCAAAACATTACAGATCGCCCATGTCTGACAGGAGCCGCCACGGAAAACGCCGGCCGCCGCGCGAGGACGAGATCGAAGCGCTCGTCGCACGGATCGTCGAGGAGCTCGCGCAAGTGCCGGGCATCGCCGCCGTCGCCGTCGGCGGATCCTGGGCGCGCGGTGAGCGCGATACTTTCTCCGACGTTGATCTGGGGCTCTACTACGATCCGGCGCGGCCGCCGGCGATTGCGCGGCTGCGCGCCCTCGGGCGAAGACTCGAGCGGCGACCGCAGGCGCCCCCGCCAACCGTGACGGCGCTCGGCGGTTGGGGGCCGTGGATCGACGGGGGCGCCTGGCTCGAGATCGAGGGGCGGCGAGTCGACTGGATCTACCGCGATCTCTCGCGCGTCGAGCGAGCGATCGCCGACGCGCGGCGGGGAAGGATTTCCTCGCACTACCAGCCGGGCCACCCGCACGCGTTTCACAGCTACATCTACGCGGGCGAGGCGCACTTCGCTCTGATCCGCCATGACCCTCGGGGAAGGCTCGAGGCACTGCAGCGGCGCACTCGGCCCTACCCCACCGCTCTGCGCGACGCGATCCGAGATACGTTTCTCTGGGAAGCGCGGTTCGCGCTGGAGACGGCGGAAAAGTCGGCCCGGCGGGGGGACGTCTTTCACGTCGCCGGCTCGCTCTTTCGAAGCGCCGCCTGTCTCGTGCAGGTGCTCTTCGCCGCCAACCGCCGATACTTCGTCAACGAGAAGGGATCTCTCGCCGCAACCGACGCGTTCGCGCTCCGTCCCCATCGTTTCCGCGGCCGTGTGAAACGGATCCTGTCCGAACCGGGGAGTCGTCCGGCCGGGCTCGAACCGCGGTTGGCGGAGATGGCGGCGCTGGTTCGCGAAGTCGCGGACCTCTGATCGGATCCGGTCAGCCCGGGCTGGTCCGACTCATCCTCGCCGCCGGCCCCACCAGAGCCACAGCCTGCCCAGCGGACCCTTGCGCGAGGCCAGTGACAGCTCGAAGTGCCGCACGGCCCGGGTGAGAGGGAACGCGGGGCCGTAACGCTGCCTCAGGTGATGGAGATGGTCCATCGTGAACAGGTAGAGGTCGGTTTCGGCGTGGCCCGGAAACTGCTGGAGAATCTGGCTCCGGCGGATGGTCTCGATCATCGGCCGGTAGACCGCATCGTACCAGGACCGCACCGCCTCTTCCCACGAGACGGGACGCGCGAGCTCGATGCCGCGGTAGTAGCGGTGCACACTGACGTGGTCGAGGAGGCGCTCGTAGCCGTTCGGCGCCGTGACGCGAAACTCATCGTGTGAGGACGGGGCGAGCCCGGTCGCTTCGAGGAAACCAGCCAGACCCTCCTTCAAGATCACGTCCTCGATGGAGGCGCCCGGATCCAGCGGCACGTCGGTGACGAACTCCTTGACGCGCGCCTCGATCGTAGGCGTGCCCTGCGCGCGCGCGACCGAGACCCGGTGATGGCCGTCGACGACGAAGTCGACGTCGCCGACGCGGTAGAGCTCGACCGGAGGGAATCCGCGCGCCCCGAGGGCGAGCTCCTCGAGATCCTCCCACCGTTCCCTCAGCTTCTCCTCGCGCGGCAGGAACGCGCGGTTGAACTCGCGCTCCCGCTGCACGGTGCCCACGATCCGCTCGAGAGGAACGTCCTGTACTCCCCGGTCCACCACGCGCACCAGGTGGAGCCGCTCGCGCACCTGGTCGAACGGGAGGAGATCGGCGGGGCGCTTCAACAGATGCGAGAGAAGATCCTGCATCAGCGCGATCCGCCGGGCATTGTCGAATCCGTTCACGAGAGAGACCCGGCGGCGCGGACGCGCCGTGGACGATATGATGGCGGGCGGCTCTCGCCAAGCCTTCGAGCGGAGGGAAGATGTCCCGCGCGCGCCTGCTCCTGGTCACGCTGCTCGGTGTCGTCGTCTGGACGTGCGCCTTCCGCACGCCGCCGATCGCGGTTCCCCCGGAGCGTCCGCCCACACGCGCCGTCGCCCCAAGAGGTCCGATTCAGTGGCAGAATGACTGGACACGCGGCGCCGTCTTCTACGAAGTCTTCGTGAGGAGCTTCCGGGATTCCGGCGGCGACGGCAAGGGCGACCTCGGCGGCCTGATCGAGAAGCTCGACTACTTGAACGACGGGAACCCGGCGACGACGGCCGATCTCGGCGTGGACGCGCTGTGGCTGATGCCGGTCTTCGCGTCGCCGAGCTACCACGGCTACGACACGGTCGACTACGAGACGATCAATCCCGACTACGGGACGAACGCGGATTTCGCGCGTCTGGTCTCGGAGGCGCACCGGCGAGGCATCCGGGTCATCGTGGATTTCGTCGTGAACCACACGGGCTCGGGCCACCCGTGGTTCGCCGACTCCGCCTCGTCTCCGTCCTCGGCCCATCGAGACTGGTACGTCTGGAGACCGGACGATCCGGGTTGGACGCAGCCCTGGGGCGGCACGAACCCGACGTGGCATCCTTTGAACGGCTTCTACTTCTACGGCGTCTTCTGGAGCGGCATGCCCGACCTGAACTTCCGAACGCCCGCCGTGCGGCGGGAGATCGAGCGGCTGGCCAGTCTCTGGCTCGACCGCGGCGTTGACGGGTTCCGGCTCGACGCCGCCCGGCACATCGTGGAGGACGGCCCGGGGCAGGCCCAGGTTGACAGACCGGAGACCCATGCCTACTGGAAGGAATTCGCCGCATTCGTGCGGGCCGCCAGGCCGCAGGCCACGCTGGTCGGAGAGAACTGGACGGACACGCCGATTATCGCGACTTACTACGGATCGACGGCGGAGATCGCCGGGGGCGACGAGCTTCCGATGAATTTCGACTTCCCCCTGGCCGAACGGGTCCTCGCCGGCGTGGACTCGGGTGACGCTTCCGCCATCTCGGCCAAGCTCGCCGAGATCCAGGGCGTCGATCCCCCGGGTGTCGTCGACGCGCCGTTCCTGACCAACCATGATCAGGTCCGCGTGGCCACGCGGCTCGGCTCGAATCCCGGCAAGATGCGCAACGCGGCGGCCATCCTCCTGACGCTGCCCGGCGCTCCGTTTCTCTACTATGGAGAGGAGATCGGTCTCCGGAACGGGACGACGAACAACGACGAAGCCAAGCGCACGCCCATGCCGTGGGATGCGACGCCCGGCGGAGGGTTCACGACCGGCTCCCCCTGGTTCCCGTTTGCGCCGGGTCAGGGCGACACCAACGTCGCCGCGCAGACGCAGGATCCGGGCTCGCTCCTCTCCCGCTACCGGAACCTCGTCCGCGCCCGGAAGTCCTCGCCGGCGCTCCGGACGGGAACACTCGAATTGCTGACACCGGCTTCGGGAGCTTCGAGGGTGCTCGCCTTCGTGCGCGCCGAAGGGACGGAGCGCGTCCTGGTTCTCCACAACCTCTCCGACTCGGTCGCCGCCGCCGGGCCCTACTCCGTCTCGATCGCGGAAGCCCACGAGATCTTCGCGGACGCACACCTGGGCCAGCCGATCGGATCCGCC
>WNGE01006400.1_pt1 | contig 13113 bp, 10 predicted proteins | sample 5400651 | NCBI WGS metagenome assembly WNGE01 (sample SAMN13153370, study PRJNA577476) | soil metagenome | isolation source: 60 cm soil or saprolite under grassland replicate 2 | place: USA:California | collected 2016-06-15 | reverse complement strand
TCACGCCGCCATCACGCGCCAGCGTGACGCGGTACTTGCCGATCGCGATGCGCAAAGCGCCGGCGGGCCGCCAATTGACCGCATTGCTGTAGCTTCCCTCGCGCACAACCATGAGATCGAGGCCGAGGGTCTTTGCGAAATCGGCGCCCAGACCAAACTGATGATCCACCGCAAAACCGTGCGCGAAGGACATGCCGTAGCGCCCGCGCACAACGACGCGATTGCTGCCCCTCCCCATCGTGCCACTCCACAAACGTCCCTCGATCCCGGCATAGACGTCCTGGGCTGGGTCATTCGTCTTGAGCGATGAGAAGAAGTGCGTGGCGGCGGCGAGCCGCAGTCTGTCGCCGCCGAAGGCCCGGCTGGCGCCGACATCGATCGTCCAACGGTCAGCGCGGGCGACGTCGAGGCGGGTCTCATGAAACGCGACCGTTGCGCCCACACTGGTTCCCGCGAGGAGCCGCGACCAGGTGGCGCCAAACGCGAAGGTGTACACTGCCACCGCGCTGCCCGTGGGATCAGGGCTGTCGATCGTTTGCGTGATGTCGCTCAAACCGACACGCCCAAACAGCAGCCCGAACTGTCCGAGGGATCCTGCGGGGAAACGCACCGTGGAGATGAGACCGGTGGCATCGACGGCCGCAGGTGTTTGAATCGCTTCCACGGCGAGCAGGAGGCGCGCGCTATCTTCGGTCTGCGCCGGATTCCAGATCGCGGCGGCGGGACCGAGGGCAAGTGCAGGCGGCGTGGCGAGCGTCGTGCCAGCCACCCGCCACAGCGTCGTCCCGGTGGCCTGCTGCCCCGCAGCTCGCGCCGCGCCGATGGTCAGCAGGCCAACGACCAGCGGGCCAATGCGTTGCATGCCGAACGTTTACTCACGACTGTGGCGCCGTCAACTCAAGTCAACTATCTTCAACCGGTTACGGCACTTGGACATACTCCATTGCGGCTCTCCGAACTGCTGACACCCGACCGCATCCGGGTCCCCATCCGGGCCCAGAGCAAGGAGGGCGTATTGCGGGAATTGGTGGAGCTGCTGGTCGGGGCGAATGGGGCAGCCCCCGATGTCCTGCAGGCGGTGATGGAGCGAGAGCGGCAATTCCCAACCGGCATCGGGTATGGTGTAGCCGTTCCACATGGGAAGACGCCCGCCCTCGCCAATCTCGTCGCGGTCGCCGGCACGGCGCCCTCGCCTGTGCCTTATGAAACGGTGGACGGCGAGCCGGTGCGATTGTTCTTCCTGCTGGCCGGCCCGGAGTCGCAGGCGGGCGCACACGTGAAGGCGTTGAGTCGCATCTCGCGGCTCGTGCGGCGTGAGGCGACCCGCGCGCAGTTGCTCGCGGCCACGGATGGGCAGGAGTTCTACCGCATGCTGTGCGATGCGGAGCGGGGAGGGGGGGGAGCATAGACGCATCTGTGACTCGGACAACCCTGCGGACCCACCGTTGCGGCGCGCTACGTGCCGCCGACGTCGGACAACGCGTTCGCCTGGGGGGTTGGGTCCACCGCCGCCGCGACCTTGGAGGGATCGTGTTTCTCGATCTCCGCGATCGCGACGGACTCGTGCAGGTCGCCGTCGGCCCGGGTTGGGCCTCGCCGGAAATCGTCGCCCGCGCGCAGGCCGTCGGTGCGGAAGCGGTGTTGCTCGTCGACGGCGAGGTCGTGGCCCGCCCGCCGGCGATGCGCAACACCGAGCTCGCGACCGGCGAGATCGAAGTGCACGCCACGTTGCTGCGCGTCGCCGGCCCGGCCGCGACGCCCGCAATTCCGGTGGCACGCGGGAAGACCGAAGAGCTGCCGGCCGAGGAGCTGCGCCTGAAGCATCGCCACCTCGACCTGCGGCGCCCCGAGCTGCAAGCCAACCTGATCCTGCGCCACCGGCTGCTGCAGCGAGCGCGGCGCGCACTCAGCGAGCTCGACTTCCTCGAGATCGAAACGCCGATCCTCACCAAGCCGACACCCGAGGGCGCGCGCGACTATCTCGTCCCGTCGCGCGTGCACCCGGGCGAGTGTTACGCGTTGCCGCAGTCGCCGCAGATCTACAAACAGCTCCTCATGGTCTCGGGATTCGACCGCTATTTCCAGATCGCCCGCTGCTTCCGTGACGAAGACCTGCGCTTCGATCGGCAGCCCGAGTTCTCGCAGATCGACATCGAGGCGTCGTTCGTGGGGCAGGACGATGTCACCGGCGTGGTCGAGACGGTCCTGGTGGCGCTGTGGGACGAGGCCGGCCAGAAGATCGCGCGTCCGTTTCCGCGGCTCACGTGGCGTGAGGCCATGGAGCGCTACGGCACGGACAAGCCCGATCTGCGCTACGACTTTCCAATCAGTGACTGGACGACGCAGGTGCAGCCGCTCGCCGTGCCGTTCTTCCAGAGCGCGACGAACGGATCGCGCGTCCGGGGCATTGCGGTGCGGGGTGGTGGCACCTTATCCCGCAAGGACGTCGATCAACTCGCCGAAACCGCGAAGACCCACGGCGCGCCCGGGTTGGCGTGGGTCAAGCGCCAAGGCGAGCAGGTCGCGGGCTCGGTGGGCAAGCACTTCACGGCCGATGCGCTGGGCCGCATCGGCGTGGGCGACGGTGACGTCGCGCTCATGACGGTCGGCCCCGATCGCGTGACGTCGCCCGCACTCGACAAAGTCCGCCAGGAAGTCATCCGGCGGCTCGCACCACAGCCGAAGCTGGCGCATGCGTTCTGCTGGGTCGTCGACTTCCCGCTGTTCGAGCCCGATCCGGAGACAGGGAAGCCGGTCTTCGCGCACCACCCGTTCACCTCGCCGCATCCGGACGACGTGAGCAAGCTCGAGAGCGATCCGTTCGCCTGCCGGGCGCTGCATTACGACGCGGTCTACAACGGCAACGAGCTGGGCTCGGGCTCGATTCGTATCACAGACCCGGCCATTCAGCGCACGGTCTTCACGCATCTCGGACTGTCGGCGTCGGACATCGAGGCACGGTTCGGTTTCCTGCTGACGGCGCTGGCCGCCGGCGCGCCACCGCATGGGGGATTCGCGGTGGGCTTCGACCGCGTGGCCATGCTGCTCGCGGGCGCGGGTTCGCTGCGCGACGTGATCGCGTTTCCGAAGACAACCACGGCGCGCGCGCTGTTCGAGGGCGCGCCGGCGGCGGCACGGCCCGAGGATTTGGCCGCCCTTCACATCAAGGTGGTGCCATGAGCGACGACGTCGTCCACCGGCTATCTGTGGAAGGCGTGGATCCGCTGGCGTTGGCCGGCGTGAATGATGCCAACCTGCTCGAGTTGGCGCGCCGGCTGGGCGTGCGCGTCTCGCTCCGCGGCGACAATCTGTCGCTCGCCGGTCCCGCCGCCGCGATCGAGCGTGCCGGTGCGGTGGCACAGGCACTCATCGATCTGGCGCGGATGGGCGAGAATCTCGACGTACACGACGTCGAGCGCCTCATATCGGACGAGGCGCACGGTGAGCTCGGCCGCGGGGGAACGGGAACGGGGGCGACCCCGGACCCGGTAAAGATCATTCTCCCGGGGCTGCGCCGCGTCATTCAGCCGAAGACCACGGGGCAGCGCGAGTATCTCCGCTCGATTGCCGAGCACGACATCGTCATCGGGATCGGCCCGGCGGGCACCGGCAAGACGTACCTCGCGGTCGCGGCGGCAGTGGACGCGCTCGCCCGCAAACGCGTGCGCCGGATCATCCTGGCCCGGCCTGCGGTGGAAGCCGGCGAGAATCTCGGGTTCCTCCCGGGCGATCTCCAGGAGAAAGTCGATCCGTACCTGCGGCCGCTGTACGACGCGCTCGAAGACATGATGCCGCGCGAGCGCGTGCAGAAGGCGCTCGAGACCCGCATGATCGAGATTGCGCCGCTCGCGTACATGCGCGGCCGCACCTTGAACGACGCGTTCGTCATTCTGGATGAGGCGCAGAACGCGACCGGGATGCAGATGAAGATGTTCCTGACGCGGCTGGGCGTGAATTCGCGCGCCGTGATCACCGGCGATAAGACGCAGATCGACCTGCCCAACCGCGAGGACTCCGGCCTGCTCCAGGTCGAGCGTATCCTCCCCGGGATCGAGGGAATCGGCTTCTGCTACCTCGGCGACGGCGACGTCGTCCGCCACCGGCTGGTGCGCGACATCATTCGCGCCTACGCCGAGGACGCGCAGGGTTGAGATGAAGCTCCCGACGCGGGATCAGGTGCGCTATCACGCCGCGCGCTGGGCGTGGGTCCCCGCGCTCGCGCTGGTGGTGCATGTCGCCTTCCCGTCGAGCTCGGCCGACGTCGCGCCGCTGCTCGAGCCGGGAGCGCAGGCCGACCAGGAGATCGTGGCGCCGTTCAACTTCGTCGTGAACAAGTCGGAAGACGAGCTGCAGCGCGAGTCCGAAGAGCTGGCGGCGTCGGCGAAGCCGATCTACGAGTTTCGCCAGCACGCCTACGACAGCGCCGCCACCACCATGGCCGCGTTCTTTACCGCGGTGGACGCCGCGGTCGACCAGGGTCCCCAGGCGGTGATTCGCGCGGCCGGCGATTTCGGCGTCCCGGTCACGCTGCAGGAAGCCGCGTATGTGAGCAAAGGCGGGAAGCGCCGCGCCCTGGAGCAATCACTCGTAAAAGTGTTCGATCGCACGCTGGCCCAGGGCGTCACCGGGCCAGGCGTGATGCAGGTCGAGCAGTCCCGGGAGCTGATCGTGCGCCGCGGATCCACCGAGTCGTCGGTGCAGCGCGACCAGGTCCTCACCTTCGCACAGTACCTGAGCCGCGCCAAGCAACTGCACCCAGACGCCGGGTCGAGCGTGGGCGACGTGCTTTACCTGAAACTGGTGCGCCAGTTCTTCCGGCCCACGCTGATCGCGAAGCAGCTCGAGACCGAGCGGCGCCGCAACGAGCTGCGCGGCAGCGTCGATCCCAGCAAATACATCGTGCGCGCCGGCGACCGGATCGTGGCGCCGCATGAAGTGGTCACGAACGAAGCCCACGAGCGCCTGCTGGCGCTGCACCAGGAGCTGTTGCGCCGCGGCGCGGCGACGACGTACTCGATCCGTGGCGTGCTCGGCCCGCTGCTCCGCGACTCGCTGATCCTGTCGATTTTCTGGGTACTGCTGGTGTTCTACCGGCGCGAGACCTACCGCGACCAGCGTCAGGTGGCCCTGATCGGCGGGCTGTTCGCGGTGCTCTTGGCGCAGGCCGGGTTTGTCGCGCGATTCTATCCGGCGCATCCGGAAATCGTCTTCATGCCGTTCCTCGCCATGATGATGACGGTGTTGTTCAACGGCAGGGTCTCGATGATTGCGGCGATGATTCTGGCTGTGGTGGTCGGACTGCAGCCGGTCTTCCACGATGTGCCGGCGACATTCCTGTGCGTCGTCGGCGGCGTCACGGCCGCGCTCTCGGTGAAGACGCTGCGGAGCCGGAGCAACTTCTACGCGCCCGTCCTGATCATCGTCGCGGGATACCTCACCGGCGCCCTCGCGCTGGGCCTCGCGAGCGGCTGGCCCATCCAGGAAATCGGCCTCCGCGGGCTGTGGGGCGCGCTGAACGGGTTGGTGTCGGCAGGGCTCACGTTCTTTTTGCTCCCGGTCGCCGAGTCGGTCACCCACATCACGACCGATCTGACGCTGCTCGAGCTGTCCGATCCGAGCCGGCCGCTACTCCGTCGCCTCTCGCTCGAAGCGCCGGGGACGTACGCGCACAGCGTGGCGATGGCGAACCTCGTCGAGGCGGCGTGCAACCGGATCGGTGCGAACGGCCTGCTGGGCCGCGTGGGCTGCTACTACCATGACATCGGCAAGGTCAGGAATCCGCTGTACTTCGTGGAGAATCAGATTCCGGGGAACAACCCGCACGACCGGCTGAAGCCGCTCCAGTCAGCCCAGATCATCAAGGCGCACGTCACCGACGGCCTGGCGCTCGCCGCCGAGGCGCATCTGCCCGATGCGGTCGCCGCGTTCATTCCGGAGCATCACGGGACCACGGAGATCACCTACTTCCTGGACAAGGCGAAGAAGGTCGACGGCGGGCAGATCCGCGATCCACAAGATTTTGTCTATCCCGGCCCCAAACCGCGCTCGATGGAGACCGCGATCTCCATGATCGCCGACTCGGTCGAAGCAGCGCTGCGCGTCCTCGAGGACCTGACGCCGCAGAAAATCTCTGAGGCGATTGCGCACATCGTGCGCACCAAGGTGAACGCCGGCCAGTTCGATGAAGCCCCGCTCACGCTGCAGCAGATCGAGCAGGTGAAAGCCGCCTTCATGGTCGTGTTGAGTGGGATGTATCACAATCGCATCGACTACCCGGAGTCCAGTGGCGGCATCAGTGCGGCCTGGCACTCGGCGGCCGCGCGCTGACGAGCTGATGCGCGTCGCGAAGCGGGTGTTGGCGTGGGAACGCGCGCCCGCGAGGTCGCACGTCGACATCACGCTGCTCTCGGCCGCGGCCATGCGGCGGGTCAACCGCCGCGCCACCGGGCGCCGCGGCCTGACCGACGTGATCGCCTACGCCCTGCCGCAGCCGGACGGCCGCGTGCTGGGCGATGTCTACATCTCCCCAGCCGCCGCGGCGAACGCCGCCGGAAACGGAGCCGGGTTGCAGGAAGAGCTCGTGCGACTGGCCGTTCACGGCACCCTCCACGTCCTGGGCTTCGATCATCCCGAAGGTCCAGGGCGCACCCGGTCACGGATGTGGCGGCTGCAAGAACGCTACGTCAAACGACTCCTTCGCTGATGCTCACCGAAGCGGCACTGCAACTCATCGGGCTCGTCGTCGCCATCAGCGCCGGGGTATGGGCGGCGCTGCTGGCGCTCGGCGAGGAAGCCGCCGTCGGGGAAGCGCTGCACACCCTGGGCGACGCACCGCCGATCGCCGCCGAACGGCGCGTGCCGCTGCATCGCGCACTCCACATCGCGCGCCTGGCGCTCCTCGTGCTCGGTGCGGTCGCGACCGCGAACGCGGTGGCGTGGTGGACACGGCCGTGGGTTGAAGCCATGGTCACCCTCGTCGTCGGTACCGTGCTGCTGTTCATCGTTGGTGATGCGCTGCCACGCAGCGTGGCGCAGATTGCCCCAGAGGTGTCGGAGGCCGCGTTGCCGCTGGCGCGCCGCACACTCGCGCCGTTCGGACCGCTGCTGTGGCTGCTCGCCTGGGCGGATCGCGGACTGCACGCGATCGTGCACACGCCACGGCCGTTGCAACCGGACCTCGGCGTGGCGCAGCGCGACATGCTGCTCGGCGTCTTCACGCTGGCCGATACGACGGTGGTTGAGGTCATGACGCCGCGTCTCGACATGACGGGCGTGGACATTTCGGCCTCCGTCGAAGAAGTCCTCGACGCATTCCGGCAGAGCCAGCACTCCCGCCTGCCCGTCATCGACGGCTCACCCGACAACATCGGCGGCGTGGTGTTCGGCAAGGATCTCGTGCCCATCGCGATGGGGCTCGCGGAGCCGGGCACGCGCTGGCAGACGCTGGTGCGGCCGGCGGCGTTTGTGCCGGAGACCAAGACGCTCGACAACCAGCTCCGCGATTTTCAAGGAACGCCGGCGCACATCGCGATCGTCGTCGATGAGTTCGGGGGCACGTCAGGGCTGATCACGCGCGAGGACATTCTCGAGGAGATCGTCGGCGAGATCCGCGACGAACACGACACCGAGACAACCCCGGCCATTCGGCAGGATGGCGCACGCATCTGGGTGGACGGGGGCACGAGCCTCGACGAGCTGTCGGCAGCGCTGGGAGCGACGATCGCGCACGCCGAAGTGTCGACCGTGGGCGGGCTCGTGTACTCGGTGCTGGGACGCGTGCCGCGCCCCGGCGACGAGCTCACGCTGGACGGCTACCGTGTCGTCGTAGAGCGCGTGGAGCAACGCCGTGTCACTCAGGTGTCGTTCGAGAAGCAATGAGCGTCGCCCTCGCGGTCCTGCTGGTCGGTCTGCTGGTCGCCGGCGTCTCAGCCGCGGTGGGCGTCGCCGCGGCGACGGTCAGCCAGCACGAGCTGACCCGCTGGGTGGCGTACAAGCTCCGGGGCTCGGCGGCGACGGTCAGCGTGTTGCAGAACCCCGGGCGCACCCTCGCCACCGCCAACATGCTCACGACGGTGGGCGTCCTGCTCGCCGCGGGCGCAATTCCGGCGCTCCTCGCCGCGACGACGCCGACGTTCCTCGGGATTTTCACCATCACGGTCGGCGTTCCGGTCTTCATCGGCGCGGCGTACCTGGTGCCGCGCGTCCTGGGAAGACGGTGGGCCGAGCCGCTGGTCGGGCGCGCGGTGCCGCTCATGGAGCGGTTCGGGGGCGTACTGGCGCCGTTCATTCCGCGCCGCGAGGGGTCCACGCGCACCACGCTCGCCGCGCTGCTCACGGGCGCCAATACCGACGCCCTGGCCACGCGGGACGAGATGGCCGTCGTGTCGGGTGTCCTCGCGTTCGCCGATCGTCCGGTGCGCGAGCTGATGACGCCGCGGACGGCGATCGTCGCATTTCCCGAAGGCATTCTGACCGCCGAAGCGGCGCACGTGCTGCAACAGTCCGGATACAGCCGCTATCCGGTGCATCGCGGCTCGCTGGACCAGGTGGCCGGCGTCGCGCACACGCTCGATCTGTTGGGCCGCCAGCCCGAGGATCCGATTCTCGTGCGCCCGCCGCTGAGCGTTCCCGGCACCATCCGCGCCGCTGATCTCATGCTCGAAATGCAGCGCGGCGGCCAGCACCTCGCCGTCGTCCTCGACGAGTTCGGCGGCACGGCGGGCCTCGTGACGTTCGAGGACCTGCTCAACGATCTCGTCAGCGAGCTGTTCGAGCCATCCTCGTCGACTCCAGATGTGACGCGCGTGGTGGAGGTGGAAGGCAGCGCGCTCACCACGGAGCTCGCCGAGAAGCTCGGTGTGCCCCTGGGCGGCAGCGGCGCAGCCCAGACCGTCGGCGGGTTGCTGATGCAGACCCTGGGCCGCATTCCGCGCCCGGGCGAGCGGTTCACGTATCTGGGCCTGGAATTCGATATCCTCGCGGCCAGCGCGACGCGCGTCGAACGCGTGGCGGTTCGGCCCGGACCGGTGCGCACGATTGCGCTGGGTGGAGGGTCGCCGTGACCGCCCCCGAGGCACCAGACCTCAGGCTCGACGAGCTGAAGGAGCTGGCCGAGCAGGAGGATCTGCACCCCTTCCTCGCGCGCGCCCGCAACGTCCATCCGTCCGACCTCGCGGACGTGCTGTCGGCCCTCGAGGAATCCATTCGCGTACGCATCATTTCCGAGCTGCCGATCGAGCTCGCCTCGAGCGCGCTGGCGGAAATGGAGGCCGCCGAGCATCCCGAAGCAATGCTGCTCGCCGTGGGGCCGGAATACGCCGCGGAGCTCGTGGAGGAGATGCCCAGCGACGATGCCGCGGATCTCGTAGCGGAGTTGCCCGCCCGCGAGCGGCAGGCAGTCCTCGACGAAATCACCGATCGGACCGAAGTCGAGAAGCTGCTCACGTACCCGGAGGATTCCGCCGGTGGCTTGATGACCTCGAACGTGGTCAACGTGCGTGAGGACAACACCGTCGCCGAGGCGCTCGAGGCGATCCGGCGCCAGAGCGAAGAGGACGAGAGCCAGTTGTATCAGGTCTATGCCGTCGATGGCCAGGGCAATCTGAAGGGCATCGTCCCGATCGCCCGCCTGATCGTCTCCGCGCCGACCAAGCTGGTCGGCGACGTCATGGAGCAGCCGAGCGTCCAGGTGCAGCCGCAGCAGGACCAGGAGGAGGTCGGGCGGCTCATGGCGCGCTACAACGTCGCGGCCGTTCCCGTGGTGGACGAGACCGGAAAGCTCCTGGGCCGCATCACCTTCGACGACGTCATCGATGTCGTAGAAGCGGAGAGCACGGAAGACCTCCTGAAGTTCGGCGGCATGGAGGCCCTCGACGCGCCCTACCTCAAGGTCGCGTTCGGCCGCATGGTCCGAAAACGCGCCGGCTGGCTGGCCGCGCTGTTTCTCGGCGAAATGCTCACGGCCACGGCAATGGCGTTCTTCGAGGAGGAAATCGCGAAGGCCGTCATCCTCGCGCTCTTTGTGCCGCTCATCATCTCGAGCGGTGGCAACTCGGGCTCGCAGGCGTCGACGTTGGTCATCCGCGCCATGGCGCTGGGCGAGGTCAATCTGCGCGACTGGTGGCGCGTTATTCGGCGTGAGATCGCGACGGGCATCGTCCTTGGCCTGGTGCTGGGGGCGATCGGATTTCTCCGGATCACATTGTGGCACGCGATCACCGGGATCTACGGTGAGCATTACCTGCTCGTCGCGTTCACGGTTTTTGGAAGTCTGATCGGCGTCGTGACGTTCGGCACGATGGCGGGATCCCTGTTGCCCTTCATCCTGCGCCGGCTCGGATTCGACCCCGCCAGCGCATCGGCACCGTTCGTCGCGACGCTCGTCGACGTCACCGGGTTGGTCATCTACTTCACCGTGGCGTCGGTGATTCTGCGTGGAACCCTCCTGTGACGGCCACGCCGCCGTTATCCTTAGGGCATATGCGACTCGACGCGGTGCTCGAAGGGTTGGCGCGCGGAGATACCTCGGCCCTAGCCCGCGCGATCAGTCTGGTCGAGAACCAGCATGACGGGTTTGAGCGCGTATTGTCGGGGTTACATGGGAAGATCGGGAAGCGGCACACGCAACGCATCGGCATCACCGGTCCACCCGGAGCGGGGAAGAGCACGATCACCGAGCAGCTGGTCCGGGCCTATCGCCAGCGCGACCTCAAGGTCGCCGTCATCGCCGTGGACCCGACGAGCCCCTTCACGGGCGGCGCGCTGCTCGGCGACCGCATCCGGATGGAGTCGGTCAGTCTCGATCCCGGCGTGTTCATCCGCTCGATGGCGACGCGCGGCGCGCAGGGGGGCCTTGCCACCACCACCGAAGAGGTTGCCGACGTCCTCGAGGCGTTTGGCTTCGATCGGATCCTCATCGAGACGGTGGGGGTCGGCCAGACCGAGCTCGACATCGCCGCGACGGCGGAAACTACGGTACTGGTGCTCGTGCCGGAGTCCGGGGACGGGATCCAGACGCTGAAAGCGGGCGTGATGGAGATCGCGGAGCTGTACGTGATCAACAAGAGCGATCGGCCCGGGGCGGATAAGCTGAAGCAAGAGGTCGAGGTGATGCTCGGCATACGGCGTGGGAATGCGTTTGTGAATGTGCGGCCGCACCATGGGGCGGCGAAGGGCGGCGGAGGGCGGCGAGGTGAGGCGGCGGCGAAGGACGAATGGGAGGCCCCTGTGCTTACCACGATCGCCTCGAAAGGCGAAGGAATCGCCGAGCTCGTCGCAGCGCTCGACAGGCACCACGAATATCTGAGTTCGAGCGGCAAGCTGGTCGAGCGACGCAAGAAACGATTAGCAGCCAGAACTCGCGCCGTCGTGAACCGGGCGATCCGCCAATGGGTGTGGGACGAGACCCAGGCGGAAGCGCTGATGGCACAGCGGCTCGACGAGGTGGCGACCGGGACGCGCAGTCCCTACGACGTCGCGGCGGAAGTCCTGCAGCAAATAAGGAACGGGAAATGACCATCGAGAAAAAGCCGGTCTATACATCCGCCGACCTGCGCGGTTTTGACCCGGAACGGCAACTGGGACGCCCCGGCGAGTATCCGTTCACGCGCGGTATTCATCCGACGATGTACCGCGGCAAGCTCTGGACGATGCGGCAGTTCGCCGGTTTCGGCGGCGCGGCCGATACGAATCGGCGCTACAAGTTCCTGCTGGAACATGGGCAGACCGGCCTCTCGGTCGCGTTCGATTTCCCGACGTTGATGGGCTACGACTCCGATCACCCGCGCTCGGAGGGAGAGGTCGGGAAGTGCGGTGTCGCCATATCGTCCCTGGCGGACATGGAAACCTTGTTCGACGGCATCCCGCTCGATCAGGTGTCGACCTCCATGACGATCAACGGTCCAGCCGCGATCCTGTTCTGCTTTTACGTGGCCGCCGCCGAGAAACAGGGTGTGCCGCTCGCGAAGCTGCGCGGCACAGTGCAGAACGACATTCTCAAGGAGTACATGGCCCAGCATGCGTGGGTCTATCCGGTCGAGCCCGCGCTCAAGGTCATCGTCGACATGTTCGAGTGGGGCGCCAAGCACACGCCGTTGTGGAACACGATTTCGATCTCCGGCTACCACATCCGCGAAGCGGGCGCCACCGCCGCGCAGGAGCTCGCGTTCACGCTCGCGAACGGGTTTACCTACGTCGAACGAGGCATCGCCCGGGGTCTCGACATCGACAGCTTCGCCGCACGCCTTTCCTTCTTCTGGGACATTCACAACGACTTCTTCGAGGAGATCGCCAAGCTGCGGGCCGCGCGCCGGATCTGGGCCCGGCACATGCGCGAGCGCTATAAAGCGAAACAGGCGCGCTCCTGGATGATGCGGTTCCACAGCCAGACGGCCGGCGTTACGCTGACGGCCCAACAGCCGCTCAACAACATCGTGCGCGTCGCCTATCAGGCACTCGCGGCCGTCCTCGGCGGCACGCAGTCGCTCCACACGAATTCGCTGGATGAAACGCTCGCCCTCCCGACCGAGCAGTCGGTGCAGGTCGCCCTCCGGACACAGCAGATTCTTGCCCACGAAACCGGCGTGGCCGAGGTGATCGATCCGCTCGGCGGCTCGTATTTCATCGAGGCGCTCACGGATCAACTCGAGCGCGAAGCCGAAGCACTCTTTGCCGAGATCAATTCGATCGGCGGCGTGGTCCGCGGGATCGAGAGCGGCTGGTTCCAGCGCCAGATTGCCCAGTCCGCGGCCGCTTTCCAGCGTCACATCGAGCTCAATGAGAAGGTGATCGTCGGAGTCAACGAGTTCCTGTCCGAGGACGACCAGCCCGTCGAAATCCTGAAGGTCTCCAACGACGCCGAGGACGAGCAGCGTCGCCGCCTCGCCCGCGTGCGCGCGGAGCGAGACACGGCCCTGGTCGAGCGGCGGCTCGACGTCCTGCGTCAGGCGGCGGAGTCGGATCAGAATGTGATTGGACCAATGCTCGATTGTGCGCGCGCCTACGCGACGCTGTACGAGATCCGCCACGCGCTGGAGCGCGTGTGGGGAGCGTACCGCGAACCCGTCTTCTTTTAGATCATGAGTGCTCCCCCCCTGCCTGCCGCGATCACCGAGC
>WNGE01006399.1_pt1 | contig 13113 bp, 17 predicted proteins | sample 5400651 | NCBI WGS metagenome assembly WNGE01 (sample SAMN13153370, study PRJNA577476) | soil metagenome | isolation source: 60 cm soil or saprolite under grassland replicate 2 | place: USA:California | collected 2016-06-15 | reverse complement strand
ACAAGCAGATGAAGGCCCTGGAACAACGCTCGATCAGGCGACACGCCTTCCACGGGGAATGGAACTACACCCTGCTGCCCGCTCGCCAGCCGACACACCCGACATCACAGAAGTAAATTTTCGGAGAGCCCTTAGCGGAGTAAGCGAGCGCGCCAGGGCCGCTTTAGCAGCAGCGGAAAGCGCGCGGGTCCGCACCGAAGCCGACTACGACCGCGGACCCCGGGCCTGGCAGCGGGTAGAGCATGAGTTCCGCCGGGCGGCCGGGCAGCTCGCCGATGGCCGGGATCCCCTGGTGTCTGCCGCATGGCTAGGAGTTGGCCGGTCGACCCGCTACCAGAAGGGCCGCCGTGATGACACGCTCCAGGCGTTTATTGAGGCGCTCTACTGGAACCGCAGCAACGCCGATGCGTGGGCTGAGCTCGTGGACTATACCTCCGCCGCACCACACCTGCCCACCCTGATCGGGATCTACGCACGGATCCCGTTCTCGATCCGGCCGAGGGTCCTGCCTGTCCTTCTCACGATGTCCCACGGCCACGACCAGCTCGGCAGGATGGACCCTGTTACCGGCGCCAGGCTGCGCACCGAACTGCTAACGCTAGGCGAGTCCGAGCAAGACCGGGGAACGGTGGCGCAACTAGCGGGCCAAGCGGGCCTGGCCGCGGAGAAAGCCGGTGACCTCGACACCGCCGTCGCCTGGTGGCGACGCGCTGTCGCCGCCGGAAGCACCGATGAGAAAGTCGCCGACAGGCTCAGCACCTGGCTAGTTAAACAGCACGAGTTCCGGGAAGCCCGGGCAGTCCTGCGACAAGCCATGGCAACGTCGCCGCAGTCCCCCACCGTGGCCGAGCGGATGCAACGGCGGCTGGAACGCTGCGAACGGAGCCTCACGGACTAGCCGGAGTGCGTCAGCCACCGGCAGAGATGCGAGTTCGGATATGAGTGCCTGCAGGGGCCATTACACCACCGATGCCCACACTACTTTGCCGCCCATATCCTCCGTCCGATACCAGTTCCATTGGTCACTGATTGCTTCAACCAGGAGCAGGCCCCGGCCATTCTCCGCTTCCTCGTCCTTCTCGATACGGGCCGGCTCCTTCCGGCTTGCATCCCACACCAGAATTAAGACCCGCGCCTTGTCTGACAGCAGCCATAGCCGTACCGGGAAGTTCTGTTTCAGCGATAGGGACGCTGTGACGCCGTTAGTGATTAGCTCCGAAACGACGAGTTCGACGCTCTCGCTCAGCCCGGTGAGTCGCCATTCCCACATCAGTTGCCGGGCATGCAGGCGGGCACATGGCACTGCGCCTGGTAAGGCACCCAGTTCGATGTAATCCCGGAGCTGCCACGCGCCCGTCATCCAGTTTCCTCGGTGCCGGAGGGGTGGAACCGGCACCGGAGCGCCTCTGCTGCCGAGATTACTGGTGCCTGCAAGCCTGCCGATCCCGTGCGCAGCGCCGGTTCGTTCTCCAAGTGCACGCGCATCACGGATGGCCAAGCGACTATTGCGGTCAAGAGCATTAAGCATCAGGGCCTTCTTCTGTCTGGTGATATGCACTGGAGCTCCCGCTACAGGATCCGCTGCCTCTTGGTCTTCCTGAATAGCGAGCGCCTGCGCTGCATCGGCGGCGGCACGAAACTGCTCCGCAACGCGATCGCGGGAAGTGACGTTGCGCATCGGCGTTCTCCCTTCAGGCAGGGAGGAAACCGTAATCCGCCCGCACCTCGCAAGACGTGCGGTCATGGGCATGGGCGTGCGTAAGGGGGCGTGCAAGACATGGCGATTCTGGAAAGCCTGCGAGCTGCGTGAAACACTGGACTGTCAACCGAGATCAGGAAGCAAAGGGAAGGCCATGCGCGATGGCTGGACGGCCGAAGAAGCCCAACCGGCAGCTCGCTGCGCTCATCGCTGAGGCAGGATTCTCCAACAAGGGCCTCGCGAGGCGCGTGGTCGACCTCGGGCAGATGCGTGGATACCGGGATTTGAAGTACAACCACAGCTCCGTGGAGCGCTGGCTGCGCGGCGAGCAGCCACGACCGCCGACGCCGCGGTTATTAGCTGAAGTGTTCAGCGCCGCGCTCGGGAGACCAGTCGCTCTCGCTGAGCTCGGCATGGCGCGTAAGCCGTTTTCCGGCGAATCGGCGCTGCACATGTCGCCAACACCCGCAGACGTCGCCCGCGTTGTCCGCGGCCTCTCGGAGGGCGACCTTGAGCAGCGGCGGGTACTCGTCAGATCAGACTTTGACCTTGTCGCCTACTCCTCGGCGGCGCTTCGCTGGATCATCGCGCCCCGGACCGCCCTGACGCCCGGCAGGGGCGCTCGCCGCATCGGAATGGCCGACGTTCGCGAGATCCGCGAGGCGACCGGCGCGTTCCGGGTGCTGGACAACCGGCTCGGCGGCGGACGCATCCGCCCGACTGTTGTCGAGTACCTTCACACCGACATCACACCGCTGCTGAGAGATGGCCGATGCGCCGAAGACGTGCGACGGCAGCTCTTCTCCGCCACTGCCGAACTCGCCCAGCTGGCCGGATGGCAGGCTTACGACCTGGAGATGCAAGGACTCGCCCAGCGGTATCTCGTCCAAGCGCTCACGATGGCCCGCTTCGCGGGTGATGAAGGGCTCGGCGGAGAGATCCTTGCCGCGATGAGCCATCAGGCCGTCTACGTCGCGCGGCCGGATCAGGCCATCGACATGGCCCAGGCCGCGCAGTTGGCCGGGCGGCGCGCCGGACTGCCCATCCTGCAGACCGAAAGCATCGTCATGGAAGCCCACGGCCACGCCTTGCGTAAGGACGCCGGGTCCTGCTCCAGGGCGCTCAGACGCGCCGAGACGACATTCAGCCAGACGACTGGACGTGACCTGCCAGCGTGGCTCAGCTACTTCGACGAAGCCTATTTCGCCGCCAAGATCGCCCACTGCTTCCATGCCCTTGAGCAGGGCCAGCAGACCGAGAAATATGCGCTGAGATCTCTCGACATGGACCCGCGCTACATTCGCGGCAAGGCGTTCAACCTCGCGTTACTCGCCATCGGGTACGCACTTCAAGGTGAACTCGATCAAGCATGTCTCCGCGGGCGGGACGCGGTCGACCTGGTCGGCAGCCTGGACTCTGCACGGGCGATCACCTACATCCGCAGGCTGCTCAGAGAACTAGTGCCACACGCTCATGAAGGTCAGGTCCGCGAGTTCAGGTCGTACGCCGAGGCGGCCCTGCCCGCTCTGCGACAGCGTGCATCACGCCGATGACCGTGGCCGCCCCCAGGATCTCACCGCGCCGGATCATCTCCTGGGCCTCATCGATCGGCACCCAGCGCACAACCTCGGCCTCGTCGATCTCAGGTTCCCCGACAAGATCCGCGCCGTGCGCCACGTAGACATCCTGCGGCGCATCCGCTGATCCGATCACGGGCTGGAACGTGAGCAAGAACTCGACGCCCCTCGGTCGCCAGCCCGTCTCTTCCTCAACCTCCCGTGCCGCTGCAGCAGCGCCGTCCTCGCCGGGATCGACATAGCCGCCCGGCACCTCCCAGTCCCACTGGTCAACGATGAACCGATGCCGCCAGATAAGCAGGAGACGTTCGCCCAGCTCGTCGAGAACCACGGTCATCACACAACGCCGCATCCGGAACACGTACTGCTCGAAGTGCTTCCCGTTAGGAAGCTCGACACTGGCGACCGACAGCCGGACGTGCGGATTCTCATCCACCAGCCGCTCGCCGTGGATCGTCCATCGCGTCCGTGCGGATGAGGAAGGCTCATTGGTCACGAACGGACGCTACCCGCCGCGCGTCCCTGACGTGCGTGATCCCTTCCTGACTTGACGGGCACACGACATAACGCGCCGCGCCCCGACTGACCGTCGATCACGGAACGCGCTACACCAGAGGCGCTGACCCAAGCGCGGCGCAGCCGCCCGTCACCAGATGGCTTTCCGTGGAACGTTGCGCGGCCTGTACGCCGCCTGCCGCTCATCGTGATGACCCAGGTCAATGCACATACTGGATCACCGCGATGAGAGCCGACACAATAGCGGCGAGGCCGACCAGGCCGGCACCGATCTTGCGGCCACGGGTCCAAAATCCCGATCGCTCAGGCAGCGGCGGGAGTATGGTGATCGTACTTGTGGCTTCACCAGCTGCTTGAGATGTTGTAACAGTGACCTGCGACCTCCGACCGTGCACTGCCACCTGCACTGCCTGGTGAGCCTGCTCAGGTGTCGGGACCTCCTGACCTCTCGGCATCGTTCCGACGTAAGTATTCGGAAGTCCTGTGGGCGGGCGTGCCTGCAGCCGGCGTGACCGGTTGGTAGCGGCGGCGCCGTGGTGAGCGTGATCGTGCCGGCGTCAGCCGGGCGGGGGTGGGTGTGCCCAGGCGTGCAGGTCGGCGGGTGCGGCGTTCCAGGGGAGGAACCGTTCCAGGCCGGGGCCTGTGAGGGGCTTGCCGCCGTTGCGACCGCAGGCGCCGAGGTAGGCAGTGAGGTAGGTCAGGACGTTCAGCCCGGCCATCTCGGCGGTGGCGGTGACGGTCCATACCCGGGCGGCGTCCTCGTTCCGGGAGCCGTAGGCGTTCTTCCTGGTCATGACCGGGCGGCGGAGCGCGCGCTCGGCGGCGTTGTTGTCCAGGCTGATCATCGGGTAATCGCGGTGCGCGGCCAGCCCGTCCCATTCCCGGTCCAGCGTGGCGAGCGCCTTCTTCGCGGGTTCTTGCAGGCCGGGGGCGGTCATTTGCTTCGTGCGGGCGGCGTCGATCACGCCGATCGCATCGTCCCAGGCGGCATGGGCTTCTTCCAGCCGGGCGGCGGCGCCCGCGGCCTGCCGCGGCGCGGGCGCGGCCGCTTCGGCCCAGGCGGCCATCAGCTGCTCGTGCGCCGCATAGAGTGCCTTGATCCGGTCCAGCCACGCGGCGGTCCAGTACGTCAGCTGGGCGGGATTCGCGTCCCCGGCCCGCACGAAGTAGCGGCGGATGTGCGCCCAGCAGTACAGGTTCACCAGGCCATCAGCCTTCTTCCCGGCCGAGGCGTAAACAGCGTAGAAGTCGCTGGAGATCACCAGCTGCCGCGGCCCGTCCCCGTCTGCGGTCAGCTGCCCGGTCTTCTCGTTGATGCCGGCGTGGCGGGCCAGCACGGCCCCGGCGCGGGTGGGGTCCATCACGAAGCATGTGGTGTCCGGGCCGAGGAACACCCACAGCCACCAGCGGGCCGGGCCGTCCCCCTCGCGCGGGGCGAACACGTGCCAGGATGTCTCGTCAGCGTGCAGGTGCCACGAGGCGCGGGACCTCGCGGTGATGGCCTCCTCCAGCGGGGCCAGCAGCGCCCCGGCGGCCGCGCAGGTCCCGGTCAGCGTCGCCGGCGAGATCTCCGCCCCGTGCCGGGCCAGCCCGGTGACCAGCGAGTTCTGGCTCCGCCCGGCCACGTACCGCTCGGTCAGCAGCATCGCGATGAACCCGTTGGACAAAAGGCCCTTGCCGACCGCCTTCGGCGGCCCCGGCGCCGTCACCGTCGCCGGGATCCGGCAACCGCAGGCCCGCCGGTACCGGCGGCGGCAATGCGCCGCCAGCCGCACCGTCACCTGCCAGTCCAGCTGCTCAACGACATGATCACCCAGCAGCGTGAACGGCACCCCGCACTCCGGGCAACAGTACCCGCCACCGGGAAAGTCCCAGATCACCTCGACCCGGGGCAGATGCGAGTAATCCCGCCGCCCCGCCCGCGCCCCCGGCCCGCGCGGCCTGCCACCCTTACCGCCGCCCGCCCGATCCTGGTTCCTGGCCCCGCCGCGGTCCTCATCCCGGGCCGCCGCCTCCGGCCGCGCCCGCTCCGACGACCGGCCGAACACCAGCCGCTGCAGCACCGCCAGCTCAGCGTTCACCCGCTCAAGCTCAGCATCCCGCCGCGCCAGCTCCTCGCGCAGCCGCGCGTTCTCCTCCCGCAGCACATCCGCCAGCCGCGCCAGCCGCTCGTTCGCCTCCAGCGCCGCCGCCAGCACATCCCGCAGCGACGCGTCAGCATCCGCCTCCGCGACCGCGCCAGCCGCAACCACCACGCAGCACAGCAAACACCCCCGCAAGACCGAAATTACGCAACCCGGCCAGCGTGTCACCCGTTCCCGGCGGCACCTGGCGCCCCAGCCGCCCCAACTCGGCGACCACGAGATCTCCGAATACTTACGTTCCGACTAGCTCGCTGATCAGCTCAGTAAGGATGGTCCGAATATTGTCCAGCACCCCGTGAATGGCGGCCGGGATGACCGACCAGTATAGCGCATTGATGTGCTGCCAGTGATTACCTGACGCCCTGTCAATTAGTCCAGCCACCTCGGCCGTCATCGGGAGAGAAACTGGATTCCCTTATCCGGATCTCTGTCCTTAACCAAAGCCCCCAGTTCACCTACTCCTTGCCGAAGTGGAAACTCTTCACTGATGTTCTCTTGGACAAAATCGGGAAATCCTGACAATGGCATGCGCTGACCCGTGACGATTGCACTACCTGTGACGGTATCGGCGAGAATGGGGGCACCAACCGTCCGGTAAGCGGGCAGTTCATCTCCGACGTCGTAGCCGCGTAGTTCTTTGCTGGCCCAGTCCCGCAGCTCAACCGAACCAGATCTCCCTCCAAGCATGACGCACTTGCGAAGCAGGTCAGCAAGCGGCTTGCCATCGAGCAGATCACGCTCGATCTCACTGAGTAGCGTTTCGTCCCGTCTTCCATGAGTCAATGATCTCAGCAGACGGCGTTGTGCCTAGTGCCATCTGATCGTTGACGGTTTGGCTTCAGGTGATGCTTGACGGTTTCTAGGGCCTGGGTGCGGTAGCGAGGCCGGTTGTTGTGCTGGCTTCGGACAGGTGCCAGTCAACGTCGGCCTCGGCGGGGGGTCAACTTGGATCCCGCCGCGCGCCCACGCGAGGACGGAAACGACGCCGAGACGCGCGGGGCTCTGGCGTGGCATCGGCTGGCCGGGGTGTGACCGGCTGTCACCCGGATCTGCACCGGATGGATGGCGTAAGCCTTGCAGGCAAGATGGTTCGGGATAAGGGGGAAAGCAGACTTTCCTCGTGTTCCGTCTTCCTTGACGCTCAGCATGGAGGCTGAGTCCGCCAACGGCGCGGGGTATCTTCGCCAGGCTCCAGAACCTTCCGCTCGATCACAGACCCATCGGCTTCGAGGAGTTCCACCGATTTAATCGCTGTCCCTTCGTAGTCGCCGCACCGTTGCACGATCACCAGCCACATCGCGTCATGCGGCTGGACCGTCATCTGAGAATTGTTCGCCAGCTCCACGCGTATCTGAACGTCTTCTGGGGGCAGTACCCGGCCACCGATCACGGAGAAGAGTGCCCCGTTACCGCCCAGCATGCCCCTGGCACCGATCGAGAGGTGAGGTGCCCAGGGGCAGCCTGCGCTTCCGAGGCCCCCGCCTCCGGGGCTGCCGCCCTGAGGAATCACGAGCCAGGTGTAGTCAACCGAGCAAGAGTCGCCGTCCAGGGTCCAGCGGATTATTCCAGGTGGAGCTTGAAGGATCAGCTTCGAAGAAGACGAGGAAATCACAATCTCGGGAACAAAGCCAGGCGGCATGTCGGTGTCCCCAATGGCCAGCCGGGGCTGCTTTGGAGCCATATGGAATCACCGCCGATCCGACGTTGACGCTACTTGACGCGGGATGGTTCGGCGTAAGGTGATGCTTGGCATGCCCTGGCCGTTTGGGCTGCCTCCGTTTGCAAGGCGCCGCTTCCCTGCCCGGGTTTCCCGGATAGGTGCCAGTCAACGCCGGGTGCCGCGGCGGGTCAACGTGGAGCGCCCGCAGCGCGCAGCGCGAGGACGAACGACGTTGACGCCCGCTAGGCCCGGCGTAGGCTCGGCTGGCCGGGGATGCCTGGTCATGGGCCGGACAGGGGCTCGCCGTCGCTGCCGCTGAGCAGGAAGACGAAGCGCTCCAGGTCGTCGCGCAGCTGGCCGGTGCCGTAGGCGGGGTGGCCGACGAACTCTTCCAGGGAGGCGCCGAGACGGCCGGGGTCCCGGGCCAGCCATTCGCTGAGGAATTGCAGCATTTCGGCAAGCTCGGCTGCGTCGGCGACGTCGAGGGTCACAGCGGGCATGGGTCACCGCCTTTCGGGGTGGGTCGCGTAGGCCTTGTAACGGTCGATCTCGTGGCTGGTGGTGCGGGGCACGACCCCGGCGGTCTCCCCGTCGATGACCAGCCGGAAGCAGTCATCTTCGGGGATGACGGTGACGATCTTGCCTGCGTGGGTCATGCCGACGTGGATGCGCTGATGGGCGACCTGGATGCCGCCGCGGCTGGAGACCCGCCGCTGCACGCTGGGAGAAGCAGGCGGAAGCGGGGCGGGACCGGCGAGGCGAACCCCTTGCAGCCGGTGCCGCTGCCCGGGCGGGATCGGGCAGGGCAGGGTGCGCCACAGCACGCCGTCTTGGGTCAAGACGGGAATCAGCTGGCCGTCGAGGCGGAGGCGGGCACGCTGCCCGGCCAGCGGGGAGCCAACCAGGATCAGCCGGCTGAGCAGGGTGACGCCGCCGATGCCGTTGACCAGCCGGTCGACTTCCACGCATCTAGTCGCGGCGAGCGCGCCGGGAGAGGGTCCTGCGGGTGGCGGCCCGGCAGGGCGCCCATCGGCGCGGCGCAGCCGGGCCAGGTCCACTTCAGTCAGCCGGGAGGGCACGGTCTTGATCCACCACCCGCCGCTGCTCAGATGCACGGTGGTGGTGTCGATCCACAGGGTGACCCTCTGCCCGGCGCGTGCCGTGCCCAGCCAGAACTGCTGCGGCCCCACCATCATGTTCCCCGACGCCGGGACGATGCGGTCGACCTCGATCGCGTCCGGCCAGCTGGCAGGCTCGATGACCGCGGTCAAGTCACGGGGGACAGGCGCCGGGCCGATGACCGGTTCCAGGTCCGCAGGCGCCCACAGGCACAGCTCATCTCCCGTCTCGGGTAGTGAGGGGCGGAACCGGCTGGCGGGGTGGGCCATGTCCAGCGACTGGTGCGGCCGGTCATGGTTGTATTCCTGGCGCCAGGCATCCACCGCGGCCTGGGCGGCCTCAATGGACGCAAACGGCCCGGCGTCGTTGAGGAAGTCGGTTTGCAGGGTCTGGTGCCAGCGTTCCACCTTGCCGATAGTGGTCGGTGGGGGGCGAGTACGGCTTGGTCAGCAGCTGTTTAATGCCGTTCTTGCGGCAGATCCGCTCGAACAGCACCTCGGCAGGGCGGGGCTTGCCGAACCGGCCGGTGAACACCTTCCCGTTATCGGTCAGCACCTCATCGGGAATGCCATAGACGGCCATCGCGGCCACAAACGCCCGGCAGACCGCCCGGCCGGTGGCGCGGCGCACCACCTTAGCGATCACACAGAACCGGGAGCAGTCATCCAGGCCGGAGATCAGTTTCAGCTCGGTGCCATCGGCCAAAACACCGAGCCGGTGACATCCAGCTGCCACAGCTGCATCGGCTCCTCGCGCTGCCAGCGCTTGTAATCCTGGCGGCGGCGCCTGCGCTTGCGTGCTGGCACCAGGCCGTGGCGGACCAGCGTCCGGTAGATAGTGGAGCGGGACGGCAGCGGGCTCACCCTCGCCTTGCCAGTTCATACAGCAGCCTGCGCGGCCCCCACTGCGGATGCGCCCCACGCAGCTGGCAGATCCGCGCCTCCACCTCAGTGTCCAGCTGCCGGGGCTGAAAACGAGGCCGGTGGGAGTGATCGGCCAGGCCGGTTAGCCCGTCGTGCTCATAGCGGCCAAGCCAGCCGTGCACCGCCTGGCGGGATACCCCATACCGGCGGGCCACCTCGGTGACTGGCGCACCGGAGATGACCTCCATGACGGCGTGATAGCGCTGCTCCATAACGCTCAACTCCACAAGCATGGCCCGGCCACCCCCTACCGCGATCAACCTCATGGCGGGGCATGCCCGGGCGGGCGGTGTCAAGCATCAGGTGAAGCCAATGTGTCAACCATCAGTCGGAGTCGGACACAGCAGACGGCGTTGGCTGGTGAGAATTTCCCCTACGTCTTCAAGGGCGCTGAGCGCGCCGGGCGCCGTCCGGCGCGTAATCCCGCGCGAGTAACGCGCCACGGCAGACGAAGTCATGGACGGCGCGCTCGGCGAGGCGGGCGCGATGCGCCCGCCGGGCACTCTTTGCGATCGGACTGGCAGCTTCGCCTTGGCACCCTGCGGCGCACGGCGGGCTGCCGCCCGAGCGCTACCCCGGCGCCGCCCGTCACCGGCTCGCCGCCGTCACGCCCGCCGAGCGCGCACCACGCGGGGGACGGCCATCCTCCCGGCGCTTCAGTCTTGAGCCGACCAAGATCACCGTCAAGAGCGCTCCGGCCTGCGGCCTCCGCGTCCTTCGTATCAAGGCCGCGTAGTTAAGGCTCCGACCCACTTGTCAACACGGGCAAATCGGGCACGACGACAGCTCGTGTGCTGCCGTTGGCGTCCGGCGGAACCGGACAAGTAGGGGACACGAGGGCTGGCGACATGCGCCAGAGACCCCCCTTGACAGAGCGCCGGAAGCCTTAACTTCGTGGCCTTGTCCTTCGTATGGCGCTTCGCGCCACTCTGGACTGTGATCTTGGTCGGCACATGATCGCGCCTATCGGAAGGATGGCCAGGAGCGGAGAACTAACGTCGAGCGTCTCTCCCTGGCGTAAATGCGCTGTTTCGAGTCCTATATGACGTGGACCTCGCCATCTGGAACGAGGAGGCATGTGCCGCCCTCGAAGGTGATCGAGAGCTGGATGTTCCGAACCAGACCCGCGATAATCTGTGGTGCCGCCTCTGATGTCATATCAGACGGCAGTGGCAACATATCGTTATCAACTCGTTACTATTAGATACTTGACAGCCCGCGCCTACGGGCAGGGCGTCAGACCGACATGGAACCGACCCGTGTCAGCATCCGTCGAACCCTCAGAAGTTTCAGCGAACGGGCTTCCCCTGCCGCAGCTGGTCGGGTTCTGGCCCCATCAGAAGCTCTGCGCAGACGGGACAGGTGATCTTGTGCCTGTGTGGGTGCGGACGAGAGGGGGAGCGTGGATGACAAAGGAACATTACGGCAGCGTCCGGCGCCTCGCTTCCTTAGTCGCGCTTGGCTGCCTGCTGGGCGCGGCCACGGTGGGCGCAACGACCTTCGTATCGGGTGCTCCTGCATCGGCCTCCTGCACATCCGCACACCAGAATGTTGTGGCAGATGACGTGAGCAGCGGTCACTACGGCAACAGGGGTAATATCTACGTCAACACGAGTAGTGTGATTAATAGCCTCCACAACGCGCTCTACCGCAGTCTATTCATCCAGTACGATGGCAAAAACTGGGTCGAGGTTGGATGGGGCGCGGGCCCCAATAATATTACTGGCAACAGCGGTCCGACCGTGTACGCGTATTGGGTCAACAAGGGGACCCCAGGTCAGCACATCTACAAGTCCCTCAGCGAAGATACGAACCGCACGTTCACCGTTGAGAATGCCGGGCATATCGAGATCTGGAGATTCTATTTCGACAGCGAGTCATCGCCCTTCGCGTACAGCCCGACGATGATATTCAACTCATCCACGGCGTTGGCTAATTCGGAGCACTACAACACCTGCGACAGCCTGTGGACCCACATGTATGGTCTCAACTACTTCTCATCGGGTGGCGTTTGGCGCTCCTGGGGCGACCTGGAATGCAGCTACAACGATTCCACAGGCTGGTATTTGTATAAGAACAGCAACACCGAGTTGCATGTTTACTCGTCCAGCAACGGCAAGCTGTGCTGAGGCCCGGTGATGAGAAGATGATGGGCCACTGGCGTCGACCGCGGTGGGTGCATGGGTTCTTGGTGGTGGTGGCGGCTTGGGCGATTACGGCCGTTTTGGGCCTAGTGATTGTCGGCAAGGTGACCGGATCCGGCCCCACGTCCACCGGTTCCGCCCGGCAGTCGGGTGCCCTGCCTGGCATAGGTTGGAACACGAACCGGTACCCCCTAGGACCGCCAGGACCAGCGGCCGAGACGACGACGGTCGCGGGCGCTCGGGCAGCAGCCGGCTTCCCGGTCCCGGTGCCCAGCGACGCGGCGGCGAGCCGGACTAACCTGACCCAGGCGTGGGTAAACAAATACAACGGTGAGGTGGCACTTGTCTTTGATAAGGGGAAGGTCGATATTACCATGGCCCGCGCCACCCAGCAAAAGGATCTGCGCTACTTCCGGGCCTTCGTCGCCCAGAAGAACAAAAACAGGGTGACCGACGCGATCGGGCAGGTGAACGGGCGGCCCGCATTGGTCATCACGCCGAACACCAGCGCCATCTGCCATTGCAACCCCGCAGTTGTCGAATTCGACCAGAACGGCATCGATGTCAGCATATATAGCAACACTTACGGGATAGGTACTCTGCTGGCCATTGCCAACAGCATGCAGTAACGTACTCCCGTCCCTGTGGTCGGCTGGCAGCGGCGCTACACGACCGACCCCAGCGCGACATGCAGGATGCGGTAGCCGTCACAGGTCTGGCCCGTAACGAGGGATCCATGATGAGAAACCGGGTTACGATAGTAGTGGGCTCTCTTATTGTTGCCGGGTCGATCGTGCTCGCCGTGGTCATTCAGTCTCCTCGCGTGAACTGCAGCTATCCCCCAGGCCCACCGCCACCATGCCCTACGAAGGATCTCACCGCCTTGCGGATCGGGATAGTCGCAGCCGGTTTCATAATTGCCCTGCTCATCCTGATAGGCGGCCGTGTATGGTCGCACCGGAGGCGCCAATGACTATTCCGCCTGCCGCGACCAGTGACCTGCATTAATGACTCGCGTTGACCGTGCCGCCCGTAGTTTGCAAGCGGAGGGCCAGCTGGCCGGAAACGGTCCGACCCCTGGGGACGACCTGGGGACCACACGCCATGCATCCGACCGGACAACCCGCACGTCGGATCACCTAACACTCCCCCACCATTACCTGGTTGACCAGCGCAAATGCCTAGCCCCACGTCCTGGGGGTCAAGGGGTCGCGGGTTCAAATCCCGCCGTCCCGACAGTTTTTCGAACACTTATGCCCCTCACTGGGAACGAATCCAGCCATGATCATTCCCACCTATCCCCGGCAGGACGGGCACAGCATCCCAGGCAG
>WNGE01006398.1_pt1 | contig 13113 bp, 9 predicted proteins | sample 5400651 | NCBI WGS metagenome assembly WNGE01 (sample SAMN13153370, study PRJNA577476) | soil metagenome | isolation source: 60 cm soil or saprolite under grassland replicate 2 | place: USA:California | collected 2016-06-15 | reverse complement strand
CTGCAATGATAAGATAGTCACATGGGATGATCTCGCCTTGAGCAGTAGTGACACTCAATGCCCTGCCCTTGTTCTGTTGTATCGCAATTACTTCTTTGTGTGCAGAGAGCTTCGCCCCGCAATCAGTCGCCGCTCTTACCAGAGCTTCTACCACACGCTGAGCACGTACCTGTCCTTCATCAGGAAGCCACAGTGCTCCGCAAATATCTGATGCCAGGAGAGGTTCACGCCTCCTCGTCTCTTCCTCGTTGAGCAATTCTACCCGTAACCCGTCTGCCTGGCATGAAGCAACCCACGGCTGTAGTTTCCTCATACGTCTGTCATGCTGAATGGTACGCAGCGTTCCGGTCTGCTCATATTCGAGATCGATGCCGGTCACATCTTCCAGTTCCTCGATCAGTTCAGAAAATAAGGATTGACTTGCAAACAATAGCCGATTATACGCATCCATTTTGGCAAGTGGTTTCCAGGACGAGAAGAGTCCCGCAGCAGCACCTGACGCCTGCGCACCGATCTCACCTCGCTCTAGCAAAGTGACTGCAACACCACGTCTACTCAGATAATATGCAATCGAGCAGCCAACGACACCACCCCCGACAATAACAACACGCTCTGAATGTTTCACTTTCTGATTTCCTTAATTTATGCTTTACCTACGTTTAGCCATTATTTAACCTGATTATACTACCCTAATAACCGGGGGAAAAATCCTCTCATTAGAAACAAGGAGGTAATGTATTTTGAGGGAAGGGCCGCCGCATCCCCCTCTCTTTCAAGTAGGGGTAAGGCGGCCCCAACAGGGACTTCATAAGGATTAGAACACATGTTATACTGTTGTGTATGGATGCACAGCATACCAAACACGTCACCTACAAATTGGCTTATCACTTTGTCTGGTGTCCTAAATACCGCAAGAAGATTCTGGTTGGCAGGCTTGCTACGTTTGTGGAACAGGAAATCCGTCGTATCTGTGAAGCCAACACCTGGACGATAGGTGCGCTCAATGTGCAGGCAGATCATGTTTATTTGTTTCTCAGTGCTCCCCCGTCCGTTGCTCCCTCACAGATTGCTCACATCCTGAAAGGCACCACCGCCTGCAAGGTCTTTCAATGCTTCCCCGAAGTCAAGAAACAGTTATGGGGTGGTGCCTTCTGGTCTCGTTCGTATTACGTCGGCAGTGTTGGAGATATGAGCGTGGATGCAGTGTTAAAATATATCGAATTGGGACAGGATTGAAGCAGAGAGAGACAAAAGATGTAAATTCCTCTTTCTCTACCGTTGACCGGTCTCACGACGCCTCAAAAAGTCCTCATAATCTGATCGACGGATACGATAGGAACGTTTCAATTGGACAGCCTTCAATAAACCATCTCGTATATATTCACGAATTGTTTCAGGGTGGACTCCTAGTTCTTGGGCAATCTGCTCAACGGTGAGCCATTCCGTTTTATCAGCCACATCTCTACTCCTCATAATTTTTACCAAAGTGTGGGTTCGTCTTATTATATGGCTTTGTTTAAGCTTCGTCAACAAAAGAGAGGAGAGTTCTTGAATAGGCTTGACTTTCTGTGATAATCTGTGTAAACTTGGTATAAGTAAGTTTCTACCTGGTAATACTCTAAAAGTATCTCTGGTTAGTGTAATCCGGCCTTGATCTGTTAAGACTGCTGACCCGTATGCTTGTACGAGTCAGCAAGAAGAGTCTAAGAGTTGTAACAGTCGTTAGACTCTCCCTGTCGCATCATACTGACAGGGGAGCCACAAGTCAAGCAAAAGGAGAGCCTTGTCACATGGCGCAACAGGTTCAGTGGGGAAGCGTGACCCTCACCCTTGACAACGAGGCGTTTCGTAAAGGGTTTCTCGCAGCCCGTCAGTGGTATTTCCAGGACATTTACGGAGAGGATGGACGTCCACCAGAAGAACCGCAGCACGCTGTAGAGTTGACCGCTGAAGAAGTGCTTCGTCTCGTAGTCATGCCCGATGAACAGGGACGCTATCACTTCGACGAGATGGGCTACGAGCATCTTCCTGAATACCTGGGGTATCTGGTGGGCTACCTGGGCGGTCCGCTCGCCCCCGATGATGCAGAGCACTACCGCAAAGAGCAAGCCCAACAAGAATATCTTCGTAACACGGTCACTGTCTAGCAGGAACAAGGGACGGGAGGCGTTCCCGTCCCTCTCTCTCAAGAAAGTGTTCTATGAGCATCAAAGCGTTCAAATATCGCATTTACGCGAATAAGCACACAACCGAAAAGCTGCAATGGGTGCTTGACCGGTGTCGAGAACTCTACAATGCTGGCTTGCAAGAGCGCCGCGATGCCTACGAGATGGCGGTCAAGCGTCATCCTAACTATTATGATGACGAGGCGCGCAAGCAGTTGACCCGTGAACATGCAGTGGGCTACTACGAGCAAAAACGCGAACTGGTAGACATTAAAGAGCTTCGTCCAGAGTACCAGGAGATTGCTTCTCACGTCCTGCAAGGTGTGATCCTGCGCCTCAAACGGGCCTATGATGATTTCTTTCGGCGCGTACAGAACGGAGAACAACCCGGCTATCCACGCTTTCAGGGCAGGAACCGCTATGACTCATTCTGTTACCCCGATGGGGCTGGCTGGAAACTGGATGCAAAAGAGCGCCCGGCAGACAAAAAAGGCATCGTCCGCGTGAATCTCCGCCTCTCGAAGATCGGCACGGTCAAACTGCACCTGCACCGCACCATGGAAGGCACCATCAAAACCCTGACCATCAAGGTGCGCCGCGTCAGCAGCAGCAAACGAGCGCGACAAAATGTCGCTGGGATTGTCGGAATATCTCATGTACACCTGGCTTATCCTTGCCAAACGGCTGAAATCTCGAAAGAGAGAGGGGAGTGCAGCATGCTAGGAGGAAGGCAACGTAGGAGGGAGTTGCCAACCCTGTGAGTTGTCAGTACAAGATGTGTATGGTTAAGGATAAACTTCCTGAACTCCAGTTCCTGTGGTCTAGGTGCAGGGCGCTAGCGAAAGGCAGCCGAAACGCTAGATCAGAAAGTAAGCAAGTATCGTTTGATTGCTTGCTTAACCGACCTTTCTGACACACCCTAACTACGAGGGAAAGAGGAACGAACGGAGAACCTGGAGCACATCGAATCTCGACCTGCTGAAAACGCGGGATCGCCTAAACAGGAGTCATCCTGCATGGCGACGGAGCGCCCATATTACTCAAGGTGGGCCTGTAATGGGTTCCGCAGATCTCAGAGCAATGAGGCTTATGGGATACCGATACGGGGATAAAGCGTAGCAATACGTCTGAAACCACTGCTATCCGGGAGGAAGGGGCGTAGTTTACTGAGCTGAATAATCTACTGAAAGCGAGGGTGTGCTGATGCTACCCGCAACAGTCATTAAGAGATTAGCAGCACTTGGGGAAATTTCTCAGAAAGGAAAGCGCCTCAATGGACTGTTCCGTCTCACGGAGAACCCCATCCTCTGGTATGAAGCCTATGCCAATATCTACTCAAATGACGGCGCAACCACCAAAGGGGTAGATGGAAGCACGCTGGATGGATTTTCTGAAAGCCGAGTTGCCTCAATTATCGCACGACTCAAAGACGGAAGCTATCGATTCCAGCCCGTGCGACGGGTCTACGTGCCAAAGAAAAATGGCAAAAAGCGACCTCCAGGCATTTCCTCTGGAGACGACAAGCTGGTGCAGGAAGTGGTCAGGATCATTCTGGAACGAATCTACGAGCCCGTTTTTGACAACAGCTCACACGGGTTCCGACCAGGGCGATCCCCACATACAGCCCTAGAGCATATCGAACACGAGTGGACAGCGGTGAAGTGGATCATAGATATGGATATCCAAAGCTATTTTGACTCGATCAACCACGATCTGCTCATCCGGCTACTGGAAAAGAAATTTGAGGACAAACGCTTCATACGCCTCATCAAAGCCATGCTTGACGCTGGTTACTTAGAGGACTGGACGTATCACGCGACCTACAGCGGTGCACCTCAAGGCTCAATCTGTGCTCCGATCTTGGCAAACGTCTACCTTCACGAATTAGATCTCTTCATGAAAGGCATGAAAGATCGTTTCACCAAAGGAAAGACACGTAAAGTAAACGGTGCCTACACTCGTGGATCACGTGAAATCCGTCGTCTCAGACAACAGTGGGACACCCTGAAGAGAGAGGGGGCAGAGCAAGCAAAACTTCAGGAAGTCCAACGTCAAATTAAACACATCCAACGTCTACGGAGACAGATACCCAGCGGAGACCCCTTCGATGGAGGATACAAGCGGCTTTACTTCTGTCGCTATGCGGATGACTATGTCATCGGGATCATTGGCTCGCATGCCGACGCAGAGGCGGTGAGACAAGAGGTTCGCTACTTTATTGAAGAGACCCTCAAGCTCACTATCGCAGAGGAAAAATCGCATATCCGACACGCGAAGGAAGGAGTCATTTTCGTGGGATACTGGGTTAAAACGTACTCAGGAAACCGAACGGTGAAGGTCAAGCGAGGTCCGCGATACACCACCTTCAAATCGGTTTCCGAACGAATACAGTTCCACATCCCCCCAGGAAAACTCCAGCAGTTCTGTACCACCAAAAGATACGGGAACTATGAGACATTGAAGGCTCTTCACAAAGCCAACCTCATAGTACTCGATGATGCCGAAATTATCCTGGCATACAATGGAGAACTCCGAGGACTGGCAAATTATTACTCTCGTGCTTACAGCGTCAAAGGAAAAATGAACAAGCTAGAGTACATCTGGCATATGAGCTTGTTCAAAACCCTCGCAGCCAAGCACCAAACAAGCACGAGAAAGATAGCCAGGAGGTTAAAAAGAGATGATGGCTATGCGCTCATCATCAAAGGAACGGAAAAGACCCGTGTCATCAGAATTTTCCGGCTCAAGGGCCTAAAGCAGCCACATCCGGCAGATACGACCATTGATATTCCCCCAGCTACGCTGTCGCTGACACTGAGCCGATCAGAGTTGATCCGACGCCTGAACAAGCAGCAATGCGAATACTGTGGGACGCAAGAAGGTCTTTTTGAGGTCCATCATATTCGGAGAATGAAAGATGTCGTCCGTGGGAAGGAAAAGTGGCAGCAAATCATGACTGCTCGCAACAGGAAAACACTCGTCCTCTGTAGGCAATGTCACGATCTGCTCCATGCGGGCAAACTTCCAGATAAGAAGTATCTCCAAGTTCAAAGTAAAGGGAAAGTCGTATGCTTGTAAACGAGCACGTACGGTTTGGGGAGGGGGGTACGGGCGACCCAGCAATGGGCGACCGGCCCCCTACTCTACCGGGAGGGGGAGCACTTCTATGCGGTGTTTACCTGCGAAATCGGCAAGCCGGAACCCTTATCCACCAGTTACGAAGATGTGGGCATTGACTTGGGCGTGACCCACTTTGCGGCACTCTCTAATGGGGAGTTCATCGACCATCCCCACTATTTTCGCAAGGCAGAGAAGAAGCTTGCGAAAGCGCAACAAGCCCTCTCACGAAAAAAGCGCGGGAGTCACCGGCGCAAGAAAGCAGTACAACAAGTAGCAAGGTGTCACCGCAAGATCGCTAACCAACGGAAAGATTTTCAGCACAAAGCCTCACGCAAGCTGGTCAATCAGTATCAAGTGATTATCTTTGAAAACTTGCGGGTTAAGAACCTGACGAAAGCACCAGCCCCAAAGCAGGATGAAAACGGGAAGTACGTACTCAATGGGGCAGCAGCAAAAGCAGGGTTAAACAAATCGATTCTCGATGCCGGATGGAGTACGTTGACAGAGATGGTGAGCGTCAAGGCAGCATGGGCCGGGCGCACCGTTGTCTTCGTAGATCCATCTAAAACATCACAAATTTGTCCCAATTGCGGGACCATTCGCAAAAAGACGTTAGACGAACGGTGGCACTCCTGCGAATGTGGGTGTGAACTGGACCGGGATACGGCGTCTGCAAAGGTCATCCTGGACCTGGGACGAAAACAGCTTTTTGGTCGGGACGCGGCCAACGTCGGCAACGGCGTAGAAGCCTCCGGTCTCTGACCGGAGGTGCGTTCACGTCTTCTCTCCCGTTTTCAGCGACGTGGGGAGAAGACCCCATTTTGTTTAGAGCCTGACGACCTGGATGATACGCCCCTCGACCTGTGGCACTCCTTTGCGTGCACGCGTGAACGCCTTCAACCCGCTCGCTTTGACAGCGGTCACCTGTTCGCCGTTTGTACCGGATGCAGTAAAGAGCAGGTAATCTTCTTCATTGATGAGCATGGTGAGCAAGATATGTTCTTTCTGCACTAGCTCGGTTGTTACTACGCCAGCCGTGGCGCGGCCCTTTTGAGGATACTGGCCTACGGGCACCTTCTTGACGAGGTTGCTATCTGTAACAACGAGCAGGCTCACTGTGTCTTCCGGCTCACTATCCAGGTACGAGGCGCTGACTACGTTCGCACCCTTGCCCAGCGCAATGGCAGCGACACCCTGTCCAGAACGTCCCTGTGCACGTAAACCCTCGTCGCTAAAGCGCAGTGTCTGCCCGCTATCGGTTGTCACAAAGTATTCACCTTGACCAGACGAGATCAGCGCGGCCACTACGCTATCACCATCAGATAGCTTCATATCTTGCAACCCATCGACATCAGCCGCCTTGTACTCGCTCAAGGGCGACTTTTTGACTTTACCGAGTTTGCTGAAGGTGACGAGATAGCGATCCTCGTCATATGACTCTACAGGCAGGACAGTGATGACTTCCTCGCCTTCAGCAAGTTCTAATAATTTGCGTAATGGCTCACCCTTTGCAGAACGTGTTCCGATTGGGATGCGGTGCGTGGCAATCTGAAAGACACGTCCACTTGAAGAGACACAGAGCAGGTAATCCTGTGATGTGGTGGCGATGACCTGGCGCAACTGCTCATCTCCACGCACAGGTGTATACGCGGCAGCGCCATTTTTGCCCTTCGGCTTAAAGGTATCGGCTGGCAATGCCTTGAGCGTCTTGCCACGCGTAAAGGCAATTGTTATCGGCTCGCGTTCATGCAGACTTTCAACTGCAGTGACGGGATTATGAATATGGCCCTCAACGTCAATAGTGGTACGCCGCTCGTCACCAAACTGTTTGATCAGTTGCTGCATCTCTTTTTTGAGTAAGGCGATCAGCGCTTTACGATCTGCTAGCAGGCGCTCCAGTTCGTTGATGCGAGTCTGCAATTCCTCTTTTTCTTTCGCATATTTCCCAGCATCCAGGCGTGTCACCTGCGCCAGAGTCATGGAGGCAATCACATCTGACTGAATGGGAGTGAGGTTGTAGCGCGCTTCGATCTCCTTACGAGCGACAGCACGATCCTCCGCCTGCTGGAAGATCCTGACGATCTGTTCAGCGTTGGCAGCCCCAATGATCAGACCTTCGACAACATGCAGGCGCTCACGCGCTTTGCGCAGATCAAACTCAGATCTACGTGTGAGTACATCGATCTGGTGCGCATTCCAGTAGTTGAGCAGTTCGAGGATACCGGTCTGCCTGGGTTGTCGTGCAGCCTGCATGGGAGAGCCAAAGAGAAAGACCATCTGGAACGAGAGCGCAACTTGCAAGTCTGTTTCTGTAAAAAGCTGCGAGAGCGTCTGTGCTGCATCGGCATCCTTGCGGAGATCCAGGACAATACGCATACCCTTGTCGGTGTCGCTCTCGTCGCGTACATCAGGCATCAGCCCTTCCAGTTTGCGCGCGTTAATGGCCTTGACGATAGAGGCTTTGATTTTGTCTCTGCCGATAGGTGGAATCTGCGTGATGATCAGCGAACGGCTACGCGGTGTCTCCTCCAGGCGCACTTCCGCACGCACAATGATACGGCCTTTGCCGGTCGTAAAGTAGTCTTTGATGCCATCGGTACCGATAATGCGTCCACCCTGAGAGAAATCCGGTCCCTTAATATAAGTCATCAACTGCTCAACGCTCATGTCAGGCTTATCCAATAGCGCAATACAGGCTCGCACAACCTCGCCTAGATTGTGCGGGGGAATATTCGTAGAGAGACCAACTGCAATGCCACTTGAAGGATTGACGATCGGAGGGATACGTCCTGGCAGGTAATCAGGCTCAACGACCTTCGCATCCTGCTTGTATGTGGGATGCAGCGGAACGGTATCCTTTTCCATATCGGCCATTAGCGCTTCGGCAAGTGGCGAGAGGCGCATCTCGGTATAACGATAGGCAGCAGGAGCATCACCGTCCTCGCTGCCCATGTCGCCCTGTCCCTCGATCAATGGATAACGCATCGTGAAAGGCTGGGCCATGCGCACCGCGGCATCATAGACGGAGGTATCGCCGTGCGGGTGATAATTGCCCAGGATCAGACCTACGATCTCTGCACTCTTAACAGTTGGACGATTGGAGAGATAGCGTCCCTCGCGCATGCCTGCCAGGATACGCCGCTGTACTGGCTTCAGACCATCGCGGGCATCGGGCAGAGCGCGATCGGTCACAACTGAGAGGCCATAGGTCGCAAACGCCTGGGCCATAATAACGGAAAAATCTTCCTGGACAATGCCAGTTTCTACAATTTCTTCGGGTGTACGCGCCATTTTCTAGACATCCAATTCTTTTACTTTGCGCGAGTGCTCTGCCAGAAACGTGCGGCGTCGCTCTGCATTCTTGTCTTCCATGAGTTCCGTTACCAACTTTGCGGCCAGCACTCCATCCTCCATGGTAACGCGCTTTAAGACACGGCGAGCGGGATCAAAAGTAGTATCGCGCAGTTCTTTGGGATTCATCTCACCCAGACCTTTGAAGCGCTTGAACTCTAACCCCTGCGCATCGGCACGGGTACGGGTAAATTGCTCACGTGCCTCGTCATCCAGCAACCAGATAAGCTTCCCTTTGTATTTCACCGAATAGAGCGGCGGGCAGGCAATATACACATGGCCACGGTCAATCAGATCACTAAACTCTTGATGGAACAGCGTTAATAACAGACATTGAATATGCAAACCATCCACATCAGCATCGGTCGCAATAATAACGCGATGAAACTTGAGACGACTTATATCAAAGACATCGCGTGTTCCGGTGCCCAGCACATTGATGATAGTACGGATCTCTTCATTTTCGACGATACTCTTCAAATCGGCTTTAGCAACATTCAATGGCTTGCCCTTCAATTTGAGCACGGCCTGGAATTCAGAGAAACGCCCCTGTCCAGCACTTCCACCTGCCGAATCTCCCTCGACGATAAAGAGTTCTGCGCGCGAGGAATCGCCGGTATTACAGCGCAAGAACTTTTTAGAGAGCGTCGTATCGATCAGTTCGCCATTTTTCTTGTTGCCAGCACGAGCCAGCTCCTCTACCAGTTGCGCCTCGTTGCGGGCCTTTTGCATCTGCAAGATCTTCTTCAGCCACTCTTTGCCAGCAGCAGCATTGTTGTCAAACCAATCTTTCAGACCCTCATCGACAATTGAGCGTACAATCCCTTCCACAGGAGCATTATTCAAGCGATCTTTTGTCTGCCCCTGGAACTGGGGATTGGTCAGCTTGACGGAGATCACCACATTCAGACCTTGCTGAATCACCTCTGGCTTAAATGCTTCCTTTTCGCGGCTCTTGATCACACTCAGCTTGACGGCATAGTCATTGATCACTTTCGTGAGGGCAGCTTTAAAGCCTGTTTCATGTACTCCACCATCACGGGTACGCACAGCATTTGCGTAACTGTACAGAGTAATCTTATATCCAGCGGTTGGTTGCAGCGCTACCTCGACGCGTACATTATCCTTCTCTTTGGCAATACCAATGACATGCTTAAAAAGCGGCGTGCTGGTACTCGCGGTCAATTCACGCACATAGTCAGGCAAGCCATCGCGCGAATAAAAGAGGCGCGTCACCTGTTCATCGGTGTCATCGTCCCACGCATTCAGATGGAAAGAAACGCCACGATTAAGGTATGCAGAGGCATTCAGACGGCTCTCGACGGCTTCAAGCGAATAGTAGGCATCAGGATCAAAGATTGAGTGATCATATAACCAGCGCAGTTGCGTGCCGTGCAGTTTTGGGTCACACGGTACAATCTGATGCGGTAGCGCTGTACCACGGCTAAACGACTGCGTAAATTGCTGTCCATCCTTCCAGATGGTCAACTCCAGCTTCTCAGACAACGCGTTAATGACGGTTGAACCAACACCATGTAATCCGCCAGCGGTCTTATAAGCTCCCTCAGCAAATTTGCCACCGGAGTGCGGGACCGTCAGAATCACCGTTGCAGCTGGGAGATAATCGCCCTGGTAGAGCATCGGGTCAAACGGCATGCCACGGCCTTCATCACGCACCGTCACCCAGCCTCCACGGTCAATACCCACCCAGATATGCTTCCCGAAACCAGCCACCGCTTCATCAACAGCGTTGTCCAGGGCCTCCCAGATCAGATGGACCAGGCCAGAGGTGGACGTTGAACCAATGTACATTCCCGGACGATGGCGGATTGCAGCAATCCCTTCCAACACCTGAATATCAGCCGCCGAATACCCCGTATTGGTTTGCTTCTTTGTTTTTGTCACTGTTTTCACCGCGGGTTGCACTGAAGTTCTTTCTCTATGATTGGTATCACTCTCTGCGACAAAGAGTGATAGTTGTTCCTGCACGATATCAGACTCATCTGGCATAGGCAGAGGGACTTTCGGGGAACGAGACATCTTAGCTATACCTCTCTTCAAATTGCTTCACGTCGTGCTTCTCAGCATACAGCCTTATTCGTGGAAAGTCAATACGAGTTTGGACCAAAAGTTCTAACCCGTGAGGATACTTTTCAGGCAGAATATCCTCACCTTTCTTTTCTTTCTGTACTGGTAACGAACGGCAACGAATCGTAAGTAGGCAAGAAGGCTAAACTTTTGGAAGTATAGTATAAGCGGTGCTCAAGCTCAATCTTTCCTGGCATCATCTGCAACAGGTCTCTATACTTTCTCTCTATTCACAACAATTTCACAGGCGGGATTGTAATTTCTTTCGTACTCAATTATAATTACTCTAATTGTTATATACTATCTCATTGTTTACGCTTATTATCATTCCAATGAGGAAGGATTGTTTAGGGTTATGCCCCGCCCGTCTAAGCATGTTTCTCCAGATACCTTGGGAGGGCGTATTAGAGCCGCTCGTGAAAACCTTCAGCTCTCCTTAGCAGAGGTTGCTGAAGGACACTATAGCACCAGCCTTATATCGCAAATAGAGCGCAATAGAGCTGATCCATCACACGAGAGCCTGCGCTTTCTTGCGGAACGACTCAAGCTGCCACTCGAGGACCTGGAAACACTGGCACAACAACATCGCGCCTTAGAAATTGAAGCGCATGAATATAAATCTTATGAAGAATTACGCATTGAAGCTGCCCGACAGTTGTCTAATAAAGAGTCATATGCGGCACTTAATCTTCTCAATGATCTGCATTTATCACAAATACCAACTCCACACCGTTGGCGTCTTGTAGCATTGCGTGGTCACGCCTATTTTGAGCAGCGAAAATTTCTGAAGGCACAGCAAGACTTTATCTATGCGGTGAATGAAGAACCTGATCCCGAAAATCTACCAGCCGACCAGCAACAGGAGATTATGCTCCTTCATCTCCACCTTGCAGGAACTCATCGTGAGTTGCAACAAATCGAAGCCGCAGAGGAGCAGTATACCATTACGTTGCAGATGATCAATGGTGAGACGCTTTCCGGTTACGCTGCTGAGGCAAACTGGGGGATGGCTTTAGTTGCCTTCGCCAACGCAAACAGAATGCACAACAATCCCAACTACACTGCTACATGCCGGGACCTTGTACTGCGCAAAGCGCTGGAGCACGCTGAAAATGCACGCTTCCTGTATCGCTCCATTGGTGAACAGGTGAAGGTAGCTGCCGTCACCTGTCAGATCGCTCATATCGAACAGACGCGGGGTAATGTCAACAAGGCCCGTGAATATCTGGAAGAGGTTCTCTCTACCTGGTCCTCCAACGATGACGAAACTCTAGCGAGGATACTCACAAATAAACGTCGCCAGCAAGATGCGGCCAATGTGATATCCGCAGCCGCCTGTTCTCTGGCAGGAATTGAACTTGAAGCAAAAAATTTTGCTATGGCCTGCCACTATGTTAACCAGGCCCTGGAAGCTGGCAGCAAAAGCTACAAGCTCAGGCGCGCCGACGCCTACCTGATGCATGGGCGTATATTGGAAGCGATCGATCCTAAAGACCCGGCGGCAGAAGAGTCGTTTCGCAATGCAACTATAGAACTGGCCGATACCCAACGTATCTCGGCTCGTATCAGTGCTCATGTACGCCTGGGTCATCACCTGCTCAAAATAGGCAAAATAGAGGAGGGCGAGCAGGAATTAGAGCAGGCCCACCGCCTCTCGGACCTGGTAGCGGCTAGCGGACCCGCCATCTCCACGGAAGAAATTCTCCTCTCCTAAATGTTATAGTTCCAAAAAGTATGGCGTTTTATGGACACCGCACTTTTTGTTTGATTTATACGGATAACCGTAAGGGGTGAACTACATAGCCCGCTACTCCCTTTGCCTTCGAGAAGGCATCAGGTCTACTTTTACGCAGAATGTTGTATGAGCCGTTAACATCCGCACAGATGATCTTTCCGTCTTTTGTGCGGTACAAACGGTTTCTCCGTCCGATCCGCTTGCCGCTAAAGGTGTGCTCTGTCTCATCATTGGGTTTATAGATAGGGATCGGGTCCAGGTCAACAAAGCTAGCTTTACTGGTATAACTCTCTTCTTGCACTTCTACCTGGATGCCCACTAACGCCGCTTTGTACGTCAACATGTCAATGAAGCGTGCGTGAGGGATGCTGACAAAGTTTTGGTTGTTCCTTCTGCCCATGCCAGACTCTTGTTTCCAGAGCGGATTCTTCCCGACGATGATGGTTCCTACCCCCTCTTTTGCCAGGAAGTCGATGATGTGCTTGCTGGCAGCGTGCAGGTAGTGGTGAATCTGTCGATTGCGGTTATTCGTGATCCGCTTCATCTGCTTCGTGACCCGCTCTCGATCCTCTTTGGGAAGGCATAGCTTTAACTCTTTCATGCGTTTGTTGTACCACTGGTTCACGCTTTTGATCGGACGACCGTTAACCAATT
>WNGE01006395.1_pt1 | contig 13115 bp, 7 predicted proteins | sample 5400651 | NCBI WGS metagenome assembly WNGE01 (sample SAMN13153370, study PRJNA577476) | soil metagenome | isolation source: 60 cm soil or saprolite under grassland replicate 2 | place: USA:California | collected 2016-06-15 | reverse complement strand
GATCGTCGCCGGCGTCCTCGATGAAGAGCCATGCGAACTCCTCGTCCTCGCGGCCGACGAACCCGAGGTAGCGGAGTGCGGACGACGGAAGCCGGGGGAGCACGCTTTCGTAGATCGTCCGCTCGACGAGGAGCGCGTCGCGGCGCGCGCGCTTCGCGATGACGCTGGCTGCGCCGTTCGCGAGCGCGAGCCGGTAGATCTCGTCCTTGCTCCGCGCTCGGATGCGATCGACGCGATCGACGCGGCCTGCCGCCGGTGCGACTGCCCGCCACGCGCCTACGACCGGATGGTCGACGGGATCGCACGGCACCGGGATGCGCTTCGTCCGGCGCCGTCGGGCGCCCGTGGCGTCGCGGGCCGTGGTGTCGACTACGCGGCCGTGCTCGAGGTCGAGCCGCGCATCGCAGATCTCGAGCGTGCTCGCGCGGTGCGCGATCATGAACGCCGTGCGGCCGGTCATGAGCCGCTCCATCGCTTGAAGGATCTGCGCCTCGGTTTTCATGTCGACCGAGCTCGTCGGTTCGTCGAGGATCAGGATCGGCGCATCCTTCAGGAACGCTCGAGCGAGCGCGATCCGCTGGCGCTCTCCGCCCGAGAGGCGGACCCCGCGCTCCCCCACAGGAGTGTCGTAGCCCTCGGGCAGCTCGCAGATGAAGTCGTGCGCGCTCGCCGCCTTCGCGGCAGCGACCACGTCGGCGTCCTCTGCGCCCGGGCGGGCGTACGCGATGTTCTGTGCGATGCTCGTCGAGAACAGCACCGGCTCCTGGAGCACGATCGCGAACTGGTTGCGGAGATCGGCGAGCTTGTACCGGCGAAGGTCGACGCCGTCGAGCAGGATCTCGCCGCTCGTCGGGTCGTAGAAGCGCGTCAGGACGCTCACGAGCGTCGTCTTACCGGCTCCGGTCGTCCCGGCGATCCCGAGCCGCGTCCCGGGCGCGACCTCGAACGAGACGTCGTGGAGGACGCGATGCGCAGGCTCGTAGGCGAAGGACACGTTCCGAAAGGCGATGGCGCCGGCCGCGCGAACGAGCGGGCGGGCGGCCGGCGGATCGACGAAGTCCGGCGCCTCGTCGAGGAGTGCGTAGACACGCTCGGCGCTCGCGAGCGAGGACTGGAGGCTGCCGACCTTCTTGCTGGCCGTCTTCAGCGGGTCGTAGAGCTGCTGGAGGTAGCCGACGACGAGGACGAGCTCGCCGAGCGTCATCGTGCCTGCGAGGACGTGGCGCGTCCCGAGGAAGAGCACGGTGCCCATCCCGAGGCCGATCGTCGCGCCCACGACGATGCCGAAGCGCCCTTCGACGACGGACAGGTCGATCTTGGCGCCCACGCTTGCGGCCGAGCGGTCCACGAAACGGTCGCGGGCGTGGTCCTCGCGACCGAACGCCTTCACGACCCGCAGCGCTTCGAGCGACTCCTGGACCACCGACAGCGCCGAGCTCTCGAGCCGCTTCGCGTCGTGCCACCGGGCGCGCAGGCGCTTGCGGTAGAGCCGCATGGCGAGGAAGAGAACCGGGGTAACGGCAAGCGAGACGAGCGCGAGTTCCCAGTCGATTCGCGCAGTGACGTAGATCATCCCCGCGACGGTCACGGTGGCCGTGAAGAACGGGATCAGGCCGCTGACGGCGATGCTCTGGATCGCGGTAGCGTCGTACTGGATCCGGTACGTGGAATCGGCCGTCCCTCGCGAATCGTGATACGCGAGCGAAAGGCGCTCCGCGTGACGGAACAGGCGACTGCGGAACTGGAGAAGCAGCTTCTCGCCGGCGACGGTGGCCAGGATCAGCCGGCCGAACTCCTGCAGCTGCTTGAGGAAAGAGATGAGCACGAAGAGCCCTGCCGCGACCAGGAGGACACCCGTCTGCGAGTGCCTGGCCGAGGCGGGAACGAAGAAGGCGATGAAGCCGGGCAGCGGATGCGAGCCGACGACACTGTCGACGGCGATCTTGAGCGGGAGCGGTGTCAGCAGCGCGAAGACGCTCGAGAGCAGGCTGAGCGCGAACAGTCCGCTGACCTGCCGCCAGTAGGGCCTGGCCTCGAGCAGCAGCCGCCGATAGAGCCGAAGTCCTGAAGGTGTTCTCAGGCGCACCATCGCTCCTATCGCTGGTTCTGCAGCACGTGCGCGACGGCGCCCAGGGCGGCTGCGCATTCCAGGAGGGCGCGAAGTCCAAGCGCGATCGGGATCGCTGCGAGAACGGCGCCCACGGCCCAGGCGCCGTCGAGTGCGGCCCAGGCGGCCAGCGCTGCGAACGAGACCTCCAGCCAGAGCCCCGCCGGCGTGCAGCGCGGCCAGAAGCGAAGGCGGACGAGCTGTTTGCCGAGGGCGTGGTCCTCGACGCCCATGATCAGACGCGCGGAGCCGAGCGTCCCGTTCCGCACCTCGAGATCCCAGCGGTCGTGTGCGCCGCCCCGAAGGACGAGCATGCCGACCCCACGGAGCGACGATTCGATCGCTCGTAACCGCTCATCCTGAGAGCGCCAGTGCTCGCTCCAGACGGCGGCCGTGCGCCGCCTGGGCAGCGAGGCGCGCGAGCCGTAGCCGCGCCACGGCAGGAGGCCGCCCCGCAGGCGGCCCCAGAGGCGCGCGAGCGGCTGGAGGAAGTTCAGGAACGCCGTCAGCACACGCAGACGGAAGGTGCCGGAAGAGGCCGAGGCGGAGCTGAGCCAGGCGTGCACGAGTGAAGCGACGAGTCCGAACCCGAATGCAGGGAGGAGATAGAGCAACGGCGCCCAGAACAGGCCGAGTCCCGAGAGCGCAGCGAGGGCCGCGACGAGCAGATACCAGTCGGGCAGGGCCGGAAGCGACCAGACGACGCGCGGCGCCGGCTGGTAAAGGGGCTGAAACGGCGCGCTTCCCCACATGCCGTGGTAGATCCGCTCGGCTCGGCCGTGGATCCGCGCCAACCGGTCCGGACCGTAGACGCGCCCGGACCAGTGGACATGGCCGGCGGCGTTGTACTTCTCCGGCCACTTGCGCTCGAGCAGCGCCTCGGCCTCGCCGTAGCCGCATTGCTGCTTCCAGTAGGCACGTACCGAGTTGCGTCTGTGGTGCCAGACGACGGCGGACGGGCTGAACGCCAGGCTCGAGCCTCGTTCCCGCAATTGCCAGCAGACGTCGACGTCGTCGCCGGCGATACGGAACCGCGGATCGAAGCCGCCTATCGCGAGGAGCGCGTCCTTGCGGAAGGCCGCGTTGCAGCCCGGAACGTGCTCGGCCTCGTCGTCGGATAGGAGGACATGGATCGGTCCGCCGGGCGCGTTGGCAACACAGGCGGCGATGGGACCGTCGCCTGGCGGGGCGATGTTCGGGCCGCCCACGCCGGCGCGCAGCCCATCCGTCTTCAGGAAGGCGGCTCCGAGGTAGGTGAGCCAGTGCGGGTCGGGGTAGGCGTCGTCGTCGAGGTATGCGACGATCTCGCCCGTCGCCGCCTCGAGGCCGACATTGCGGGCACTCCCGAGACCTTGGCCTGCGGTGGTGATCACCCGGAAGCCGTATTCGTGACCGAGGGCTGCCGTTCCGTCGCTCGATCCGTCATCGACGACGATCACCTCGAAGTTCGGATACTCGAGCCGCGACAGCCCTTCGAAGCAGTCTCGGAGGGTGCGTTCGCCGTTGCAGCTGCAGACGATGACGGAGATCCGCGGCCAGTCGAGATCGGCCGGGAACGGAACCTGGCCGTACGCTTCGCGAACACTCGCCAGGGCCGGTTTCGGACGCCGGTCGCGCGTCATGAGCCCGAACTCCCAATCTTCGACATCGGCGCCGCCCGTGTGCCATTCGTCGGTCCAGCCGAAGACGAAAGCGCCGGCGCAGCCCCCCGCGAAAGCGGTCCGGATCTGCCAGTCGAGCACGCGCGACTGAGTGTCCTCGCCATGGCTCCGGCTGTCCAGCCCGATCTCCCCCATGAGCAGCGGGCGGTCTCCGGCGAGGTTCTGCAGACGGGCGAGATAGGCCTCGAACCGCTCCTGGGACTCGAGATAGACGTTGAAGCAGACGAGATCCAGAAACGGCAGCTGGAGATACTCCGTGGAGGGGTAGTTCGCGTACGTGATGAGGCCGTCTGGATCCTCTGCCTTGGCAGCCCGGAACAGTCTCTCGAGATACTGCTCCACACGGTCGCGGCCGAGCCAGCGGACCATGGAAGCCGGGATCTCGTTGCCGACGGCGTAGCAGAGCAGAGCCGGGTGACCGGCACACGCCCGCACCTGTGCGCGCACCTGCTCTTCGAGATCAGGGGCGCCCTTCTTGTCGACGAGAAAGCCGACGTATCGCTCGGCCGAGAGGCCGACCATGACGCGAAGCCCGTGCCTCTGCGCAGCGTCGAGCAGTGGACGAGGCGGTGTGGTGAAAACGCGGACAGCGTTGAGTCCATTCGCCGCCATCCGACTGAAATCGCGCTCAACGACGGCGAGGTCCGGAAACTCGTTGCCGTCTGCGTCCGGCGCAAATGTTCCGTACGTCACACCGCGGACGTACAACTTCGCGTCACCGACGAAGAGGAACTTGCCGCTGACACGTGGGCGGGGGGCGGCCCGAGTTGCGTCTGCGAAAGCGTCTTCGCCTTCGAGCGGCGCGGTGTCAGGCTCCGGACGGTCCGCGAGGGATTCGCTGGCCGTCAGGACGACATCACCACTCACGTCTCCGCGGACGGAGTCGTCAGTTGCCGCAGGCCGCTTCACCTGGCTTCCCCCCTTCCGCGACCTGACCCCCGAATTTTATGTACGCCTTAAGCAGAATGGCTCATTGCGGCGCGCGAGTCAAACACGGTTTGAGCGTCGTCCCGGCGGCGGTGAGCTCAGCGCAAACCACATCGCCTCCAGGTTGAAATAGAGGTGCAACCGTTGCGGCGGTAGGGTGAAGCCCGTTCAGGCACACCGTCACCACGCAAGCGACGCCCGGCGTGCACACGCCGACGCGTCTCTAAACCGGTCAGCCTTCCAGGCGACGGCGCATTGCCTGACCGGCTGCGCGATCGGTGAGGTGCTCGGCATGATCATCGCGACCGCGCTCGGCTGGGGCAACGCCGCCTCGATCGCGATCTCGGTCGCGCTCGCCTTCCCCTTCGGTTACTCCTTTACGCTTGGCCCCGTCCTGCGCGCGAACGTGCCGTTCCGTCGCGCGGTCGGGCTCGCCTTGGCTTCTGACACGCTCTCGATCACGACGATGGAGATCGTCGACAACGCCTTCATCCTCATCGTCCCCGGCGCCATCGCGGCTGGGCTCAACGATTCGCTCTTCTGGTGGAGCCTCGGCGTCTCGCTGCTGGTCGCCTTCATCGCAGCCTTCCCGGTGAACCGGTGGCTGATCGCTCGGGGCCGCGGCCACGCCGTCGTGCACGAGCTGCACGCGCACTAGCGAGGCGACGAGACGTCTTCGACCGCCGCTCTTCAGCGGTCGGCAGGGACGAGCTCGAAGTGCGCCATCATCCCCATCGCATGGTGCTCGAGGATGTGGCAGTGGTACATCCACTCGCCCGGACGATCGTCCGGTAGCCAGGCGATCCTGACCCGACCCTTCCGCGGCACGTTCACGGTGTCCTTCCAGGAGAGCACCGGCGGCGGCTCGCCGTTCTCCTCGACGATCTGGACGAAGAAGCCGTGGAGGTGGAAGGGGTGATCCTGGCTCGTTTCGTTGACGAGGTCCCAGACCTGGAGCTCGCCCACGCGAACCGGCTCGTCGCGTTGATGCTGCCCGCCGTGCATGAGCGCCTTCATGCTCAGGGTTCGGGTTGGTTCGGCGTGCGCGGGGACGAGCGGGTCGATGTGCCGCAATGCAGCGGGGATCTCGGCTCGTGAGGGAGCAGCCGCCCCAACGCGTACCGTCGCGAACCGCTCCGGCGGCCTTTCGCCCTTGCCGCGGTCGTAGGGGAGCGCCTCGATCTCCAGTACCTCCCCCGCAGCGAACGGCCCGACCGCCAGATCGACGCGCTCGCCCGGTGTGATCAACACCTCCTTGGTTTGGAGAGGCGAAGGGAGAAGCCCGCCGTCCGTGCCGAGGACCGAGAACGGTCGCGTGCCGATCGAGAGGCGGACGAACCGCGTGTTGGCGGCGTTGACGATCCGCCAGCGTTCGATCTGGCCGGCGGCGATCTCGAGCTCGGGCTCTTGCCGTCCGTTCACGAGCCGCACGTCGCCTTCGCGCCCGGCGTGCAACTCGTGCTCGTCGCCGAACGGAGCCAGATCGCCGTCGGGGCCGAGCTTCAGATCGTCGAGCAGAAGGATTCGCTCGGCGTCGAGCGTCGGCTCGACCGGCCCGCGCACGATCAGGGCTCCATAGAGGCCGCGCTCCAGCTGCTCGGTCTCGTTGACGTGCGAGTGGTACCAGAACGTCCCGGCGTCCGGGACGACGAATCGGTACGCGAACGTTTGGCCCGGTTCGACCGGCGGCTGCACCGCTTCCGTTCCGTCCATATCGGCGGGCACCCGGATTCCGTGCCAGTGGATCGTGGTCGACTGAGGAAGGTTGTTCGTCAATCGCGCCTGGACGGTGTCGCCAACCTCGGCCTCGATCAGCGGCCCCGGCACCTCGCCGTTGAAGGCGAACCCGCGGACACTTCGACCGGGCGCATAGGCCCAGTCGATTTCACGCGCCTCGAGCTCGACCACCCGAAGGGGAGTCTAGGCGCCGCGTAGCGTCCACGGTCGATGCCGCGACGAGAGATCTGCGACGCTACGGCACGTCGACAAGTGCGGGCGAGGTCCCGTACCCGGGGCCCCAGATCTGACCGACGTACACCTGGAGCTCGTACTCGCCGCTGTAACGATCGACGGAGCCGTGGAAGCCGATCGGCCTGCCGTTCTTGACAGTGATGGGATTCGCCAGCGGCGATGCCGCGCAGCCGATCACCTGACCGGCGTCGTCCCGGTAGAGATTGACGAGCCAGACCGGGTAGGACCCTGCCGGAACCTGACCGGCGGAGAGCTTGATGTTGACGCGCACCGAGTGGAAGCCCTGCGATTCCGCCGGTGACGTCACGATCTGAACCTTCCCGACCGTCGCCGCCGGTGCCGCGTCGTAGTGCTGGCAATAGCCGGAAGGGCCCGCCAGATTCGCGCGGGTCGTTGTCCCATTCGCGGCGTACGCAAGTGCGGGAATCGCCATGAACGCAGACACGAGAGCGATCGCGAAGACGCTCCGCGCCCTGCCCCGTAGGGGCCAGGACACGCTCCAAAAACGCCGGACCCCAAAGGACGCGAACATCGGACTCTCCTCTCGTCGCGCGACTGCGGCTGCGTCGCGGCCGTTGACCACGAGACGACCGCGGCCCTACGAGCCGGTTTCAGCGCGGTTACAGCGGACCCGAACGTGCGAAACGCCCGGACGTGCGAGGGGCCGCTCGGAGGCGGCCCCTCGACATGCCTGGCGCTACCGCGTTTACGGCAGCTTGTACGCCCAGGCGCCGAAGCCGTGCGTCGTGACGTACATGACGCGATTCGCCTGGTCGATCCTCAGGTACGGGATCGTCGTCGTCGGCAGGCCGGGCTTGAGCGGCGTCCAGCCGTTCCCCTTCAGCTGGGCGGGGCCGAAGTCCGTGCCGACGTACAGCGTCCCCTTCTTCTCGTCCCGCTGAATCGTTCCGACCGGGAGGTCGCCGAGAGCGTGTCCGCCCGTGCCGTCGAGGCTCGTGAAAGTCGCGGTGTTTGTCGCGGCGTCGTACCAGACCTCGAACACGTGGCCGGGCGTCGTCGGCGTGTTGGCGCTGTAGCCGCTGTACGAGATGTACGCGTGGTTCGCATTCGCTGGGTCGACGTAGATGTCCGTCGGGTACCGCCGCGGGTCGACGTCCGAGCTCGTGTCGATCCTGTTCCACGCGATCGTCGCCGGGTCGGCCGCGCCCGCGTTCGTCGTGATGAAGATCCGGCCGAAGCTCGTCGCCGCCCACACGACGTTGCTGTCGGACGCCGCCAACCCGATCGTGGAGATGAGGCCGCCGGAGCGGTCGTCACCCCAGGGGTACGGCGCCGGGCACGCAACGGTCCACGGGTCGCCGGGCGTGGCCGCAGGCGGACAGGCCGCGGCGGGGCCGTACGTGAGGCGACCGAGGTGACCGGGATCCCCCATTGCCTTCCAGTCGTCGCAGACGTCCACCGACGGCTGGTAGGCGCCGCTCTCGTTGATGTCGTGATCGCCGTTCCAGGAGTTGCAGTGCTGCTTCACCTTCGCGTACGCAAAGGCCGGATTGACGCCGCCGTTCAGCGAGCGGAAGACGTGCTCGCGGCCGGTGAACAGCAGCTTCGAGACCGTCGGGTGGAACAGCGTCGGAGCGCTGAACGCGGACTGCTCACGGTTGTACCGGAACGGTGCCGCGCCGGTCGTCAGCAGCGTGTCGTTGACCCGGAAGACGGCCTGCTGGTTGCGCGGCTCGTCGAGAACGCGGATCGATCCACCCTGCGACTCCGAGGTGGAGTAGTTCGGGTCAACGGCGTCGAAGGCCGCGTACCCGCCGTCGGCGACGAACGTCTCGATCCAGGTCTTCGTCCCGGGCTCGCGCATCCACGACCCGTTGTCCTGCGCGCCGCCTGCGAGCTCGCCGGGCCGGTTCGGGTTGAAGGTCACCTGGTAAAAGTGCAGCGTGTTCAGTCCCTTGTTGATGGACTGCAACAGCTCCGGGATCCGCTTCGTGACCGCCTGACAGAGCGCCAGCCTCGCACTACCCGGGGGGAGGTTACGCACCGTCGTGCAGTCGCCCGAGTCGTCGACGAAGTTGCCGTTCGAGCGGATCACCCCACCGTCGCTCGTCTCGATGAACTGCTTCCAGTTCGCCGGGTTGGTGACGATGGAGTGCTGATCCGGGTGGATGCCGTGCGGCTGCGTGTCGTCGGCGTCGTCGTAGGTCATGTCGGTGAACGAAACGCCGGCGTCCGTGGACACATTGACCGCGCGCCCGTTGGACGAGCCGTTGCCCGCCTCGCCGTACGCGTTCGAGCCGATGAGGTAGACGGTGTCGGGATCGTACGCCGACCCGTCGGCCTTCTTCGGGACGTAGACGTAGTTGTCGTAGTTGCACTGTGGATCGCAGTAGGCCTGGCTCGTCGTGTTTGTCAGGTCCGTGAACGTGGGCGTTCCCGTGCGGACGCTGTCGCTCCGGAAGAACTTGGCCGACAGGGTGCCGCCACCGCCGACCCCGACGTACATACGCGTCGCGCCGCCCGGAAGCGCCACCACGTCGAACTCGGCCCGCTCGACGCCGGCGCCGGTCGCCGGGTCGATCGGCGGGGCGAGCGGCGCGAAGATCTGCGTCCACGTGCCGGGGTCGCCGTTCGAGTTGGAGCGCCAGATCCCCTTCGCGAAAAAGGACGCGTAGACCGTGTCCGGATCGACGGGGTCGAAAGCGATCCGCCGCGCGCCGCGCGGTGAGCAGTCGGTCTGGCCCAGGAAGACCTGCGTCGGCGTCGTCCCCGTGGTGCAGTTCGTCGCGTTGCCCTGGTTCACGAGCGTGAAGGTCTCGCCGCCGTCGGTCGACCGCCAGAGGCCGAAGTGCGGCGCGTCCGGAATCGTCGCGCCGCGGTCCATGCCGTTGCAGCAGGTGCTGCTCATGCCCCGGGACCCCTGCGCGCCGGACGCGACGAAGATCGTCGACGAGTCGCCGGGTTTCACCTGGATCGAGCCGATGCCTCGGCCGCTGAAGTACTGCGCGCCGATCGGGCCTTTCCAGTGATCGCCGCCGTCCTTCGACTTGTACATGCCGACGCCCGCGATGCAGCCGCTCCGGCAGATGTTCGGCTCACCCGTCCCGGCGTAAACCGTGTCGCTCGTCGGGTCGTTCGGGTCGAGCTCGAGCGCGGCTGTGTTGTTGTAGTCGAACTCGCCGGACACGTACTCCCACGCCGGCTGCTGCGCGAGCACGTTGTTGGTCCGCCAAATTCCGCCGCCGGCGTTCGCGATCCAGTAGCGGCAGCTCGAGGCGTTGCAGTTCGGATCGATGACGGCGAACGCCGTTCGCCCTCCCGCGATGTACTCGTTCGGCACGTACACGGTGCGGTTGCGGAACGGGTTCAGCGGATAGACCGCGTTGTCGGGCCCGAGATTCGTCCAGTGGCCGTTGCCGTCGAGATCTCCGCGCGCCTTCAGCGCCTTCCAGTCCTTCCGGCTTCCGTTGATCGCGGCGAGCGAGACGTTCTCGAGCGGATACGCGTGCATCGCCCAGTCGGACGCGCCGTCGCCCACCCCTTCGCCGGCCTCGTACTCCGTCTCGCCCGGCGAGAACGTCTGGGAGCTCGCGAGGCCCTGCTGAGTCGGCGAGACGTCGCGGTCGCCCGTCGCGACCGTCGGGACCCCAGCCCGTGCGGCCGACTCGGCCGGCGAGCTGCTCATGAGCGTCCCGGTGACCGCTGCCGCCACGAGCAAAGCCACCGCGAGGACGCCGACGGCGAGCGGTCGGGCTAGTCCACCGCGGCGAAGATTCGTGTGCTTCGGTGACATATTCCTCCCCTTTGGACAATCGCGGCGACCGGACGGCGCCGCGGAACGATCGGCCTCAACACCGCCGTCCGGATCGCTGCGGAGCGAGACCCCCTGCTCCAGCCACGCGAGCGCCAACGGGTGCCTGGGACGTACGACAAACGCTCTCGCACCTGTCTACCAGCGGGCTCTCGCAGACGGGCAAATGGCGCGGCGATGCTAACAGAGGAACCGCGATCATGAAGCCGATATCGGAGGCGTGCGATCGATTTCAGGCGGGTACCTATCCTGGGCCCAGATGAGACGGATACTCAGCGCCTTGACCGTACTCGCCGCCGCAACGGCCGCTCTCGCGGCCTCGGACGCGACCGCAAGACCGGCTTCCACGCCGAAGCTCATGGTCGCCAAGACGAGCCCGGTCGTCGTCATTGGGATCGGCTTTGGACCCCGTGAGACGGTTCGCGTCGTCGTTCGCACCGACGAGAGGCAGTCCGCGAAACGCGTAACCGCGAGCGCTACGGGGCAAATCACCGTGCGTTTTGCCAGACTGACGCTCGAGAGGTGTGCGGACTTCGTCGTCGCAGCGAACGGCGACAAGGGAAGCAGCGCACGCGTGCACCGATTTCCTGCGCCGTGCGGGATCGATCCCCGCGCCGGCTGAGCTGACGAACGCCGTCAAATTCGCACAGGCGGAGTCGACTGGAGCGCGCAGCCGCCCGCAAGCGGACTCCTGCTCTTGCTGCAACCGCAAGTGCATGTAATCGAGAAGCTTGCCGCCTACAAGCGGCGGATGGGCTGGCAGGTCCCATACGTGTCGTCGTACGGGAGCGATTTCAACTTCGACTTCAACTTCTCGTTTACCGAGGAGCAGATGGCGACGGGCGAGCTCGCCAAGATGGTCGAGGAAGCGGACGACTGGCTCAAGGACTGGGCCGACAGCGTCGGCACCGATCTGGCACACGGCTTGGCCGAGGCGCCGGGCTGGAACGTGTTCGTGCACGAGGACGGCGTCGTCTACCACACGTATTCGCGCACGGCGCCCGACCGTTTCCTGCTCGAGCCTTACCACCACCAGCTCCTCGACCAGGTCCCGGACGGGCGTGACGCCGACTTCCCGCTGCGCCGCCACGACGAGTACTAGCACCGACATGAGGAGGAGATGCCATGACCGAGCACAGGACAGGAACACGTGAGGAGTGGCTCGCAGCTCGGCTCGAGTTGCTCGACGCCGAGAAGGAGCTGACGCGACGCAGCGACGAGCTGGCGCGCCAGCGGCAGCAGCTGCCCTGGGTCCGAATCGACAAGGACTACCGCTTCGACACCGACGAAGGCAGCGCCGCGCTGGCAGATCTGTTCCGGGGACGCTCTCAGCTGCTGGTCTACCACTTCATGTTCGGGCCCGAGTACACGGCCGGCTGTCCGGCCTGCTCGGCGATAGCGGACGGCTTCAACGGGTTTGTCGTCCACCTCGAGAACCACGACGTGGCGATGACGGCCGTGTCGCGCGCACCGCTCGAGAAGCTCCAGGGCTACAAGCGCCGGATGGGGTGGAGCTTCCCGTGGGCGTCCTCGCTGCCGAGCGACTTCAACTACGACTTCAACGCTTCGTACACGGAGGAGCAGCAGCGCGAGGGCATCGTCGAATACAACTTCGGGTCGAGGGACGTGAGGCCGGCGCTGGAGGCCACCGAGGGTCCGCTGGTCGACTTCGCGGCGATGGTCGGAACCGACGCCGCGACCTACACGCGCGAGGCGCCGGGGATGAGCGCGTTCGCCCTCGAGGACGGAGTCGTCTACCACACCTACTCCGCCTATGCCCGCGGCACGGATGTCCTCTGGGGCATGTACCAGTGGCTCGACCGGGCGCCGAAAGGACGCAACGAGACCGGGCCGTGGTTCCGGCGCCGCGACGAGTACGACAAGGGCTAGCTCGCCCAACGCGCGGCGGCGCAATAATTGGCGCCGCGGGTTCAGATGACTTTCACTCGGTGAAAGGGGATTCTCGCGAATCGTGACGCGCGGCTACCGTCACAGCCTCAGCGGCAGCTCGCTCGAACGCGGCGCGCTGCAGTTGGAAATCGACGGCGTCAGCCTTGGCTTCGGCGGCGTGCAGGCGCTCAGCGACGTCAGCCTGGCGGTTCGGCAGGGTGACATCCACGCCGTGATCGGCCCGAACGGCGGCGGGAAGACGAGCCTCCTCAACTGCGTCAGCGGCCTCTATCGGCCGCAAGCGGGCTCGATCAAGCTCCACAACGGCACGGTCCACGAGCTCACGCGCGCGCGGCCCAGCAGGATCGCGGGCTGGGGGGTCGCACGCTCCTTCCAGAACATCGAGCTCTTCCGCCACATGACCGTGCTCGAGAACCTGATGCTCGGCCGGCACGTGCACATGCGGCACAACCTCTTCTCCTCTCTTCTCTACTGGGGCCCGGCCCAGCGGCAGGAGATCCGGCACCGTGAGCTCGTCGAGGAGGTCGTCGACTTCCTCGAGCTCCAGGCGGTGCGGAAGCACGAAGTCGGCCGTCTCTCGTACGGCTTTCAGAAACGCGTCGAGCTCGGGCGTGCGCTCTGCCTCCAGCCGGCGATCCTGATGCTCGACGAGCCGATGGCCGGCATGAACGCCGAGGAGAAGGAGGACATCGTCCGCTTCATCCTCGACGTCAACGAGCTCGCAGGCGTCACGGTCGTGCTGATCGAGCATGACATGGCTGTGGTG
>WNGE01017864.1_pt1 | contig 13117 bp, 7 predicted proteins | sample 5400651 | NCBI WGS metagenome assembly WNGE01 (sample SAMN13153370, study PRJNA577476) | soil metagenome | isolation source: 60 cm soil or saprolite under grassland replicate 2 | place: USA:California | collected 2016-06-15 | reverse complement strand
CAAGCGTTTTTCCGCCTGTATTAGCGCGCAGCTTTGGCTACGCCGCCGGTTACGCGCAATATCTAGCGGGGGCATGTCCCGACATTGCGCATGTGCATGGGCTCTGGACGTATCCTTCATTTGTCGGATATCGGTGGCATCGGCGCACAAACCGGCACCTCATATACACTGCACACGGCATGCTCTCCCCGTGGGCGCTCCGAAATTCGGCGTGGAAGAAGCGCTTGGTGCGCGCGTTATGGGAGGACGCCGCCCATCGCAGCGCAGCCTGCTTTCACGTCAATTCGGAGGCCGAACATCTAACGTTGCGCCGGCACGGTTTGCGCATTCCAATTTGCATCATTCCGAACGGAATTGATCTGCCGGCTAGTCAGAGTTCAGAAGTCAGCAGTCTGGAATCAGGCTTGGCGTCCGTCGCGCGAGGGAGAAAGCTGCTGCTCTATCTGGGGAGGCTACATCCAAAGAAGAATTTGGTGAATCTGATTCGCGCGTGGAAAGAAGCTCTCAACTCTCATCCATCAACCCTCAACTCTTGGATGCTCGGCATCGCGGGCTGGGATCAGGGAGGACACGAAAAGAAGCTAAAGCGGCTCGCTCGTGAACTCGGAATGTCGTTCGTAGAAGTCGGCGTAGCTGGCGCGAGGAAACATCAAACATCAAACATCGAACATCGAACATCGAACGATGCCTCTGTTATCTTTCTCGGTCCCCGGTTCGGGGCGGGCAGGGATGCGTGTTATCGCGCATGCGACGCATTTGTACTGCCTTCGCTTAGCGAAGGACTACCGATGACAGTGCTGGAAGCCTGGGCTTATGCAAAACCGGTGCTGATGACGCCCGAATGTAATCTTCCGGAAGGCTTCGTCGCGGGAGCGGCGTTACAAATCGGCACGACCTCGAAGGAAATTGCCGCAGGCCTAAAACAACTGATTGAAATGAGTGATGACGATCGAAAAGCGATGAGTGCGCGCGGTCGGGCTCTGGTAGCGGAAACGTTCTCATGGCGACGAATTGGCGAACAGATGCGGTCGGTTTATGAGTGGGTACTGAGCGGCGGCACACCACCGGAGACGATTAGGCTATGAGAGAAGGAGTTAGAAGGTAGCAGTTTGAAAGATCAGGCATGCTGGACATCCAACAAAACCGTCGCACCAGGAAATATTCGTTCGGCGAGATGACCCGCCGGGTGTTATGGGCTTTGGCCCAACCGCTCTTCCGGTTTAGTCCAAGACCGTGTTTTGGGTGGAGGCGATAACCTACAAGCAGGACATGAAAGCGCCATCGGCGAATACGCATTCATTTATAATCTCGGCCGCGTTACGATCGGAGCGCGCGCTACCATATCGCATCGCGCACATCTTTGTGCGGGAACGCACGATCACACGAAACCGGATTTTCCATTGCTGCGTCCGCCGATTATGATCGGCCCCGACGCGTGGATTTGCGCGGAGGCGTTCGTCGGGCCGGGCGTTACGATCGGCGAAGGTGCGATTGTGGGTGCAGGGGCGGTAGCAATGAAAGACGTGAGACCCTGGAGAATTGTTATCGGGAATCCGGCACGCGAAAGCAGAAGACGCGAGATCACTGAATGAGCGAGCGGTCCAACACACGGGTGCCGTTGTCGGTGCTTGTCCCGGTTAAAAATGAAGCTGCGAACCTGTGCGACTGTCTTGCCAGCGTTGCGTTCGCAGATGAAATTGTCGTAGTTGATTCGGCAAGTACGGATGGAACGCAAGAGATCGCCACCGCGGCCGGAGCGCGAGTGGTGCAGTTCGTGTGGAACGGAAAATTCCCACGAAAAAAAAACTGGGCACTGGAAAATATTCCCTGGCGACATGAATGGGTGCTGATCATCGACGCGGATGAATGGATTACGCCGGAATTGGAGCGCGAAATCAGCTTGGCTATTCGTCACAGCGACGCGGATGGATTTTATCTGAACCGCCGATTTTGGTTTCTCGGCGGGTGGATCAATCACTGCGGGTATTTTCCGAGCTGGAATTTGCGTCTATTTCGGCATCGGCTCGGTCGATACGAAAGGATTGAAATCGATGACAATGTTCGATCCGGAGATAATGAGGTGCACGAACACGTATTGCTCAATGGCCGCGCAGAATATCTTTCCGTTGCGATGGAGCATTATGCGTTTCCCGATGTCGCCAGCTTCATTGAGAAACACAATCGCTATTCCACGTGGGAAGCCGAGGCGCGCGAACAACTGTATCAAGGGGCGGGCCAGAACACTTTACGAGCGACGCCGTTTGGAACGGCGCTGGAGCGCAAGCGATGGCTAAAGAAGCTTGCAATGCGTGTGCCATGCCGCCCCACGCTTCGTTTTCTTTATCATTACATTTGGAAACAAGGTTTTCGTGACGGTTACCGCGGTTGGGTGCTCTGTCGGTTGCTCGCGTGGTACGAGTTCGTGAGTGTGGTCAAGACCCGCCGGATGTCAGCTCGCCGGAACACAGGAGGTGTGAATCGTGAATCGTGAATCGCGAATGAAGGAATGGGCTCTAAGGTGCAAGATCACAAAGGTTCGACGCCTGGGACTCGATGGGAAAATGGGGGCTTTCCAGTTCTTTCCGTTGAGCATATAATTCCGGCCCTCAATGGTGACTAGCGAACAGTCCAACGTTGTAGCCCGAAAATTTCCCGGGCTGGAACGCGCGAACTCGATAGGCCGGCAGGAGTCAAATCAAAGCACTTTCCGCCGAGACCTGGCTGCACGCCTGTCGCGCTTTGTGAGGCACGAATGGTCAGTCGCGCTTCTTTATCTTTTTCTGGATGTGGTGAGTTGGATCGCAATCTATTCAGTGGTCGGCTGGTTTCGGCGTGATGCATTCTATGCCACGCCGTTTCAATTCTTCGTCATCGACCTGATACAACTCGCCGTCATTGTGCAGGCGCTTTACTTCATCGGCGGGTACGATCGCGCCGTCGAAAAGCGGAGTCTGATTTATGCGACCGAGCATGTTCTTACCATTATGGCGGCGGCCGCGCTCAGCGCGATGCTGATTTATTCGGCCGCGACGTTCGATCAAACCATGAAACCGAGCCGCGGTGTGCTGCTTTTGAGTTTCATGATTTTCCTGCCGGTGTCTTTGTTCTACCGACGCTGGATCCGAAAATACGTTGTCGCCAGCAGCGCCAATCGGTCATTTCTCGTGATCGGCAGCGGCCTGGCAGCAGCGCGTTTTTACGAAGCCTATCAGAACTCACCGAACGGACAGCAGCTTGATTTTGTCGATCTGAGTAATGAGGGCGTAGGCCAGCCAATCGCCGGTGAAGGGTCGCCGATGGTGAAAGGGGACCTTGCCCGCAAACTGAATGATTTGGGCGAGCATTACAGTGGGATTATCTTGACCGAGAGAGCGGACTCGCTTGGCACGCAACTACTAGAGCGCCTGGTGCGAGCGCAGTTTCAACACACCCGTGTCTACACGTTGGAATCATTTTACGAAACCCATTGGCGTTATGTCCCGCTTAATATTGTCGATCCGGTTTGGCCACTCCAGACTGGTTTTCAACTTGCTCGCACATCGCCCTATCATTATCTCAAGCGCTTTTTCGATGTCGTTGCATCCGCTGTGGCTTTGATCGTTTGCGCTCCGCTTTTCGCGCTGATCGCTCTGCTCACCAGGGTCGGAGGGGGACGTCCGGTTTTTTTCCGGCAGGAACGGACCGGCCGGGACGCAAAGCCTTTCATCGTTTTCAAATTCCGAACGATGCTGCTGGACTCGAATAAGACAGACGCAGACATTTACACCCGGAAAGGCGACCCGCGGATCACCCCGCTCGGGAGTTGGCTGCGGAAGCTGCGGCTCGATGAGTTGCCGCAACTTTGGAATGTCTTCAAGGGTGACATGAGCCTGATCGGCCCACGCGCGGAATGGACCAAGTGCGCCGAACGCTATGAGCAGACCATTCCGTTTTATCATTTTCGGCACCTGGTGAAACCGGGGATCACCGGCTGGGCGCAGGTGAATTATCCTTATGGGGAGAGCGATGAAGACGCGGTCGAGAAGCTCCAGTATGATCTCTACTACATCCGGCATTACTCACTGAAGCTCGATGCGATGATCGTGTTGAAAACTGTGCACACGATGCTGTTTGGAAAAGGCCGATAGCAGCTAGACGACAGAGATCAGAGGTCAGTCGCTGCAATGGCAGGCGTGTCGCCTGCGGCGTCGAAGAACAAAGAACTGAAATCTTTGCAGTCGGCACGGTTGCCCCTACAGGGAAAAGCAGTAGTCGGTGGTCAGCAGTCGTTCTGACTCGTCACTTGTCGCTCGTTTGTCTAATTTGCATTTGTCATGGGTTCCTTTCGCGACGCGGCACGCTGGGTTTTTTGCGCCGCTCTTGTTTACGCTCCATGGGCGTACGGCGGCACAACATCCGCGAGCATCCAAATAATTAACTGGCTGCTGTTAGCCGCGCTCATCCTTTGGGTCATCGAGCTACTTATTAGCGGGCGGAGGCCAACGTTTCCGCGCCTTTTGCTTTTCTTAACATGCGCTCTGGCCGGGATGGGTGGTTGGATGGCCCTCAACGCGAAGTCGATCTACGACTCTGATTTTTATGCGTTTGTGCCACTGTGGAATCTCGCGCCGCAGTTGGCTGGTTCGGTTGATTACGCTACTAGCGCCGCATGGATGACGCGATGCACACTACTGCTTTGCGCAGTTTTGTTCGTTGCCGATCTCTCTCAGAGCAACCGGTGGTTGCTGCGGTTATGGTACACGATCGGCCTCGTCGCCGGCTCGATCGCGTTTCTCGGTTTGCTGCAAAAGGCCACTGGCGCACGAATGATTTTCTGGCAGGAAGCGCCGCCTTGGGGAGCAACTACTTTTTTTGCGACCTACTACTATCACGGAAATGCCGGGGCATACTTGAATCTGGTCTGGCCGCTAGCCGCAGGTCTGGCCGTGCGCGCTTTTACGACATCATCCCGTCCCGGCATGCGCGCATTGTGGATGAGCGTGTTTATTCTGACTCTTGCCGCAGTTGTGGCTAACACGTCGCGAATGGCCCAACTGATCGCGCTTTTGTTGTTTATCGCCCTTTGGATGAAACTTGGACCGCTGCTTCTACGAAAACTTTCGCGCATTGAAAAAAATATCGTTGTCGCTGGCGCGATCGCGATTTTTTTGACATTAGTTGCGCTCGGCCAGGCGACTCACTTGGAGCAATCGTTGAACCGCTGGCAATCAGTGAGTGAACGGATTCCAAACGATGCCCGTTGGCGAGCATCCCGCGTCGCGATCAGCGCGCTACCTGACGCCGGATTTTTCGGGTTCGGCCCGGGAACTTTTCGCGTTGTATTTCCGTCTTACAACAGCGTGTCAATCAACCACGTTCCCGGCACCTGGAGATTCTTGCACGAAGACTATCTTCAGACGGTGCTGGAGTGGGGCTGGGTTGGAAGCGGCTCATGGGGCTTGCTATTTTTCGGAGCAATGGTGATCGCCATTCGTAGTTACAAAAAGCCCTGGGCGCGAGAGTGGACGCCGCGGAGGCGTTTGCTCCAGCCCTTCGTTATTGTTGCGCTCGCCGGCGTGGCGCTACACGCACTTATCGATTTTCCCTTTCAGATTGCCTCCATCCAGCTCTACGTGGCCACCTATCTTGGACTTTGCTGGGGAAGCAGTTTTTGGAAGCAGAATTTGTAGGGCGTTTCCGTGAAACGCCGATTTAATCAGTTTGGCGTCTGACACAGACGCCCTATAATACTTACGATCTACGACGCGCCGTTATCCTTGTGATCAGATCTAGACCGGCGATCGTAGCTGACAGAATATGATCCCTCGCCAGCCCCGTAACCATGCGAGGCGTAGTAATAGTAATAGCCAACACCGCGGCCGCGATGCAGGCGATTCAGTACCAAACCAGCCGGTCGAATTCCTGAACTCGCCAATAAGGAAATTGCGCGGCGAACGGCCTGGCGCGGCGTTTTCCCAGCTCGAAGAACAATGCACACAGTCTGCACATACGGCGTCATCAGCAGCGTGTCACTAACTGCGAGGATCGGCGCACTGTCGATCACGACTCGATCAAAAAGTCGCGCTGCCTCAGTGACCAATTGACCAAAGAAAGGGCCGGCCAGGATCTCGGCTGGATTGGGCGCACGTCGTCCCCCTGCCAGGACGGAAAGCTGCCCTCCCGTAGCAGTGAGAATGTTTCCAGCTGTGGCAATCTTATCGGTCACGATATCAATTTCCCCGGCCGGGATCGGGCGTGCTGCCGAGCTAAGATCCGCCTCTCCCAGCAGACAGTCCATGACCCCGGCAGCTTCGTCCTCGTCGGAATTATTTTTCTTCATAGCCTCCGGGAAACGGAAGATTCTATGCATGTTTGGCCGGCGCAGGTCGCCGTCTATAAGAAGAACGCGATAACCTTGTTGCGCGAGCGCGAGCGAATAATTGGCGCTGGTGAAACTCTTTCCTTCGTTAGGCACAGCGCTGGTAAATAGCGAAACCTTGCGTTGGACTTCCGGACCCAGCAGGGAAAGCGCCGCGCGCAAATTGCGAAAAGCTTCCGCAGCCGGACCCTCGGGAGTTTCCACCACAACGCGATAATTTGACCTTCCGAAAGATCTGCTTCGTCGCTTCAATCGCGGTACTTTCGCTTCCTCCCCCGTTTCCGGAACGGCTGCAAAGACAGGCAGTCCAAACGCCGCTTCCGCATGATCGACAGTTTTGATGGAACGATCGAGTGTGTCGGCGCCAAGCACAAAGGCGAGGCCAGCCACCAATCCCCCGAGTAGACCTAGGGCGATCGCCTTCGTGGGACTGGGACTGACAGGTCTATACGGAAGAGGCGAATGCTCGATAACACTCACTGCATTCGTCTTCGCGTCTTTTGTTAAACTTGTCTCTTTGATCTGGCGGAGAACGCTCTCGTAGAGGGCGCGATCGGTCTCAGCTTGCCGGGCCAACTCCTGATATCCAATCGCTGCGCGGTTCAGCGCGACGGCCGCGCCCTGCTGGTCTTGCACTGCTTCCTGCAAATTTGCTTCGGTCGCCTTGGCCTGCTCAATCGCGTTGCGTAGAATTGCAGGTTGCGCCATGACCGCTCGATGAAGCTTTTCCTTCGTCTCTGCCAGCGCGGCTCTCGCCGCCATCATCTTCGGATGCTTTTCCTTATATCGTAAAGCCAACGTGGCAATTTCCGCTTCTACCTGCGTAACACTGCGCCGCGCTTCGTTCACCAACGCTGCCGCGGAAATACTCGGAATCGAGAGCAAAGCCTCGATATTTTCGCCCGACTGCTCGATTTGCTTGAGCTCGCCTTCAAGACGAAGCCGGTCAGCCTTAGCTGCCGTCAATTTGCTGTTCAGCTCCTGCAGCTTATCCTCGACCAATCCACCGCGGGGTCCACCAGCTCCCGCTCCTGATCCAGTCTGCGAACCGGTGGCAGCGGTGCCACCGCCAAGTTGTAAGGCGTCAGGTGTTTTCGCTTTGTATTCAGCAACGGCCGCCTCACTCTTTTGGAGATTGATCTTCAGTCGCTCTTCTTCCTCCAGCAGATAGCGCAGTGCATCCTGACTGAAGGCAGCGCGGCGCTCGATCGAATTGCGGATATACTCGCGGCCGATCGCTTCTGCGAGGCGCTGTGCCATCGCCGGATCGCGGTTCGTCACGTACAAATCGATAAGACGCGTGCCGCGGCGGATCAGCGGCTTTACCATGTTCGCAAGTGGGCGGCTCAATGCTTCTTCGAGCGGCGTAAAAGTTGTTACCCCACTGGCATTGTCGGTCTTGTTCTTGACGGGCGATACGTCGGGCCGCGGTGTCGTCTTGGATGCATCACTACTGGTGATATTCTGACCAAGAAGCGCGCGGCCACCATCCTCGGCCAGGCCTTCGGAGCGTATGACTCGCGCGAGAAGGGTCTGGTTGGTGAGATTTTGCTCGATTGTGCGCATCGCTTCCTGGCTGGCTAGTAAACGCGAGGCCGATTCCTCCGTCGAGACGACAGTTGGTTCCTGAAACTCAACTTCCAGCACCGTATGACCCTGATAGAGGTTCGGCGTCCGCGCGAGATAACCGAGCCCGAGAAAGAGACCGGCCAGAACACAGAGCGCGACAATCCAGATTCTCTCCATGAGCGAGTGCCAGAATTGCCGCAGATCGAACCCGCGCTTTGGCCCCGCGTACTCTCCAGGCAATTGCGGTAACGCTGCGTTGTTGCGATTCGGCAGAGCAGCATCTGTCGTTGCAGAGGGCGAAGGATTGATCACAAATTTTCTCTCGAACGGAATTCTACACGCGAGCGGGGTGCTCGGAAAGGCGCGGCCGCAAAAACTTTTCGCTAAAAAATGCTTTCCCCGACTGTGACTGTGTCGCCCGGCTCGACGCGAAAACTTCCGCCGCTGCCCCGTGTGAACCGCTTCGCGTTGACTTTGAAGATCTGATCGCCTCCTGCCGCGGTTTGTCGCCGCACGCTGACTCTTTCCGGCGCGGCGATGCGCGTGTAGCCTCCTGCCATTGCGATTGCTTCCAACAAATCGATGCCACCGGGACTTCCATCCGGCATTTCATAACTGCCCGGCCGATTGACCTGACCCAAAACCGAGAAGCGCCGCTTCGCATAGCCAACGAGCATCACATTCACCCTTGGATTCACCAGATAATCGCGCGCATAAAGTCCTGTGAGCTTTGAAGCCGCCTGGGTCAGTGTCAGTCCCGTCAAATGGATCGAACCAAGCAATGGCACGCTTAAGTTGCCTTCGCCGTTCAATCGCCCATTCGCGCGCAGATCGTCTTCGCCGAAAACCTCGACTTCGATCTGGTCGTTCGGGCTCAAAATGTAACCGGCGGGCGCGCTGACCCCGATATTTGATGTCGGCGCGGAAACCGCGGGCGGGAGTGCGGCCGTCGGTGAGGAAGGCTGTGACGCGGCCGGCCCGGGAGTGATTTGCGCCAGTGAGATGCCCGGGAGCAACGAGATCGCGAACGCCACTAGCAAACACCACCAGAGGGTTCTTGCGCGCAGTCGATTCAGATCCTGGCTAAAATCTAAAGGTAGTCCGGACGCCGACCTGATTATCATAGAAACTAAAAAAATTGATCGAGCTGAAGTCCTGGCGGTGGAGATAATAGGCACCAGCGCTCCAGAATCTGGTGATCAGTACGTCAACAGAAGGTTCGACAAAATAGTAGTTATCATTCCGCGTTGCATTCACTCCGCTGACCGTGCTGAAATAATCGGCGTTCTCATACCCAGCTGCGAGACCAAGGTAAATGCGCTGCAGCAGACGCTGCTGGATGCGGAGAATCACATCTGTTACCGCGAAATCCTGATCGGGGAAAAATCCGGAATTAAGCATACGCCGATCCGCAGTCAGCGTGACAGTCGTACCGTCGAACGGGTGGTAGAGGGCGCCGGCCTGAAAGACAGGTGAAGTGCGTTCCCCCCGGTTGCCGTCGAACTGACGGAATTCAACGCCGGCAGAAGCGGTGAAGCTCAGCTTGGCTGTTGCTTGATAGCTGAGGCGCACATTCGCTTGTTCGAAGGTTTGATCCGGATTCGGATCGTCGACCAGATCATAGCCCGCGGTGCCGCCAATGCCGACTACCACCTTTGGGGTCCAATTATAATTAATATAAAGACCACCCGAAAAAATTTCGGAGCTAATGAAATCGGGATAGTCATAAATTGAGGCATCAAATTCGCCGGTTAAAAATAGTTTGCCGCTGAGGTCATAATTTGCTCTCAGCCGTGTGGTAAAGAGATTCAGCCGCGTGGGCGTGCTTACGTCGACATTTGCTTGTAGTCCGGTCGTGTCGAGCGTGCTGTTAAGGTTCGCGCTGTCAAGTATGGCCACGTCCTGGCTCAGATTCAGGGTCAAACGGCTGAACCGGTACTGACCTTCGAGGTGGATCAGATGCTCGACGGCATCCTTTTCCGAGTGATCGACGAACAGAATGATACTCGGCATGTAATCCAAACGGATGTAGTTTCCCCCGCGCCCTTCGATGTCGCCGAACCCAAGGGTTATCCCAGGCTCAATCGCGAAATAGTAATCGGATATCCGGTTCGTATGGCTGATATTGATATTGTCGTCATAAACCCCTCGAATGGTCAGCCGCAGATTGTAGTGAAAGCGGCGCGGTTCGGCTGAGGAATCATTCTCACCAGCGGTTGCTGCGCCTTTGGCGTCGTATGTACCAACGGGATACGGCAGTGAGGGAGGCGGTGGAAGGGGATTAGTCTGCGCCACCGTGTATTCAGCCGAGGAAGGCAATGGCTCTTCTTTGATAGCGTCTTGTGCTCGAACAGAACAGACGCAGACGATAAAAATTCCCATCTGCAAAGCCAGGCCGATGCCCCGGGGTCCACTGAAGATTCCAGCGCGGGCCCGTGTTGAAAATCGAGATGGCATCGGAGATGGAATCTGAGGTGCTAGCTAAAAGGCGAGGCGCCATTGACCTGGTAGCGTACCTTTGTCCATAAAGGAGGCAGTACTAAAGGCCCGACGGAGGTTGTTCGGGGGAAACAACCTCTTCGGAGCGAAAGTTAGCTGGATCGGTCGCAGTGATTGTCCGCGGCTCAACGAAAGCGTTGGCCTCTTGACACGGTTGGACGGCGTTCGCTGCTGCGACAACACAATCGCGCAGTAAAGGTGCCGCAGCTACCGCAGCTCTCACAATTTCTCTGGTCGCCGCCGGATGCGCATCAATTGCCGCCCGAATGATGCAGTCAATGTCTTCGCACGAAATTTGCTTGCGGCTGACGCTTAAAGCGGCCACCACAATTTTGTCCGTCAGATCAGGCCGGGCTCGCACGGCCGCCCCTACATAGTCACATAGCTGGCGCGGATTTGAGCGAACAAAGAGCGAATTGAGCGCTCGCATGAATTGGTCAGGCGTCGCCGTGCCCGGGCTACTGGCGCCTGCCACCCTTATCGCTCGCGATAAATCAGGATTGCCGGTTACCCCGCCGGCAGCCCCATGCTGCTTTTGGATTTCTTGCTCGATTAGAGGCGCGCTCGGCAAACGCCGAAAGTCTTTGATGAGCGGCGAAGTGAGCACCTGGTTAAGATCGACGTCGACGGGATCTTCCAATCTGTTACTGATCGGGTCAAAAGTCAGTTTCTGCCCGGCATGAACAAGAAGCGATTGCCCCACACTATCCAGGTGCATGCATGCGGTTCCTTCGAGCACGACGAATGAAGTGGTTCCGTTCGGATTGACGTTACCCAGCACAGTTGTGCCCGTAATCGCGGCCGTGACGGCCCCCATCTTGACTTTTGCGCCGCCGGAATGTTTCGGCACATAAAGCAAAAATTGGCCGCTACCCAGATCAATGCTTCGCGCCCCTTTGCCGACACTAAAGATAGTCTTCTCGCCGAGGCGCGTGATCGTTTTATCCTTGAAAGTCAGCTCACTCCGGGACTGGACACCGGTTTGCACCGCCGTGCCCTGGCGAACATTATCATTCACTGTGGCCGGACGCGGTGCGGCATTTGATGGGAGCAGTTTAACGTCCTGGATGACTTCAGTAACCTGGGCTTCTTTGAGTTCCTCTGCGGTGATCTCCTTTGGGACCCAAATCGCAAGCGCTAATCCAAAGGACGCGATCGGCAAAGTGATCCGGAGTTCGATATTCATGCGCACTTGACCTCGACCTTACTAACCTGTGATCGCGGCCGTAACGGCCCCCATCTTGACTTTTGCGCCGCCGGAATTTTTCGGGACGTAGAGCAAAAATTGGCCGCTACCCAGATCAATGCTTCGGGCCCCTTTGCCGACACTAAAGATAGTCTTCTCGCCGAGGCGCGTAATCGTTTGATCCTTGAAAGTCAGCTCACTCCGGGACTGAACACCGGTCCGCACCGCCGTGCCTTGGCGAACATTATCGTTCACCGCAGCCGGACGCGGTGACGCGTTCGATGGGAGCAAGCGAACGTCCTGGATGACTTCAGTCACTCGGGCTTCTTTAAGCTCGGCCGCGGTCATCTCGGTTGGGAGCCAGGTCACAAACGCAAACGAAAGCGACGCGCTCGTCAAAATGAAACGAAAATTGATATTCATACGCATATTAATTAATACCTCTAGGACGCCGATCCTTATGAAGGTATCGCGGATCGCTGTCAAGCGCTTAGGTGGCGGGCGCCAAAAGTGTCCACGGTTTAGAGTTCAATTCGGAGCAATTCGTGTTGCCATGGGACCAGCAACGTTGCGGCGTGGGTCTCATCCGCCGCGATCGCCTCGAGCGTGCTACGAGACGCGATAAAGGCCGGCTCCAGATCGACTTCTCTTGCCGCGCGGTCGCGTCGCTGTCGGAGTTGTTCGGTCCGGCGTACCGTCTCGGGGCTTGGTCGCGTCCCAAAGCGGCGGCGCGAGACGGGCCATTCCGCTTCAGGCAACTGTAACGCGCTCTGCGCTGCGTGGCGAAATGTCTGCCGCCGCCGGGAGGAAAAATATCGGTAATCAGGCACGCTTTCCGCGGCGAAACTTACAGCCGCATTCAGCAACTCGTCATTATGCAAAACATGAAACGGAGGACGGTCTGCCGCCTCCGCTTCTTTCTCGCGCCATTGCCAAAGGGCGCGGACGACGGCGGCCGCGCGGCCCGACAACGCGGCAGATCCGCGGATGCGCCAAAGTTCATCCTCGTCGCGGACACGCTCTACCTCCGCCTGCGCGATGGCGCGCTGGCACGACTGACGCAACCAATCGAGCCGATCATGTTCTCTCAACTGCGATTCGAGCCGATCGGCGAGCGGCAACAAGTAATGTGTGTCATTCATCGCGTACTCGAGCATCCGCACGGAGAGGGGACGTCGCGCCCAATTTGCCTTTTGCGAACCCTTGCCGAGGTCAACATCGAAATGTCGCTTTACCAAAGCGGCCAGACTAAAATCGCGGATCCCGAGCAGGCGCGCGGCAATCACCGTGTCGAAAATCCGGCGTGCCGCAAAGTTCAGACCGCGGCGAAGCAATCGCAGATCGAAATCCGCGCCGTGCAAAACAATTTCCTTGCGTTCCAACGCAGCGGATAACGGTGCAAGATCAACCCCGGCCAGTGGATCGACGATGTAATCGTGCACCTGTAGCCGGGATCGGTGATCCCGGCCCGCGTTTGGGTCCCGTCGCTCCCAATCGGAATCCCC
>WNGE01017644.1_pt1 | contig 13118 bp, 10 predicted proteins | sample 5400651 | NCBI WGS metagenome assembly WNGE01 (sample SAMN13153370, study PRJNA577476) | soil metagenome | isolation source: 60 cm soil or saprolite under grassland replicate 2 | place: USA:California | collected 2016-06-15 | reverse complement strand
ACCTAAATTCGCTCCTAACGTAGCCCGTTGTCGAGCTGAGTCGGGTCAGGTTCAAACTTGCTTCTGCAAGCCTATCCCGTTCTACGGGATGGGTTCCTGACATACTTAACCTAAGATTGTTTACAATGGGTAGATTACGTTGCGATATAATAGCACGAAACGACCGTGGGGGTCAATCACGATCGCAAAAAGAACCTTTACAAGATAAACGGAGCATGTAAGAAAAAGTCACTACATACTTGCCTTCTGAAACCTTTCAGTTCCCTATTGCTCTAGTTCATACATCACATTGGCGATTGTCGCCAAAGCGGCTGTCTCGGCACGTAATATGCGTGAACCCAGGGTCACCACCTGCACGCCACAGCGTTGTGCTAAGGTGACCTCTTCAGCCATCAAACCACCCTCTGGACCGATAAATAAGACCACAGTTATAGGTTGGGGATCTTCTCGATTTAGGGAAGGTACCAGCGCCTCCCGCAAAGTCTGGCCATGTTCCTCTTCCCAAGGCATCAAAGCAAGGGCACCTGGAAGAATATCGTTGAGAGCGTGCATAAGTGGGCGAGCAGGCAATAGTTCTGGTAGACGCGAGCGACCGCACTGTTCCGCTGCTTCCTGGATGATGCGTTGCCAGCGTTGTTGCTTGGATGGGCCGGCATCTTCCAGGCCTGCCATCGAACGACGACAGAGGATGGGCGCAAAGACAGCCACACCAAGTTCAGTTCCCTTCTCCAAGACCCATTCAAAACGGGCAGATTTGAGGAGCCCCTGGCAGAGGATGATGCGAACAGGTGATTCGCTCTTGCCAGCCCGGCGGTCTAGCACCTGTACCTCTACACTGGCACGATTACTCTTTGTGACCGATGCCAGTACCTCATCGCCGCTGTTATCGAGCAGCACCAGTTGCTCACCAATGCCCAGGTGTAGTACGTCCCGCACCTGGTGAGCAAGCCTATCTGGTAGGGTGATTAATGGGTTACCGGTAGTGGCAGGCTGTGCAAGCAATGCCGGTGCAACAAAAAAGCGATGCATTGTTCTCATCCTGGTTTGCGCATAATGAGGGCGATCCAATCATCGATCATCACCCGCTCGATCAGTTGCAGGCCTGCTCTCAAAAGAGGGCCCTCCGCATCGGCCTGGCGTGCCTCTATGATACCGCCGGCTATAAGAAAACCGCCCGGAGCTACTACTTGCGCAAGCTGGGAGGCCATTCCACCTATAATATGGGCAAGAATATTTACCAGCACCATGTCGTATTGGTCCGCCATGCGCGCTGCTTCTACCTCATCAAGTGTGCCCAGGATAACCGTTATTTTGTCGCTCAAGTCATTCATGGCAGCGTTGGCAGTGGCGCTTTCCACTGCTACGCTGCTGTTATCGATACAATAGACGCTGGCAGCGCCTAACTTAGCCGAGGCTAGTGCCAGGATGCCCGAGCCTGTGCCAACATCGAGGACACGCATGCCTACCTTTGTACGGCGCTCCACCTGTTCCAGGCACAGGCGCGTTGTTGGGTGCAGACCTGTACCAAAGGCCATACCAGGGTCAAGTTCTAGCACCACTTCATCATCCCTGGGTGTATACTCTCGCCAGGACGGCCGGATGACCAGTCTGCGCCCAATGTGGGTGACATGGAAATAATCTTTCCAGGCGTTGGCCCAATCCTCCTCGTTGACTATGCGCGTCTGAAGATCACCAACAAAATGCTGTCCCAAACTGGCGAAGTGCCACAGGCCCTCTGCCACCCGCTGGCGTGCCTCTTCCTCTTTCCCATCGATCGGCAGATACGCATGTATCTGCACAGGCTGTCCCACCAGCACCCGGTACTCTTGCCCCTCGTCCACCAGCTCAATTGGTTCCTCGATTGCGACGCCGCCAGAAGCATAGCGGCTCAATAACTCGCTCACCGATTCCACTGCTTCGGGATGTGTTCGTACTGTTAACTCTAACCAGTGCATAATAACAAATCCTACGACCTCTGCCTGCCTATATCAAGACTATAATAACCGTAAGTTGTCGTTTCTTTAAAGCCGCAGGAACGGTACAACCCGATAGCATTGGTGTTCTGGGTATCTACTTCGAGCATAATCTGCTTCTGACTGCTAGCTTGTATGGTACGGATTGTTTCTTCTAACATCTGCCTTCCATACCCGCGTCCCCTGTAGGCGGACCGCACAACAAAACCATAAATACCAACTTCGTCTTGCATTTCATACAACTTGAGGCAGGCGACAGGCTCATTACAGCCAAGAGATGCTTCGCCAAATGTTGCGAGGTAGAAATGGCAATAGGGCTCCTCGAAGGAGTCTGTTATAGATGATTTTACTTCCTCTACTGTATCATCAAAACCATCAACCAGGATAGTGACAAGCGCTTCAAGGTCGCTTTCATTCGCTTGCCGGAAAAATAAGCGATCGTCGAAGATTTTTTTTTCACGGAAGGTTTCTAACACCATACGGTATTCTGAAGAATCGTAATGGGCGCCGGTAGCTGCTACGAAAGCCCGTCCCGAACGAGATGAGTCCTCGCAAATAAGTATGAGCTTCCGCACACCGCGCCCTCTACACTCTTCCTTCGCCGCTGCCTGGAGGGCAGTAAAAATGCCTTTGCGACGATAGTCTGGATGAACCATACCTGTCAATTCTCTCGCTGTCGTGCCATGGTCATCCAGAACCAGGTAACCGGCAAGTATGCCATCTTCATAAAAAAGGAAATCATTAAAAAGGAAATTATTGGTTTCTTCACGCTGTTGAGGACGTAGCCTTATCCAGCCTATGCGCATGTGCAAGTTTTCATGGCTATTGCATATACAAGCAAGCCGTTCAATTTCTGTTACTTCTGATTCTGTCAGTATTTGCCTTTTGATCAAGCCTTGTTTTACATTGTCTGACATCATTTGCTCCAATTTTTGTTAATAACATGAGTCATCCCGAACTTTTGTTACAAAAGTTCGACAAAACGGGAGTGCAGAGGGCGAAGCCTTCTGCCGGGGTTCGGGGTGTCCCCGAACAACTCCTTTTGCTTCTTTTGTGCGCCGCCGCAGGCGGCGCGAGGGGGATTCAGCGACAAGGACATCGGTTCTTAAAATTCGGGACGACTCATGTTAAAAGACGGCAGGTTCCATATAGTCGCCGAAGACGGAGCGGAAGACGTCCATGATCTCGCCCAGCGTCGCGTAGACCTTGACGGCTTCAATGATCGCCGGCATGGTGTTTTCGGTTCCCTCAGCAACATGGCGCAGATTCTCCAGGGCCCGCTTCACGGCTGCATTGTCACGCTCGTGACGGATCCGATTGAGGCGTTCAAGATGCGCTCGCTCACCCACTTGATCAATGTAAAGCGTTGGGACTTTGATATCCTCTTCCATGATGAAGTCGTTGACGCCGACGATGGTGCGTTTGTGCTGGTCGATCTCCTGCTGATAGCGGTAGGCCGACTCGGCAATTTCACGCTGGAAGAAGCCATTCAGAATACAGGCCAGTACACCACCCAAAGCGTCGATACGGTTCAGATAGTCCAGAGCCGCCTTTTCCGTCTCGTCTGTCAGAGCCTCGATAAAGTAGGAACCGCCCAACGGATCAACGGTATTGACGACGCCACTCTCATAGGCGATGACCTGCTGAGTGCGTAGAGCGATCAAGACTGCCTTCTCGGTAGGTAGAGCCAGGGCTTCGTCCAATGAGTTGGTGTGCAGCGAGTTGGTACCACCAAGCACGGCAGCCAGGGCTTGAATAGTAGTACGCATAATGTTGTTATCAGTCTGCTGAGCCGTCAGAGAAACCCCTGCCGTTTGCGCGTGACAGCGCATGAGCCATGACCGAGGGTCTTTCGCACCATAGCGTTCCCGCATCAATTTTGCCCATAAGCGCCGCCCGGCGCGGAACTTGGCGATCTCTTCAAAGAAGTCGTTATGCACATCGAAGAAGAAGGACAGGCGCGGCGCAAACTCGTCGATCTTCAGGCCGCGTTTGAGCGCAGAGTCTACATAGGCCAGTCCATCGGCAATGGTGAAGGCCAGTTCCTGAACGGCTGTAGCTCCCGCCTCGCGAATATGGTAGCCACTGATGCTGATAGTATTCCAACGCGGCATATGGCGCGTGCCAAACTCGATGGTATCCGTCACCAGGCGCATGGATGGCTCCGGCGGGAAGAGAAACTCTTTCTGCGCGCTGTACTCCTTGAGGATATCGTTTTGCAGCGTGCCGCCCAGCTTAGCCATAGGGAAGCCGCGCTTCTCTGCGTTGACAATATACATAGCCCAGATGACCGAGGCAGGGCTATTAATCGTCATCGAGGTGGTTATTTCATCGAGCGGCAGGCCATCGAACAGGATTTCCATGTCGGCCAGCGAAGAGATGGCAACGCCACATTTGCCGAATTCTCCGGCGGCGAGTGGGTGGTCGGTGTCATACCCATAAAGAGTAGGCATATCAAAAGCAGTCGAGAGACCTGTCTGACCCTGGGAGAGCAGATATTTGAAGCGCTTGTTGGTGTCTTCGGCGGTGCCGAAACCAGCAAACATACGCATGGTCCAGGGTTTGGCCCGGTACATGGTAGGCTGGACGCCACGGGTATAGGGGTATTCTCCCGGCAGGTTAAGATCACGAGTATAGTCTATGTTTTCGTTATCTTGCGGTGTATACACGCGATTGATCGGCACGCTCGAAGTGGTCACCAGATTATCGCCTTCCGGCATTTTCTGTAGCGACTTCTGGACGGTCGTTTCCTCCCAGTGTTGTCGCTCAGTCTTCAATTGCTCTAATGTTTCTTTATCAAAAAGTGTGCCTTGTTCGACAGCAGTTGGCTGAATATCTCTTGTCTCAGGTAATTTCTGTTCAAGCATGTTCGATAACTCCTCTTCGTTGAGTTCCAATCTTGAGGTGCGATGCACAGCGCCCGTGTCCGTTTTTGGGCGCAATAAATTGCGCTCCTACTTTAGCTGATTTGTCCTACAAAATAGAGATTACTGATTATTCAGTATTGTACCATACTTACGCCTGGGGGTTTTCGGCTTCGGAGGATTTGTTAGAAGGGCCTTCAGAAGTAATTTGTTCAGCACGTTCCCATTCATGAAACTTATGACGTAAATCCTTTAATAGTTTTCCTAATAAGGATGACAACCTCATGGTATGTAAAGAAGAGTACTGTTGTCAAGTGATTTTCTTGGCTGGATAGTTTTCATATCATTTGGCACTCTCGGCATTCCCCTCATTGCGGGCCCTCTACTTGGTTTGTGGGGTTGGCGTCCCCTGCTCTATTTCGCTGCATTGCCAGGCATTCTCTTCGGTTTCGCTATACTGATCCTGGTTGACGAAAAAGACCTGCTGGACCACCGCATCATTTCTAACAAGTCAGAGGTAGCTGTAGACGAGAACGAGAACACCTCTAAACTGGATTGGAAAGCAAGGCTAAAGGCTCTGGTACAGTCTTTGGTCTCTACTTCGCCCTGGCATTTGGCGTTGGTTCTATCTGGAGCGGCACCCTGGGCTGGATGATTGATAATTTTGGCTTTGGGGCGGCCTGCTCCTGTTATTCATCCGCAAGGAATAATGTTTATACTTCAACCGACATGGCTACGGCACCGCCGCCGCCAAGGCAGAGCGTTGCCAGGCCGCGACCACCGCCGCGACGTCGCAGTTCATGTATCAAGGTGATCAGCACACGCGAGCCGCTGGAGCCTATGGGGTGACCGAGGGCAATAGCGCCACCGTTTACGTTCACCCGCGACCAATCCCAGTCGAGTTCCCTGCCGTTGGCCAGGGTCTGGGCGGCAAAGGCTTCGTTGACTTCGATCAGGTCGAAATCGCCAATCTTCATGCCTGTGCGCTCTAACAGGCGCTTAACGGCACGCGCGGGTGCCGCGAAGATATAGCGTGGGGTGATGGCTGCCGAAGCGTAGCCGGTGATACGCGCCATGACTGCCAGGCCGTTAGCTCTGGCAAAGTCCTGGTCGACTACAACCGTGGCCGAAGCGCCATCGCTCAGGCCGGGAGCATTGCCTGCTGTGACTGTGCCGCCCTGTTTAAAGACCGGCATGAGCCTGGTCAGGGCATCCATCGAGCTGTCGCCGCGAATAGGCTCATCGCTGTCAACCACCAGGACACCCTTCTTCTGCTTGACTTCAATGGGTACAATTTCTTCCTTGAAGCGGCCAGCCTCGGTGGCAGCGGCAGCACGCAGGTGACTTTGCAGTGAATACTGGTCTTGCTCGTCACGGGTGACAGCCATCGATTATTTTTCCATCGCCCATCCGGTAGCCCGTGCGAGCCTTCAGCAGCAGGTATGGGGCATTGCTCATGCTCTCCATGCCGCCCGCTACAAAGGCCTGGTCATCGCCAGCACGGATAGATTGGGCGGCAAGCATAACGGCTTTCAGGCCGGAGCCACAGACCTTGTTGACGGTAAAGGCGGGTAGATCATCTGGCAAGCCGGCATGAATGGCGGCCTGGCGGGCCGGCGATTGACCGACGCCGGCGGAGACGACGTTGCCCATGATGACTTCGTCAATGGCACCGGGTGCTATGCCTGAACGACGTACAGCTTCTTTTATCACAATAGCGCCCAGTTGGGGTGCGGTAAAACTGGCAAGGTTGCTAAGAAATTTGCCGGTTGGCGTTCTTGCGGCTCCGACTATAACGGGGATATGTTCTGTCATTGTGAGGTTCTCCTGTTGTGTTTCCACAGCATCGTGGAAACACGCGTATCCATAGAACGGGTTCGTTTCTTTTTTTATTGTATCTTTTGGCGGTGAGGAGGGTCAAATGGTGAGTATCCGTCTTCTTCTTGACTCCTCACTGCCTGCGGCAGTTCGCAGGGGTTGTGTGTGAGGTGCGGACTTGGCAGCCGCATGCTGCCAAGTCCGCACCTCACACATGAATATCAAGGTTTCTTTGGCAGCGTACCCATCTGAAATCCGGCAGGCACACTCATATCCCACATAGAATCTGAGACATGGGAGGGTGGCATGAGCAAAAGCGAATCGTAAATGGGTTCGCCTGTGCCGGGGCCAATGGCGCCTCGGAGTACATTTACAGGCATATAGTGGATATCGAGGAGCAGCACCAGCGCATTTCTGGTGCGAATGCGATAGACGGCGTGGCCTTGAAAAACGTCCTGGTCGAGGTAGACGGCACGATGGGCATCCAAATCGCCGCGCAGTTCCGCCAGATCAAAGGCTGTCTCGTCAACGCTCCAGTCGTTGGCTCCCCACTGGGCAACATGGCGCATCATATCCAGGCCAAGCATCGCGTGGTGATTGCCTACCGCAATAACGTCCAGGTGATCTGGCATGACGGTCTCCACGTGCATACTGTCGCTTCCCAAATCATGATAGCAGTTGACGTAGTAACGCAGGCCATGTGCATCAATTCTCGTCTCGCTATGGTATAACACATAGCCACTCCACGAAAGATTAGAGGGTAATCTGAAGGCCTGGGTTGTAGGACTTCCTGAGAAGTGTATCGTCGTGAAGAGGGCAAGGAGTAGTACGACAGCCAGGGCGACCGAGGCTGCAGTTTTCACGGCACGTGATTTCAGGGTACCAGCAGCCCTACCACCCTGGGCGACCACAAGGGTCGCCCCTACTATGCGACGGCGGCGCTTTCCTGCTTTTTGCTTACTACTTTTTGATCTAATGGCGGTCATAACGGCCTGGTCAACGTGGGGGGATGGCGCAGACTGGGGGAGACTTGCAAATACGCGGGTTGTTCGCTGCATGAGCCGGTGCACTGTAGCGCAATCAGCGCAGTTGTCTACATGCTCACGGAGGAGTTGCACCTGCCTAGGCGATAGATCATCCAGAATAGCCAGGTAAAGACGCACAGTGGAACAGACCTGGGGACCGTATTCACCGGCCTTTGGTAGTGGCGGCATGGTATCGTCGGGTAAGGGAAGCGGGTTGGTGTTGTTCATCGCCGATTCTCCTGTTTTTCAACACCTTCTTTGCTGAGACGCTGGTACTGTTCGGCAAACATCCTTTTGGCGCGCGAAATACGGGTTGCGGCCGCGTTGGGTGATATACCAACGATGACTGCTATTTCCTGGTACGGAACTCCCTGGGCAGCGCTCAGGACAAGTGCAATAGCATATTCCTCCGGCATATTTGATAGCGCGAGGCGAATATGCTCTCGTTCGGCGATCTCTGGAATGCCTCCACTATCTGGCAAAAAGGGGGAGCTATCATCGCTGGCGCTGCTTTCAAAACGCTCATCGTTGGAGTTTTGATAGGTAAGAGGCCACCAGGAGATGCGCCTACGCCGCCGGAGCAGATCGACGCACAAATTGGTGGCGATACGATACAGCCAGGCAGAGAGGTTATTGCGTTCATACAAGCCATCCCAGGCAATACAGGCACGCACAAATACTTCCTGTGTCACGTCGTCAGCATCTTCCATGCTGCCGAGCAGACGATAAATGTAGGAGTGTATTGGGCGCCGGAACTGCTCATAGAGCACGCTCAAGGCATCTGCATCATCAGACGATGATGCATCTGTAGATTTTTCCGCTGTCATGCTGGCTTGCACACTTTCTCTTCGCCGGGTTACCTGTCCCCCAGACAGGGTTCCCACCCCGGTCTCCCTTACAGGCCCTTCTAGTAGTATACCAGGAATGACCACGGAATAGAACATGCCAGCCCCCCTTAAAAATTGCTGATGCGTGCTGTGTACGGTACATACTCTTACCACGTTGTGAAAGCAGGGGTTTTACAGGGATATGTTCTTTAACTGGTTGGCCATTGCCTGTATACGGCTCTGTTTTAGTACCATCCTCCTACCAAAAAAGTGACTTAAGCCTCTTTTTTAGAGGTGTACGTTAGAGTATATGCCACATTCCAAAGTGTAGCAGGCAATTTCATATGTTTGTTTTTTGGCTCACTATTGTTCTTGATATGTCGGCTTGTAGAGAGGAACTAAGGAAGGTAGACTGATTTATGCCGTTACAATTTTCTCCATTCAAGGGTAATAGGAATAGACCGCGCACGATCTACCCTATTATTGTGATACCAGTGCTCGCTCTTGTCCTCATTGCGGGAACATTGACAGTGTATCTAAAAGAATTTGCTCATGCTGCCCCTACCGATACACTCGTTCCGTTCCCAGGCACAGTCCCTTCGTTCTTAACACATAGCAAACTGGTTGGTCCAGCCAATACAAATCAAACCATCGCATTATCGATTGGGCTGCGCCTGCGCAATGCCGCTGCGCTCAATAACTATGTAAAGGATATTTCTCGTCCAAATTCCGTTAACTTCCATCGCTATCTCGCTCCAGCGCAGTTTACCCAGGCATTCGCGCCGAAAAAAGTGACTCATGATGCAGTGCTCCATTACCTGCAGAGCTCTGGTTTCACAATTGTCCATACCTATAAGCATCGTATGTTGATTTCATTTACCGGTACAGTTGGGTTGGCCGAGCAAGTATTTCATATCACTATCAATAACTACACTGCTCCCAACGGGGAAACTTTCTACTCGAACGATAGTGATCCTCTTCTGCCAGCTTCATTTGTTGGAGAAATACAGGTCATCAGCGGACTCAACAATGCTGTACACTGGCACCATGCTCCGCTATCCAAACGTAGTCTATCAGCAGGAACAACCAGTCCCAATTCAGGTGCAGTCACTTGCCTGGGGCATGGAAACGGCTACTATACACCCGATCAGACTGCATCAGCATATAACCTGAACGGGCTGTATAATGCGGGCTATAGTGGTGAAGGCCAGACGCTGGCACTCTTCGAGTTAGCCACATTCCAGATGAGCGATCTTACTACCTATGCGTCATGCTATGGTCATAGTCACACCCCGATATACACCATCGTTTCCCATGGGCCGGTGGCGACGGACGCAGGAGTAGCTGAGGTTGAACTGGATGCCGAACTTGTGTTAAGCGCGGCTCCTAAACTTGGTCAGCTTAAGATTTATGAAGCTAGCAATGATAGTACCGGTTATAATGATGAATGGGCACAGATTATCCAGGATGATCCCCCGGTAGTCAGTACCAGCTGGGGCTCATGCGAAGCCGACCTTGGTCAATCCGAGGCTATATACGAGAATAACAATTTCTTCATGGCTGCGGCAGCACAAGGACAGAGCGTCTTTGCGGCTGCCGGAGATACAGGTAGTTCAGGCTGCCTGCGTGGCTCTGGATCACAAGTACTAAGTGCAGGCGATCCTGCCACTCAACCCTTTGTGACCGGAGTTGGCGGCACCACCCTCACGATAAACGGCTCTGCATACGGCAGTGAGATCGTCTGGAATAATCAGACCGGGGCTTCCGGAGGCGGCATCAGCCAGTACTGGCCCCTACCATCCTGGCAAAGCGCGCCTGGCGTTCAGAACCAGTACACCATTGGTAACCGTGAGGAACCAGATGTGTCATTGAATGCCGACCCTAACGAAGCATATGTGATTTACTGTTCATCAACGGCAGCTGGTTGTACTCAGCCTGGATTCTATGGCATCGGTGGCACCTCGGCAGCCACACCCATGTGGGCAGCCATGATGGCAATGACTAACGAAGAGTCAGTGAAGAAGGGTGGCTTCAACATCGGCTTCGTCAATCCACTGCTCTATCAGATCGCCAGTGGTGTCACCTATGGTAGCGACTTTCATGACATCCCTGCCAGCGCTGGCAACAATGATTTTAACAATCTGCAGGGTGGGAAGTACCCGGCCACTACCGCCTACGATATGGCAACAGGTCTGGGTAGTTACAACGCGGCCAACCTGGCCGCAGACATGGTAGCAAAGGCGCAAAATGGTCAGCGTGCGGCACCTGCTAACACGACGTGGTACTTCGCCGAAGGCAGCGTGGGTGGGGGTTTCCAGGAATACCTGACCCTGCAAAACCCCAGTACAACACAGACCGCGAATGTTAGCGTGACGTATCTTATCCAGGGTAGTGCGGCTCGAACGGTACCCCATAGCGTGAATGCAAGTTCACGTTTTACCATTGATGTGGACAAGGACCTGAATGATAGTCCAACTGGTCCACATATCAGTGTTGCAGCTATTGTCCAGGTTACCAATAGCGTAGGTATAGTGGCAGAACGCCCGATGTACTTCAACGTTCTGGGTGTCCACAGCGGCACGGATGTTGTTGGAGCAACCGCGCCAGGAAAATCGTATTACTTCCCCGAAGCGGATGAAACACAGTCAGGTTCGGCAAATTACCACACCTTCCTGACGATGCTCAATCCCAGCGCTTCAGCGACGGCTCACGTGACGATCACGTACTACACTGGCAGTTGTGGAGGAACAGGACAGGCAGCTTGCCCGACGGAGTCATTCAGCTTACTCCCCTTGACACGTCAGACAGCTTCACCGGACGATGCTGGCGTCGGACTTCACCAGAAACTGGCGATTGCCGTCGCATCGGATCAAAACATTGTGGTCGAACGCCCAATGTACTTCACGGACAATGTCCCCAACTCGGGTTTGACGACAGGAGCAGCCAGCGAGGTAGGCGCAACGCAACCTGGTCTAAACTGGCTCTTCGCCGAGGGCTACACCGGTGGTGGGTTCCAGGAGTACTATGAGCTGGCTAACTTTGGCCCGGCTGATGCTCATGTGAACATCAATCTAGAGTACACCAATGGGGCTGTCCACACCTTCCCGGTCACAGTTCCCGCTCACGGTCATATCGCCTTCGATGTGAACGCCCACTTTAGCTCGGGTGCGACAAATTCCGTTTCAGCGCAAATTACATCGACAGATAATCCCATCGTAGCGGACCGCTTGATGTACTTCCACTTTGGCGGTGCCCATATCTCTGGCGGCACCGACGTGGTTGGAACACCGGCGGCAAAAAACGTGTATACCTTCGCTGAAGGTTATACGGGGGGCGCATTCTCGGAATTCCTGACCCTGCAAAACCCAACGGGCAATAGTGAGACGGTGGCCGTGACGCTCTTTACTCAGGGATCCCAGAGTTTTGTTTTCCAGGAGCAGATAGTAGTAGCAGCGCATACTCGCAGTACTATCAATATCAATAGTCTGCTTAATCCTATGGGATCTGGCTCGGTTTCGATGGCTGTACAGGCTCTTTCAGGCACAATCGTGGCTGAACGCCCTATATATTTCATTTTCCAGCCGGCTGGTATCTCTAATGCCTCCCAGGGTGGAACCAACGTGATTGGGTACACAGGCGGCTAACTGCTTTTAGTACTATCCTCCTATGTATCTTTGAGCTCCGGCTCCGAGTATATCATGTGTAGTGTGCCTCATAGTGATATGTTGTGAGTGCCAATCATAGCTTGTTCGGTTAAGATTCGGGTACACTAACTTCTCAGGAGGATAGCTGTGCCCATCTTTCGCAAAACACATGTATCTATCGTCAGAGGCATATTGACGCCGGTGCTGTTACTCATAGTGCTGTGGGGAGTTGCAGGATGTGAAGGAGGGGTACAGTCCTCGGGTGCTTCTCAGCCGCCAGTCAAAGGTTCCCAGATTCTTACACAGGTGCATCTGCCTACCAGGCTGAATACTAATCGCCCCGTACTGGCTTTCTATTACATGTGGTATACACCTTCGACATGGTGCCTGTGCCACATGTCCGATCTGCCAACCACCAGGTACGATTCAAGCGCTGATGCAACAATTGTCCGGCAGGTAAGCTGGGCAGCTAATGCAGGCATCAGTGGCTTTATCAGCTCATGGTGGGGACCAGGAAGTACGACTGATAAGAATTTTGCTAAGCTGCTGGCACATTCGGCTTCGTTAGAACAGGCAACAGGTCAGCACTTTGCCTCGGCCATCTACTTTGAAAGTGACTCGAATGGTCTGAACTCGGAGAGTAAGATCGTCAATGGGTTACGCTATATCATCGCGCATTACACGAATGATAGCCATTACTTCCATTGGCACGGTAAGCCCGTCATCTTTTTTACGAATCCGCTCGGCAACGGGCGCACACTTTCGATGTGGGCCGGTGTGCGGCACCAGGTAGATCCAGGCAACCAGACCAACTGGTCGGCAGAGGGTGTGAATATTAACATGTTGAATGTCTTTGATGGAATTCACTTCTTCAGTGCGGGCTATTGGGGCATTCTACACGGCAATATGCCAGCTGTCGACCAGGAATTTCGCGGCAAAGTCAACGCCTACAACCAGGCGCATCATA
>WNGE01007767.1_pt1 | contig 13119 bp, 9 predicted proteins | sample 5400651 | NCBI WGS metagenome assembly WNGE01 (sample SAMN13153370, study PRJNA577476) | soil metagenome | isolation source: 60 cm soil or saprolite under grassland replicate 2 | place: USA:California | collected 2016-06-15 | reverse complement strand
CGCGACGCATGGACGCTGTACGCAGCGCTGGAGGCTCCGCAGGCCGTCGCGGATTTCAATACCGCCCTGATCGACCAGGGGCGTCACCAAGTCAGCGACGCCCTGCGCGGTGGCGTTCCCGCCGCGACACTCGGCGAGCTCGAGGTCCGCAGCGGCCCGCCGGCGGAGGTTATCGAGCGGGTCGCCGACGAGCGCGACGCTGGCGTGATCGTGCTCGGCGGCAAGGCGCACTCGCCGCTGGGCCGGTGGTTTGGCGGCAGCACCTCGCTGAACGTCGCGCGGACTGCGGCGGTCCCGGTGCTCACCACCGTAGGCGCGCCGCGGACGCTGCGGCGCGTGCTGGTCGCCGTGGATCTCTCGGCCGCCGCGGGTCCGACGCTCGCCGTCGCCCAGGCGTACGCCGAGGCGTTCGGCGCGAAGCTCAGGGCCGTGAGCGTGTTCGAGCCGCTGCCGGTGGTGCCCGAGGCGGCGCCGCTGTTGAGTCCCGACGAGTACTATGCGCTGCTGCAGGAGATGCTGGAGCGGGACGTGTGGTCGCGGCTGGCGCTGCCGGGCGCGGACCGGGCGATCCGCTACGGCACGGCGGTCGAGGCGCTGTTGCGAGAAGTGACGGAGTGGAAGGCCGACCTCCTGGTGCTCGGCTCCCACGGCAAGGGCTGGGCGGAGCGGGTGCTGATCGGCAGCGTCACCGAGAAGCTGCTCAATCACCTCCCCACGTCGGTCTTGGTCGTGCCGGTCGCGGCGGCCGCCCGGCGCGAAACGGCACGCGCGGCCCGGCGCGGGGCAACCCTCGCGACGACACCGGCGTAACGGATTTCATAGAGAGGGCCGGACGCTAACCCTGGTGTCTTGGCTTGGCTACTTCACATCGAGTCCCGGTGTGGGGCTTTCTCTCTGGCGAACCTCCAGTCTCCAGCATGGGGTCGGGTGGCGGATCAGCTGTCCGGAGCAAATAAGACAAGCGTGCGGTTAAAGCGGACCTGAATCCAGTGTGAACCGGAGCTCCCCTCCCAACGCTTCGCCTCCCCGATCCATCCAATCAAGCGACTCTCAGGAGAAGCTTCTCATGAAACCGTCCATCCTGGTGTGGTCCGCCCTTGGCGTGCTGCTCGTCTCGGCCCCCGCGTCGAGCCAGGCGCCCGCACCGGAGGCCTTCGTGCCACGCCACGTCACGCTCGACGTGCGCGTCGATTACACCGGCCGCACCCTCACCGGCTCGATGACCTACGACCTGGAGAACTGGACCACGCGCCCGGCCGGCGAGGTGTCGTTCCTCGTCAATCGCTTGATGGAGGTGTCAGGAGTGCGGGGCGCCACGGGTGGCGCGTTGGCGTACACGCAGGACGTGGTGCGCGTCAGCGATGATCCCATCTGGCAGGTCACGCAGGTGCGCGTCCGCCTGCCGAGCCCGGTCCCTCCGGGCGGCCGCGCCACGCTGCGCCTCGACTATGGCGGGTACCTCGTCGGCTATCAGGAAGTCGGCTGGCTGTACGTCAAAGACCACGTCGACACCCCGCATGAAGACGGGACGACGACGTGGCGGTACGCGTCCGGCGTGCCCAGCCCGTTCCTGAACATCGCCATCGCGCCGTTCGACACGATCGTAGACGGCGGGGTGCGCGTGTTCTACTTCCCGGCCGACAGCGCCGGCGCCCGCCGCCTGATGACGAGCGCCCAGACCGCGCTGCGGACCTTGACCCAGTGGCTTGGGCCCCCGCGCGGGGGCCTGACGCTCACGATCACGGAGATCCCGGACGGCTGGGGCTCGCAGGCCAGCCTTGTCGGCGGCATCATCCAGACCGCCTCCGCGTTCCGCGATCCCACCCGCCTCGGCGAGCTGTACCACGAGCTGTCGCACCTCTGGAACGCACCCGACACCGACAACCCATCGCCGCGGTGGAACGAGGGGCTGGCGATGTTGCTGCAGCACCTGATGCGCGAGCGGCTCGACGGGTGGACCGGCCGGGCGGACTTCTATGAGCGACAGATCGCGACCGTGCGGGCGAGCGTCGCCGAGGACACGTCGCTGGGCCGCGTCCCCTTCATCGACTACGGCAAGCGCGACATGACCGGCCGGTCCTACGTGGTCGGCGACTTAATGTTTGCGACCCTCTACGACCTGCTGGGCGAGGCCCAGTTCGACAGCGTCGTCGGTGGCTATGCCCGGCAACTCATCAACGGGGGCACCACGCGGGACTTCGTCGCATTCGCCAGGCGCACCGCGTCGCCCGACCTGTCAGCCTTCTTCGCGGACTGGATGTTCACCACGCGGTGGACCGGGCTCCTGGCGACCGCGACGTCGATCAGGGATCTGGCCGACCACTACCGATCAAAGTGACCGAGGACATCAGACGCCCGACGTTTACCACGCGGTACCCGGCACCGCAATCGGGTCAGGACGCGCGGTGCATCACCGCACTCGCAGCGCGTTGAGGATCACGGCGGCGTCGAGGGCCTCCTGCAGGACCGCCCCGACCGGTGGGGACAGGTAGCCGAGGCTCGCCACCGCCATTAGCGCGAGGCTGACGCCGAGCCCCACGCCGATGCTCTGGAGCGCGATGCGCCGCATGCGGCGGCTGATCGCCATCGCATCGCCGACCCGGGAGATGTCGTCCACGAGCAGCACCACGTCCGCGGCTTCCGCAGAGATGGCCGTCCCGTGCGCGCCCATCGCCACGCCGACGGTCGCGGCCGCTAGCGCCGGCGCGTCGTTGATCCCGTCCCCCACCATCACGACCGCCCCATGGCGCCGCTTCAGCTCCTCGACCGCCGCCACCTTGTCGGCAGGCAACAGGTTGGCGCGCACGGTCCGGATCCCCGCCTGCCCGGCGATCACTTCGGCACTGGCCTCGCGGTCCCCCGTCAGCATCACCGTGTCGGTCACGCCGAGCACCGCGAGCCGATGCAGCAGCGCCGGCACCTGGTGGCGCATGCGGTCGGCGAACTCGATGGCTCCGGCGAGAAGGCCGTCCACGCCCACGTAGGCGGTGGTCTCGGCGGGCGGCGTCTCCGACACCGCGATGCCGCGCGTGGCGAGGTAGGCGGCCGAGCCGACTTCCACCGTGCGCCCGTCGACGCGGCCAGACACCCCGCGCCCCGGGGCTTCCTGGAACTCGCCGAGGTCCGCCAGGGGCCCCTGCTGACGACCGTGTTCGACGATGGCCCGCCCCAGATGGTGCGAGGAGTACTGCTCCACGGCCGCCGCGAGCCGCAGCACGTCGGCGGCGGGCAGGCCGTTCAGGGCGCGCACGCGGGCCACGGCGGGGTGGCCGATCGTGAGCGTGCCGGTCTTGTCGAACACGACCGCGCGCGCCAGTCCCAGCTGCTCGATGGCCGCCCCGGTTTTCACGATGACGCCGAGGTCCGCGGCGCGACTGATCCCGGCGATCACCGCGACCGGCGTCGCGAGGATCAGGGGACAGGGGGTCGCGACCACCAGAACTGCGAGCACGGCCGTAGCGTTGCCGGTCACCAGGTATGCCACGCCGCACATCGCGAGGGTGAGCGGGGTGAACCAGACTGCGAATCGATCGGCGAGCCGCTGGATGGGAGGCTTCTCCCGGCGCGCCTGGTCCACCAGCCGGACGATCTGCTGGTACTGGCTCTCGGCCGCGGGACGCACGGCGCGGGCGTGCAGCACCCCGTCGAGGTTGATGCTCCCCGACAGGAGGTCGGTGCCGGGGCCCGCCCGCACGGGGAGCGGCTCGCCCGTGAGCGCCGACTCGTCCACTGCCGACGTGCCGTCGAGCACGGTCGCGTCGACCGGGACGAGATCGCCCGGTTTGACGACGATCTCATCGCCGACTCCGACACGCTCTACCGGAACCTCCTCCAGTTGCCCGTCCCGGCGGCGGTGAGCGATACGCGGGGCGCGCGCGAGCAGGGCTTCGAGGGAGCTCGACGCCCGCCCCAGCGCGTAGCGCTCCAGCGTTTCGCCGCCGGACTGCATTAGCACGATGACGGCGCCCGCGAAGTACTGCCCGAGCAGCGCCGCGCCGATGATGGCGAGCGTCGCGACGATGTCGGCAGCGAAGCGGCCCCGCCACACGCCGTGGAGGGTCTGGAAGACGAGCGGCGCGCCGCCCGCGAGGAGGGTGAGGAGGAAGATCCGTTCGGCGACGACCGGTGAGCCGAGCAACCTGGCCGCCAGTCCCGCCGCGAGCCCCACTGCGGCGAGAACGGCGACCGGGGCGCGCTGTAGCAGCCGTCGCATCCGCCCGCCCGGGCTCAGTCCGGCGAGCGCTCAGCCACGGCGTCGGCCGGCGCGGGCAGCTCGAACTCGATCCGCGCCCCCGTCCCGTTGACGTTGCCCGCCCGTACCGTGCCGCCGTGCAAGCGCACGATGGCGCTTACCAGTGTCAGTCCCAAACCCGCCCCCGTGCCGGTCGTCCGCGCCTGGTCGGCGCGATAGAACGGCTCGAAGACGTGGGGCACGTCCTCCGTCCGGAACCCCGGCCCGGAGTCCTGAATGGTGAAGCGCACCGCGCCCGGCACACGGGCCGTAGCCACATCAATGCGGCCGCCCACCGGCGTGAACTTGATGGCGTTGTCCAGCAGGTGCCCCACCACGCGGCCGACTAACGGCGCATCGAGCGGCAGCGACGGCACCGCCGGATCGAGCACCGCGTCCGAGGTCAAATCCTTCTCGAGTAGCTTCCGGTTCACGGCCTCGAGCTCCTCGCGGACGACGACGTTCAGGTCGGTCGGGAAGCGGCGCGGCGTCATGAGCCGGGCGTCCGCCCGTGTCACGAGGAGCAGATCTTCACACATTTCCGCGAGGCGGTCGATCTCCTCCAGCGCGCTGCGCAAGGTATGCTGGTACGCGCGCGGCGTCCGCTCACTCCGGAGGGCGACCTCCATCAAGCCGCGCAGCGTGGTGAGCGGCGTGCGCAGCTCGTGGCTCACGTCGGCCGTGAGGCGCCGCTGGCCCCGAAACGCGCGGTCCAGACGGTCGAGCATACGGTTGAGCACCGCGACCAATCCCTGATACTCCTCGGTGTCCGCATGGGCCACGATCGGCCGGTCCAGCGATCCCGCCTCGATATGCATCGTCTGCGCGGTAATCTCCTGCACCGGACGCACCGCGGAGCCCGCCAACCACCACGCGCCGACGAGCGTCGCGGACGTCCCGGCGACGACCACGGCGACCAAGGCGACGAGGAGATCCCGCTCCTCCCCACGCACCCACTGCGCGCCCGCGCCGGGCGCGAGCAACGCCTTCCCTTCTCGTTCCACGACCCGCCCCGTCACCCAGTACAGCGCGGCGCAGGCTAGGGTCAGTCCGACGGCCATCGTCGTCGCGAACCGCACCGCCAGGGTGCGCCGCAGCGACCGGTTCACTCCTCGTCCCGACCCGGCGCCTGGAGACGGAATCCCACGCCGCGCACCGTCTGCACCATTTCCACGCCGGCCGCTTCGCGCAGCTTGCGCCGCAGATTGCCGACGTGCACGTCGACGACGTTGCTCTCGGGATCGAAGTGCAGGTCCCACACTTTCTCGAGCAGGTCCGTGCGCCGGATGACCTCCTCCGGCCGCAGCAGGAAGTGCTCGAGCAGCTGGAACTCCTTGGGGGTGAGATCGAGCTTCTTGCCGTCGACCTTCACCTTGTGCTTCAAACGGTCCAGCTCGATCGGTCCGTAGGTGAGGAGCTCCGTCCGGCTGGCGCCGCCGCGGCGCACGAGCGCGCGCACCCGCGCCAGCAGCTCGTCGAACTTGAACGGCTTCGCGAGGTAGTCGTCGGCGCCGGAGTCGAGCCCGCGCACCACGTCCTCCGTCGTATCGCGCGCCGTGAGCATCAGGATCGGCGTCTTGCGCCCCTCGCGCCGCAACTCTGCCGCCACCTGGAGACCGGTCTTCTTCGGGAGCATCACGTCCAGCAGCAGGAGGTCGTAGTCATAGACGTGCGCCAGCATCGTCGCCTCATCGCCGTCCGGGGCGACGTCTACGGCGTATCCCTCTTCGCGCAGGCCCTGTTCGATGAACCCCGCGACTTTCCGGTCGTCTTCCACCACGAGGATTTTCATGTTCCGAGCCTAAGGTGGCGGCGCTGAATCGATTCTAAAGGAATGATGAAGGAACCTTCATGCCGGTGGTGCCAGGGGCAAGAGCAGCACGAAGGTCGCCCCCCCTCCCACCGTCTCCTCCACCCGCAGCGCTCCGCCCAGGACCTCCGCGAGACGCCGAGACACCGGCAGCCCCAGCCCCGTCCCCAGCCCCGAATGCGGATCGAAGCGCTCGAATGGCTCGAAAATGCGCTCGCGCAGTTCCACGGGAACCCCCGGCCCGCGATCCACGACGCGGAACGCCAAGCCGTTCCCATCGGCGTTGAGGCGGACCGTAATTGTACTCCTCTCAGGGCTGTGGCGGACGGCGTTGGAGAGCAGGTTCACGAGGATCTGCTCGAGGCGCACGGGATCGGTCCGCAGCACCGCGGTGCCACGACGCTCCAGCTCCAGCCGGATGCGCCGCGCGGCGGCGGCCGGCTCGATGCCGGCGAGAACTCGTGCAAGCGCCGGCTCGACCTCCACGTCCCGCCACACGGGTTGCACCTTGCCGGCGTCGAGCCGGGTAAGGTCGAGGAAGTTGTTGAGCAGCGTGATCGTGCGTTCGGCGCCCTCGTAGACTTCGTGGGCCGCCCGGTCGACGCCGTCGGGAGACTTCGCCCGGACCAGGCGCTCCGCCCACCCGTATACCCCGGTCAGGGCGTTGCGCAGCTCGTGGTTCATCATGGCGAAGAAGAGATCGCGCTGGCGCTGCATCCCCCGCACGCGCTCGAGCAGCTCCTGGCTCGCTTCGTAGAGGCGCTGCTTTTCCACCGCCACGGCCGCCTGGGCGGCGAGCACGACGGCGATCGCCTCATCTTCGGTGCTGAACTCGTCCGCGCCCTGCTTGTCGGTGAGGTAGAGGTTGCCGAACACCTTTTCGCGCCCTCGCACCGGCACGCCGAGGAACGAGGTCATCGGGGGGTGATGGGGCGGGAAGCCGTAGCGCTGCGGGTGCCGGGCGATGTCCCGGGTGCGGATGGGCCGCGGCTCGGTGATGAGGAGCCCGAGGAGGCCGCGCCCGCGCGGCAGGTCGCCGATGCGAGCGCGCTCGGCCTCGGTGAGGCCGGACGTCACGAATTCGGCGAGCGAGGCCCCGTCCGGGCTCAGGACGCCGAGGGCCGCGAAGCGCGCCCCGACCACCTCGCGCGCCGAATCCACCAGCCGCTGCAGCAGCTCCCCGAGCGAGCCGGAGGTGCCCATGGCAATGGTGGCGTCGAGCAGGAGCTCGAAGCGGCTGCGGATCCGCGCGCCTTCGGCGGCGGCCGAGCGGGCCGGGGAACGACTGGAGCGTTTGGCCACGCCCCTGTTTTAACGCCATCGCCCCCGGCGTTCAACCCAGCGCTGCGGACCGGCTCAAATCCGCGCGGTCGCTACCGCCCCGACGAGATCGCTCTGCGAGATCACGCCGACCAGCGCGCCCTCGTACTCGACGAACAGGCGTTGCACGTTGAGATACAGCATCTCCCGGGCGGTCTGCTTGACGTCGGTATCGGGATCGACCGTCACGGGCCACGGCGACATCACCTCGAGAATCAACGTGTGGTTGAACAGCTGCTCCCGCTGCCGCGGCGAGGTGCAGCTACTCTCGGCCCGCAGGATTTCCCGCGTCGACAGCACGCCCACGGCGCGTCCGAAGCGATCGATGACCGGCAATGCGGACACGCCGGCATCGGTCAGGGCCTCCACGGCGTCCGCCACCGTGGCGTCGGCACTGATGGTCTTCAAGTCGGTATGCATCAGCTCGGCGACTTTCATGGCTCCCTCCTAGTGCCCGGTTCCGGCGGCTACGCTCGCCCCGCCCACCTGCACGAGCCCCACGGCTCCCTTCGCCGCATCGGCGAACGCGTGCGTGACGAACGCGTACACGCCCGTGCCGCTCGCCTCGTCCTCGAAGACGGTCTCGAAGACCGCCCCGCCGCCCGCCGGCACGCTCCATGTCTGCACGCTGGTCAGCGCATGGTCCGGATTGCCGTCCGGATACACGCGGTCGAAGACGGTGCCGACGACGTGGAAATCGCTCGGGAAGCTCGGACCGGCGTTCACCACGAAGAACCGCACGCGATCCCCCACCGCGACTTCGAGCGGGTGAGCCTGGTACTGGAAGGCGCGCCCGTTGAAGACGACGTAGGTGGCCTGCTTGGCCAGCGCCTGATTCCAATCGGGGGCGCCTGGCTGCGCGCTGTTGCCCGCGCCGAGGTAGAACTCGCTCTGCACGATGACGAACTCCTTGTCGACCGGCGTCGGCCACCCGTCACGGGGATCCACGATGATGGGGAGGTACATCCCCTGCATCAGGTGGAGCAGCACCGGCGGCGTGCCGCAATGCACCAGGTACGCGCCGGGATCGCGGGCGGTGAACTCGAACGCGATCGAGTCCCCGGGGACGATCGTGCGGAACGCGCGATTCATCGGGACGCGGGCCGCGTGGAAATCGATCGAATGGGGCATCGACGCCTTGTTGACGAGGCGGATGCGGACGAGGTCGCCCTCGCGCACTCGGACCACAGGACCCGGCACGGTGCCGCCGAAGGTCCACCCCTTGTACGTCACGCCGGGGGCGACCTCGACGGTGGCATCCAGGATCGGGATCCGAAACTCCTTGACGCTCGCCCGCGAGGCGGGGGACAGCGCCGCCCGATAGGTGGGCGTCGTGGGCGTCATCGACGTCCCAAAGTCGACGAACTCATACCGCGGCGCGCGGCCGGCGAACGCTACGGCGGCGACGGCCAGCACCCCGACCCCGGCGATGCCGAGGACAGCCTTCGAGACTCTCATCTCCAGCTCCTTGTGCGGTAGTGTGGAAGCGCACGGGGAGCTTAGCGGCGGGCGCGTGAAGGAAGGCGTTCGTCTGTGTGAAGAGAGCTTCAGACCGCCGGCATGCCCGGCGAGGACTCCCGCGCTACCGTGGGCGTCGCGAACGCGGGGCGCGCCACGGGCTCCAGACCGAGAAACTCCCGCGCCCGGTTCAGGGCGTCGTCGATGTTGCCCGTGAGGTTGTCCTCACCGATCTCGTCGAGGAAGCCCGAACGTTCCAAGGCCACGATCGGCTGGGCGTGCACGTCGGCGAGGACCACGAGTGTGCCCTCCTGGCGGCTGCGCCGCACGAGGTCGCGCAGGGCATGGAGGCCCGTCGAATCGATCGCCGGCACGTGCCGCATCCGGAGGATCAAGACCTTCGGCCTGCCGGCGATCCGGCCCACCCGGTCCTTAAACATCTCGGCGGCGCCGAAGAAGAACGGGCCGCTGATCTCGTAGACCTGCACGCCGTCGGGCACGGTGCGCCGGCGCACCGCGTTGGGATCGGTTTCGAAATCGTCCTTGGGATCGGTGAACTCGTGCGTGAACACGCTGATGTTCGTGACCTCGGCCATGCGCCGCATGAAGAGGAAGGCGGCGAGCACCATCCCCACCTCGATCGCCACGGTGAGGTCGACAAGCACGGTGAGCAAGAAGGTGGTGAGCAACACCGCGACGTCGCTCTTGGGCGCCCGGAGCTCCGCCCCGAAGGTGCGCCATTCGCTCATATGGAACGCGACGACGACAAGGATCGCGGCCAGCGTCGCCAGCGGCACCAGGCCCGCCCAGCGGCCGAAGAACAGAGTAATGAGGAGCAGGGTCAAGGCGTGCGCCATCCCGGCCACGGGGGTGCGGCCGCCGTTCTTCACGTTCGTGGCGGTGCGGGCGATCGCGCCGGTCGCCGGCATGCCGCCGAAGATCGGCGAGGCGATATTGGCGATCCCCTGGGCGACGAGCTCCATGTTGGAGCGGTGGCGGCCGCCGATCATGCCGTCCGCGACGACCGCGGAGAGCAGCGATTCGATCGCGCCGAGCAGCGCGATGGTGAACGCGGGCGCCGCGAGGGTCGCGAGCATCGGCAGCGTCACGTGGGGGAGCGTCGGCCGCGGCAGCCCGGCGTCGATCACCCCGAAGCGGCTGCCAATCGTCTCGACGGGCAGGTGCAGCAGGCGGACCAGCACGGTCGTGACGATGAGGGCGACGAACGGGCCGGGGATGCGCCGCTCGATCTTGGGCCACACCAGGATGATCACAAAGGTCGCGACGGCGACGAGCAGCGCCCAAGGATTGAGGGTGTCGAAGGCGCGCGCGTACGCGTCCCACTTGGTGAGGAACGGCGCGGGCACCGCGTTCATCTCGAGGCCGAGCAGGTCCCGGACCTGGCTCGAGAAGATGATGAGCGCGATGCCGCTGGTGAACCCGATGGTCACCGGGTAGGGGATGAACTTGATGGCGCCGCCCATGCGGACGAGGCCGAACACGACGAGGATGACCCCCGCCATGAGCGTGGCGACGAGCAGCCCATCCACGCCGTAGCGCTGCACCACCCCCGCCACGATCACCACGAACGCCCCGGTGGGGCCGCCGATCTGCACGCGCGAGCCTCCCAGGGCGGAGATCAGGAAGCCCGCGACGATGGCGGTGTAGAGCCCGCGCTCGGGGGTCAGGCCGCTGGCGATCGCGAACGCGATGGCGAGGGGCAGCGCCACGATCCCGACGATGACGCCCGCCGTCAGATCCGCAGCGAGCTGCTCGCGGGTGTAGCCTCTCAGCGTGGTGACGAGCTTGGGGATGAGCACGATCTGGGGTCGCCGAACCGGGAGCGGGGAAGATAGCGACACTGTGGACGCCGCCCAACAGACCCCTTTTCCCTACCCTAGCCCCTCTCCCGGTGGCGCCGTACTCTTTTGCTCCGACTCTCCTTTCCGAGGATGGACATGACCCGGGCCCACGTGCGCTTGGCCGCGATGATGCTGCTCCAGTACTTCATCTGGGGGGCCTGGTTCGTCACGATGGGCACCTACCTCGGCACCACGCTGCACTTCAGCGGCCCGCAGATCGGCGCGGCGTACGCGACGACGGCCATCGCGGCGATCGTGTCGCCGTTCTTCATGGGCGTCTTCGCCGATCGCTTCGTCGCCACGGAAAAACTGCTGGCGGTCCTGCACCTCGTGGGCGGGGCGATCATGTGGTACGCGTCCACGTTGACCACGTTCGGGACGTTCTTCCCGGCGCTGATTCTGTACGCGCTGTGCTACATGCCGACGCTGTCGCTCACGAACTCGATCTCCTTCCACCACATCCAGAACCCCAAGTACTTCCCGTTCCTGCGGGTGCTGGGGACGATCGGGTGGATCATCGCCGGCATCGTGATCGGCCGGGTGCTGCACGCCGACGCCCTGGCGACGCCGATGCGCGTGGCGGCCGCGGGATCGTTCGCGCTGGGGTTGTTCTCCCTCACCCTGCCCCACACGCCGCCCAAGTCGGCGGGCATGCCGTTCAGCGTCCACAACGCCCTGGGGCTCGACGCGCTGCAGCTGCTGCGCGACCGCACGTTCCTGGTCTTCCTGCTGGGGTCGTTCCTGCTGTGCATCCCGCTGCAGTTCTATTACGCGTTCACGAACCTGTTTCTGAACGAGATCCACGCCCCCGAGCCCGCCTTCATTCAGACGTTCGGGCAGATGTCGGAGATCTTCTTCATGCTGCTGTTGCCGTTCGCGCTACGGCGCTACGGGATCAAGGCGATCATGCTCGGCGGGATGCTGGCGTGGACGCTGCGCTACCTCGCCTTCGGCCAGGGCAACATCGGGGCCGGGATGTGGCTCCTGTACGCTGGCATCCTGTTGCACGGCGTCTGTTACGACTTCTTCTTCGTGGCGGGACAGGTTTACACCGATGAGCGCGCGGGAGAGCGGATCCGGGCCGCGGCGCAGGGGCTCATCAACGTGGTCACGAACGGCTTCGGCTACGTCATCGGCGCGTGGGCGTCGGGCCGCGTCGTCGGCGCCTTCGCCGCCACGGCGGCGGACGGCACGGTGACGCACGACTGGCATGCGATCTGGACGTATCCGGCGGGGATGGCGTTCGCGATTCTACTGCTGTTTGCGTTCCTGTTCCGGCCGAGACTACAAACGGCAACGACGTAGAGAGAAAGCGTAGAGAAGAACCGTAGAGAAAGACCGTAAAGAAAAAACCGTGGAGGAGAATCGTATGGGAAAGAAGCGTATCAGCCGCCGCACATTCGTGCGCGATGCCGGCGCGGCGGCCGCGTTCACGATCGTTCCGCGCCACGTCCTCGGCCGCGGCTTCGTCGCGCCGAGCGACAAGCTGAGCATCGCCGCCATCGGCTGCGGCGGCAAAGGGCGCAGCGACATCGAGGGCGTCGCGGCCACCGAGAACATCTACGCGCTGTGCGACGTGGACTCGAGCATGGCCCTCGACGCGGTCCAGAAATACCCCAAGGCGAAGCGCTTCAAGGACTACCGCGAGATGCTCGACAAGGAAGGCCGGAACATCGACGCGGTCACGGTCTCGATCCCCGACCACTCGCACGCCGCCGCAGGCACGCTGGCGATGAAGGCCGGCAAGCACGCGTTCATCCAGAAGCCGCTGGCGCGCACGCTGGGCGAGGTGCGGGCCCTGGAGCTGGCGGCGAAGAAGTACAAGGTCGCGACGCAGATGGGCAATCAGGGGCACGCGGGAGAGGGCACGCGCAAGATCCGCGAGCTGGTCGAAGCGGGCGCCATCGGCACGGTGAAGGAAGTGCGCTTCTGGACGAACCGGCCGTGGTGGCCGCAGGGGATCGAGCGGCCGCTCCAGGAGTTCTACGTTCCCGCGACGCTCGACTGGAACCTCTGGCTCGGCCCCGCGCCGGAGCGACCCTACAACCCGGCGTACGCGCCGTTCAAGTGGCGCGGCTGGTGGGATTTCGGGACCGGCACGCTCGGCGACATGGCGTGCCACATCATGGACGCCGCGTTCTGGACGCTCGACCTGGGCTTCCCCACCCGCGTCGAACCCGAATCCCAGCCGCTCTTCAAGGAGACCGCGCCCGCCGCCTCGCGCATCACCTGGTCGTTTCCCGCCAAGGGCAGTAGGCCCGAGGTGAAGGTGGTGTGGAGCGACGACAGCCTCTATCCCGCGCGCCCGGCCGAAGTCGGGGAAGACGCCGCTTGGCCGCCCGACACCGGTGGGGGCCAGCTATGGACAGGCACGGACGGCAGGCTCGTGGCCGGCACGTACGCGGACGATCCCACGCTGCTCGACCCCGCGCGGCAGG
>WNGE01015990.1_pt1 | contig 13123 bp, 12 predicted proteins | sample 5400651 | NCBI WGS metagenome assembly WNGE01 (sample SAMN13153370, study PRJNA577476) | soil metagenome | isolation source: 60 cm soil or saprolite under grassland replicate 2 | place: USA:California | collected 2016-06-15 | reverse complement strand
GGACGAGGGCAGGGTCCAGGACGCCCACGTACGGCAGGTTCCGGTACCGCTCGGCGAAGTCCAGCCCGTAGCCGATCACGAAGCGGTTCGGGATCTCGAAGCCCACGTAGCGGACCGGGACGTCGATCTCGCGCCGCTCGGGCTTCGTCATGAGCGCGCAGACCGCGAGGCCGGCGGGCTCGCGGGCCTCGAGGTTGCGCATCAGGTACGAGAGGGTGAGCCCGGAGTCGATGATGTCCTCGACGACGAGCACCTCGCGACCGTCGATGTTGATGTCGAGGTCCTTGAGGATCCGCACCACGCCCGAGGAGTCCGTCGAGTCGCCGTAGCTCGAGATCGCCATGAAGTCGATCTCGCACGGAATCGTGAGATGGCGCATCAGGTCCGACATGAAGAACACGGCCCCCTTGAGGACGCCGACGAGAAGGAGGTCGCGGCCCGCGTAGTCCGCGGAGATCTCCTCGCCGAGCTCCGCGATGCGCCGCTGGAGCTGCTCGTCGTCGATCAGGATCTCGCTCACCGCCCGTTCGAGCTCCGTTGCGCTCACGTCCCTGGCCGCCTTTCGCTCCCGCCCGGGCAAGCCGGGCTCCGCGAGAGGCTGACGACGTTGGCGCCACGCTCCGAGGTCCGGCGGCCCGAGTCCGTACGCAAAAGTACTGTCCACGGGCCGCCGAACGATGGATCGCGACGCCAGCGCCGCCCCAGGAACGTGAGTGAACTCACGCCCGCTCCGCCTGCACGCCGGGATGCTCGACGATCCCGGGCACCGCCAGCACCTCGTCCCCGCGCACCACGAGGGGCCAGGCTTCGCGCTCTGACCTCGGGACCTTCGCGTCGACGAACACGTCCTGGATCTTCTTCCTCCGTCCGGCTAGGCGGTCACCCGGCCGCCACCCTCGTACCTTAAGACCTGCCAGCTCGGAGCGGATACGCCAGCCGCCCCAGCGCACCTCGCCCGCGAGGTCGACGGGGCCGCGCTCGAGCCAGAGCCGGTCGTACTCGCGCACCGCCACGAGCCCGCCGCCCAGATCGACGCGCTTCGACCCTGTCGCCGAGGCCAGGAGCTCGGAGAGCGCGGACGGCATGGTCTCGCGGCGGTCGAGCACGCGCAGGAGATTCTCGTCCGCGGCCGGGTGCAGCTCGCGCAGCAGCGGCAGGATCCGCTCGCGGACGAGGCCGCGCTTCGTGTCGGCGTTCGAGGTGTCGACGCGGAAGTCGATTCCTTCGGCGCGGCAGTAGGCGACGGTCTCCTCCCGCCACACCGTGAGCAACGGGTGCACGACGTTCACGAGCTCGCTGCGAGGCGCCATGCCGGTGGCCGTGCCGCGGGAGACGAGGCGGTAGAGGATCGTCTCCACCTGGTCGGACTCGGTGTGACCGGTCGCGCGCAGCCGGTCCCGGGCGACGGAGTAGCGCAGCCCGCGTAGCGCCGCCTCGCTCAGGCCGCGGCCGTCGAGCTCGACGACCTCGGCACCGAGCGCCTGCGCGCAGAACCGCGCGTCCTCGTCGGATTCGGCGCCGCGCAGCCCGTGGTCGACGTGCAGCGCCGAGACGCGGTACCCGAGTGCGCGCAGCGCGTGCCAGAGGCACGTCGAGTCGGCGCCGCCCGAGACGAGGCAGCAGACGTCGCCGCCCGGGACGATCAGCTCGTGCCGGCGGACGTGCTCCTCGACCCGCGCGCGCAGCGCCGCCGTGTCCACCGGCTGCATGGTAAGGAGTGCGTCGACGGTCCGAGTCCGTCGGCTAGGGCGTGCGCTGCCATCCCGGTGCGCCCTCGGTGATCCCGTAGGTGTTCGTCAGCTGCACCATCCCGCCGCCGTCCGCGCGCACCTTGTACAGCTCCTGGTTGCCGTCGCGGTTCCAGACGAAGGCGAGCCAGCGCCCGTCCGGCGAGAACGCCGGGTCGCCGCCGGCCGCAACCACACGACGAAGGCCGCCGCCGTCGGGCCGGAGCGTCCAGATCCCGAGCGACTGCCACGACGGACCGCGCAGGCCCCGCCCGAACGCGAGCACGCGGCCGTCCGGCGACCACGCCGGTCCCGTCTCGATCGTGTTCGCCCGACGGAGGAGCACGCGGATGTGCGTGCCGTCCGGACGCATGACCGAGACCTTCTCGGCGGCCATCGCGCAGTGAAAGGCAATCAGGTTCCCCCGCGGCGACCACGCGGGCGAGTCGCAGTTGCCGAACGCGTTCGTCAGCCGTTTCTGGGCGCTGCCGTCGGCGCGCATGCGATAGATCTGGGACAGCCCCGTCCGGATGCTCGTGAACGCGATCCAGCGGCCGTCGGGCGACCAGCTCGGCTGGAAGTCCGGAAGGTAGTTGTCCGTCAGGCGGCGGACGTCGCCTCCAGCGGCGCTCGTGACGAAGAGCTCGGGGTCGTGATCGCCGTCCTGGATCGCCGAGAAGGCGATCCTGCGACCGTCGGGCGACCACGCGAAGCTGCGGACGTCGGTGTAGCCCGCCGGCGTGATGTCGACGGCGCCGCTGCCGTCGGCGCCGACCGTGAACAGGTGGCCGTAGGGCGACTCGTTGCCGCCGAGCGGGCGCAGGTAGCCGATCCGGCCGTTCGTCGCGAAGCCGCTTGCCGCTGCGCCCGCAGCGAGGGCGAGCGCCGCCACAGCGATGCAGACGCCGAGCCCGCGGCTCACATCGCCGGCGTACCCGACTTCGCGGCCGGATCAACCGGTCCCGGAGGGATGTTCTGGTTCCGGCGCAGGACGTTGTTCGGGTCGTAGCGCCGCTTGAGCGCCTGCAACCGCCCGAACGCCTCGTCGCCGAAGGCGGCCCGAACGCGCTCGATCGGCTCGTCCGCTTGCATGTAGTTGACGTAGCCGCCGCCGAGCGACCACGGCTCCAGTGCCGCTGCCGTCTCGCGTGCCCAGGCGATGGACTCCTCGTCCAGGGCGGCGTCGTGCCACGATGCCATCACGCTGACGTTGAACGCGGCGGCGCGAAAGCCGAGGGCGCCGGCAGGGGCATCGGCGTCCTTTGCCGCGCCGTGCAGCGACTCGATCAGGATCCCGCCGGGCGGCCGGCCGAGAGCGACGACCCGGCGCAGCAGCTCGTCGATCAGCTCGTCCGGCAGCTCGCGCACGAAGTGGCCCTTCCAGTAGTGCCGGTTCTGGCCGTACGGCGAGTCGATCACACGCTGCTGCTCGAGGAACGAGCGCACCGTCACGCCGTCGTCGACGAGACCGGGCCCGGAGCGCAGGCTGCGGAGCTCAAGAGGATCGGCGGCCGAGCCCGTGTAGCAGGGCGACATCCCGACGATCGGAGTCAGTGACTCGTCCACGGAGATGCCCACCTGGCAGCTGAGGTCACGCGGAGAGTCCGCGACGACGACGCGGAAGCGGCGAAGCGCCTCGCGCACGCCACTCCCGCCGAACGCGAGCGAGCCGCCCACGACGGTATCGAGCGGGTGCAGGCGGAACTCGAGCCGCGTGGCGACGCCGAAGTTTCCGCCGGCGCCCCGCAGCGCCCAGAGGAGCTCGGGGTTCTCGTCGGAGCTTGCGTGGACGACCGTCCCGTCAGGCGTGACGAGCTCGGCTCCGACGAGGTTGTCGCAGGTGAGGCCGTACTGAGCGGTGAGGTGGCCGATCCCACCGCCGAGCGCGAGCCCGCAGACACCCGTGGAGCCGACGACGCCTCCCGGCGTCACGAGTCCGAAGGCCTGCGTCGCCGCGTCGAAGTCGAGCCACGTCGAGCCGCCTTTGGCCCGCGCGATTCGCGCGTCGCCGTCCACCTCGACGGCTCGCATCAGCGAGAGGTCGATCACGAGCCCGCCGTCGAGAATGCAGTGGCCGGCCGGATTGTGCCCGCCTCCGCGCACGGCGACCTGCAGGTCGTGCACACGCGCGAAGTCGAAGGCGGTCGCCACGTCGGTCGGCCCCAGGCACTGCGCGATGACCGCGGGCCGGCGGTCGACGAGCGCGTTGAAGCAGATGCGGGCAACGTCGTAGCCGGGATCCGCAAGGGCGAGCGCTCTCCCCGCGAGCGAGCGTCGCAGCTCCCCGAGGCTCTCGTCGACGGTCATGCCTGCTTGTCGCCCTCGTCGCCACGGGGGATTTCGAAGGTCCAGCCTCCGTGCTCGAAGCCCTCCGCTCCGCCCGGATCCTCCATCACACCATCGAGCGAGACGAACTCGGTGACACCCACCTTTCCCATCGCTCCTCTCCTCGTCGGGGTCGCAGCTACGACCGCCGGGTCCGGCAGAAGTCATCGCCGCCGTGGTCTGGCCGGCGCCTGACTCCTCAGAAGATCAGCGACCGGTACGTGATCGTCCGGCGCATGCCGATCTTGTCGTAGACGCGGATCGCGGCTGTGTTCTCCGGGCGCACGAACAGGCAAACCGTCGGCACCCGTTCGAGCAGCAGCCGGCAGAGGTGGCGCATCGCCCGCTGGGCGTGGCCGCGGTTGCGCACCTCCGGGTCGACCCACACCTGCTGGAGCTGCACCGCGGAGGGCGTCCACGCGGACGCTTCCGCCTTGAACAGGATGACGCCGCCCTCGAGCCAGATCCAGGACCGCGCCTCCTCGATCTGCGCGCGCGTCCGCCAGCGGAAGCCTTCCGGGTCGCGCCGGAGGGGGTCGATCCCGATCTCCTCAAGGTGCGCGGCGGCGCACGCCGGCACGAGCCGGTCGAGATCGTCGAGTATCGCCGGCCGCAACCCCGTCTCGACCGGCTCCGGCCGCTCGTCGAGCACGTACACCGGCTGGCCCGGCCGGTCGTCGCGCGGGCGCGGTAGTCGCGACCCGGCGGCCGCCCACAGCTCGTCCACGGCATGCTCCTCGCCGATGATCATCCGCGCATGCCCGCGTGCCGTCGCGTCGGCGAAGAAGGCGCAGCCCTCCCCCGAGGGCACGACGTTGGCGCCGACGTGGCACAGCGCCACGAGGCGTCCGTCCCGCTCGAGCGCCGAGAAGCGGCCGAGGCCCCGGCGCGCGACGTCCTCGAGGAAGACACGCTCGACGGGGTCCTCGGCGCAGAACGCGAGGATCTGCTCCAACGTCGGTGCCACTGCGTGCACGGCGGCCATCGGTCGCACGCATCCAATCAGGCGGGACGCGTTAGGGTTGCCGGAATGCCGATCCACGTCCGCGCCGAGCCCGGCGACTACGCAGACGCGGTCCTCCTCCCCGGCGACCCACTGCGGGCGAAGTACATCGCGGAGACGTACCTCGACGACGTCGTGCAGACGAACTCGGAGCGCGGCATGCTCGGCTTCCGGGGCACCTGGGAGGGGACGCCGGTGTCGGTGCAAGCGACCGGGATGGGCTGCCCCTCGGCCGCGATCGTGATCGAGGAGCTCGTCATGCTCGGCTGCAAGAAGCTGCTCCGCGTCGGCACCTGCGGCGGGCTCCAGCCCCATCATCGCCTCGGGGACGTGATCGTCGTGCTCACCGCTGTGCCTCAGGACGGCACGGTGCACACGTATGTGAAGGAGCCGCATTGCCCGACCGCCGACTTCGAGCTCGTGCACGCGGCCGTGCACGCCGCGAAGGAGCTCAAGCAGCAGATCCACGTCGGACCGGTCGCCTCGAGCGACGTGTTCTACAACCCGGACGGCGGCCAGTACCAGCGCTGGTCCGAGCGCGGCATTCTCGGCGTCGAGATGGAGGCGGCGATCCTGTTCACGCTCGCAGCGCTGCGGAAGGTCCAGGCGGCCTGCCTGCTGACCGTGAGCGACATCGTCGTCGAGGGCGACTTCAAGCGGATCACCGACGAGGAGCTGCGCGCGGCCGTCGACCGGATGACGCGCGTCGGTCTCGCCGCGGTCACGGCCGACGCGGCCGGGCTCGGACTGGCCGGCGAGACGCTGTTCGCCGAGCGGCCGGGGCACCTGATCGAGCTCGCGGCGGCCGCGGCCCGCGCCGGAGCGGACCTGGTGGTCGCGGTCGGCGGAGACGGGACGCTGAACGAGGCGGTAAACGGGGTGATGCGCGCCGGCGGCACGACCGAGCTGGCGACGATCCCGCTCGGCACGGGCATGGACTTCGGGCGCACGTACGGCATCCCGTCCGCCTTCGACGACGCCGTTCGCACGGCGCGCGACGGCAGCGCCCGCACGATCGACCTCGGCCGCGTCTCCTACCGCACCTGGGCGGGCGAGGACGTCGACCGCTACGTCGCGAACGTCGGCAGCGTCGGCATGAGCGCCGCGGTTGCGCAGCGCGCGAACGGGATGTCGAAGGTGCTCGGCGGCAGGGGAACGTTCTTCTACGCCCTCACGCGCGTGTTCTTCGAGTGGGACAACACGGTCGTGACGGTCGACCTCGACGACGGCGACCGGCGCGAAGGGCGCATGCACGACGTGATCGTGGCGAACGGGCAATGGCACTGCGGTGCGATGTGGCTCGCGCCGGACGCGCAGCCGGACGACGGGCTGTTCGACGTCGTCCTGATCGGCGACGTCACGAAATGGGACTTCGTCACCACGGCGCCGAAGATCTACCGCGGGACGTACCTCGCGCACCCCAAGGTCGATCTGGTTCGCTCGCGGACGGTCGCCGTCGACGCGCCGGAGCGGCTGCCCATCGAGCTCGACGGCGAGCAGGTCGGGACGACGCCGGCGCGGTTCGAGATCGTGCCGGCCGCGCTGCGCGTGCGTGTCCCCGCGTAGGATCGCCGCCGCGGCCGCAGCCGCTGCCTTCGCGAGCCTCGCAGGGCTCGTGGCAGCCGGCACGCTCACCCGCCCGGACCAGTGGGCGATCGACCATGCGATGCCGGGTGGGCTCGGCGTCCGGCGCGGACCGGGCCTCGCCGAGTCGGTCGTGCCGCTTCTGCACGCTCGCTGGAGCTCGGCGGTCGGCGTCGCGGCCAACGTCGTCACGCTGCCGGCGCAGGCGCTCCTGTCCTTCGTCGTCGTCGCCGCGTGCTGCCTCGTTCTGCGCGCCCGCGGCCGGCTCGCCGAGGCCGCGGCCTGGGCCGCCCTCTGGATCGGCGCCCACGCGGTCGAGGTGCTGTGTAAGGCCGTGCTCACGCGACCGGCGCTCTACCGCGACGGCATGCACGTCGCGGCGTTCGACTCCTCGTTTCCGAGCGGCCACGCCCTACGGACGGTGCTCGTCGCGGCGACGGTCGCCGCCGTGTGGCCGTCGGCGCGCTGGCCCCTCGCGGCGTGGGCGGCCGCGTCGGTCGTCCTGCTCGAGCCGGCGGGCTTCCACGTGCCCACCGACATCGCCGGCGGGCTCCTGCTCGCGGCGCTCGCGCTCGTCGTACGCCCGGCGACGTGAGCAGCCGGCAGAGAGGAGCGGAGCGTGTCGCGGCCCCCTACGCTCGTAGCGTGGAATCATTCTTTCGGCGCAGCATGATTCGCAGCCGCCCATGCCACGTCATCGTGCATGTGGCCGCCGGGCGCGCCGCCGCACCACCTCTACGTCGTCGTAGCGGGCGGCCGACCGCACGCCGACCACGTCCTGTTTCGCGACTGTCAGGACGGCTTGGCGGCCGAGCCGCCAGAGCTCTTCGTGCTCGTCGTCTTCGTGCTGCGCCGGGTCGTGCCGGAAGCTGCGCTGCTCTTCGAGAGCTTGTCCACCTTCCGCTCGAGCGCCGTCAGCCGCTGCTCGAGCGCCTCGAGGCCGCGGACGCGCTTCTGGAGCTCGTCGATCCGGTCGCGCAGAGCGTTCAGTGCGCCGACGGCGCGGTCGGCGCCCGGCATGTCCGCCAGCCGCTGCAACGCCTCCTCGCTGAGATCGGCCAGACGGCCGACCAGATCGGTCCTGCCCGCTCCCGCCATCGTTCCTCCTCGGTCGCTGCTCGCACGATACCGGGCGCGGACGTTACGAGTCAGCCGTGGGGCGGCGCGGTGACGGTGTGGTGAAGACGCGCAAGATCACCCTTTTCTGTCTTTTCGTTCGTCCCGTCGTCTGACTAGTCTGAGGGTAGATGACTGAAACGCGTCCACCAATCGAGCTCCCGCACCGGCACGAGCCCCAGAGCATCTACGTACTCGTCCAGCGCGACGGCATCCCCTGGGAGATCCAGCAGACCGTGTGCCGTCACTGCGAGCAGGTGCTCTCCGAGCAGCCGCTGCGCCGCGCGGCGGCGTAGCTCACCGCACCGGCGCCGGGACTTCCACGGGCTCGTAGCTCGAGCCGACAGGCCGCCACGGCTAGTCTGAGACGCCCCGATGCGCCGCTTCCTCGTCCTCGTCGTCGCGCTGGCGTTCGCCGCGCCCGCGGCCGCCGCCACCATCAGCGGCACCGTCCGTGGCGAGCTGCTCCTGGGGACGCGGGTGGCGGACCGCATCACCGCGCGGGCCGGCAACGACTTCGTGCAGGCTGCCTTCGGCGGCGTCGACCGCGTCGACTGCGGCGCCGGGCACGACGTGGTGAGCGCGGACGCCTCGGACAAGGTTGCGGCGAACTGCGAGATCGTGTCGCGCCGTCTTTCGGTCGACCTCTCGACGAACGACCGCAGCCAGCACGAGACGGCGGTCGAGCCGGACGACTTCGCCTGGGGGTCGACCGTCGTAGCGGCGTACCAGGTCGGCCGCTTCCCGGGCGGCGCCTCGTCGAACATCGGCTTCTCCGTTTCGCGCGACGCCGGGCGCACCTGGCAGCGCGGCCTGCTGCCGGGCGTCACGCTCGAGTCGAGCCCGCCGGGAACGCAGACCGGCGCCTCCGACCCGAGCGTCGCCTACGACGCTGTGCACGCCGTCTGGCTGATCTCGACGCTCACCCTGGAACCGGAGTCCTCGCACATCTTGATCGCCCGCTCGACGGACGGCTTGCACTGGGGAGCCCCACTCACGGCCGCGACGGGGCCCATCCTCGACAAGGAGTGGCTCACCTGCGACAACGGCGCCTCGAGCCCGTTCCACGGCCGCTGCTACGTCCTCTACACCGACGACCAGAAGAACTGGACGGTGAGCCAGTCGACCGACGACGGCGGTCTCACCTGGTCGACACCCGTACGCGCCACCAGCACCCTCGTGGGGACGCAGCCGGCCGTGCGACCCGACGGGACGCTCGTCGCGATCGCCGGCTCCTACGTCGGCCAGGCGGCCCTGACCGGGTCCATCGAGGGCGTCCGCTCGACGGACGGGGGCGTGACCTTCGCGCGCTTCACGGTGTCGCCGTTCCAGTCGGCGAGCGCGGGCGCGATGCGGGCGCTGGCGCTGCCGTCGATGGAGATGGACGCGGCGGGGACGCTCTACGCCGTCTGGGACGACTGCCGCTTCCGGTCCGGCTGCACGGCGAACGACCTCGTGCTCACGTCGTCCCCCGACGGCGGGCTGACGTGGGCGCAGCCCGCCCGCGTGCCGATCGCGCCGCCCTCGTCCTCGCTCAGCGCCTTCATCACCGGCCTCGGCGCAGACCCGGCGCACGCGGGACATCTCGGGCTCGTCTACGCCTACTACCTCGCGGGCTCTTGCGGGCGCGGCACCTGCCTGCTCGGGATCGGGTTCACGTCCTCGGTCGACGGCGGCGCAACCTGGACGAAGGCGCAACAGCTCGACGCGCAGCCGATGCCGACGACATGGATCGCCCGCACGAACAGCGGACGAATGCTCGGCGACTACTTCTCGACCACGTTCGCCGGCGGCCGCATCGTGCCGGTGTTCGCGCTCGCGGCGCCGCCCCTGAACGGCCGCCTCCGCGAGGCGATCTTCGCCACCTCGCTACGGGCGCCTCGGTAGCGCCTCCGCGAGGGCGCGGAGCGTCTCGCCCGCGCCCGCGTCGACCGTCACGGTCGCGCGCGTGTCGAGCGGCGTCGGGCCGCGGTTGACGATCGCGAGGCTGCCTCCGGCGGCGAGCGTCTCGAACGGCAGCCCGGCCACGGGATGGACCTCGAGCGACGAGCCCACGACGAGCAGCAGCCGCGCGTCCGCGGCGAGCTGCGCCGCGTATGCGATCGCGTCCGGCGGCAGGTACTCGCCGAACATGACGACGTCGGGCTTCAGGATGCGGCCGCAGCGCGGGCACGGGGGCGCAGGCGCCTCCTCGAGCAGCCGCACCACGTCCGCGAGCGGCACCCGCTCGCCGCAGTCGAGGCAGCTGGAGGTGCGGATCGAGCCGTGTACCTCGACGAGCGCTTGCGAGCCGGCGCGCTCGTGCAGCAGGTCGATGTTCTGCGTGATCACCGCGCGCACCCAGCCGCGCTCCTCGAGCTCCGCGAGCGCGCGGTGGCCGTCGTTCGGCTCCGCCTCGCCGAGGGCGCGCAGCCGCCTCGCGTAGAAGTCCCAGACCTTGACCGGATCGGCGAGGAAGGCGTCGATCGACGCGTACTCCATCGGGTCGTACTGCGCCCAGATCCCGGTCGGCGAGCGGAAGTCGGGGATGCCCGACTCAGTGCTGATCCCGGCTCCCGTCAGCACCACGCAGGGCTGCCGCTCCTGCACCAGGCCGACGAGCTCCTGCAGGCTCACGCGCGGCGGACGGCGACAACGGCGGTACCCACGACCACGAGCGCGGCGGCCACGAGCGCGAGCGTCACGAGCGAGCGATGCCGCGCGAAGAAGGTGCGCGTGTCGACGATCCGGTAGAGCGGATTCGGCCGCTCCGGGCCGAGCGAGCCGGGGCGGGCGCGCGCGAGCGCCAACGACGAGCGCGGCAGCCGCCCGTAGTCGTAGTCGGGCGGCTCCACACGGCCGCCGTAGTAGAGCGTGAGCGGAGCGGCGTGGCCGCCCTCGACCAGCAGCGTCCGTGGGCGCGCGAGCGCGGTGACGCGGATCCCCCGGAGCGGCGGGTCGTCGCCGTTCTCGATCCGGACGCGGAGGTAGCGGGCGCTGGCCGTCAGCGGCACCACGGTCGTCCTGGGCCTGCCGAGGCGCACGAGGTCTCCCGCCGCCACGACCGTGCCGCCGGCCTCGACGGTGAACGGCCTGTAGTACCGCGGCGTCGACGCCGAGATGCGTAACTGGTCGACGGGGACGTTGCGGTGGCCGAGGTCGACGACGACCACGCCACGAGAGGTGCGCACGTGCGCGGGCAGGCGCAGCGGGCGTGGCGCGTGCGGCGTCCCGGCGACGGTCGCTTGCTCGATTCGGGTCACGTGCGTCGCTCGGAGCTCGAGGTAGCGGAAGTCGGTCGGCGGCAGCAGCGCCGTCGTGCTCCGCGCGGGCGCGGCCCCGCCCACCGCATAGATCTCGGTGGTCGAGAGCCGCGTCCACGCACGCCGGTCGTCACTCCCGTAGACGGTCAGGCTGCCGACGAACCGCCGGTCGGGAACCGAGACCGTGATCCGGTCGACGAGCCCGTGGCCCGCGCCGAGGTCGAGCCTCGCGACGGCCGCGCCGCCGCGACGGCCGCTGTCGAGCACGGCCACCTGCCGCTCGAGCCGCGTGCCCGGCTCCGGCTCGGGCGCCGGCCGCCACGGCACTTGACCGCCCCGCGCGTCGACGATCCGCAGATCGGAGAAGTCGCTGCGCGCGTGCGCGAACAGGGTTCCGTCGGGCACGAGCTGCACCGGCCCCGAGCCCGCAGGCTGCAGCGTCCGCTCGTAGCGGAACGGCTGCGGCGACACCGACGGCGCGGCCGCCGCCAGCACGGCGGCGGCGAGAACGATCATGCCCTGCCTCCGTTCCGGAGCCCGGCGCGCCCGCGCTGGTACGCGAACGCGCCCGCGAGGAGCAGCAGCCCCAGCGCAAGGAACGACGCGACGCGCCAGACCGACTCGAGCGCCGCGAGATCGACCAGGAAGACCTTGACGACCGCCAGGCCGAGGAGTGCGAGCCCAGCGAGGCGAAGCGGCCGCAGGTCCCGCACGAGGCCGGCGACGAGCGAGCCGAACCCGAGGACGGCCCAGAAGGCCGAGAGTGCGAGCTGCGACGTCTGCGTCGTGCTGCCGTCGTGGGCGCCCGCGAGGTCGACGACGAGCACCGAGCCCAGGTAGACGGCGATGCCGGCCGCGATCCCGCGCAGGACGTCCGCCTCGGCGCGGCGCGTCTCCTGCGGGAGCAGGGCCGCGGTGAGGAGGACGCCGGCGACGACGAGCACGAGCGCCACGGCGCCGCGCGGCAGCGAGTCGAGGCCGTACGCGAGCGCCTTCGGCGGCGCCTCGAACACGACGGCGTGTCCCGCGGCGAGCACGAGGAATGCGAGGCTGCCGAGATACGCTCGCTCGTCGTCGAGCCGGCGGGCCAGCCAGGCCAGGAAGACCGCCTCCGCCGTCCAGCCGGCGACGAGGGCAGGGCCCTCCAGCGCGAGCGCCAGGCCCACGGCCGCGAGCGTGGCTGCCACCGCCGCCAGCAGGCCCGCGATCTCGCCGCTGATGCGGCCCCGGAAGGAGCCGGCCGCCAGGACGACGTGGGCCGTGGCGACGCCGATCACCCAGGCCGTCGCGCCGGGCCCGTTGCCGGCGTCGTGGAGCATCGCCCAGCCGCCCGCGGTCGTCGCCGCGGCGTTCGCGAGCAGCAGCAGCGCCGACGAGACGCGGAGCTTCGTCGTCGGCACCCGGAGCTCGTAGCCGAGCGCGGCAACCACGTACAGCGCCCAGAACGCGCCGGTGACGGCAAGGGCGACGCCCAGATGCGAGTGGCGCTCGCCGTCGAGCCAGTCGGCCGCCTGGGGCGCGCTGACGACGTACGCGACGGAGGCAAGCCAGCTCCAGCGGCGCCAGAGGAGCACGCCGACCGCCGCGACGAGCGCGAGCGTCATGAAGGCGAGGCTCGCAGTGCTCGTGCCGGCGTCGACGAGCACGGGGCCGAGCAGCGCGCCGACGATGCCGATTCCCGCCACGACGCGCGAGTTCCAGCGGACGGCGACGACGGTGGCGGCGATGCCGATCAGCCCGGCGAGGCCGAGCCCGAGCGCCGGGCTGACGAGGTCGTACACGGCCGTCGCCGTGGTGTCGCTCGCGTAGAGCGCGGCGATGGCCGCCCCGACCGTCGCGAGCGCCGCCTGCGTCTGGCCCTTGCGCTCGTACAGCCAGACGCCGGCGCCGAGCAGCGCGGTCGAGCCCAGGAAGGCGAGCACGACGCGCGTCGGCTCGTCGATCCAGCCGTTGTGCATGGCCATCACGAGGAAGAACACGACCGCGAGGACGACCGCGATGCCGCCGACCCAGCCGAGAACCCGGCCCCCGAGCAGCTCCTCGAGGTCGAGCGGCGCGCGCGGCGGCTTCGGTACCCGCACCGGCGTCGCCGGCGGCCATTGCGGTGGTCGAGACGGGGGCGGAGC
>WNGE01006387.1_pt1 | contig 13123 bp, 11 predicted proteins | sample 5400651 | NCBI WGS metagenome assembly WNGE01 (sample SAMN13153370, study PRJNA577476) | soil metagenome | isolation source: 60 cm soil or saprolite under grassland replicate 2 | place: USA:California | collected 2016-06-15 | reverse complement strand
ACCGGCGATGAGCGATGGGACGTCCTGCTCGCGGCGCTCGCCGAGCATCTTGCCGCTCAAGACCGCCGTGGCGCACCGGCGTGGAGCGAGCCTCGGCGACTGCAACGCTTCTGGTTCCCCTTCAACACCCCTGCCGCGCGAGTGGACGCAATCGTGCACGCACCGGCCGCGTTCCGGCGTCGGGGCGTGTTCGTCTCCGCTCACGAACTGGAGGTCGCGTGAGCGAGGCAGGGCCGCTGCTGGATCGTGGCCTGATCGAGGATGCGTTCCGCCGGCTCGGCGATCGACTGGTCCGTCGCGGCGTCGTGGCCGACATCTACGTATTCGGCGGCGCCGCAATGGCGCTGGCCTACGACGCCCGACGAGCAACCCGCGACATCGACGCCGTCTTTGAACCGCACGGCATCGTGCTGGAAGAGGCCCGTATCGTCGCCACTGAACTCGGCCTTCCCGAATGGTGGCTCAACGAGCAGGCGAGCGCATATGTCGCACCTGGAGAGGACGTGGCCGCCCCGCGCGTGTTCGACCATCCTGGGCTTCGGGTCGCAGCGGCATCTCCCGAGCACCTGCTGGCAATGAAGGTCCTGGCCGCCAGACATCGTGACGGCGATGACATCCGCTTCCTGATCCACAGGCTGGGCTTGACCTCAATGGACCAGATCTTGGCCGTGTGCGCCGAGGTGTTTCCCGACGAACCGGTGCCGGATCGAGCGCGTCTTGTGCTGGAGGACGCCCTCGAAGCACACAAACGAGACTCCTCCGAGGGGTAGCGCATGCGCATTCCCCAGCTCGGTGTTCGTATGCTGTCCAGCCATCTCCGGTAAACCCGCAGGTCAGAGGCTATGGTGGACATGACATCCCAACACGCGAACCACCCACTCCAGGTCCAAGGAACAATCAGCCTCTGACCAGCACCAACACGCTCGACCCGGAGTTTCCGACACCATCTCGGGCCACGATATGTTGGCAGCGTGTTGGCTTCGCCCTCTGCTGTTGGTCACCCGATCCGCCGGGGTCTGGGAAGAGTAGGACCCGCAAGCCAGGGTTCACCGTTCACCTCGGCCTGGCTCGTGCTAGCCGGTCTGGACCCAGATGTTGTCGCCGGTGTCGGCGTGGTTGAAGTTGATGACGCCGGGGACGTCGAGCGTCACGCCCTCCTCGGAGGGGTCGTTGTGACTGGTCGGGGCGTTCGGGCCGACGATGCAGAACACCGTGAGGATGCCCGGGTGTTGCCCGAGGGGGGTGTCCAGCACCACCCGCAGCTTCACCGCCCCGCCGCACAGGTTGTCGTCGCCCAGGTCCACGCCCAGCGCCGGGATGAAGCGGCAGCCGTAGAAGTTGAAGCTCAGCAGCTCGGTCGCCGTCCAGGTCCCGCCCCCGCGGACGTTGCCCGCAGGGTCGAGGTGGGTGAACTCGCCGCTTGCGGTGACCGACTTGGGATGCAGCGAGAACGAACCACCGCCGGTGACCATCACGCGGTCGCCGTTGGGAGCGCGGCCAAAGTTGGGTGCCTCCATCACCAGCAGAAAGGTCCCTCTGGTGTTCCCGGCCACGGCTGGGGTCGCCGCTAGCGCGAGCAACGCCGCCGCGACCATGACGATGAGCGCGAACCGTCCTCTCATGATGCCCCCTCCCCACACGACCACAGGCCACTCTTCGTGGCCCAGCGACCACGATAAGTAACCCCCTCCTGAGGCCTGCCGGGCAATCCCTCCTTCGCCGTAGCGGCGGTACGCTCAGCCACCGCCCTTCGTTGCAGAGCAGTGGTCGTGCTGGCGTCATCACGGACACACGGTGAGCCCGGCGGAGGGCTGCCATCTCAGAACGCGGGACTGGCTATCTATCTACTATCTTGGCGTTGGTAGGTTCTCCAGGTTGCAGTGTGAGGGCGTGTTGGGTGTGGAGGAGGGCGACCAGCTGCTGGTCGTCGAGGGGTTTGGCGAAGTAGTAGCCCTGGCCGGACTGGCAGCCCAGGTCGCGGAGCCGTTGGAGCTGGTCGAGCCGCTCGATGCCTTCGGCGACGGTGGCCAGCCCGAAGATGGTGGCAAGGTTGATGATCGCGTGGGCGAGCGCGGCGGCGTCCGGGCTGCTGGCGACCTCGTCGATGAATGCCTTGTCGATCTTGAGGATGTCGACGGGCAGGCGGCGCAGGTAACTGAGTGAGGAGTAGCCGGTGCCGAAGTCGTCGATCGCCAGTCGCACCCCCAAGCGGTCGAGTTCGGCCAGGGTGATGGTGGTGGTGGCGACGTCGGCGATCAGCAGGCTCTCGGTCAGCTCCAGGGTCAGGTGGTGGGGTTTCAGGCCGGTGGTGGTCAGGGTCTGGGCGACCTGGGCGGCCAGGTGGGGTTGGGCGAGCTGGACCGCGGACAGGTTGACGCTGATGCTCAGCTGTTGGCAGCCGGGGATGGCGGCCTGCCAGGAGCGGGTCTGCTGACAGGCGTGGTGCAGCGCCCCAGGCGCCGATGGCGACCAGCAGGCCGCTCTCTTCAGCCAGCGGGACGAAGCTGCCCGGGGCCAACAGGCCGCGGGTTGGGTGCTGCCAGCCGCTGAGTGGCGGCGACCGCGTCGGACGGGCTGGTGGCGTCCTCCACCAGGACGACGAACTCGTCGCCGCCGAGCCTGGCCACGGTGTCACTGGGCCGCACGGCGGTGGGTAGCCGCTTGGCGACCATGGCGAGGAGCTGGTCGCCGACCGCGTGCCCGAGGGTGTCGTTGACGGTCTTGAACCCGTCCAGGTCCAGCAGCAGCACGGCCAGCTGCCCGTCGTGGCGGGCCAGGCGGGCCAGGGCGTGCTCGAGCCGGTCGTGGAATAGCGCCCGGTTGGCCAGGTCGGTGAGTGGGTCGTGGAGGGCCTGGTGGCGTAGCTGCTCGGCGAGGCGCTTGCGCTCGGTGATGTCGGCGGCCACGCCGATCATCCCCGCCGGCTCGCCGCTGGGGGTCTGTAGCGGCGCGGTCGCCAGCTCCACGTCGATCGGGGTGCCATCACTGCGGTGATGGCGCAGTTCCAGGTGGGCGGCCGGCTGGCCCCGGTCGCGGGTGGCGGTGGGCTGGATGGCCGGCCAGCCCGGCTCCAGGCTGGCCGGGTGGGGTCAGCCGAGGACCTCCTCGCGGCGCCAGCCGTAGATGCGCTCGGCGGCCGGGTTCCACAGTTGCACCCGGCCGGCCGGGTCCAGCTCGACGATGGCGACCGGGGAGGCGTCAATGATCGCGCCGAGCCGGTGCAGCAGCCGCGCCCGCTCGGCCTGGGCGGCCGCACCGAGACCGACGTAGGAGAGCAGCCAGCCCGCGTCCAGCGCGGCCCCAGTCTGGTAGGTGCCGTGCAGCTGCGCCAGCGCGTACTGGCCGTCGGCGGCCAACAGTCCGACGAGGCTGGCCAGCAGCAGCCACCAGGCGGGTGGGCGGGCGCCGCCGCCCACGGCCAAGCGAGCCGCGACCGCCCCCACCAGCAGATCCATCAGCGGGTAGGCCAGCGACACCACCCGCGCCGGTAGCGACAGGCCGGCCGTGCGCACGTAGGGCCCGAGCACAAACACCCAGGCCAGCAGCCCGATCCCGGTGGTGACGATCAGCGCGTCCAGCAGCCCGTCGCGGTCCCGCCCGGGGCTGCGTCGGCGCAGCAGCAACACCAGCCCGGCCACAAACAGCGGGTAGTGGCTCAGGTACAAGCCGTCCGCAGGCGCCGGGAAGCGCGCGTCGTCGAGCAGCTCATGAGTTAGGTGTAGAAGGTGACGTCGCCGGCGAAGTACGCCAGCTGCGCGAGCGCGAACAGCACCCATGGCAGCCGAACGGTCGGCCGGTGCCAGCGCATCCCGAGCAGGATCGCCACCACCGCCGCCGCGCTCAGCAGCTCATAGCAGCCGATCCTGCTGGCCAGCGGCGCCGAGCTGGCCACCGTGGGCAGCACCCATGCCGCCCCGCTGACCAGCAGCCCCACCACCACCTAGCCCTGCCAGGCGCGTGTCCGCATGCGGGTTGCATCGGAGGGTCATGCCGCAGCCTGAAGTAGGCCCGGCAGTCCTTCAGGCCACCGGGGCAGCGGTCGATAAGGCAGGTGACGCTCCACGACAACGGCAAACCCGGGGAAACCCGGGGACGCAAAGCCACGGGCCTACCTCGCCGGCCGGCGACAGGGCAGCCGGGCTGCCGAACGGAAGGCGCAAGCCTTCCCGAGCCGCGGCTTGAGGAGGCGACATGCATGCTGGAGCCACGGTGTGCGCTAGCGCCGCCGCCGCGCCGTTGCCGGGCACCACCAGCCGGCGGCCTGCCCCACGCCTGGCCGGCTGGGCGGTGCCCATCCCCCAACCATCGGGCAGAGCGAGATGAGCGTGCGGGTTCGGCTGACCCTGGCGTTTCTGGCCGTCTCGCTGCTGATCCCGCTGGTGGGGCTGCTGGCCGTCCGCGAGCAGTACGCGGCCAGCCAGCGCGCGGCCACGGTGGAGGCCCGCCACGTCGCCGAGCCGATCGCCGACACCATCGCCAACACCGCCGAGCTGAGCCAGGGCAGCCAGCGGCAGCTGTACCAGGACCAGTGGCGGCTGCAGCGGTACCTGGACGAGCTGCAGCGCGACCTCAAGCGCCACATGGAGGTCATCGACGCCCACCAGCACGTCCTGGCCGCCGCGCCCCCCCGCAAGGACCAGGACACGGCCGCGACTGGGCAGGACACCGATGCGGAGGTGGCCGCGACCATCCGTGACGGCCAGCCCCGCACCTTCATCGAGCACGAGTCCGAGTACCCGACCGGCACCCTGCAGGTGGTGGTCCCGCTGCGCAGCGACCAGGGCGGCATCGTGGGCGCGGTGGTGATGGAGTACACCCCGATGTACCGGGAGCTGCTGGCCGCGGGCGCCGGCACCCGGCGGGCCATCGTGGCCGCCAGCGCCGCGGGCCTGCTGCTGGGACTGCTGTTCGGCTACGGGCTGGCGCGCGGGCTGGTGGCCGACCTGCGCCGGCTCGGCCGCGCCGCGGGCCAGCTGGCCGACGGCCACGACCACGTCCGCGCCCGGGTCCGCGGCCACGGGGCGCTGCGCGAGCTGGCCGCCGCGTTCAACGACATGGCCACCCGCATCGCCGCGCAGAAGGCGGCGCTGACCGAGGTGGCGATCAGCGACCCGCTCACCGGGCTGCACAACCGGCGCTCGTTCCAGGTGCGCCTTGCCGAGGAGGTCGAGCGCACCCGCCGCTCCCAGGTGCCGTTTACCCTGCTGCTGCTGGACCTGGACCACTTCAAGCAGGTCAACGACCGCTTCGGCCACCAGGCCGGCGACCACGCCCTGCAGGCGGTCGCCGCCGTGCTGCACAGGCAGCTGCGCGCGGTCGACCTGCCAGCCCGCATCGGTGGGGAGGAGTTCGCCGTGCTGCTGCCCGACACCGCCGGAGCAGGCGCGTTGGAGGCGGCCGAGCGGCTGCGGGCCGCGATTGCCGCCCACCAGGTCCCCCACCAGCACGCCACCATCACCGTGAGCGCCAGCATCGGGGTGGCCTGGTGCCCGGCCCACGCCGACACCGGCGATGGCCTGCTGCGGGTCGCCGACCAGGCCCTCTACCAGGCCAAGCGAGGCGGGCGCAACCGCACCCGCAGCCCCACCGACCTCGAGGCCTTCCCCGAGCGGGCGTAGCCGCCCACCCACCTGCACCGCAGTCGCCTCAAGCCGCTGGTGCAGCCATCGCTCGGGCGACGCCGAGCCTCCTGCACGACGACTCCTTCGATGTCGGTCTCTTTCGTCCCTTTCTCCATGCCGGGTTATCCTGGCGCTCTAACTGTTCAGGATTCGGACCAAGCGGGGCGTTCGACGCCGTCATCGACTACGACGAGGTCATTCGCGACCCGGACGATCCACCGCGGATGCTTCCTCGCTATGACAGCGGGATCATCTCCATCCCAACAACGCTGGCTATGCTGCCATGGCCGACGCCATCGACCTCGCCCTGTTCAGCTTGTAGGTGGAGCCACCTTCGACGTCGTTTCGCCCCCTTCACTACGTATGGTGTGATAGCGAGGAGGGCGCCGTCGTTGGCTTCAGCGACGCCAACAGGTCACCAACAGACAATCTGTTGGTGACCTGTTGCTGTTGCTCGTGTTTCGCAGTTTATGGCTTGGCGCTTGGCGTGATCGGGGAGTGGAAAGGCAGGGTGTGGAGGTCCAGGGATTGATGTCCGATTCCGGGACCGCTCTCCAGTCGACAGGTAGTGTGAAACGACAGATTCCGGCACGGGACGCCCTGGCCGGGCACTTGCTCGAACGGGTGAGATCGGCATGCGTCAGCCGCGGCGTCGATCCCGTCTGTCCCCTTGCTCGGACTTGACGATCCGGAACGCCGGGTGGTCGGCAGGGTCCGGCAGCTTCCGGAAGGTCGCGGCGACCCTCGGCAGCTTCCCGTAGCGGCGCAGGTACGCCTCAATCAGGGGTTGACGCTGGTCGACCGGGATCTCCACGGCGGTGAACTCCTCCATCCGACCACGGTGTCGCAGGCGTCCCGTGCCCGATGCCCGCAGGTTTCGTGACCAGTCGGTGTGGCCCGAGGGAGCGAGCAGGTACCGCTGCCCCTGATGCTCGAGGACGACGACTGCCACTGCCTGCCACTGCCCGCTGCTGCGGCCGCGCACCGACAGCACCCGCACGGAAGGGTTGAACAACGCCGCCATGCGGTTGCCGACGACGCGCGCGAACCAGGGGGGTCTCAGGTACGCGCCTTCAGCCATGTGCTACGCGCCTTCTTGGACTGGTGGTTGTCAGGTCTGGTTATCTACGGGACTGGCTTGGCGGGCGTGCCACTGCCGGTCGGAGCCTGGCGGTCGCTTTGTTATGGCGGTCTGCCGGTGTTGCTCATGATGGCGGCGAGGACGGCCGCCGCGGCGAGGATCGCTGGTTCCTGATGCGCTCGGGATGGACAGCCCAGCCTGCGGAGGCCGCGCATCGCGTACTCGATACCCGGGTCTCCTCAAGGTCGGTGCTGGGAGGGGCGCGTGGCGGCGAACACGCTTGCCGGGTCGTTGTTGTGGGGTTGGGCGAACACGGCGAGGAAGTCCCGGCCGGTGCTGGTCAGTCCCATGTAATCGCCCAGGAAGAAGCCGGGTGGTCCGATGGAGGTGAGCAGGTGTGCTTGGCGAATGTCGAAGGAGGTGAGAGTGAGTCGCGTCTCTGGGCGTGCCGGTCGCCGGGTGCAGGCGGGGTTGGCGGTGGGGTGGCAGCGGACCAGCCAGCGGTCGGTCGGCAGGGTGGCGGAGCCGTCGTTGTGGCGGAAGTCGAAGTAGCTGACACCGACGGTCCCGTCGGCTGCCACGGCCAGGTTTGGCGCGAAGGCCTGCTGGTTGCGCACGGGGATGGTGGTCGGTGTGGCGTTGACCTTTGCTGGCGTTGTCCAGGTCGCGCCATCGTCGGCCGACCAGGCCAGCGCGATGGCGTCGGCCTGCCCGTGGCTGAATCGGGCGTCCTGCCATGCCACGTGGACGCGGCCGCTGGCGGGGTCGACGGCCACGGCGGGCTGCAGGCGGGTGCCGCTGGCGACCGGGTCGCCGGTTTCGGGGTCGGTGACGCCCGCCGATCGGAGATCGGCGATGACCGTTGGTGGCGACCAGCTGCCTCCCCGGTCGTTGGAGCGCAGCACCGCGACCTGGAGCGTGGGCTGTCGCGGGTCCTGGCGAAGGTCGATGAGCACCAGGACGTCCAGCAGGGTCCCGTCGGGCAGGACCGCGAGCTGGTGGCCGGTGGTCAGCCGATCGGCCCCGGTGTCCAGGACGCCGCGCGGCGGCTGCCAGCTCGTGCCACCGTCAAGGCTGCGGGCAACGATCACCGTTCCCCGAAACGACCCGCCGGGCTGGGAGGGGGAGGAGAAGGTGGGTACCACGGCGTAGACCATGCGCGGGTCGGCCGGGTCGGCAGCAATGGCGCCGCCGGCGTACTCGCCGTCGCGCGATCCGGTCTGCACGGCGAGCGCGGCGGGCCGGCGCCAGGTCCGCCCGCCGTCGGTGGACCTGGTGGCGAGCAGGCCGCTGCGCTGCCGGTCGGCGTCGAAGACGTGTGTCGACAGGTGCACCACGCCGTCGGAGCCGGCCGACATCGACACGTCGTCGGCGTAGTCGAACGCGCCACCGGTACAGCGGGTGAGACCGGGCACGACCACGCTCCGCCAGGTCCGGCCGCGGTCGAGGCTGACACCGGCGACAACCCCACGGAAGCGGTCCTGGGTCCACGCGGCCACGACGTTGGCGCGGTCGGTCGGGTTGGCGACCACGACCGGTTCGACCTCGCCGGTGGGAAGCAGGGAGTCCAGGGCGGCGGCTGGGCAGCCGGTGAACGGGCTCGTGCCCGACACTCGTACCAGGCGGTTGGCGTCCGACGATGGGGCCGCGACAGCGGGCCCTAGCCCGAGCAGCACACCGACCGTGACCAAACCCACCAGCGCCGAGCGCATCTCCTGCCACATGCCCGATCACCGCTTCCCTGTCTCGATCCGCTGCTGCTTCCCGCCCCGTTCGGCGTGGGGCCGGGTCGGTCCGCACCGAAGCTGCAAGGGGTCCGTGCTTCTCGCCGACCGGCACCATGAACTTCTTAAGTTACCTCAATCGTATGGTTGGCACAAACTTGAGGTTTCTGTAGTTAGCTGCCAGAATGCTGAGATGGGCGCTGAGCTTGGATTACGGGAGCGCAAGAAGCAGCAGACGAGGCAGCTGATCGCCGAGACGGCGTCGCGGCTGTTTGCCGAGCGCGGCTTCGAGCGCGTGCCCGTGGCGGAGGTGGCCAGGGCAGCCGACGTCTCCGAGGGAACGGTCTTCAACTACTTCCCGACCAAGGAGGACCTGGTCTTCGACCGGATGGAGAGCTACGAGACCGACCTCCTCGAAGCAATACGCCACCGCCAGCCAGGGGAATCGGTGCTGACGGCCTTCGGCCGTTTCGTCGTGGAGCGCTCCGTGCGGCTCACCGCTGAAAACGTCGGTGAGATCATCGCGACCGCGGCACGCATGATCACCGCAAGCCCGGCGCTCCAGACGCGTGAGCGCGAGATCATCACCCGCTACACCCAATCCCTCGCCACGCTCATCGGCGAAGAGATGGGAGCAGAACCCGACGACGTCGAGCCGTGGGTGGCTGCCAACGCGCTGATGGGGGTTCATCGGGCCCTGTTGGACGACGCGCGGCGCAGGGTGCTGGCTGGCCGCCGCAGCCCCAGGCTCGCCGCCGAGGTGCGATCGCAGGCCGAGCGTGCGCTCGCGCGGCTCGAGCGCGGGCTTGGTGACTACGCGATCAAGCCACAAACCGGGTCCAAGCGCGCCACCGCAGGGCGAGTTCAGCAATGAGGAACACTCAACCCGGCTTGATCAGCGAGCGCGGTCAGAGGCGTCGCGAGGGACGCGCAATGGACGGCGGCCTGATGATTGCCGCGCGCGGGCTCAGAAGGCCCCTCGGGGAGGGGATCGTCGCCGTGTCGTCCAGACGCAGCTCCTGGTGTGCACGGATCCGGGCTGACAGCGACCCAGCAGGTCGCTGCAGGATCACGATAGGGTCCACCAGGGACCAACCAGAGGTCCTGCACGGTCGAACTGGCTGCCGATGACGCTGCTGTGGTTTCCGACCCTCCTGCTTATCGCGGTGGTCGGCGTCCGCATCCTCGGAGTCCGGCTCGGGTGGTGGCGGGCCGTGCTGGTCGCCTGGCTCGGCCTGGCCAGCGCTGGCCTGCTGCTCACCGCGCTCCTGCGAAACGACAACGGCGGGCGTCCCCCGCTGCTGTTGGTCATCGGCCTGGGCCTGCTGGCGATGATGGCCTGGGCGGGCATCTTCGAGCTGCTGGCACGGTCGCTTGCCACCCCGGCCCGACAGTCGCTCGCCAACCCGCTCACCGCACTGGGAGGATGGCTGGCCCGCGGGCGCCGCACCGCCCAGATCGCCACGATCGCCACCCGCGCCGGGCTCGCCCGCTTCGGACGGCGCCACGCCACCCAGCCGCAAGGAACCACAACCGGCCGCTCGCTGCGGGCAGCCCTGGAACAGGCCGGCGGTGTCTATGTCAAGCTCGGCCAGTTCCTGTCCACGCGGCCCGATCTGGTCTCCCCCGAGATCGCGGCCGAGCTGCGGCTGCTCCAGGAGCAGGTCCAGCCGGTCCCCGGCCCGCTCGTCGAGCGCGTTTTCACGGAGGAGCTTGATATCACTCCCTCAGCGTGCTTCAAGGAGTTCGACACCGAACCCGCCGCGGCCGCCTCGATCGCCCAAGTGCACCACGCCGTGCTCGCCGACGGCCGCCGCGTCGCCGTGAAAGTCCAGCGTCCCGAGGTGGCCGAGCGGGTCCGCCGCGACCTCGACATCCTCGGGCGGCTGGCCGCACGCCTGGAGCGCCGCACGCAATGGGCGTTCGAGCTGCGGCTGTCGGAGACCGTGCGCAGCTTCGCCGACAACGTCACGGGCGAGCTCGACTTCAACGCCGAGGCCCGCAACCTCGCCGCCATCAGCAGCGCCGTCCAACACCACCCCCGCTTCGTGGTTCCGCTGCCGGTTGCCGAGCTGACCCGCCAGCGGGTGGTGGTGATGGACTGGATCGACGGGGCCCCACTCACCGAGGCGGCCGCGTCACTGACGGCCGACGACCGCCACGAGCTGGCACGCGCGCTGCTGCGCTGCTTCCTGGACCAGATCCTGCTGGTCGGCACCTTCCATGCCGACCCGCATCCGGGCAACCTGTACCTTACCGGGGACGGCCGCGTGGCGCTGTTTGACTGCGGCTCCATCGGCCGGCTGGACCGGCGGCAACGAAGCGCGCTGCAGGCGGTGCTTGCCGCCATCGCAGCCCAGGACGCCGCGCAGCTTCGCGACGCGCTGCGGCCCATCACCATCGCCAGCAACAGCATCGACGAGTTGCTGCTGGAGCGGGCGCTGGGCAACGTGCTCGCCCACCACCTCGGCCCTGGCGCAACCCCCGGTGGCGCCCTGCTGGCCGCGCTCATGGACCTCATGCGGGGGTTCGGCTTGGCGTTGGAACCCGTGGTTGGCGGCGCGCTCCGCGCCCTGGCGCTGCTGCAGTCGACCCTGGAGCTGCTGGCACCCGACTTCGACCTGCTCGATGAGGCCAAGTCCTACGGGCGCACCCTCCTGCAACCACCATGGTCTGCGACCAGCCCCAGCTCCCCCCGCGAGGAGCTCGAAGCCGCCCTACCGACCCTGGTCCCCACGCTGCTGGCCCTGCCCCGCCGCCTGGATCGGATCGTCGAATCCATCCAGCGCAACGAGCTGGTGATGGGCGTGCACCTGTTCCCCGCCGACCGAGACCGTCGGTTTGTCAACCAGCTCACCGCCCACCTGGTCGTCACCATCGCGGGCGCGTCCACCGGGCTGATCGGCGGCCTGCTCCTGCTTGCCGCCAACCCCCGGCTTCCCACCGACACCGGTCGGCTCCTCCAAGCGGTCGGCATCGGCTGCATCGTCGTCGCGCTGCTGGTCCTGCTGCGCACGCTCACCGTCGCCCTCCGCCGCCTCCGCGAGCGACCCTGAACCGCGCCCCGCGGCTTTCGCCTCGCCGTCTCGGGACGGAAGCACATCGAGCGGTGGGCGCTGCGGTGACCGGCTTGCCTGGCCGCACCGAGCAGGAGCGCATCGGCGGCTCATCCAGCCAAGGAGTCACCACCGATGCTCAGCCCGAGCCTACCGTGCTCGCTTGCCGACCTGCTTGGGGTGTTCCGCTCCTGCTTCACCACGCCGACCTTCCGGGTCTTTGAGGCGATGGTCGCCGGGTTCCTCGCCCAGCCCGGCCTACGCACTGTGACCGGGATGCTGGCCGGTGCCCGGCTGGCCGGGGTGTGGCATCACACCCGTGCGCACCGGTTCTTTTCGGCGGCGCGCTGGTCGGCCGACCAGGTCGGCTTGGCGCTGCTGGAGGTGATTGTGCGCTTGCTCGTGGTACCAGAAACCCCGCTGCTGGTGGTCGTGGACGACAGCCTGTTCAAACGCGCCGGCCGTAAGGTCTTCGGGGCCGGCTGGCACTACGACCCGACCGGCACGGGTCGCAGGCGCACCGCGTGGGGCAACAACTGGGTCGTGCTGGGGGTGCTGGTGCGCCTGCCGTTTGTGGCGCACCGGCAGGTGTGTCTGCCGGTCCTGGCGCGCCTGTGGCAGCCGCGCCAGCCCGGCCGCAGCAAGCTCGACCTGGCCTGCGCGCTGGTCGGGCTGGTCTGCGCCCGCCACCCCGACCGGCAGATCCACCTGGTGGCCGATGCCGCCTACGCCGGCAAGGCGCTGCGCGGGCTGCCCGCGCAGGTCACCGTCACCACCCGGCTGCGCGGTGACGCCGCCTTGTACGCGCTCCCGCCGGCACGTCGCCCCGGGCAGCGTGGCCGGCCCCGAGTCAAAGGCGACCGGCTGGCGGAGCTGATCGTGCTCGCCGCGCTGGTCGCCACCCGCTGGCAGCAGGCTGTGGTGTGCTGCTACGGCCAGCCCCAGACCAAGGAGCTGACCAGCCTGGTCTGCCTGTGGTACACGGTGTTCGGCGCCATGCCCGTGCGGGTCGTGCTGGCCCGCCAGCCTGGCGGACCCGACGGCTACCAACTGGCCGTGGTCTCCACCGACCTGGACGCCAGTCCCGTCGAGCTGATGGAGCGTTACGCCGACCGCTGGAGCGTTGAGATGGTCTTTCCGCAACTGACAAAAGCGGGGGTGGGGGCCGTCGGGGGAGATGGGCAGCGCGTAGCGGATCTCGACCTCGCCGTCGGTCACGATGACCCGATCAACGAGCAGCTCCACCAGCAGGCGGCGCTGCGCGAACGTGGCCGTGGCCAGCCCGTCCCGGACGGTCTGGCAGAAGCGCTCGATCCCGTCGGCGACAGCGCCGAGCTCCAGCCGCTGCCGAGCGATCGCGTCCAGCTGGTGCTGCTGGTCGACCAGGGCGGCCTGGCGGCGCTCCAGCTCCCCTCGCTTGCGCTCGAACTCCGCCAGGGCGACGACCTCGGCCAGGTAGGCGTCCAACAGCCGCTGCTGCTGGCGCTCCAGCTGCGCGATGGCCTGGCCGATGGTGCGCTGGCGGGCGTGCAGCTCTTGCGGCAGCCACGCCCCACCGCGGGCCCGCGCCAGCGCCGCGGCGACCTGGGCGGGATCGGTCAGCAGCGCCGACAGATCAGCCCAGACCAGCTCGTCCAGCTG
>WNGE01011272.1_pt1 | contig 13125 bp, 11 predicted proteins | sample 5400651 | NCBI WGS metagenome assembly WNGE01 (sample SAMN13153370, study PRJNA577476) | soil metagenome | isolation source: 60 cm soil or saprolite under grassland replicate 2 | place: USA:California | collected 2016-06-15 | reverse complement strand
GCTCTCCGCCGGCACCCAATAGAGGCCGGTGTGATTGGGAGTCGCGCATGAGACGACATAAGCGCCGTCCTGCAGGCCGAGCACGAGCTGCGACGCACATGGGTAATCCACGATCGTGAACAACGGCGACCCGTTGCAGTTGAGCGTCGTACCGCTCAACGTCGGTGCGGTGCATCCGCTGGGCAGCGTTTGAGTGTATATGGCAGCGTCCGCTGTAGGAGCAACGCCGACAAATGCGACGACAGCCGCCAATGCGGCGGCCGCAAGCTTTTCAATGAACATTCCCTCGTCCTCGTCGAAATAGGCCGTGGACCCCCGTAACGCGGGAAACACGTTGACGGGTTTGCCGCGCCGCCTCTCATGGGCGGATCGTCGGCAGGATCTCCGCCGCGGGATCGGCGGGCTACAGCCAGGTTAGAGCAATGTCTAATGACAATCGCATGATCGCACTGGTTCCCCGATCAAGCAAGAGAATGCGACCTGATTACGACTTGCCCGTGTCGCCGCGAAGCGACTCGCGATCCGCGCTCGCAAGGCGTTCTACATAGCGGGCCACGAGATCCACTTCGAGATTCACTTTCGCACCGGCAGTCAATGTCTTGAGCGTCGTCACTTCGAGGGTATGCGGAATCAGATTCACGTGAAAGCGCGCGGCCGCTACGCCATTCACCGTGAGACTCACCCCATGAACGGCGATCGAGCCCTTGACGGCGATGAAACGGGCGAGCGCATCCGGGGCGTCGATGACGAGGCGATAGCTGCCGCTGCCGGAGGCAACCTCCTCGACCTGATCGAATGCGACGACTGCGCCAACACCGTCGACGTGACCGGACATCAGATGGCCGCCCAGGCGATCGGACAGCCGGAGCGCCCTTTCGAGATTGACCTCGCTGCCGGCATCGAGGCCCGCCGTGCATGCGAGCGTCGCGGCGGAAACGTCGAAGCCCAGTGTGGCGCCGCTCTTGGCGCAGACCGTGAGACAGCAGCCGTTGATCGCGATGCTGTCCCCTGGCGCGACGTCGGCGATATCGAGCGCGCCGGGGGCGATCACGAGGCGCAACCCGTCGCCCTTCGGTGCGACGGCGGCGATCTTGCCGACGGCTTCGACGATTCCCGTGAACATCATTTCTCCCGTTGACTCTCGTGCAAACAAGTGACCACCGTTTGCACCACGAAATGTCCCCTCGCCCGGTATTGGAAGAGGGGGAAGGCGTGAGGGAGGGACTCGTCGCGCATTTTACGAGTCCCGTGACTTGATGATGCGTGCGATGACCCGAAGGTCGTCGCCGACGCGATCGATCGCGTGAATCGCGAGCGGCACGCGCGCGTCGAGACTCGCGAGGCCGCCCGGAAACGCCGCGATCCCGCGCGCCGGATCGCCGAGCAGGCACGGCGCGACATAAAGCAGCAGTTCATCGACCAACCCGGCGGCGAGAAGCGCGCCGTTGAGGCCCGCGCCCGCTTCGACGTGCAGTTCGTTGATGCCTTGCGCACCGAGCGCGTGCATCAGCGCAGTGAGATCGACACGACCCTCGGCATCGGGAAGCTCCAGCACTTCGACACCCCGAGGCCATTCCGGATTGCGACCACCTGCAGTCACGATCAGCGTATCGCCGCCCGTGCAGACGCGGGCAGTGGGCGGCGTTTCGGCGCGGCGGTCGACGACGATCCGTCGCGGCGGACGCGTGGTGGCGACATGGCGCACAGTCAGTTGCGGATCATCGCGGAGAATCGTTCCGATGCCGGTCAGGATCGCGCATGCCCGGGCGCGAAAGCGATGCGCATCCGCACGCGCCGCCTCACCGGTTATCCATTGGCTCTCTCCGTCCGCAAGCGCGGTCCTTCCGTCGAGGCTCGCCGCGACTTTCATCCGCATCCACGAACGCCCGCGCGTCACGCGCGAGATGAAACCTGCATTGAGCTCGCGCGCTGCATCTTCGTCGAGCCCGATCTCGACGTCGATGCCCGCCGCGCGCAGACGCTCCGCCCCGTGGCGCGCAGCGGGATCGGGGTCGGCCATCGCGGCGACGACGCGCGCAATGCCGGCGGCGATGATGGCATCGGTGCAGGGCGGCGTGCGGCCGGTGTGATTGCACGGCTCGAGCGTGACATACAGCGTCGCACCGCGAGGATCGTGTCCCCGCGCCTTCGTGTCGATCAGTGCATTGATTTCGGCGTGCGCTTCGCCGGCGCGCGCGTGAAAGCCCTCGCCGATCGCGACGCCGTCGCGCACGATGACACAGCCGACGCGGGGGTTGGGCGTCGTCGTGAACAACCCGCGCTCGGCAAGCGCGAGCGAGCGCGCCATGAACGCGCGATCCACTTCGGAGTACTCGGTCATCGCGACGGACGGCGCACGCGTTATCGCGCGATAGGAATTTCGTCATTCCCGCGAAGGCGGGAATCCAGCGTCTTGCAACGAACGACACTGGGTCCCCGCCTCCGCGGGGACGACCATTTCAATATCACGCTCATGCGCTCATCGATCGCCGAGCCGGCGCGTCAGCGCTTCTTGAGCTTGCGCACCGCATCGCGGAAATCCTCGACGTCCTGGAAGCTGCGATACACCGAAGCGAAACGTATGTACGCCACCTTGTCGAGCTTGTAGAGCTCCTGCATCACCATTTCGCCGATCTGGCGCGAGGCGATTTCGCGCTCGCCCAGCGCAAGCACCTGCCCGACGATACGGTCGACCGCCTGGTCGACGAACTCGGTCGGGACCGGACGCTTGTGCAGCGCGCGCTGGAAACCATTGCGCAGCTTGCCGACATCGAAGTCGGAGCGCGTCCCGTTCGTCTTGACGACCTGCGGCAGCCGCAGCTCGACGGTCTCATACGTCGTGAAGCGCTTCTGGCACGCCGCGCACCGCCGGCGGCGACGGATCGAATCGCCGGGCTCGGAAACGCGTGAATCGATCACCTGCGTGTCGGCGCTGCCGCAGAACGGGCACTTCATTTTCAGTAGTCAGTAGTCAGGTGACAGTACAAGCTTGGCCCCACACGCGATTTCACTGTCAACTGTCAACTGACCACTGTCAACTGTAAACCGGAAACTTGCGATTGAGCGCAGCGACGCTCGTGCGCACTCCAACGTGGACTGCATCGTCGTGCGGCGCGTCGAGGACGTCCGCGATCAGGTGCGCGAGCTCCTCGCTCTCGATCTCCGTGTAGCCGCGCGTCGTGATGGCCGGACTGCCGATGCGGATGCCCGAGGTGACGAACGGCTTCTCCGGGTCGTTGGGGATCGCATTCTTGTTGACGGTAATGTGGGCCTTGGCGAGCGCTGCCTCGGCGTCCTTGCCGGTGATCTTCTTCGGGCGGAGATCGACGAGAAACATATGGCTGTCCGTGCCGCCGGAGACGATGCGCAGGCCACGGTCCGAGAGCACGCGCGCGAGCACCCGCGCATTCACCAGCACCTGCTCCTGGTAGCGGCGGAAATCCTTGCCGAGCGCCTCGGCGAACGCGACCGCCTTCGCTGCGATCACGTGCATCAGCGGGCCCCCCTGCAATCCCGGGAACACCGCCGAGTTGAGGGCCTTTTCGTGCGCCGCCGTCGTCAATACGAATCCGCCGCGCGGACCGCGCAGCGTCTTGTGCGTAGTGCTGGTGACGAAATCGGCGATGCCCACCGGCGACGGATAGATGTCCGCCGCGATGAGCCCGGCATAGTGCGCCATGTCGACCATCAGCACTGCGTCGACGGAATCGGCGATGGCCCGAAAGCGTTCCCAGTCGATGATGCGCGAGTAGGCGGAAGCACCGGCAATGATGAGCTTCGGCTTGTGTTCGTGGGCGAGCCGCTCGGCGGCGTCATAGTCGATGAGCTCGGTTTCCGCGTGGAGGCCGTACGGCACGACCCGAAACCACTTGCCGCTGATGTTCACGGGCGAACCGTGCGTGAGATGGCCGCCATGCGGCAGCGACATCCCGAGGATCGTGTCGCCCGGCTTCAACAGCTCCTTCACGCGATCGATGGCGAGCTGCTCGGCGACGTCGACGTACTCGCAGCCGCCGTAGTAGCGCTTACCCGGATACCCCTCGGCGTACTTGTTCGTGAGCTGCGAACCCTGCGCCGCCATGACCGCCCTGCTCGCGTAGTTCTCGGAGGCGATCAGCTCGATGTGATCCTCCTGGCGCTGGTTTTCGGCGAGGATCGCCGCCCACAGCTCGGGATCGGATTGGGCAAGAGTCAGCGAGCGATGCGGCACGGGGCGATCCGGAGCGGGCAGGAGGAAGCGGACGGGAACAGCCGACATTTTAGCATCCGGCCCCTTCTTCGAGCCGCCCTGGCTCCGAAGGGCGAATGACGCCCCGGCGGCGACAAAACCCTTATAATCCGCGAGCAGTGGCGGGGCATTAGGGAAAAATCGCGGCCCGCAACAGACGCAGCCCATGTCGCTGCCGACCCAAGAGGAGGCGCCTTGAATCCCCTGCTCAGGCTGTCGCGATTTGTCGATGCCGTGACCGATCGCGTCGGCCACACGATCTACTGGCTGATCCTGGTCGCCGTCCTGATCAGCGCTGCCAACGCCACCGTCCGCAAGATCTTCAATTACAGCTCGAACTCGTTCCTCGAGATCCAGTGGTATCTGTTCTCGATGATCTTCCTGTTTCTCGCGGGCTACACGCTCAAGAACAACGAGCACGTGCGCATCGACATCATCACCGGCCGCCTCTCGGCACGCGCACGCGCATGGATCGACATCTTCGGCACGCTCTTCTTTCTCTTGCCGATGGCGATCCTGATCATGTACCTGTCGTGGCCCGTGTTCGTCGACGCCTATCAGCGGCATGAGGTATCGACCAATGCGGGCGGCCTCATCATCTGGCCTGCACGCCTCATGGTCCCGATCGGCTTTTTCCTGCTGATCGTCCAGGCCCTCTCGGAGCTGATCAAGCGCTTCGCTTTCCTCAAAGGGATGATTCCCGATCCGAGCGAGAAGCACGTCGAGAAAACGGCCGAGGAAGAGCTCGCCGCATCGATCGTTCGCTCCCGCGGCGATCTCGCCATCGCGGCGGAATTCGAGGCGATGGCGCGCGGGAAGGAGGAGAAGTCATGAGCGCCGCCGGGCCGTCCCAAGGCGCGAATTGCTCCCCCTCGGGGGGCAGCGCAGCGGCTAGAGCCGCAAGCGTGGGGGCACACCAACGCGCCGCCGGGCCGTCCCAACGCGCGAATTGCTCCCGCTCGGGGGGCAGCGCAGCGGCTGCAGCCGCAAGTGTGGGGGCACAATCATGACCGCCTTCCTCATCGCGAACATCGCCCCGCTGATGTTCGTTGCGCTGGTGGTCGTGCTGCTGATCGGCTATCCCGTTTCGTTCTCGCTCGCCGCCGTCGGCATCGGCTTCGGCATTCTCGGCATCGAGCTCGGCCTGCTCGACACGTCGTTGCTGCAGGCACTGCCCGAACGGATCTGGGGAGTGATGTCCAACGACACGCTGCTCGCCGTGCCGTTCTTCACGTTCATGGGGCTGATCCTCGAGCGCAGTGGGATGGCCGAGGATCTGCTCGACACGATCGGTCAGCTGTTCGGGCCCGTGCGCGGCGGCCTCGCCTACGCGGTGATCTTCGTCGGCGCGCTGCTTGCGGCAACCACCGGCGTCGTCGCTGCGTCAGTGATTTCGATGGGCCTCATTTCGCTGCCCATCATGCTGCGCTACGGCTACGACCGCCGCCTTGCGTCGGGCGTGATCGCGGCATCGGGTACGCTCGCGCAGATCATCCCGCCGTCGCTCGTGCTGATCATCATGGCCGACCAGCTTGGCAAGTCGGTGGGCGACATGTATGCAGGCGCGTTCATCCCCGGCCTGACGCTCGCAGCGCTGTATGCCATCTATGTGATCGGCACCTCGGTCTTGAAACCGCATTGGGCACCGGCGCTGCCGGTGGAAGCGCGGACCATGCGCGAGCCCGACGGCTCGTCGGGCAACCGCTCGCTCCTCGTGCTGACGGCCATCGCGGTGGCGATCGCCGCGGCGTGGTGGTTCATCTACTACGACCAGTACAACCCCGAAACGGCGACCGACGAGCGGATCGTCATCACGATGGCGGTGGCCGTAGGTGCCGCGTTCTTCGCAGCCGTCATCAACAAGGTGCTGAAGTTCGGCCTGCTGTCGCGGATCGCCGAACGTGTGACGTTCGTGCTGATCCCTCCGCTCGCCCTCATCTTCCTCGTGCTGGGGACGATCTTCCTCGGTGTGGCGACGCCGACCGAGGGTGGCGCGATGGGCGCCACCGGCGCGCTGATCATGGCGCTCGTACGCCGGCGACTGTCGATCTCGCTCCTGAGACAGGCGATGAACACGACAGCGAAATTGTCGACGTTCGTGGTCTTCATCCTGGTCGGCGCGCGCGTCTTCAGCCTGACTTTCTACGGCGTCAACGGCCACGTCTGGGTCGAGCATCTGCTGACGAGCCTTCCCGGCGGGCAGCTCGGGTTCCTGATCGTCGTCAACATCCTGATTTTCGTGCTCGCGTTCTTCCTCGACTTCTTCGAGCTCTCGTTCATCGTCATCCCGCTGATCGGGCCGGTCGCGGAAAAGCTCGGCGTCGATCTCATCTGGTTCGGCGTGCTGCTCGGCGTCAACATGCAGACGTCGTTCATGCATCCGCCGTTCGGCTTCGCGCTCTTCTACCTGCGCAGCGTCGCGCCGGCCAAGGAATATCTCGACCGGCTGACCGGCCGCAAGACGGCCGGGGTGACCACCGGGCAAATCTACTGGGGTGCGGTGCCGTTCGTGCTGATCCAGGTTCTCATGGTGGCGCTGATCATCGCGTTCCCGAACCTGGTATCGGGCGGTCTCGCGACGAAGGCCAAGATCGATACGCAGAACATGCAGATCGAAGTGCCGATGGAGGAATCCGCGCCGGGCGCCAAGGGCGGCGCCGAAAGCGAACAGGAAGAGGAGCAGAAGGCGCTCGAGAAGGAGCTGGGCGGCGGCGAAAAGGCGCCCGAAAAGGCGCCGGAGGAGAAGAAGTAGCGCGCAGCGATCGACCCGCGCCATCCCGAACGGTGCGATTTCGGGACCCGCAGAAACAAAACGGCGCACCCCGATCGCGGGTGCGCCGCTGACGTGCCGGTCCGCGGACCAGCGCCGATTACTTGCTCTTCGCGGCACCCTTCTGCGCGGTCCGCTCGGCGAGGATCATGAAGTTGTCGAAGCGGTTCTCGGCGATGCTGAACCACTGCACCTGAGCTTCGCGGAACTTCTTCCACGGCTCGTAGATCTTCTTGAACTTGTCGTTCTTGGTCGCGATCTCATCATAGGTCTCTTGCGTGGCCTTGTAGCAAGCGGCCAAGATTTCAGGCGAGAACGGCTGCAGCTTGACGCCGTTGGAGAGGAGCCGCTTCAGCGCGTCTGGATTCAACGCGTCGTACTTCGCCAGCATGTCGATGTTCGCCTCGTGGCACGCGGCCTGCAGGATCGACTGATAGTCCTTCGGCAGGTCGGCATACGCCTTCGTGTTGACGAAGAGGTCGAGCTCGGGGCCGCCTTCCCACCAGCCGGGATAGTAGTAGAACTTGGCAACCTTGTAGAAGCCGAGCTTCTCGTCGTCGTACGGCCCCACCCATTCCGCGGCGTCGATCGTGCCCTTTTCGAGCGCAGGATAAATGTCGCCGCCTGGAATCTGCTGCGGCACGACGCCGAGCTTCGTGAGCGGCAGCCCCCCGGTGCCCCCGATGCGCATCTTGAGGCCCTTCAAGTCGGCCACCGTCTTGATCTCCTTGCGGAACCAGCCGCCCATCTGTGCGCCGGTGTTGCCGGCGCCGAAGCTGATGATGTTGTAATCCTTGAGGAAATCGTTGTAAGCCTGTCGGCCTCCGCCGTGATACATCCACGAGTTCTGCTGGCGGGCGTTCATCCCGAACGGAATTGCGCAGCCGAACGCGAACGTCGGATCCTTGCCGAAAAAATAATACGGCGCCGTGTGGCAGCACTGGACCGTTGCGTTCTGGACGGCGTCGACGACCCCGAACGGCGGAACGATTTCGCCGCCGGCGAACACCTGGATCTGGAACTTGTTGTTGGTAGCGGACGCGACGCGCTCGGAGATCGTCACGGCGCCCCCGTAGATGGTGTCGAGGCTCTTTGGAAAGCTCGACGCGAGCCGCCACTTCACTTCCGGCGCGCCTTGGGCGAACGCCGGCGCGGAACCGGCGGCGAGAATACCCGCAAGTCCCGTATTCCTGAGAAACGAACGACGTTGCATCTGGATCTCCTCTCTAAGATGGTCGTCGGTCGAGCCGACGCGGTGCAAGGATCAGCGGGTAGGTTGAACGGCGACGGTTTTCCGTCGCTTGGACGGAGGGTTACGCCTCTTTTTGTGAGCGATTCTAACCGAAAAAGGGGGGCGCGCCAGTCCCGTCCGGCGGCACCGCACCGAGCGGTTTTGGGGCACCGACGCGAGCGGAGCGAATTCGGAGAGTTATCACGCGGTGAGCTTGCGCACCGCGGAGAAAAGCGCCCATGCCCAGCCCGCCTGCCGTTCGAGCGTCTGCGTGAAGCGGATCAGGTAACGCGCATTGCCGGTGTCGAGCTCGACCATGCCGCCTGGCACGAACTTGTCGTCCGGCCCGATGAGGCTCCGCTGCGACGACTGCCGGTTGTCGCCGTGTGCGGGAAGATAAATGCCGAAAAATGGTCGGTCGACGCCGGCGCGAACCGCCGCCGTCGGCGTGATCCAGTTGCGCAGCAGCACGCGCACCATGCGGCGGGCGACGATCTCGACGCCGACCGTCACCTCGTCGACCTGTTGCCGCTGCATCCGACGCACGATCGCAAGGAGCCACGTGTCGCCGTCGCGGATCGCCAGGATCTCGCCCAATTTCGCGGGCGACTCCTTGATCGGCGCGGTGAGCCGGCAACCGGTCTCGCTGCGCTCGGACATCCGCCACGTCGTTCCGCGAATCCGCCGCGCGACCGATTCCGGGTTCACGCCCGGATTGACCATCTGCGTGACTTCGTCGTAGCTCGCGGCGACCGCGGGCGTGCGCGCGGCCTCGGGCAGCCGCTCGATCTCGGCGATGGCGCGGGTCAGCGCCTGCAGCCCGATGACGACGCGCACCTCGGAATCCGTCGCAAACCGAGCCGCGCGTGGCGCATGGGCAATCGCCTCGGGACCGAACAACGAGGCAAGCCGCATCAGCAGCAGCCGTTGCTCGCGCGCCGGCAAGTCGCCGGGCTTCTGCAGATCGTCGTCGTGCTCGGGGAGCCAGCGCATCCGTTCGACGATGCGACCATAAACCGGCGACGCGTCGAGGAACAACACGCGACCGCCGCTGTGGGGTCGCTCCTGGCGGCGCAGGCCCTGGGTGCCTGTCAGGTCGACGAAGAAGCCGGCACCGCTGCCCGGCGGCGGCGTGAGCGACAGCGACGGAGACCAGTCTTCCAGTTGCTTCGCCACCCATTCCACCTGGTCCGGCGTGAAGTTTCCGGAATCGAGCCGCATCAACAGCAGCGTCTTGAGGTATTCCTGCTCGACGCATACGCCGGGACGCGAGAACGCGCCCATGACCAGTTGCTCGCGCTGCCAACCGCGCATGCGCGCGAACTCGTAGAGCTCGTGGAATTCGCGCCATTGCGCAGGAATCCAGTGCCCGTAGCGAAACAGGCGGAACTTGCCGTCGATCCCCTTGAAGAACGCGAGGCGTACGAGGACCCAGGGCAGCACCGCGCGCCAGCGCTTGTTGTCGGCGCGGGGGTAGCCCGCCTTGAGCGCCATGCTGTAGGCCGCGGTGAACGCCTTGACGAGGTCGAACACCGAATGCCAGAGCCGCGACTCGACGCCGGTGCTCTTCTGGTAGTTCGCGGTGTACTGTTGCGTGAGATGGGCGACGATCGGTTCGAGCCGCGCGTCGATCTTGAGCAGCGCCTCGACCTGACCAGGGCCGACGTCGGTGCGCGCGCCGGGAAACTCGGCGACAAGCTCAAGCGCTTCCTTCTGGATCGACAGCGGATCGGCGCCCGGCAGCGCGGCAATCCAGCGCGACGCGGCGCTCGCGCTGCGCAGCGGATCGTTGAGCGTACGAACCCAGTTCAACACCGGTGCCAGCATGGGAGTGCGAACGCCGGTGCGCATCGGCGTCATTGCCCTGCGACCGTCATCCGGCCGACGAGGATGGATCCCGTGTGCCGTGAGCTGCGGCGGTCGACGTCGACGCCGATGGCGACGATGTCGCGGTACATCTCCTTCAGGTTGCCGGCGATCGTGATCTCTTCGACCGGATAGGCGATCTCGCCCCCCTCGATCCAGAAGCCGGCGGCACCGCGCGAAAAATCGCCGGTGACCGGATTCACGCCCTGCCCCAGCTGCTCGGTGACGAGCAAGCCGCGTCCCATGCGCCGGAAAAGCGCCGGCAAATCGTCGTCGCTGTGCGAAACGACGAGATTGTGGCTGCCGCCCGCGTTGCCGGTCGTCACCATGCCGAGCTTGCGCGCGGAGTAGGTGCCGAGAAAATAGCCGGCGACGACACCCTCTTTCACGACATCGCGGGGAAGCGTGGCGACGCCGTCGTTGTCGAACGGCGCACTCCCGCGACCGCGGGGAAGATGCGGCTCCTCGCGGATCGAGACGTGCGGCGCGAACACGCTCTTTCCGAGCGAGTCGAGCAGAAACGACGACCGGCGATACAGCGATCCTCCGGAGACCGCGCCGACGAAGAATCCGATCAGATCCGCCGCCTCCGGAGCTTCGAACAGCACCGGGCATTCGAGGGTCGCGAGCTTGCGCGCATGAAGCCGTCGCGCCGTCCGCTCGCCGGCGATCCGCCCCACTGCGGCGGCCGCCTCGAGATCGTCCGGAGCGCGTGCCGCGGCAAACCAGTAGTCGCGCTGCATCGCCCCGGTCCCGTCGCCGGGGTCGCCGATCACCGAGCAATCGATGTGGTGGCGCGAGCTCCGGTAGCCTCCCAGGAATCCGTGCGTGTTCGCGTAGACGAATTCGGATTCGTTGCGCGCGACGGTCGAGCCATCGGTGTTCGTGAGCCGGGGATCGACGGCGAGCGCGGCGGCTTCCGCTTCGCGGCCGAGCGCGATCGCCTCGTCGACCGAGAGGTCCCACGGATGGTAAAGGTCGAGATCGGGAATCGTGCGCGCCAGCCGGTCGGGGTCGGCGAGGCCCGCGGCCGGATCCTCCGCCGTGTAGCGCGCGATCGACAACGCTTTCGCGACCGTCGCGTTCACCGCGTCGGGCGCGAAGTCGGCGGTGCTCGCGTGGCCGCGCCGCTGGCCGATGAGGACGCTCACGCCGATGCCTTTGTCGCGGTTGTAGGCGATCGTCTCGACCTCGCCGCGGCGGACGGTGACGCTCTGCCCGACGGCCTGCGACACTTCGGTTTCGGCCGCGCTCGCTCCACCGGCTTTGGCGGCGGCGAGAACGGCTTCGGCAATGCGCTCGATTTCTGCGGTCGGGAGTGGAAAGCGACCCGAATCGGCGCCACGCGGCGATATCGTCGACACGAAATTGGGGCGGGTTGGCGTGATGGAGTGAAGGGATGCGGTCATCGACGGACTCTCTTGTTCCCGAGCCGGCTCCGCAACCCCTCCGGCTTCGCGGAAGTGCGGACGTGCGTTCAAGCGGCGGGCGGATCGTCGGCTATCATAGCAAAGGGCCCGCCGCACTTTGCGTCGGCCGGGCCGCCTTCCTCAGGGATTTCCGCCAGAACGATGCCACGACCCGACGAACTGCAGCATCGCCGCTCGCGGCCCGGTCGCGCTGTGGCATCCGCCGCCGAGCCGGTCGCGGGGCCCGACAGCCCTTCCCCGTCCAAGACCCGGCGCAAGGCGGAGATGCAGGCGTTGCAAGACCTGGGTGAAGCCCTGGTCCTGCTCGATCCGAGGCGGCTCGACGAACTTGCCGCCGAGGTCGAACTGCCGGAGCGGCTTGTCGAGGCGCTGCGCGAGGCCCGTTCGATCACGGCGTGGGGCGGACGCAAGCGGCAGATGCAGTTCATCGGCAAGCTCATGCGGGATGTCGATCCGGCGCCTATTCGCCGCCGGCTCGATCTCTGGTCGCAGGGCCAGGCGATGGAAGCCGCGCAGCAGCATGCGATCGAGCGCTGGCGCGAGCGACTTCTCACTGAGCCCGACGCCCTCGACGCGCTCGCGGCCGTGTATCCGGCGCTCGATCGGGCGCGCCTGCGTGCGCTCACGGCGCGCGCCCGCGACGAGCGCGATCGCGCCGCACCACCGCACGCCTACCGCGAACTGTTTCGCGAATTGAAGACGCTCGCGGGCAACCGCCGATGAGCCTGGATCGCCGGGCAGCGATTCCATCGCCGCCGCGCGCGTCAACGTGCGGGCGCCCGTCATGACCGCTCCCGACACGCTGCTGATCGGCCTCGTCTCGATTTCCGATCGCGCCTCCGCCGGCGTCTACGAGGACAAGGGCATTCCCGGCCTTACCGAATGGTTCAAGGGAGCGATGGCGTCTTTGTGGCGGATGGAAACGCGCCTCATCCCCGACGAGCAGGACGTGATCGAGCGCACGCTGATCGAGCTGGTCGACGTCGTCGGCTGCCACCTGGTGTTGACGACCGGCGGGACCGGACCGGCACCGCGCGATGTCACGCCCGAGGCGACGCTTGCCGTCGCGCACAAGGTGCTGCCCGGCTTCGGCGAGCAGATGCGCCAGGTGAGCCTCAAATACGTGCCGACGGCGATCCTGTCGCGGCAGCTGGGCGCCGTGCGCGGCCACGCGCTGATCATCAACCTGCCGGGTCAGCCGAAGGCGATCAAGGAGACGCTCGACGGGATCTTTCCCGCCGTCCCCTATTGCATCGACCTGATCGGCGGCCCGTACATCGAGACGAACGAGGAAATCTGCAAGGCGTTCCGGCCCAAGTCGGCGCTGCGGAAATAGGGTCAGACTCGACTTTTCCGCGGCGTCACGCCGATGCGAAGCGGTTCACAAAAAGTCGAGTCTGACCCTACTTATCCTACTTATCTCGGCATTGCCTTCGTCGTCGCGTCGGCAGCGGCGTTCGGTGCGATGGCGATCCTCGCGCGTGTTGCCTACGCCGCGGGCGTCGACGTGGTCACGCTGCTCGCGCTGCGCTTCGCGATCGCAGCGGTGTCGATGCTGGTCATTGCGCGCTGGCGCGGCGTTCGATTCCCGGCGGGGGCG
>WNGE01006385.1_pt1 | contig 13125 bp, 14 predicted proteins | sample 5400651 | NCBI WGS metagenome assembly WNGE01 (sample SAMN13153370, study PRJNA577476) | soil metagenome | isolation source: 60 cm soil or saprolite under grassland replicate 2 | place: USA:California | collected 2016-06-15 | reverse complement strand
GGCAGTTTGCGTGCTGACGAATCCCGCACCACGTTCCTTGCGTCCACGAAAGATGTTTACGACGAAGCGGCAACCGAATTCGCGGCGATGGCCCTTTTGAATTCATCGGTCGGAACGCCATTGTCAGGTAAAGCACTGGATTACGCCGCCGAAGCTTTCAGCATTTCCGAAGCGGCAAGGGCGCGCTCATTGCTCGACATGCTCGGCGAAGTGAACGCGCAGATTACGGAAGGCGTACCGCCGGATTTGCTGAAGCGAAAACAGGAAAATCTCGATCGTCAGCAGGAAATTGCCGCGGAACTTACGGGCATCAGTTTGTCAGGCGATCAAAAACAAAAACCGGCAGATCTGGATGCGGAACTGGAGAAGCTGCAAACCGAGTTCGATGATATTGAGAATCAGATTCGGACCGCCAGTCCACGTTACGCCGCGCTTACCGGAGCCCAGCCTCTGTCGCTTGCCGACGTTCAGCAGAAGGTACTGGACGATAATACGATCTTGCTGGAGTACAGCCTGGGCTCGGACAATTCATATCTGTTTGCCGTCACCCCGGCGGGTCTATCTCTTTTCAAGTTGCCGTCGCGAACTGACATTAACAAATTTGCGACCGACTTTCGGGCACAATTGATACCGCCAAAATTGCAACGACGGATAGTCGGTATTGACGTGACGGCCGACCAACAACGCGGACTGGGTCTGGCGCAAGGCCCATCGGAAAACCTGGCTGCATTTGCCGCTGCTGCTAACGCGCTTTACAAAGCAGCGATCGAACCTGCCGCTAGTCTCGTCGCCGATAAGCGTCTGCTGATCGTCGCGGATGGCGCGCTGAATTACATTCCGTTTGAAGCGCTGGTGAAGTCAACCGATGGCCAGGACTATGCATCGCTTAGCTATCTGGTCAAGACGAATGACGTTGTTTACGCGCCTTCCGCTTCAGTAATCGCCGCGATTCGTCAGCAGAGAAGGCAAGCCTCTGGCAAAAGTGTGTTGGTGGTAGCCGATCCAGTCTTTAATTCAAGTGATCCGCGATCGAAGGGAAGCGGCGCCGCGGCGCCTTCCGGCGAAACACGCGGTCTGGGCCTGGGACTTGAGAGTGCCGTCAACGACGTCGCAGGTGACAGCGCCCAGACTGGAGAATTGCATCTTGTGCGTCTCGTCGGCACGCGCACGGAGGCCGAGGAGATTGCAAAAATCGTGCGCACCGCGGGCAGTCAACCCGATGTCTGGATGGATTTGAACGCCAACGAGGATAACGTGCGGACTCGTGATGTAACTGGCTATCGCGTGGTGCATATCGCGACGCACGGCCTGCTTGACGCTGAGCGGCCGCAATTCACCGGGGTCGTCTTGTCTCTGGTGGGCAACAAGACAGGGGATGGATTCCTGCGTACCGACGAAATATTCAATCTAAAACTAGGAACTCCACTGGTGATGCTTTCGGCCTGCGAGACTGGCCTGGGCAAAGAAAAGCGCGGCGAAGGCGTGATCGGTTTGACGCGGGCTTTCATGTACGCGGGCGCCCCGACTGTCGGCGTCAGCTTGTGGTCCGTCGCCGATAAATCAACTGCTGAGTTGATGACTGATTTTTATAGACGCCTGCTGGCTTCTTCCGGTCCGGCTGCGCCATCAGCGGCAATGCGCAATGCGCAACTCGCAATGATTAACGACAAGAAGTACAGCGCGCCCTTCTACTGGGCGCCCTTTGTGCTCGTGGGCGAGTGGCATTGAGGTTCTTGCGTCCGATATCGCGGCGGCACGGTCATTTATAGCAGTCCGCCGCTCTTGAAGCCGCGCTGTAAACGGTCGCGGTCCTGCTTGAGTTAAGTTTGCCGGCCGTTAGCGGCTCGTTTCTTACTCATCCTGGTACACGCGGAGGCTTACTCCTTACTTCCAGGCATTCGACAGCTCTGCGCAAAACTCCATGTAAACGGTTGGCAGGCCTCAAAATTGTAGTAGTCTGGCGGCTCGGTTAAGATGAGACAGGTAATCATTAAGCATCACATGCCCAATAGTTTCATCGAGATCGGCGACCTGGATTCGCTGGAGCGTTTTTTGGCTCAGGCCAATGCTTCTCCAGTGCTGATTCTAAAGCACAGCAACACCTGTGGCGTCAGTTCACGAGCGTATGCCGAGATGTCGAGCCTCGATCGTCCTGTTGGCCTCCTCACCGTGCAGAATGCCCGCGATGTTTCCGATGAAATCGAGAAGCGATGGAACATCGCCCACGAAACACCACAAGTGCTGATCATTCGTGAGGGCAAGCTTGTTTGGGACGCTTCGCATTTCCGAATCCGGGCCGAGGCCGTGGAAGCGGCGCTGCTTGAAATCAGTGGGCAGTGAGCAGTAGGCAGTGAGCGGTGAGCAGCGGGGCAGTAGCCCGACCGTTAGGGAGGGCTCACGAGGCAGAAGGCACAAGGCAGAAGGAAGCAGCGGGTAGACGGGAAGCACTGCCAGATGGTCGATACCGCGCAGACAAGAAGGCAGGCGATTGAGCCGAGGGAAATTTCGCAAGAGAGCAATACGAACTTGCGAATCACCTGGGCCAATGGCCGCGTCTGTAATTACGATGCGGCAGAACTGCGTCGATCATGTCCCTGCGCGCAGTGCGTCAATGAATGGACCGGCGAACGAACACTAAAGCCGGCAGCGATTTCAGATGAAGTTGAAATTAGTGAGGTGACAATTGTTGGCCGCTATGCTCTGAACTTTCGCTGGAGCGACGGCCACGAGACTGGGATTTACAGTTTCCAATACCTGCGTGACCTTTGTGAGCGATAGGAGCGCTCAGACGCGAACGCGGATACAGGACCGCTTGCGGTAGCAAGCGGGTTCCTGTTGCAGTGGAAATTGGTCGCTCGGGCTTTCCTGCTCCCTATCGAACCGTGGTTTTGTCTAAACCCGCTCGCTACCGCGAGCGGTTCTGTAACAGGGTTCTGTAACAACGTGACGCAGCCGCAACGAGTCATAATAATCAGCGATCGAGCATTTTCCGCCGGTATGTTCGCCACACTCGAACATCGAGGGTTCGAAGTAACGATCGCTCAGAGTTTAAAAAGCGCGTATCTTGAACTGCTCGGATCATCATTCGATCTCGTGTTTGTCGATCTCGCTGAAGGTTCTGCCGGCGTTGACTTTATCAGGCAGGTCCGCGCAATGCCCGAGTTGAAGAAAACGGTAATCGTGGCGATTGGTAAATGGGGCTCCGGTCAGGCCGTGCTCGCGTTGTCAGAGGGGGCGGATGCTTACGAACCAGGCCCCTTTGATCCGCTCAGTCTATTCGCCGTAGTGGAACGAATGCTTCTTAACGAGAAAGCTATGGCACAATAAGAGAATGCGAGAAAGCGATTTTTTTGACGAGAAGCAGGAAACGAAACGCGCGACCTTCACATGTCCGCACTGCCGCGAGCGTGCCGAGTACGATGTTCGTTGGCTCACGCGCAGAAAGAAGTCCGCGCCGCCGCGCGGCCTAAGCGAACAGGATCGCCTGAGGTTCCAGAAGTCACGGGATTACATGGTGCGTGTGGACGACATGCTCGCCTGCCGTAATCCTCGTTGCCGCAAACGCTTCGAGATCCCATCTTCACAGTCTGTGGTCTTCATCTGACCTTGGTGGCATAGACTTTAAGAGCACCTGATTAAATGATTCTTCGAACCGCGAAGCGGTTCTATAACTCAGCCCAGGGTTGCCGCGTTTTTGCGGCTACCCTGGGATCGAGTTATCGAAGGGAGCGCAACCCCAACGGGGTTTGCGTCTCCGCGCAAATCGAACCACGCGGTCAAAAAGGGCAACGTTGAAACGAATGAACCCCTCCTTGAGCTGAGAAACTGACACAACCCTCTTTGGGGTTGCGATCGTTGGACCCGTTACCCAGGGTAGCCGCGAAAACGCGGCAACCCTGGGCTGAGTTTCGTAACCGCTTAGCGGTATAACCACCAAGTTAGGACTTAGATCAGAGGTTCCTTTGGTCTGTGTTTCTTCGTCAAAATCAGCCAGGTGTCATCTTTTTGCTTCACTAAAGCCACCGACTTAAGCTCGTACCGCTGTTTCAACTCACTTCTGCAGCGCTTCGCTCGTGGCGCGGTGATTGCTCATTCACATTCGCCTGGCCGGAGCAGCCGAAGTTACAGAACCGCGGGCGGCAGCGAGCGGATGCGACCACTCAAACTCGTCAGTTATTGCCTTACATATTGCGCGCCCTTAGCCAGGTTGGGTGTTGGCATCCGGTCGCTACCGCTCCCGGTTCTGTACCTGCTCCCCGCTTCGGGAGTAGCGCAAATTCAGAGGTGAATGACATGCAAGGAGAATCATTGGCGAATTCGCTCAGCAGGAACGACCTCACTGATTGGTCTGCGCGCGTTTACGGGAAGCAAAAATTTGCGGGAGCGGGTAAGACAAACTCCGGATTGTTGGTGCCGGTGGAGCGGCGGCTGGCGCGATTTATTTTGCCGCGTGTGCCCGATTGGCTGGAGACATACCACCTCACGCTCTTGACTCCCCTATGGGCTGTGCTAATCGTCGCGTTCAGCTACCTGGCGACTCGTGACCTGCGCTGGTTGTGGATGGTCAACTTGATGATCATCTTCCATTACTTCACTGACCATTTCGACGGTAAGCTGGGCAAGTATCGCGGCACGGGCCTGTGCAAGTGGGGCTTCTACATGGATCACTTGTTCGACTATGTCTTTCTCAGTTCCATTTTGATTGGCTATACGTTGCTGATTCCCCAGCGCGCTTTCTTCAACATGCTGCTGGTCTTGTGCGTGTTCAGCGCTTTCATGTTCCACACGTTTTTAATGCTGGCGGCGACCGACGAATTCAAGGTCAGCTTCTCGCGATTCGGCCCGACTGAACTGCGCATCGCCCTGATTGTAATCAACGTTCTGCTGGTCAGGTTTGGCACCCGGCCATTGAAAGGGGCGCTGCCCTATGTTGCCGGGTGCGGCACTCTGGCATTGGGATTTTTGGCGTATAAAGCCCAGAAAAAGCTTTGGGAGTGCGATATGCTGGCCAAACGTGCTAGTATCCACAGTGAATAAGCGGGCCGGGCGCAGGATCCTAAAGCCTTTCTGCAACCAAAACGAATTCCAGCGCGTCTAATCGTTGCTTTCCCGAGACAAATCGAGCATCGGAACTTTCATCCGAGGATTTCGTTAATCCTAATCACAGAAATTAAACAGCCCGATACTCATGGAGGGCTGCGCTAAGTTAAGTCAAGGAACTATGTCAGAGAAAAAAGTAAAAATCGTTAAGCGAGCAGAGCGTGGCCGGCGAAAAACCGGCAATGCCAAGGCGGCGCGCGATTCAGCTCGTAAGGCCGCACGCGATATGGTTGAAACAGTCACAGACTGGGTCAACGAATTTCAAGAGAAGCAGCGCGTGGAAACCTCGAAAGCCATCGACAGCCTCATTCGCTCTCGCCAGCAGCCAAACGAAGCCTAACCAAGCACCCTTGCGGAGTTTTCGAGGTAGCTTGGTTTGAAAGCCGTCTTTCATCAGCACCTCGCTTCAGCTTCAGCGGGGTGGCGAAGGGACAATAAACCAAATCAAGTATTTCAATAGTTTTCGCAAGCCGTTAAAACGGCTGGCAGGACGCGTGTTTCACCGGAAACATCCTCGCTGAAGCGAAGTGCCGGTGAAAAATTTTGCGGCCGATCAGAAAACCGTTTGACAGTGGCTACGGCTGGCGTTAGCATCGCGTTGGAAATCGTCCCCATAACAACGCAATGAAGTCTTCACGCTCGAAGAGGCGTAAGCGGAAATCGATCATCGGTTCCATTCGTCGCCCTCTTGCGCCTGCAGGTCATCCGCTGACACAGGCCAAACCTGACAAGAAGGCTCGTCCCGCCGGTCGCAAAGCGAAACACAAGCAGCGACCCGAAAAACTAGAACTGGCAGAAGAATACTGACGGGTGGCGGATGGGGCAGTAGCCCGACCGTGAGGGAGGGCGTGTCAGAAGCCCGCGCGTAAGCAAGGGCGCAGTGAGCAGTAGGCAGTAAGCAGTAGGCAGGAGACAGGAGACAGGAGACAGTGACAGTAGCCCGACCGTAAGGGAGGGCGTGTCAGAAGCCCGCGCGTAAGCAAGGGCGCAGTGGGCAGTAGTCAGTAAGCAGTAAGCAGTAGGCAGTAGGCAGGAGACAGTGACAGTAGCCCGACCGTAAGGGAGGGCGTGTCAGAAGCCCGCGCGTAAGCAAGGGCGCAGTAGGCAGGAGGACAGTGTCAGTAACCCGAGTCTAAGCGAGGGCTCAAGGTCTCACTGCCTCGAAGTCGCGAACCGATATCATGAATGAAGTAGGCCAGGCTTTCATTGCGTATTCGCGTTCGCTGTTAACGCAAGACTACCTGCCAAAGATTGAGCGGTGCCTCGAGCTGCTCAATGACGACCAAATCTGGTGGCGAGCAAATCCCCAGTCGAACAGCATTGGAAATCTCTTGTTGCATTTGAGCGGTAACGTGCGCCAGTGGATCGTTAGCGGCCTGGGTGACGCAGCCGACGCGCGCGATCGGGATTCCGAGTTTGCCCAGCGCGACGTGATTTCGCGCCACGAATTGCTTGCCAGGTTAAGACAGACCTTGCAGGAAGCTGATGCGGTATTGGCAAAATTCGATCTGAACAGCTTGCTTGAGAAACGCCGGATTCAGGGAATGGAAGAAGTTCCGGCGCTGGAAGCGATTCTTCACGTTGTCGAACATTTCTCAATGCACACCGGACAGATAATTTTGCTTTCGAAATTCTTTACGGAGGTCGATCTTGAGTTCTATGACTTCAGCGGCCCGGCGCCGGCAGCGAACTGGAAGCGTGAGCCGTAGGTCATGCTTAGTGAGTCAGCTTGCGTTGAGAGCCCGACGTTTAGGTTGCTGATTATACGCAAGCTGAAGCTTGAAGTAAGGCCCCTCAACAGTTCCGTTACCGAGCAGTGAAAAGCTGGAGAAGGCAATGCTTTCGACATCAACGAATTGGCTTATAAAAGGGCTTTCGCTTCCGGTTGCGATAGCGTTGGGCGTTCTTGTTGCTGCTGGTCCGCGACCCGATTCACTCAGGGAATTGATCCGAAGACTCCGATAAAGCATCTTCTCTAACAGTTAGTTTGTTAACTGCGGACGCACCCGGTTGCGTAGGAACAGGTGCTATCAGCAGCAGACCCGCGACATAGAGGGCCAGCGCGAAGAAGGAGACGTATCCGGTAATAGGCGCAAACGCCGGAACGTCTATGGCGATGCCTTGTAGCAAGGTAGAGGCAATCCTCCTAAGCCACCCTCCTTCGGGAGCGTAGAGCCCAGAGACAAGCAAGTGCTTGAGCACGAACGCCGTGCCGAACAGGACAATGAGGCTTTTCAACAAACGCCGCGCGTCGAACGTCGAAAACTGATTAGTCCAGAGCGTCCAAAGAAAAAAGAAAGAGAACATCCAGTGCAGCAGACCGCTTTCCGGCAAGACAGAATTGAAGGCTTGAGCTGAAGCAAAGAAAAGCGACACTAGCGTCAGCAGATGCGAGAGGTTTGTGAGCATTGGTTGTTCGATGGCGAGCCAATGATTCAGGTCGATGGCCCCGGCGCGCACAAAGAGCGATCCTAAAAGAATCGCCAGCACCAGTGTCACCAACGGCGGAGCAATGAATACAAATTGTCTGGTTTGCCCGTCTATTCGCAGTCCACCCAGCAATCCCACCGTAAGCAGGATAGTCGGCAGTACAATGAAGTGCAGCAGCGCTCGATTTCTCTCCGCGTAGTCCTTCATTTTCGTTGGCGAAAAAGCTTCAATGGATTGAGATCTTTCCAACTCGTTTCGGTTCCCTGTTCCAGCTCCGTCTTCAATTCGGCGGCAGTGTGCATTTGCAGATTCGGATCATCAACTATAAGCGTGCCGTTTGGCGCCAGGTTGATCGCCCTATTGACGGCCTCCAGCCCTTGTTTGAAAAGCGCATCGTCGTAATAGACGCGACCCCAGCCCTCTCGGTAGCAGGCGTAGCCGATATAGAACTGTGTGCGCGGATCTCTCTGGGCCGGATCGGCGCCGGCCCACTCGTCACGCGCCGCGTGAAATTGATCGCGATGGAAGAGTGCCAGGCCGTTGTTAAATTTTTCCTGATTGATTTCGTAGATCCCGGCAGCGACTTGTGAGTTCGTCGCTACCTCCTTAAACGAGCGCGGCTCAGTGGCATAGATCCATACAATGATGCTTGCGTAGACCAGAGTCCAAATAATGCCGGCGATCTGAATAAGCTTTTGTTGCATAAGACGGCTGGAGGATTATAGACACGAATTGGGATTGCAAAAACCCCGCGCACTAAAACGATTGATGCCACGGCAAGTTCCCGGCGAAGCGCCGGAACTATCAGACACGCCCTCACTGACGGCCGCGCGGCAGCCCGGTTAGTATGGTTGGGGACGTGCGACGGTGAGGACAAAGACAACCTTTCCCGCCTTCCCGAGTCTGGTTGCGGCTGTATGCCGCAGCGGTTGTGATTCCGCTTGCCATTTCGATACACACCGGCAGATCATCCTGTTGTCGAAATTCTTTGCCGAAGTTGATCTTGAGTTCTATGACCTTAGCGGCTCCGCGCCGGTAGCAAATTGGCGTGAGCTTTAGGTCATGCTCTTTGAGTCAGCTTGCGTCGAGAGTCGAACGTTTGGGTTGCTGCTTACCAGGAGCAGGCTAACCTTAAACTGCCTATTACCAGTTCCCGGGTACTGGCTGAAATTTCAAAACAGGAGGCTATGTTTCACTGGGAACGCGGGCGCCCGCGCCGGCAATGAGTGCGCAGCGCGAAAATATACTTCGATGTAGGTTTTCGTTTGTTTTCGATCGAGCGCGCTGGTGGAGCGGTGCGGGCGAGGGCGCCCGCGCTCCCAGTAATAGCCGGCCTTACGAAATTGAACCACTACCAGGTCATGCGTGTGCTTGCAACGCAGGCTGAACTTTGTGCTACGATTCCCACTGTCCGGTAATTCTAAGCAAGAGCAATAACTGAATCACACGTGGAGGCTGATTTGGATGACCTACATCGTTGCTGAACCTTGTGTTAACTGCCGCTACACGGATTGTGCGTTAGTTTGTCCGGTGGATGCGTTTCATCTCGACGATGACATGCTGGTTATTAACCCGGAAACCTGCATCGATTGCGACGCCTGCGTGCCGGAATGTCCGGTTGAAGCAATCTTTGCCGAAGACAAGCTGCCGAAAGAATGGGCCAGCTTTACGCAGATAAACGCCGATCGGTCGCTGAGTGGCCTGCCGACAATCAATGTTCGGCTCGATCCGTTATGCCAGTGAATCGGATGGCAGCGACTGCATTTCGCAGGGGCGCGGCGACCGCAGCCAACGAAAGCGGGAGTCGCGCCTTTTTAGTTTCTTCAGGAACGCACCTTGCAAACGAACTCGTTTGATGTTGTAGTCGAATCCCGAAATGAAAAAGAGCACGAAGCGCTTGTTTGGCGGACTAGCGATAGCGGCCGGTGCCGTGGGCGCAATGGGAGCTGTGTTAATGAGAAAGAATAGGGGATCCCGGCGTGACCGGCGCTACAAACAATTGCGCTCAGAGAACAGTTGGGCGCGTCCAGGCATGAAAGTTACTTTTCGCGCGGAGCTGATGCCCGGGCGCGAAACTTCAGAACGAACTTTCCAGGTCGTGGAGTTACTGCCAAGCGGCCGCGTTTTGCTGGACAGAGTTGCAGGTGAGCATGCGGAAAAGGAATTTGAGCCGCTTAGGTAGCTGATTGGCTTACCACTTATACACCCTGCCCATTTCCATTACGCTTAACTTATCAATTCCCAGGGCAGCTAATTCGTTTGCCACGGCTTGTCGATAAGCAGGCTTGACGTGAACAGCGAGAATGTCCATGCCGTTGTGGCTAAGCTTGGTCAATTCTGTCCTCAGCATTGACGGAGTTAAGTGCTTTGAGGCTTTGGCTAGCTCGTTCATCGAGTTTGGAAATGATGCCTCGATGAACAACGCCTCCAGGTGAGGGGCACGATTAACCATGCTCCAGAATTCATCGGTTTCTGCCGTGTCGGAGCTAAAAGCGACTGTGCACGCGCCATCGCTCATCAACAGGCCAACGGTCGGGACGATATGATTTACCGGGACCGCGGTGACCGTCAGATGGGCGACCTTGAATTCTTTGCCTGGATTAAAAGGCACGTACTCCATCACTCGCCCGCGATTATTCTTCAACTCATCAAATCGCGGATAGACGTTGTCGTTGAATACATCGCGCTTCAGCAGGTCGATGACTTCCTGCGTTGCATGGATCCGGATAGGCTCTTCCAATTCTCCAAAGAGATCGTCCACGTAGATCGGCAAGCTGGCGATATGATCCATGTGTGGATGCGTGACGATAACATCGCGCACGGTTCGCCGTTGCGCTTCGGTAAGCGCGATGCCAATACTGCCGGCGTCAACGGTCACTCGATCGTCGATAAGGAAGCAAGTTAGCCGCTGCGCCGGAGTTGCGCGCCCCTGGGCATCGAACGAACTGGGTAAAAGTTGTATTTGCAAGAATCGGGTTTTGTCGAGTTCAGGTTCAGTTGGAGCGCCCCAAGTATAAGCCAACCGCTGTGCAGGCGCGAGACTTTTTCCTTGGTCGGCGGATCAAGCTAACGGCTGATTCGCCGTGAAGCGAGTTGCTGTCGAAGCTGCTGCAATGTTTGCAGATAGATGTGCTCGCGCTCCTTTATCGACTGTGGATTGCGGCCGATTCCCCGCGCCACTCGACTGCGATGAAAAGCCAACTCGCTGGCAATTTGGTTGCAACGCATACGCAGGCGCCAGTCTGAAAAGCCGCCCGACATAAGCGCCTCCCACGACATCCCCATGCGGCCCCGAACACTGCAGAGCCGTTCGTATTCTTGCGGCTCGAATAGCCCACGCTGGTAATCGGGGTACAAAAACTCTCGAACAATACGACCTTCGCGACGCAACGAGAAAACGATGGTCATCAGAGTAATAATGAACGCAGGTCCCATGATCAGAAAGTACGCTGCGAAGAAAGCGGGAAGGTTGCCATAAGTAGCGAAGCCATTCCAGGTACCGTGAATCAGTACGGCAAGCATGAAGCCCAGCACCGGCATTGTGACTTTCACAAAACCGTTGTCGGACTGGCGCGCCCAGCCCAGCCCAATGCCAGTCATGCTGGTAGCCAGCGGATGAAAGAAAGGCGCCGCCATTCCCCGCATTATGAAGACGACAGTTAAGCTGCCGAGTCCCCCCTGAACTGCCCTGCCGTAATAAAGAATATTTTCCGTCATGGCAAAACCCAAGCCGACCATGCCGGCGTAAACGATGCCGTCGATGATGCCGTCGAACTCGTCTTTCTTAAAGAAGAACAGGACAAGGAGAATAAAGGCCTTGGCGCTTTCCTCGACCACGGGCGCCGAGATCACCGCGCCAAAGTTTTGACCGATGCGCATGCTGTTGGTTGCGGCAGCCACAACCAGCTCGTTGAACGTATTAAGAATTAACGCAATGAAAACGGCGATCAGAGCGCCCCAGAAGAAAGCTGTGGCCAGCATCCACAGTGGCTCGGATTCATAACGATCGATCCAGAGCAGAAGCATAACGTAGATCGGCACCGGTATACTGGCGCAAATCAATCCGATGATCATTTCAACGGGGCCGGTTTCGGCTCCGATAATCAGCAATACAATTAGTCCCAACAGCGCCGCAAACATTGCGGCGAAGATGGCCAGAATAATCTTTAACGCGCTTCGATGGCCGGAAGGTGCCATTACGACCGGCGCTTGAGGACCTGGCGCGTTAGGCATGAAAGAGTTATTCATCTGTTTGACGGAAACGCTACTACAATTCCAGCGAAGTATATCCAGATTTTATTAAAGCGACTAGAGTCAGAAGCCCGACCGTCAGGGAGGGCTCAGTTGTTAAAGCAACGTGGCCCTGCCTGACGGTCGGGCTTCTGATACGAGAACAGGCGTGAGCCGTTAGTTCCGGATGCGTCATTGAACCGCCAAGAACCTGAACGCGACCCCACTATCCGCTTTGTTTTTGCTAGTAATTTTCTTTGCTTGGTACCTCTTCCAGAGCACACACTGCACTTACGCAGGCCGGGAAACTTGCTTGACGGATCGAAACTAGAAAGTATACTTGCTGTTGCTTATTTGGCTTCCTACCCCACGTCACCGGATGTCTCGGTAGTCAGCCTCGGTTCTTCCACTCATAAACCGAAGGAGACACTATGATCAATCGAATCGCGAGGCAAAACTGGATTTTTTCTTTTCGATTCGATGCTACGCACGAATGATCCGAAGATCATTTTGTACACTCAACACCCGCCACTCTTTCGAGGCTGCGGGTGTTTTTTTCAAGGCCATCGGATTATGTGTTGGGATCGGCTAAAGGGCAAGTCCAGTAGGCCTCGAACCTGTTTGGAGCGCTCGCTGTTCATTGCAAGATCATCTGCGTCAAACCAGGGCTGCTGTCGAACAAATCATCTTGCGTGACTCATTGCCAGCTATGCTAAGGCAATGTGCGTCATATGATTAGGCGCAGACTGCAACATGGTTGCATTAAAGCAACGTAGAGTTTATGCTACGCGGCTCTGAGGGCCTTTTCGTCGGGCTCCGGCCAATCCGGAGACTCTCAAAAAGAAGAAGACACACAGAGACCGTTTTGCCAAAGAGAGCTCTATACATGGCAAAGAAAAGATTTTTAGAAATCAGGCGGCTGCTAAAAGACCAGCAGCAGATTCATTGCGGTCTCGGCAACCGAGAGTACGTCTACCGCATTTGCAGCCGGTAGACCCTCCGTTTCACTTGGAGTCGGAGACTCCTCCGACGTCGTCTGAGGAGTAGAACAGGGCGGCGTTTCGGTTATACCTGGCTCGGGCGGCGCGCACGGCGGTGCTGCCGTCTCGTTGCCGAAAGCTGAAAAGCTTATCGCCGATATTAAGAAGAGTACTGCGAATAGTCTCTTTAGCGTGTTCATGCTTTCTCCTTAGCTTGTGGAATCGGTCGTACGTTCTTTCTGAAAACGAACAACAGGGAGCAGGTTTCATGGCGGCAGTAGAGCGATTAACGCGCCGCTTGCTCCCCGCGCATGCTTGTTATCAAGTATACAGAAAGGTAAACCTCACATGAACTTACAGTCTCAACTAGCATCGCTCAAGAACC
>WNGE01006384.1_pt1 | contig 13125 bp, 16 predicted proteins | sample 5400651 | NCBI WGS metagenome assembly WNGE01 (sample SAMN13153370, study PRJNA577476) | soil metagenome | isolation source: 60 cm soil or saprolite under grassland replicate 2 | place: USA:California | collected 2016-06-15 | reverse complement strand
GTGAGCACGACCGCGGGCGGTCGTTCCGCCCGGATGGTCCCCAGCTCGGGCACGGTGACCTGGAAGTCGGAGAGTATCTCGAGGAGGAACGCCTCGAACTCGTCGTCGGCCCGGTCGATCTCGTCGATGAGCAGCACGGCGCGGTCGCCGGCCCGCACTGCTTGCAGCAACGGGCGCTCGACGAGGAACCGGGGCCCGAAGATCTCGTCGGCGGCGTCTTCGCGGAGCTCTCGTCCCTCTTGGAGCAGGCGGGCGTACAGGAGCTGACGCGTGTAATCCCACTCGTAGAGCGCCTGGTGGGCGTCGATGCCCTCGTAGCACTGGAGACGCACGAGCTCGGCGCCGAGTGCGGGCGCCAGCGACTTGGCGACCTCCGTCTTGCCGACACCGGCCTCGCCCTCGAGGAGCAGCGGCTGACCGAGCGAGAGCGACAGGAAAACGGCGGTGGCGAGGCCGCGGTCGGCGAGATACGCCTGCTCGCCGAGGCGCGCGGACAGCTCCTCGACCGACTGCGGGCGGGCGCGCTGATCGGCGGGCTCGGTGCTCACCGCATCAGTCTCGCTCACCGGGCGGCTACCCCGGGTGTGAGGTATTGCTCGCGTGCGGCGGGTTGGAGGCCCGCCGCCTGGGCGGCGTTGAGCGCGACTTCCAGGTTCCCGCGCAGGTCGGGCCGGAAGTGCATGAGGATGATGTCGGCGGGTTGGAGCGGCCCGCCCCCCTGCACATCGAGACGTCCGTCGTTCATCGTGGCGCGCAAGGTGACGACCGTCCGGATGCCGCAGCGGCGGGCCATGACCGGCACGGATTGGGACAGATAGCCAAAGGGAGGGCGCATCAGCCGTCTGGACGCGGCTTCCCGCCGCATTCGTCGGGCCATCAGGCATGCTCTCTCGTCCCGGAACGCCGGCGGCGGATGCTATGCGGACGAATCCGTCATATGCATCACGGCGAACCAAACCATCGGGGCTCAGGAGTACGGTTGGTCGCTCCGCCCCCGTGCCCCCGTAGCTCAGGGGATAGAGCGTCGGTTTCCTAAACCGTGCGTCGCAGGTTCGAATCCTGCCGGGGGCGCTACGAAAAAGCTGGTCAGAGGGCCGTACGCCACGGGCGGACCTCTGCGCTCGCCATTTGCCCATCCGTTTGCCCATCCGTGGCACGATGGGGCCGTGACGGGTTCGGTCCGGCAACGCGCTCCTGGCTCCTGGGAACTCCGCGTCCATACCGGCCGCGACCCCCTGACTGGGCACAAGCGGTACGCGCATCGCACAGTGAAGGGAACCAAGCGCGAGGCCCAAGCGGCACTCGCTCGGCTGGTGACCGAGGTTGGCGATGGCGCTCACGCCCCAGTACGTGAGGGAACGGTTGGCGAGGTCCTCGAGCGCTGGTTCGACCATGGAGAAGCGGACTGGTCGCCAACGGTCGTTCGTTCGTATCGCAGCATTATCGACCGCGTTGTCCTTCCCCGTTTCGGGACGACACCGCTACGAAGACTCCACACCGCCGACATTGACTCTTTCTACGCGGAGCTGCGAAAGCGTGGCGGCGCCGGCGGAGCGCGGCTGTCGGCGGCTTCTGTTCGACGAATCCACAGCGTGCTCCGGCGTGCGCTTGCGCTGGCTGTGAAATGGGGTCTCCTGTCCGCTAATCCCGCCGCGAACGCTTCACCGCCCCGGGAGCCACATCGAGAGGCATCCGTGCCGACCGCTCAGAATGTTGGCCGGCTGATCGAAGCAGCCCAGGCCGTCAACCCGGATCTCTCCTGCTTCTTGCGCCTTGCAGCGGTAACCGGCGCCCGTCGCGGCGAGCTGTGTGGTCTCACATGGCACGACGTCGACTTCAGAAACCGGCGACTCCTCATCGAGCGGTCCGTCGTCGTTGGGCGGGACGGACTTTTGTTTGAGAAGGAGACGAAGACACACGCCAGCCGCCGTATCAGTCTCGACGCCGGAACAATTGAATCGCTTCGCTTCCACCGTCGCCGATGCAAGCAGTCGGCCGCTGCCGCCAGCGCGGTGCTGACGGATAACGCCTACGTGTTCTCGCACGATGTCGCCAACCGAACTCCGTGGCGACCTGATTACGTCACGCTCGCTTTCAGTCGGATCCGTGACGATCTTGGGCTCGAGGTCCGCCTCCACGACCTGCGTCACTTCGCCGCCACGAGCATACTCGTGGCCGGCCAGGACGTTCGGACAGTTAGCGGTCGTCTCGGCCACGCAGACGCTGCTACGACCCTTGGCGTCTACGCGCACTTTCTCGAGAGCGCCGACAAGGATGCAGCTGACCTAATGGGCGAAGTACTTGGACCACCAGGCCTCGGCAAGGCTGGAACTACTTCAACGAGCGTGTAGGTCCTGGGCAATTGTCCGGTGGATCTAGCCGTGTCGGTCGAATGGGTCGCCAGCTAGCCGGGACGCGTTGCGCGGCCAGGTGAGCTGACGTGGCGGCCCGACTCAGTCTGGGTACTCGTCCTTCCGCCAAGCGCGGGGCTCGGCGGGTTGTGCCTTCGGCGTTCGTTCGAGCAGGAAGCTGTAGTACGGCGCGACGAACGGGTCGGGCGCCATCACCGTATAGGTGTGGTAGACGGTCCCGTTCTCGCGCGCGAAAGCGATCCAGCCCGGGCCCTCGCGCAGGCCGTCCTTGAGCTCGGCGCCGATCTGGCCTGACCACTCCTCGAGCCAGTCGGGCGGGTTGTCGATCATCTCCTTGACCTCGGGAATCCCCTGTGCCTGCTCCTCGGTCATAGTGAGGTTGAAGTCGAACGGGAAGTCGGTGTCGTAGGTGGAGACGTAGGGGAACTGCCAGCCCATCCGCTGCTTGTATGCGGCCAACCGCTCGATCGGCGCCCGCGAGAAGCAGATCAGCGTCACGTCGCGGTGGTTGAGGTGGACAAGGGTGCCATCGAGCCCGTCCGCGAGGCTGGTGCAGCCCGGGCAGGCGCCGAGTGTGTAGTCGGGGCCGAACATGATGTTGTAGGCGAGCAGCTGCGAGCTGCCGTCGAAGAGCTCGGCGAGAGTCTTCTTGCCGTCCTCGGTATCGAACTCGTAGTCCTTCTCGACCGGGACCCAGGGGAGATCGAGACGCCTCTTCTTGATCCCCTCGTTTCGCTCCGCCTGCTCGGCCTCGAGCTTCGCGAGCTCGTCCCGGGCCGCCTGCCATTCCTCGCGGGTTCCCATGTTGTGCTCAGGCATCTCATCTCCCTCCTGTCGAGTCGGTCGCTCCCGCGCGACCGAGTCCATCATCGAGTCGGACGCTACCGGGACCACGAAATCAGACCTGCGGCGACCCGGAAACTCATCGCAACTCTCCTCGAACCGCGGCTCGCGCTCACGGCTGCGCATTAGCGCGGGCGGGATTTGAACCCGCTCGGGTTAAGACTCACGCCCGACGGCGTCGAGCGAGTGTCGGAAATTGCCCGCACGTGCATTTGCCTGCGGCGTCGCGAGCCAGTCCGTCCACCGCGCCCGGCCAGACCCGCGGCGACATCAAGTGCCTCTCGCGCGCCAACCTTGACCAGGGGGGCCGTGGCCGGCGCGCTCGGAATCCATCCGGTGCTCGAGTCGTCCGATGCCCAAGCCGTTCAGGCGAGCGGAACCTCCACCGCAACATCCTGCTGCGGGTAGTACGCCTCGACATCGCGGGCGCCGTACTTGGCCCGGAACTTGTCGAGGATCTGCTCGACCTTGGCGGCATCCGAGGTCGGGGTCACGGTTGCGTTGTGCTGCGCTCCCTCGGCGGTGAGGCGGATCGTCGGCATCTTCAGGAGGTTCTTGAACCAGTCGCTGTCCAATCCCCTCACCGGCACTAGGTACAGCTTCTCGCCGTCCCGTACGAACCAGACCGGGGTGGAGATCTCGAGGCCGGACGTTCGGCCCGTGACCGTGAGCTCGACCTCTCGGCTGGCCTGCAACGCCTTCTTGAACTCTTCGTCTGCCATGCGTCTCTCCCTCGCTGTAGATCGCGATGTCCGAGTAGATCCCCGATGGATGCGGGGGTCGTTGGGTTCCGGCCATGCGCCGGCGGGCACGGCAGCGCCGCCACCGCATGACGTGGTCAGCGGTCGATGGCGGCCATGTTCGTCTCGTCATGGCGCTCACCGGTGGCCGGGGCGAGATCGTTGAGCCGTTCGATCTGTTCCGCGCTCAGCTTGATGCCGTCGGCTGCCGTGTTCTCCTCGACCCGGGAGACGCGCTTGGTACCGGGGATCGGGGCGATGTCGTCGCCCTGCGCCAGCAGCCATGCCAGAGCGACCTGCGCCGGTGTGGCGCCGACCTCTGAGGCGACGGCCTCGACCTCGTCGACGATGCGGAGGTTCTTCTCGAAGTTGCCCTCGGTGAAGCGCGGATTGGTCTTGCGCCAGTCGTCGTCGGCGAGCTCCTGGGGGGAGCGGATCTTCCCGGTGAGGAAGCCGTGCCCGAGCGGCGAGTAGGGCACGAAGCCGATGCCGAGCTCGCGCAGCAGCGGTAGCAGCTCGGCCTCGGGATCACGGGTCCACAGGGAGTACTCGGTCTGCAGCGCGGCGATCGGGTGCACGGCGTGGGCGCGGCGGATCGTGTCTGGTCCGGCCTCGGAGAGGCCGATATGCAGGACCTTTCCTCCGGCCACCAGCTCGGCCAGGGCGCCGACGGTGTCCTCGATGGGAGTGTTCGGGTCGACGCGGTGCTGGTAGTAGAGGTCGATGCGGTCGGTACCCAGCCGCTTCAGGGAGCCCTCGACCGCGGTCCGGATGTTCGCCGGGCTGCTGTCGAGCACCCCAGGGCCTTCGCCGGAGTGCGAGACCAGGCCGAACTTCGTCGCTACGACGACATCGTCGCGGCGACCCTTGAGGGCGCGGCCGACGAGTTCCTCGTTCGCGTAAGGGCCGTAGATCTCGGCGGTATCGACGTGGGTGACGCCCAGGTCGAGTGCTCGGTGGATGGTGCGGATCGATTCGGCGTCGCTGCTGTCCGGGTCGAGGTAGTAGCCGGACATTGCCATCGCGCCGAGTCCGATGCGGGACACGTCGAGTCCGTCCAGCGAAATGTGGTTCATGGCAATGTGCTCCCTTTCTGGGATCTGAGTCACAGCTCACAGGGAAGCACCACTGAGCGCGGAGTGAGAGTCCCTGTTAATCCAGGCACTGGCAGGGCCCCCCAGCGCCGGCCGGGCGGAGTTACCGTCGTGCTGTGGACACAAAGAACGAGATCCGCGAGTTCCTGATCTCCAGGCGAGCCAAGATCACGCCGGACGAGGTGGATTTGCCGGTCTACGGCGACAACCGCCGCGTTCCAGGGCTTCGCCGGGAGGAAGTCGCGCTGCTCGCCGGAGTCAGCGTCGACTACTACACCCGCCTCGAGCGCGGGAACATGAACGGGGTCTCCGAAAGCGTGCTGGAGGCGCTGGCCCGCGCGCTTCAACTCGACGAGGCCGAGCGTGCGCACCTCTTCGATCTCGCACGGCCGGCGGGCACGACGGCGCGAACCCGTCGCCGCCCGACGAAGCAGCGGGTCCGGCCAAGCGTGCAGCACATGCTCAACGCGATCACCGGCGCGCCCGCGCTCGTGGTGAACGGCCGCTTGGACATCCTCGCCGCGAACCCGCTCGGGCATGCCCTCTACTCGGAGATGTACGCCGACCCAGTCCGGCCGGTCAACCACGCCCGCTTCATCTTCCTCAACCCGAGCGCGCACGACTTCTACGGCGACTGGGAGCGGGCCGCGAACGACACCGTGGCCATCCTGCGTTCCGAAGCCGGCCGCGACCCATACGACCGTGGCCTGTCAGACCTCGTCGGAGAGCTGTCGACGCAAAGCGAGACGTTCCGAACCCGATGGGCCGCCCATAACGTCCGCATCCACGAGACCGGCCTGAAGCACTTTCACCACCCGGTCGTCGGCGATCTCAGCCTGACGTTCGAGATGATGGAGCTCCGGGCCGACACCGGTCTCACCATCCTGACGTACACCGCCGAGCCCGGCTCGAAATCCGAAGAGGCGCTGAACCTCCTTGCGAGCTGGGCAGCGACGCCCGATCAGGCGGAGACGGCCCCCGCGATCGACGGAACTTGATCCGCCGCAGCTCGGTATCCCACGAACCTGACGCAGAGCAATCGAGGTGACACCAGCTCTCGACGGATAGTCGCATCCTCCCCGCCGATCGCACAACTCTCCTCCCCGCGAGAAGAGAGTCCGGCAGGCGACGCCGTCCCGGAGCGCGCAAGTACGCAAACCAGGAATTAAATAGTGGATGGGATTTGAACCCGCGACCTTCGGGTTATGAGTCAGGCCGGGCAGCGTCCAACTGGATCACACTCGTCCGCTTCAGTCCGCTGACCTGGGATTTCGCGCTTCGGACGCTCCACCGAGTCCGGCCCAATCCAGTGGCTTGCAGCCATTTGGGTTGCAAAATGGTTGCAGCCGGCGCGCTCTGTCAGTCGTCGTAGCCGCAGCAGGGGCAGGGTCGTTCGCCGCAGGGGCAGCCACACATGGGGCAGGGCCTCATGGGTGTCACCTCCTCTCGGTGAAGTCGTCTCGGCACCACCACGTGTCGGGGGTGCTGTCAGGACAGGTACCGGGTGGGTGTATCTCGAGTAGTCGTTGCAGCTCGTCACGCACGCCGGTGAGCTCGGCGATTTCGTCCCTGATTTCGGAGAGTCGTAGACGCAGGAGCGCGTCGGTATGCCCGCAGGGACATTGGCCGCGATCCATAATGTCGAGCAGTTCACCGATCTCTTGGAGTCGGAGCCCGACTCGCTTGGCGCCCCGGATGAAGCGGAGCCGATCCACGAGTGCGGGGTCGTAGAGCCGGTATCCGCTGTCGCTGCGCGCAGGGACGGGCAGAAGTCTAAGGCGCTCGTAGTATCGGATCGTGTGCGGCGAAACGCCGGCTGCATGGGCGATGCTGGTAACGGTGAGAGCGCTCATCACTGCGTACCGTAAGCCTTAGAGCCCACTCGAAGGTCAAGGGGTGATCAGCGACCTCCCACGCCCTCGGTCATGCGCTGAACCTCGCGTTTTCGATGACGTGGGAGATTCTGTGGGCCCTGATCCTGGGCTTCGCGCTATCTGCGGTCGTGCAGGCGGTGGTCTCGAAGGGTGAGATGAGCCGCCTGCTCCCCGACGACTCGCCCCGGACACTCTGCGTTGCTTCCGGCCTCGGGGCAGCGTCGTCGTCGTGCTCCTATGCCGCGGTGGCGCTGGCGCGTTCGGTCTTCCGCAAGGGCGGCAACTTCACCGCCGCCATGGCCTTCGAGTTCGCGTCGACGAACCTCGTCATCGAGCTCGGCATCATCCTCGCCGTCCTGATCGGTTGGCAGTTCACGCTGGCGGAATTCACCGGCGGACCGCTGATGATCGTGTTCCTGGCCGTCGTCTTTCGACTCTTCTTGCGCACCAAGCTCGTTGCCGCCGCCCGAGAGCAAGCGGACAAGGGCATCTCCGGCCGCATGGAGGGCCACGCCGACATGGACATGTCGGTCACGGAGGGCTCCCTGTGGTCGCGTATTCGCTCCCGGAAGGGCTTCACCGCCATCAGCCACTACTTCGTCATGGACTGGGCATCGATCTGGGCCGACATCGGCATTGGATTGCTCATCGCCGGAGCACTGGCGGCGTGGGTGCCGAACAGCTTCTGGCGTGACTTCTTCCTGGTCGACCACGACTTCCTGGCCAAGCTGTGGGGACCACTCATCGGGCCAGTCGTCTCCGTGCTCAGCTTCGTGTGCTCGATCGGCAACGTCCCGCTCGCGGCGGTGCTCTGGAACGGCGGCATCAGCTTCGGAGGCGTGATCAGCTTCATCTTCGCCGACCATCGTCCTACCGATCCTCAACATCTATCGGAAGTACTACGGCATCACCAGCGTCCTCAACATCATGTTCCTGGCCCTCGCAGCTGTCCTGCTTGTCCGGTTCTTGCGCACTGGCGGTCCCGAGATGTTGCGCATGATGAACGAACCAGCCGGGGACGGCCACGCGGGTGACCACGGCTGAGGCTGCGGAGTTGTTAAGCGCTGAGGCGACGAGAACGAGAGTGGAACAGACCGAGGAACGGGCAGCCCGGCCCGCGCGTGTAGAGGTACTCGCCGTCGTCGAGACCGACCGACTTGAAGAGCGCAAGCTGAAACCGGCGACAGTCTCTGGTGGTCGGCCTGGCTGACCAGCGCCATTTGCTCTCGAAGCTCTCTGCGAAGGCCCTGATCTCTGAGCGCACTTGCCGGTCGCTCTTGCGGACGAGCAGGCGGGGGTGGAACTCGTGGGTCGCGGCGTCGCGGTGATGGGGATCGCGCGCAGAGGGACGACCGTCGGGAAACGCGTGTCCGCCGTTGAGGGTGCCTTTCGTGCCGAAGAGAAACACGCGCAGTCCGACGGGGCGGCGTGCCGGCCACCAGCCGTAGCTTTCGACGCCGTCCATCTCGATCCACCAATGCCCGAACGTGTCGCCGACGCGAGGATTGATGCGCTTCACGGTGATGAAGCGCACCGTGCGCGGCACGGGTTGTCGCCGAAGCGCCGTCAGGGCCTGAACGAGACCAGGCGGTCGCCCCGTCTCGTCAGGGGGGCGGCGGCGGAGGTCGACCGCGCAAAGTGCGGCTCTCGCGAGCTTGCGGGCGGTGGCAGCCACGACTGGCGGTCACTTGCCTTTCTTTTCCTTCTTCCTGCGTGTGCGGGGTCCGCTGCCCATCTTCTTGGAGTCTTTCTTCTTCGCCTTTCTCGACGGGTACTCGTGTTCCGGTTCGGCGGCTTCGGTGAGTGGCAACGCTTGCGCAATGCGGATCGCAGCCGCACCGAGGACGCCTGCGAGGCTGCCGACGATGGCCTTGTGACCGGTTCTCATGCGATCCCCTTTTGTCTTGGCAGACGGTTCGCAAGTTGCTCGATGCTGAGCTCCGCCGCGGGCGGAGACTTTACTACGATGCTGGCGTAGTAGACAATGGTGTTGTGCCGACGACCGGAGGCGGGTATCTGGGCCCGCTCGAGACCGAGGTCATGCAAGCGCTCTGGGCAGCGAAGGAGCCACTTGCCGTTCGCGCCGTGCTCGAGCGTCTCAACCGTGGACGGCGGCCGCCGCTCGCGTACACCACGGTCATGACGGTGATGGCTCGCCTCGCCGAGAAGGACATCCTTCGGCGGCATCGAGCGGGACGCGGCTACGAGTACGAGGCCGCGGTGCCCGACGAGGCTGCGATCGCGGTGCGCGAGCTCATGCGCGACTACGGGGACGCGGCGGTTACGCAGTTCGTCGACGAAGCCCGCGCGAACCCGCGTCTGCGCCGTCGACTCGAACGACTCCTGCGCGAAAAACGATGAGGCTGAACACTGCGAATCGCAGCTTCGTCGCGCTCGTCGCGTTAGCGCTCGTGCCGTACGGCCTGATTGGCCTGTTCTGCTGTGGCGCCTTGTCACTGCTCGCCTACCGCGTCTCGATCGACGGCCTCGGCGTCCTCACCGACGATTGGCGGATCTGGCCCGCGATCGGCTTCTTCGCCGTCGTCGCAGTAGGCACCATCCGAGCCCTGCTCTCCCTTCGCGTCCAGCTGCGTGCCACCGCGCGACTCGGTGAGCACGTCCGCTCGCGACAGCTGGCGCCGTCTCGCAAGCTCGAGGACGCGGCGACGAAGGCGCGCCTGGTAGGCCGGGTCGTGCCTCTCGATCACGAGCGCGCGTTCTCGTTCACGTTCGGCCCTTGGCATCCACGGGTCGCGGTCAGCCGAGGACTCGTCGACGCTGCAACACCCGACGAGCTTGCGGCGGTGTTGGAACACGAGCGCTACCACGTCGGGAACCTCGATCCCCTCAAGGTTCTCATCACGCGCGCCGCTGGGCCGGCGCTCTTCTATCTGCCCGTCGTGCGCGATCTGCGCCGCCGATACGTCGCCGGCCGGGAATTGGCGGCCGACCGTCGGGCCGTCGGTGCGCTCGGAGCCCAACCGCTCGTCGGGGCGCTGTACAAGGCGACCACCGGACCGACCTGGTCGGACCTAGGTGTGGCCGCGGCAATCGGGGCCGACGATCTGCTCGACCTCCGGGTCACACAACTCGAGACCGGCCACGAACCCGCGATTCCCCGGGCCTCGCGCGCGGCGTTGGTCGCAAGCGTCCTCGCACTCGGCCTCCTCGGAGCGGCGCTGACCTTCTCACTGGTCACACTCGGCGATCCCGCGAGGCTGTTCTCGATGTCGAATGGCACCACGTCCAACGACACAGCTTCGAACGTGCTCGGGATGCTCTGCTGCCTCGCGCTCTGGTCGCTGCTCGCGTGGGCGATCACCCGCCGCGTGAGACGCGCGCGCACGGTTGACACACAACCTTAGTGCTACTACATTTCGGTAGTAGCACTAGCCTTCGAACCACGAGGAGCCTCCCATGAGCTGGCTGTTCAGCGCGGCCCTGTTGCCCTTTGCGCTCTGCGGCGCCATGTGCCTCGGCGGCGCGCTCCTCGCTGCGCTCGGACTTCGGCGCGGCGCCCGTGACAGGAGTGACGCGTCACGTCGCGAGAACGTGACCTCGTCGGCCGGTCAGTAGCCCCGCGCCCCTCGGCCAGAAGCGGGTATTCGTCCGCTGCCCGCGCGATGAGTGAGAACTGATGATTCGTCGGTACCGTTGTTCAAGAGCGGTTGCTGCAAGAGGACCAGGCCATGAAGCGTTCGGTCGCCAGGCTCGCAGGTATACGAGCCCCCTACGTCGCCGCCGGTGTAGTTGTCGCCATCGGAATTACGGTCGGCCTGCTGTTGCTCGTGGGCGGCAGTTCGACCACGCGACCACCGTCACAGGAGACGGGCGCCAGCAACGTCCGGCACGTCGCTCAGCCGGCGGGTGCGACGCCCTCCGAGTCGGCGCAGATGGTGTGTGCGCCGGAGGCTCAGCAGGACCTCGCTTCCGCCCTCGGAGCCACGACGACCGCCGTGAGCGAACCGACGTGGGCCGACCATGTCTACTCGTGTCGGTACGCGTACCCCGACGGCACGATGGCGCTCTCGGTCAAGGAACTTTCGAGTAAGGCCGAGACGACCGCCTACTTCAGGTCGCTGCGTGCGCAGCTCGGCGTCTCCGAGCGTCTGCCTGGCGTTGCCCAAGGTGCCTTCGTGACCACCAACGGGTCACTCGTACTGCGCAAGGACTACAAGGTCCTGCTCGTCGACACGTCGGGGTTGGCAGTGCCATTCGGTTCGGGTTTCAAGACGCAGGGCCAGGTAGCAGTCGGGGTCGGTGTGACCCTCTTGGGCTGCTGGACCGGCGCGTAGCCACAGAACTGCAGGGAGGCAAGCATGTCGTTCTACCGCGAGCAGGTCCTCCCCCGGTTCCAGGATCTGGTCATGAGGCGCAAGGCGACCCACCCCGCACGCGCGCGCGTCTGTGACGGTCTCCGCGGGGATGTCGTTGAGATCGGATTCGGAACCGGGCTCAACGCCGCGTTCTATCCGGACAGCCTCTCGAAGGTCTTCGCCGTCGAGCCCTCCGAGGTTTGCATGCGGATCGCACAACCTCGAATCGGCAGCACGCCGGTCAAGGTCGAGTTCGCGGGACTGACCGGCGAGCGGCTCGATCTTCCGTCCGAGAGCTTCGACGGCGTCCTGTCCACGTGGACCCTGTGCACAATCCCCGACCTCGCAACAGCACTCGAGGAGATCCGGCGCGTGTTGAAGCCCCATGGGTCCTTTCACTTCCTCGAGCACGGCCACGCGCCCGACCAACGTGTCGCCGAATGGCAGCGCCGCCTCGAGCCGCTCAACAAGCGCCTCGCCGGCGGTTGCCACCTCACTCGGCGAATCTCAGAAAGCATCGACAAGGCCGGCTTCACGATCGATCAGCTCGACGCGTACTACTTCGAGGGTGAGCCCAAGCCCTTCGGCTACACGTACGAAGGCCGGGCCACGAAACAGCCCTGAAGCCCGACAGACTCACACCCAGCCGTACGGTTGGGCGATCCCACCTTCCCGCGTCCGATCCCGCGCCGCGGTCGGACATCCCACGTTGCCTCCGGTCGCCAAGGCAGGTGATCCCAACTTCCCGCGTCCGACGGACGGGGCGATCCCAACTTTCCGCGTGCACTCAGACCGGCGATCCCAACTTCCCGCGTCCGATCCCGGATCGCCACGAAAAGGCCCATGTCGTGCCTTGGAGACGGTGCTGGCCGGTCGTAGGTTCTCACGAAGTGAGAACCTAGAAGTGTGTCTGCGGTGAACTCCTCAAATTCACTCTCGGTTGGGACGGGGTCCCAAATCTGTCCGCGTCGTCTCTGGCTTTTCTGTCGATCGGGTCGCCGCGGTCGCGTGTCTCGTTGGTCCTGGGATCCTTGTTCAATCGTGGACTCGCCGGCGTAGGCGGCAGCGACGAGCCTGGCCTCGGACGTCCGGGCATGGACCCGGGACCGAGGGGACGGCCGTGGGTTGGAGTCGATTCGGCTCATCACGCTGATCCCAACGTCTCGCGCTCGGTGTCACGCCGCCGTGAGGCACCCCGCGCCGCATCTCGGGCCGGGGGGCGGCCGATCCCAACTTCTCGAGGCCCGATCCCAGGTCACCCCTCGGCGTCCCACGGGCTCGTCCCGCGAACGAGACCGAAAGAAATGCTCGCGCGGGAAGGTCAGCGGGAAGGTGGGCGGGAAGGTCGAAGCGCATACTCACGATCCACGACGTCCAACTGACAACCCGGATCTACCAGGGAGGTCGGGATCGCCATGGAACGGCTCACCTACACCGTCAGCGAGGTCGCCGAGCTCCTCGGCATCTCGCGCTCGAAGGCCTACGACCTCGTCGCTGCAGGCCTGCTGCCAATCGTTCCACTACCGGGCCGGCGCAAGCTCGTCGCCCGAACGGTCCTCGAGCGCCTCGTCAACGCGTCCGAGCCAGCGGACGCAGGCCTGACCGAGGCGACCAACTGTGACCAACACGCGAACGGGCGACCCTTGCGCCGACTGCAAACGCCGCGGGCAGACCGAGATCGCGGATCGCCTCCTAGTGGGCGGGAGATCTTCTGACTGGCTCGAGCATCGACCTGCGCATATCGCCTTTGGTCTCAGGGGATCAACGCAATAGCACCCTCGATCGGGTTCGATCGGATCGGGAGGGTGCGGCGTGGAAAGGTTGTCGGAACGTGAGAAGGAACGGATCGCAGAGTTGTGGGCGGCGCAGGCTCCGGCGTGGGTGAT
>WNGE01014687.1_pt1 | contig 13131 bp, 14 predicted proteins | sample 5400651 | NCBI WGS metagenome assembly WNGE01 (sample SAMN13153370, study PRJNA577476) | soil metagenome | isolation source: 60 cm soil or saprolite under grassland replicate 2 | place: USA:California | collected 2016-06-15 | reverse complement strand
GCAACGCTGATTTTCTCATGCCGGACGGCGGCGCTCTTCAATGGTGCGCAGCATGGTATCCAGGGCGTTATCCGCATCGAGGAGTTCCATTTTGACGGGAACAACTGCCAACGGAACAAGGGCTGCAAGAAATTCGCTCAAGTTGATGGCGTCTTTTTCTGTGGTGACAAAGCCGTCGGCTTCGCTTTGCGAGCGAAGTTTGATCAGGTCCGCTATGTCGCGCTCGGTATAGAAGTGGTGATCGCGATAGAAGGCTTCGGCGGCCGGTTCGATACCTGCGGTGCGGAGCTGCATCAGGAAATTCTTTGGGCGCGCAATACCACAAAACACAACCGGCCGGGTGGGGATATTCTTGGCAAGAATACCGCGACGAGCGCGCCACACTATTTTTCCATCTAAGGGAAAAGATTCTGGGACGGCGCCGCTGGTGAGAACGACAGCATCGGCACGGCGCAGGGCGCTGAGGGGTTCACGCAGAGGCGATCGCGAGCATCCTCGGGCGTGACCAGGACGATATCGAAATCACGGGCGAGGCCGCGATGCTGGAAGCCATCATCTAGAAGGTGCAATTGTGGGCCGAATTTGTCTTCGGCGAAGCAGCCGGCCGAATAACGATCTTCGCCAACAATGACTGGGACGTTCAGCCGACGAGCCATGAGTAGCGGCTCATCACCGAATTCACGAGCCGACCCGGAAGGATCAACGAGCAATACACCGCGAGAGCGGCGTCCGTAGCCGCGGGAGAGAATATCGAACTTTATTCCGCGTTGTTTGAGCAACTCGCCAAGGAGCAGGACAAACGGTGTTTTACCGGAACCGCCTACGGACAAATTACCGACACTAACGACAGGCCCTTGCAGTTTCTTCGCGCGTATGAATCCGCGGTCATAAAGCGCATTTCGTATGCCTACGCCTAGACCGAAAAGCGAAGTCACTGATCTATGTCCTTAAGAGCAGAGGAGACTCTTCCTAGCAGGCTGCGGGAAAACTCGCGAAAGCAGATTCCTCACCGCTAAAGCGATTCGGAATGACAAAACAATAAAGAGTGTAGGGCACCGGTAAACTTGTACCCTTCCCAAATTTCCAAACCGAGTTTTTCCGCAGCCTGTTAGTGCTGATGATGACAAAGTGCGGATTTTCGCTGAATCAGACGATACCACGTCCTGCACGGCTCATTTCTGGGCGCTCGCGGGGCGGCTGCAACAAACCTTCGAGCGCAGCCAGTGTCCTTTGCGTGGCGCCCATTTGCGAGCGCAGGGTTTCGGCGGCGCGTTGCCCGAGTGCCTGTCGTTCCGCGTCATTGGATAGAAGGTCCATCAGAAGTAGCGGGAATTCCGCAGGGCCAGCGACGCGCACGGCATCGCGGCTTCGAAATAGCTCCACCATGTCGCGAAAATTTTCCGTATGATTGCCCACAATGATAGCGACGCCGTGCTGGGCGGGTTCGATGATGTTGTGTCCGCCCTTAGGAACCAGACTTCCTCCCACGAAAGCCACATCAGCCAAAGCGTAGGTTGAAGCTAGCTCGCCGATGGTGTCGAGGAGAAAAACACCGCCGTACACGGGATCGCCATTCCACAATGAACGCCGCCAGAAGCGGATTCCGAGGTGTTGCAGCAACTCGGCAATTTTTTCGAAGCGCTCGGGATGGCGCGGCGCGAGGATCATCACTGCCTTCGGATAGCTAGCGAGCACATTTTCGAAGGCACGCAGCAGCAGTGGCTCTTCGTCTTCGACGGTACTTCCACACACTATGATCGGGTGCGCTGAGGATTGCAGAAAAGCCGAACGTAGGCTAGCGACAATTGGTGGAGGAGAAGCAAGCGCAAAATCAAACTTAAGATTGCCGCTTACTTGAATGCGCTGCGCTGGAGCACCGATATCCTGCAAACGGCGGGCATCCTCGTTGGTCTGAGCTAGGAAGAGATCGATATTCTGCAGAAATTGCCTCAGTAGAAAACGAAAGCGGTGGTATCCGCGCCATGAGCGATCAGAGATGCGGGCGTTGACTACTGCCACCGCTGCGCCGCTTGCTTTCGCCAGACGGAGGAAGTTGGGCCAGAATTCGGTTTCCGCGATCACGATCAGCTCGGGATGCAGCAATCGCAAGTAGGGCCGAATAGCAAATGCGAAGTCCAGAGGAAAGTAAAAGACATTGTTCTCGCCGAAGCGAGAGCGCGCCAGCTTTTGGCCGGTAGCCGTAGTAGTCGAAATCACCACTCGATGCTGCGGAAATTTCTGGCGCAGGCCTGAGATCAATTCAGTCACCGCCTGCACCTCACCGACAGAAACTGCATGGACCCAGATTGCCGATCCCAATTGCTGTACCTTCAGCCTGCCCGCCACTCTTCCCAGCCGCTCGCCCAAACCGGAGCCGTACTTGCCGTGGCGCAGCATTTGAAAAGCCCAATAGGGGATGCTGATTAGAAAACCGATCGCGAGCAGTGAGCTGTACAGCAAGTACATAAGGGAAGGGACATTCTAAACGCATCGGCACTGGGTAAGGCACCATTGCCGAAACAGAGCGCATCCTATAATCAACCATCATGTTTCGTGAATGCCGAAGCGTGCGCCTTCGGGCCGCGATATTCACTGGTATCGCGCTGGCGCCGCTCGTCTGTTTGGCGGCGAAAGAGTTTGTCATGCCACAGGCGCAGCCGGCTCGGACGTATCCGGCGCATGATGAGCACCCGAATGAGGCGGTCACCATTGCTCTGGATCCCTATGACATGGCGGACAAGGCAAAGATTTTCAGCGTGCATTACGGTGAGTTCGGCTTTGTGCCAATTCTTGTCGTGGTGACTAATGATGGAAACCAGCCAATTGAACTGACCGGCATGGGCGCGCAACTGGTTACCGCGAGCCGGACCAAGATCCCGCCGGCTACCGAGGACGACATTGAGCGCAGGCTGGTTCACCCTTCGGCAAGCCGTTCGCAGTACCCTTTGCCATTTCCACGAAATAAAGTGAAAGGCGGATTGAGCAAGGAAGCAAGAGAAGAAATCCAGAATGCGCAGTTCGTTGCCAAGGCGGTAGAACCGCAATCCACCAAAGCAGGATTTTTGTTTTTTGATGTTTCTGAAATGTCGGCTCCGCTCGCCGGCGCACATTTTTATCTTACGGGTGTGCGCGATGCGAAGGGAAACGAGTTGATGTATTTTGAAGTCCCGCTCGAGAAATATCTGAGCGCGCCCAGCAAGAGATAAGTGGTCTCAGCGCGCTTCTGCCCGAGTCTTATAATCACTGAGTATGGTTACAGCTGCGGAATCATCTATGGCGGCGCGTGCTCGATACGAGCCGGTGATTGGGCTCGAAGTACATGTCCAGCTTCTGACTGTCACGAAGATTTTCTGCTCGTGCTCGACCCGATTTGGCGACCCGCCCAATACCAATGTTTGCCCGGTTTGTCTCGGATTACCTGGGGCGTTGCCCGTGCTGAATCGCAAGGCGGTGGAATTTGCGGTGTTGGCCGCGATGGCCCTGAATTCCCGCGTAAATGAGACTTCTATCTTTGCGCGAAAGAATTACTTCTACCCGGATCTGCCCAAGGGATATCAGATTTCGCAATACGACAGGCCGTTGGCCGAACATGGATGGATTGAGATCTACAGCAAGGACGGATCGAAGAAAATTGGCATTACACGCCTCCATTTGGAGGAGGATGCCGGCAAGAGCCTGCATGAAGGATTTCCGGACGCCGCGGAGAAGACCGCTATCGATCTCAACCGCAGCGGGGTGCCGTTGATTGAGATTGTCAGCGAACCAGATATCACGTCTCCCGAAGAAGCTTATGAATATCTCACGCGGCTGAAGGAGATCATTCTCTATACGGGAGTGAGCGATTGCAACATGGAGGAAGGGTCACTGCGCTGCGACGCCAACGTCAGTGTGCGTCCGCGTGGCCGGAAAGAATTCGGAACCAAGACGGAAGTGAAGAACGTAAATTCCTTCCGGTTTATTCGCGAGGCTTTGGCGTACGAGATCGAGCGGCAGATCGAACTGATCGAATCCGGGAGCAAGGTGACACAGGAGACGCGGCTATATAACGCGAATGAGGGCAAGACGTACGGCATGCGATCGAAGGAGCAGGCGCATGATTACCGCTATTTCCCCGAACCCGATCTGCTGCCTCTGGTTGTTGATGAGAAATGGCGCGCGGATATCAGGGCATTACTCCCCGAATTGCCCGAGGCTCGGCGCGAGCGAATGATCGCCGATTACGGAATCACTGAGAAAGACGCGCGGGTGCTCACGTCGAGCAAAGCATTAGCGGACCAATTTGAAGAGGCCGCGAAATCAGCAAAGAATCCCAAGAGAGTGGCGAATCTGGTACAGAGCGAATTGATGGGGCGCCTGAAATCGAAAGGTTTGGAGATAGAGCAGTCGCCGATTTCTATGAAGGGTGTGGCCCAATCTTCCGATTTGGTGGACACTGGCGCAATCTCCGGAAAGATGCTCAAGGATTTGTATGATTTATGCTTCGAGCGCGGAAAAGATTTTGCGGCGGTTTATGAAGAGGAAGGGCGGCCACAGCAATCCAGCGACACTTCTGCTCTGGAAAAGATTGTGGACGAATTGATTGCCGCGAATCCCAAGCAGGTTGAGCAATATCGCTCCGGTAAGAAGACAGTGGCCAGCTTCTTTGTGGGCCAGGTGATGAAAGCCTCCAAGGGACAGGCTAATCCTCAGTTAGTGAACGAACTGGTGGCGAAAAAGTTGGGCTGAATTTGCCGGCTGCCGCTACGCACGTGGAACTTCGCTCATCAGTTCAAGCACGTTCTGCTCGGAGTCACGGAATCCAACCAGCCAAAGATCGTGGTCGGGCATTCTGGCAATGAGTTGTGGCTCGCCCTCGAATTTCACTCCGTGGTCGAGGAGCTGGCGATGAGCGGCCTTTATGTCCGGGACGACGAAATACAAGATCGAGCCAGGGTGATCGAGGTCAGGTCTTTCCGGACGGCTCAGCATGAGGCGTACGCCGCCGCAATCGAAGAAGGTCAGTTTTCCGGCGGAGAATAGAAAAGGCAGGCCGAGGATGTCCCGGTAAAATGCGGTAGCCCGGTCTAGCTCATGCACGTTGATGGCGATCTGACCGATGCGGGAGATTCCGAGCTGGGCGGCAGCGGCGTTCATGGTGCCCTCCTTTAATTAATTAGCATAGCTAACTATATTTTATAATGAAAAGCAAGAAAAAAAAATCGAGGGAGGCGGCGATGGACGTCGCGGACCGGTTGCATTCAGCGGCTATCCACCTGCTGCGCCATGTGAGAAAGCAGGATGTTGCGACGCGGGAAGCGCCTGCCCGGCTTTCCGCGCTGTCGGTGCTGGTCTTTGGTGGGCCGGTCACATTGGGCCAACTCGCGGCGGCTGAACAGGTTAAGCCGCCGACGATGACGCGGATTGTGACTGGGCTCGAAGGTAGCGGGCTGGCCGAACGAGTGGATGATGCGGAAGATGCGCGGCGGGTGCGAATACGCGCGACTCCCAAAGGCGTGCGCCTGTTGCAAAAGGCGCGCCAGCGGCGGTTCGGAAGCCTGGCGGGACACTTGAATTCGCTGGCAGAGAAAGAATTGCGTGTTCTGGGGAAATCCGTCGAGGTTCTGGAGAGCGTCTTGCGCGAGTGGAAGTGAGAAGCGGTGAGACTGCAGTGCTGCATTCTGAGCTTCGATGTCCTAAAACTTAGGTCTCAATACCTACATAGCAGATCCGGCCGATCAGGTAATCGGGGGGCTTCTTTCCGTGCTGTATCGGCATGACCTCGACCGGATACGCATTGTTGTGAGGCCGCAGAACCAGGTGCTTGCCCGCGACTTCGACATACCTCACAGTGAAAACTCATTTTTATTGACCGCGTACATGTTGGACTCGCCTTTGCGATAGGGCTTTAGAGAGTTGTAATGACGATCTACGAGAACCGTGGCGCCCGGCAACAAGCGCGGATACATGCTCATCCCTTCGCGGGCATCAATCTGGATGGCCACGAAACGCTCCCACTCGTCGCGGCCGCTCTCGGGCGCGGATCGCAACTTGCGAAGGAAATTCTTCTTGAACTTGATGATTTCCTTGACATTCATGCGGATCAGCAGCGGTTCAGTGGCGGCGACGCTGCCTTCAACCATAAGAACGTTTTGGAACTCGTCGTCGCCAGGCGGCGGAATGCTGGCGCGCTTATTGATTTCTGACGGATCAAGCAAGTCCAAAACCGAGAGACGCTCGACGTTCAGAACCTTGTCCATTCCCTCGATGGATAGGCCGCGCTTGCGATTGAGAAAATTGGAGATATGAGCCTGTTTAAAGCCGGTCTCCCTGGCCAAACGCAGTCCGGTCAAGTCTCCTTCCTGGATACGTTCCCAGAGCGCTTTGCGAAGATTCTCCTGCAGGGCCTGAAACTTCATCAACAAAAAGTATAGCAGTGAGGTATAGCGGAAAGATATTCACAGTCCAATGAGAACATCTATAAGGAAATACAAACCTTGACTTGGAAAATCGGCGGCTATACGATGAGCGCCTCATATCTTCATACTGAGAGGACTTTTTTCGAAAGAAGAAAATCATAATGGGAACCGATTCAAACTCCGAGAACGAGGAGGCTAGCTTTGTGGAATTCCGCCGAAAGGTACGTTCCGCCGAAGTGCTCTCCTCCGCCATGGAGCGGCTTTTAAGGTCGCTCCAATTTTCTGGCCGTGTAAGCGTGGTCGTACAGAACGGGCGGGTGCTGAAATCCGGGTACGAGGAAGGCTACTTCCGCCAGCCAGAAGCCGGCTAACCTTGGCCGCCCGTGAGGAGGCGGGAGGCCCTTAGAGAGTACGCACTCATAATTAAATAATTCACCAGGTACTCCGTAACAGAAGCGGGCCCTGTGCCGAGCAGTCGGCACGGGGCTTTTTATTTTGGTCGTTGGCTTCAGCCATTGGGCCCAAGAGTAGAAGCGATCGGATTCGCTTGACGTCTTGGGCCGACAGTCAAGGACCAACGAACCACGACTGGTATTCGCGTTGGAGGCCATTATGGAAGTCGAAGATCCTGAAGTAACCCAGTTGGAACTGAAGTATTGCGAACGGTGTGGAGCGTTATGGCTCCGTTTGCGCGGGGTGCAGGACGTGTATTGCGCGTCCTGCGCTGTGGAGATCATGGAACTGCCCGCGCCCTCACGGATAGCGAGTAAGCCACGGCTTCCGGGAAATCACAAGTCGGACGCCAGGTTTCGGCGAACTGAGATCAACGTCATCTGTGGAGGAGGTGGCAACGCATGAGCGAGGGAGGAACGTTAGTAGCGGCAAGATTACCTCTAGCGTATGGGGGTCCTGGCGCGAGCCAGGCTTGTATTCCTGGGCCACGAGATCGCTGGCAAGCGTCCACCGGAAGCTATACAGAGGCTGAATTGTGGCTGTATCGCGACCGTACCATGGGACTGCTAAGGCGTTATCGACGGATTTCGATCGAGGTGGGCCGCCTGCCCTCGCTGCTGGGGCGGGAGTTGTTTCGGACAAGAGTAAGCTCGTACCACGTTACCAGCTTCGAGGAGGCGGTCATTTTTGTGCGCGACGTTGAGTGTCGTCTCCAGAAACTGAATGAGTTCGACCGCAAACTGCTGACGCGGATCATATTTCAAGAGTACACGCACGACGAAGCAGCGCAGATGTTGGGATGTTGGCGGCGGACCATCGGGCGGCGCTTTGCCGAGGCTCTCGATCGGCTCACCGGGTTTTTACTTGATGCAGGTCTTTTGCTCCGGTTTCCTGACACAACTTCGAAGGCTCAAAAATCTTGTCAAGAGGGGGAAAACATCGAAATCCCTGTAAGTGATTCTGAAGAAGGCAAATAAATTTTTCAAAACCATGTCCCATTCCCCCCTTCCAATCTGCTATGCTGAATTTAGAAGTTGAGAAAAAGTTTTTCGGGCGCGCCTGAGGGCGCGCCCGAACCTTTTGGAAGGCATTTTGGATCGCGAATGAGTTGAGTATGGAGGAAGCCGAGCGGAAAGCAAATACGGAACCGGGACTGCCGCCAAGCCAGCAGACGAGTAGTCTTACCGAAATCCGGAAAGAAATCACGACTCTGATTAAATCCAACGCCGTACACATGGTGCAGAAGACCATCAACCAGGTAAACGAAGGCCACTACGCTGCCATGAAATATTTGTTTGAAGCGATTGGGTCCGGTTGGGTTTGCCGGAAGATCCAATGCCGGAAACGAACGTCAAGCAGGGCCGCGAACCGGATGCCGCGACTCATGCGGGCGATGCCGTAGAATGAAAACCGACCATTGGTCATCAATTAGAAGTCGATGGTCAGCCGCAGAATGGCGGCCCCGGCAACTGGACCGGCACGGCGGAAATCGCAGCATGGATATGACATGGGTGACCGGCCGGATCGCGGTCGGAGGTGGAATTTGGACGGCGGAGAACATGGCGACGGTGGCCCGCGCCGGGGTCAGCCATATCCTGGACATGCAGATCGAGTTTGATGATACTGCGCTGGCCGCGCCGCATAACATCATCGTGCAATGGACTCCGACGGATGACGATTTCGAACCGAAACCGCCGGAAATTTTTCAGCGTGGAGTGAATTTCGCTCGGCAGGCGCTGGACGAGGAAGGGACCAAACTGCTGGTTCACTGCGCGGCAGGCGTGCATCGCGCACCCATGATGACACTGGCGATACTCTGTTCTCTGAGCTGGAACATGAAGGATGCAATGAAGTTGATTGGCGCCAGGCGTCCTGTAGTGGACTTTGCGGACGTGTACGTGCGCAGCGTGGAGAAGTTCCTGGAGCAGCATGCACGGGCAGTGAAGTAGTTGCGCTGGGCGGTGTGGTAACGAAGACAGCGCCCGAGTTTGGGGGTTTATCTAGGATCTATGCGAGGACTCTCAAATCCAGGTTCTGAGTTCTCTAATTCCAGTTCTCCTCAGGCTTCAGTTTTCAGATCGTGTGAGACTGTATTTCATCAGCCAATCCAAAAAGTTTAGATTAATTCCGAACGAGGCTCGGATACGTGTGCGTAATGGGATACTTTTCGGGAAATTTCAAGGAGTGGTAATGAGCGAGGGAAGGAATGTTCTTTACAAGTGCCGCCTGCAAGGGCGGCTTTTTTGTTTGCTGCTTTGTGTACTGGCGGGATTAGTGTCGCAGGCGCAATCGCCGGTGACCACAACAATCAGCGACACCGTTTATCGTGCTGACGGAACACCAGCAGCCGGCACCTTACTCATTTCGTGGCCTACCTTCAGTACCGCAGGTGGGCAAGCGGTGGCCTCGGGTACGAAGAGTGTGACTCTCGGGACGGGCGGGTCGCTATCCGTTGCGCTTGTGCCGAATGCAGGCGCCGCACCAGCGAACACGTTTTATACCGTCGTCTATCAACTTAGCGACGGTACAGTGAAGACAGAATTTTGGTCAGTCGGAACAACGTCTCCGACCACCGTTGCGGCAGTACGGACCACGCCAGGTTCAGGAAGTTCGGCGGCGCCTCCGGCGACGAAGCAGTATGTCGACGCGGCTGTCGCAAGCAAGGCAAACGACTCGGCGGTGGTCCATCTCAGCGGCGCTGAAACGATTATCGGGACGAAGCAGTTTGCGGTAGCCCCGAGCTTGCCGACTCCCGTGCAGAGCGGAGATGCGGTGAACAAAGCCTATGTGGATGCGGCCGTGACCACTTCAGGAAGCGGGCTCTTCGTCAGCAAATCCGGAGACACAATGACTGGTCCGCTGCAATTGCCGGCCGATCCGGCTGCGCCGAACCAGGCAGCGGACAAGCATTATGTCGATACCGGGCTGGCGGTGAAAGCGAACATCATCAATGGAGTTGTTCCTTCCGCTCAATTGGGAAATGGAACGGCGAACAGTGGTGTGTGTCTGCATGGAGATTCGAACTGGGGAGGCTGTGGCACCAGCAGCAATGCGGTTTCAATTCAGAGTGTGCCGGTAGATACGGCATCCCCGACCGATAATCAAGTCATCACCTATGTTGCGTCTCTAGGAAAATATCAACCGCGAGCAGGCGGCGGCGTCACGGCGGGAATGCAAGCCGTGAAATATGCGCCTGATTTTAACTGGTCACAATCGCCGTCGGCGGATCTGAGCACGCCAGGCCCACAAACCGTAAATTTAGCTGCCTGCCCTGCCGGTGTAAGTGGATCCGAACCACAATACTACGCCTACATCTCCGGGGCAGGCACGCCGGAGCCAGTTCTGGTGACCGGCGGAACGTGCGCGGGGGATGGGCAAGCAGGATCTCTTCAGTTCACGACCGCGAATGCGCATACGGCAGGCTACTCGATTGGCAGCGCATCGGGAGGGTTGCAAGAGGCTCTAGTCGCAACCCGATACGCACCGACAAATCCCACGGGCACGTCGCAGTCTGGAAAGGTCATCGTCCCGCCTGGTGAGTTTAAAGCCTTAGCGCGGGTCTCGATTCGTGCCTCCAACATTGTGGTGGATTTTTCGGGATCGATCGTGGAGTGCTGGATGAACGATAGCTGCATTTTTGTTGGGGACACCAGCAGCTCGACTTTGTTTTCCGATATCACTCTCATCAATCCGCGCGGGCGGCCTACCATCACAAACGGGCAGAAGCCATTTATCGAGGTTAACGCGCAAAAAACCAGATTGCTCAACGTGTCCACGCGCGTCGCGCTTTCGAATGGAACCTTCAGCAGCTATGTCCAGGTGGATGACGATCAGGCCTTCTTGCTGGATGGACTGGATACTTCGCTTGGCGACGGTAGCGGGAATTATGGCGTTCGCTGTGACGCGACCGTGTGCAATCCCGTCGTCTACGCACCTGGACCATTCAACACCTTCTCCGCCGTAGGCTGGCTCAAGAATTTGAACATTTCGCTGCAGTGTCGAGGGAATGGAATCGATTGGCAAAGTGGCAACTCGGTGCGGATTTCAGACAGCGTAATCCAGGGATACGCCCAATATGGGGTGCGCGGCGGCACCAAACGTGGCGGGTTCGGCGGAACTCAATTGACGAACGTTTACCAGGAAGTGGGAAGTTGCGCGAACCCCCTCGGGCAAATTGGGCAAGCAGGGGTGATCTCGCAGGGGAATTCGGTGAGCTTGCAGGGAGGCACCGGAACTGGCGGGGCCGTTCCGCAATTTGCGAACACCGGCACCACAGATTACCGCTACTACCTCGTCGCGCGACACTCCACCTTTGGTCCCTCCAACCCTCTTTATGCCGGAAAGGCGCTAAGCAACGGAACCGGAAACATCACCGTCACCACGCCCGATATCGCCGGAGCGAACTCTTTCGACCTGCTGAGGGTGACTCCAGTTCCTAACTTCCGCGAGCAGGCGCCATTTGGGGCGGGGAATTATGCGGTTGTGACAAATGTGTTGCGTAGCTCAGCATGCTCGAATGGTGTATGCACCTTTACGGATACGCAGGCAGCGCTGCAATCGTATACAGTGGCAACCCCAACTTATTTTCCGCTTTTGGATTTTTGGCCGGGGAATCTGGTGTTAGGAGCGAACCAGGACTCAAGCAGCCCGCTAAGTGGGGCACGCGCGTGGTTGCAAAGTGTGCCCAGCAATGTGGTCGCAGTGCAAGGTACGGTTGCGCCAGCGGTCATCTCCACAAGTTGTGACGCAATCGCCGGCTGGACGCCAATGTGGATAAGCTGCTACTCCTCGATGGCGCCATCCACGTTTTTCGAGCAGGGCGCATTTTTGTTGGCGGTAAAGCCGAACGGGGACGCGGGACAGAAAACGAACCTTAAGGGACGATTGAATTTTTCTACCTTGGGAACCGGGCCAGGACACATCATCACGCTCTCAGATTCGAATTTTCAAAAGACGATTGCCACTGCGAATAATCGACCCTCAAATGATGCAAATGACGCTTACGTTGGATATGACCAGGGCGACGGCAATCCGGCCAATATCGGCATCACCTTGGGCGCACCGAAATCAGTGTCACAATACATTGCGAACGCCGGCGATGGGACAAACTGGCTTGAGCGGCTTAGCGCGAACCTGAAGGAATTTAAGACGAATGTGCAAATGGATAGTGCGTTGACGGTTTCTGGGCCTGTGACGGCAAATTCATTTGTATCAACCGGAGCGGGTCCATGGAGCGTGACAGGAAGTTTCGGCACGCTCGGTACGGCGGCATCGGGGAAGTCGTTGCTGGGATTCGGGACAAATGGGAAGCTGCAAGTTTCCGAAAATGGAGCTGCAGTAGTCGAGGTGGCAAAGCTTGACGTCACCGGGAATTTTGCTGGAAACGCAACCACGGCAACGGCACTGGCGCACACGCCGACACAATGCAGTAACAGCTTTGCAACTGGAATTCAGGCAAACGGAAATGCCAACTGCAGCACTGCTGACGTGATCCAGCTTGCCGAGACAACGCCGCCGGCTGGCATCGCGAACTATGGGATCTTCTGGTTCGATTCAGCATGCCATTGCCCGAAGGTCATCAGCAACAACGGGCAGGCGGTACAACTTGGATTGCTGAACGTATTCAATCCTGATGCCAATACTTTAGAAGAGTACAACGGGACGAATCCGCAGATTCTGCGAGTGTATGGCACGCGCACCGATGCTTCGAATTACGAACGCATTGGTTTGAAATGGAACAACGCCGATGGATACTTCGCGCTGGCGAGTGAGAACGCCGGCACGGGAACTCAGCGAGGGATTGCTTTTCTGATCGGAAGCACGGTGCGATGGGCGCTGGATACGGCTTCGACACTGAAACCGTTTACGGACAACTCATTCAATATTGGCTCAACCACGCTAAGGCCGAAGACAATTTATGCGGGGACGTCGTTCGATATCAGCGGCTCCGGTGCGTTTACGTTCGAGCTGTGCAACGACAGCACGGCGGGAACGAGCCTGAACTTTTTAGCCAAATACAACGGGGCAAGCTCACCTTGCGTAGTCAAAGCCGGGGCGGGCGACAATGATGGCGTGATCGGAGTGGTGAGCGGCGGTGCAGGCTCAAGCGGTAATGCTGTAGTTGCATACCGAGGCTACGCACAATGCAGCTTTGATAGCGGCACGACTGGCGGAGATTATGTTGTCGCTAGCGTCACTAACGCAGGAGATTGTCACGACGCCGGCGCGACACGTCCGGTGGGAACGCAAGTCATCGGGCGCGCATTGAGCACCAATGCCAGCG
>WNGE01006376.1_pt1 | contig 13132 bp, 15 predicted proteins | sample 5400651 | NCBI WGS metagenome assembly WNGE01 (sample SAMN13153370, study PRJNA577476) | soil metagenome | isolation source: 60 cm soil or saprolite under grassland replicate 2 | place: USA:California | collected 2016-06-15 | reverse complement strand
TCTTACCAGAACTTGTAGTTCATGCCGGCGCGCCAGATGTAGTCCTCGAGCTTGACCTCGCGCGGCGAGACGTTGCCCGCGGCGAAGGGACCGGTCGTGAACGTGTTGTAGTTATCAAACTTGACATACAGAAATTCGCTCTTGACCGACCAGCCGTAGCCCACCGCGTATTCGATGCCGCCACCGACGGTCCAACCGCTGCGGGTATTGCTCTCCTGGTGGCCGCGCTGGATTGGTCCCGTGGCGGCGAAGAGCCATTCCGAGGAGTCGATCTTGGCCCAGGCGCCGCCGCCGGTGACGTAGACCATTGTTTTGTCTCCCCACCAGCCCCAGCCACTCAAGCCGAGCCGGCCGCGCGCGGTCACGAGCCAGCGCTCCTGGGTCTCCGAAGCCCAGTTATTGCGGTTGATGCCTCCGCCGGGCAGGCCGATGAGCGGGATCTCGGAGGCCTGCCCCGACTTGTTGAGCGCCGATCCGTCGCCCTCGATGCCGAACACCCACACGCCCCCCTGCCAGTTGCAGCCGAGTTGGCCGCCGCCGATGAAGCCCGACAGGTCGAACTTGTCGGTGATCGCGGTTCCCGCCGGGATCACGTTGCCGACGGCGCCGGGACTATTGAACGTGGTGCCCTCAGTCGCGAAATGTTGGCTGTTTCCGGTCGAATACCCGGCGCTCGCGCCGGCATAGCAGCCGCTCCAAGTGTAGACCGGGGCGGGCGGCGGCGGTGGCGTATATGCAGGCACCCGCCTGTCGGCAGCGAACCCCGCCGACGTTCCCAAGCTCAACGCGACGAGCGCTACGCTTCCGAGAAATACCCTTTTCATTTGAACCCCCCGTTCCAGGATTTGATGTCGATTTCTTTACCAGGTCTTGCGCGCTTTGGCTGTGATGTTTCGGCAACGGTAGAAGGGATTCCGAAATTTCGGCCGCTACGTAGGGCCGCCGAGAAGCTGAGAATCCGTCGCAGACCCCCAAACGCCAAGCGTCGACCATCACCCGGGGTCTCTTTGCAACGGTGCTCGCTTACATTCTCCGGCACAGGCGGCTTTCATCAATCAATCGAGGCGCTTAGCCCGAATCGGTGCGCCCGATCCCCGCGCTTCGGGCGATTGCGATCCTAAAATTCGCCGGCACGCATCCGGCGAACCACGATCCAAGCCCTCGCGGGCGAAGCATTGCTCGCCAAAGGCATGGAATGCGCCAATTTCAAATGAGCCTTACTGTGGCGCTTTGGCAACATGGCAGGCAGTGGCTGGCCGCTAGCCGCAACTCATTTACTTCCTGTTTCGCCGCCGAGGCTGCCGTAGACGCAGTCCTGGGGTGCCGCCGTTTCCCATCGGCCTCTTGCGCTGAACTCGAAGTCCCCAAAGCCAAACACCTTAACGGTAACTGAGATACCTGCGCGAATGATTACTTCTGTTTTTTGGCCTTTGCGGCTTCCGAAAACGTACGCCTTCCCCTCCTTCGTTATCCTCGATGAAATCAATTCCAGCGGTTTCTAACGCTCGACGGATGGCTGCTTCGTTTGCAAGTGTGACTGGGATTTCCCCGTCAATGACTTCGGCCCTACGGATCGTTGCCACGCCTACCTTCGACGCGCGGGCCAAATCGAGAGCTGTCCACCGGATTAGCGCCCGGGCTGCTCGCACTTGAGCGCTGGAAATTTTTCTCGTCATGGATATTGATGTTTTTTACATCGTATGATGTAATATACATCCAACGTCGAGATCCGAAGTTTCCTCGGACCTTCCGAGGTTACTCCGGAAACCGAAAACGGAGAGGGTCTATGAGTCCAAGATTGTGGACAAGGTCATACGAGAGTCGCCGTTCCTTCATCGGCGGCTCAGATGCTCGGATCATTATGGGCAGCGATGAAGCTGCGCTGCTCCGCCTCTGGCGCGAGAAGCGGGGGGAGGCCGAGCCGGAGGACTTGTCCGGCAACCTCATCGTGCAGCTTGGTACCGCAACGGAAGAGCTCAACCGCACCTGGTACGAGCGCAATACAGGTCGCCGCGTCACAGCGGTCCAAAGCCGCGTCAAGCACTCCACCATTCCGTGGATGGTGGCGACCCTGGACGGCCTCGTGGAAGAAATTGGAGCCGTCTTCGAGGCCAAATTCATGCTGCCCTGGTCGTTTTCAGAGGAGGCCTCAGCTGAAAAGTACATGGCCCAGGTCCAGCACAATATGTGGGTCACGCATTCCCGGGCGTCGGTGCTCTCGATCATCACCGGCGGTGGCAAATGGGTGGAGATCACCATCCCCATGGATCCGCTGTATCTGAGCGTTCTGGTCTCGGCGGAAAAGAAGTTCTGGCGTTGCGTCCAATGCGGCGCAACGCCCCACCTCATCAATGCCGAGCCGCCGCGGCCGCGCATCGAGGCCATCCGCATCGTCGATATGAGCTCGTCGAATTCCTGGGCGGAGTTCGCCGTGCTCTTCCGCAACACCCGCAACGCTTTTCTGGATCATGAACGGGCAAAGAGCGAGCTCAAAGCCTTGATGCCCGAGGATGCCAAGGAAGCAATCGGCCATGGCGTGCGCGCCAAGCGTTCGAAAGCGGGCGCGGTAAGCTTCGATGTGCTCGACCCGGAGGCCGGTCATGCCCCGGTCCAGTGAAACGGTCGCGGCGCTAGCCGCGGCCTTGGCCAAGGCCCAGGCCGAACTCATCAACCCAGAAAAGTCGCTGACGGCTACCATTCGTACCGGACGGTCGGGGGACGGCGAGCGCAGCTTCCGCTATGCGCCGCTGTCCAGCGGGCTCGACATCGTGCGCAAGACGCTGGGACAGCACGAGATCGCCATCTTGCAGACCACCGCCATCGATCAGACCGCCGGCATGGTCAATTTGACCACCACGCTCGCCCATGCCTCGGGCGAGTGGATCGCCTCCGATTGGCCGGTCTGTCCCATTGCCGAGACCGCCAATCCACAGCGCATGGGCGCTGCGCTAACCTACGCTCGCCGCTATGCGCTGTTCACGCTGGTTGGCATGGCCGGCGAGGACGACCTTGATGCGCCTGATCTCTGTGGTGGATCAGTCTCGTTGTTGCCGTCGGCGGATGACCGCTCGTTTAGGCCGACGGACGATCAATCTCGGACGCCGCCGCGAACGCCTGGTGATGGACATGCCCGTGGTGGCCGCAGCAAGTTGGAACGCGCCGTCACCCTCGATCCCGACCAATCGGCCGCCCTGCGCGAGAAGTTGCTGACTGAGCTTGGGAACATCACGTCGGCTGATCTCGCCGCCGCTTGGGCGCGTGAGGCACTGACCGCCAAGAACAGCCTCACAGCAACTGATGCCAAGCTCGTGGAGGACGCCTTTGAACGGAGGCTATCGGAGCTCCCCTCATCCGATCCGGCTGCACCCTCGAACGATGTGCCGTCGGTCACTCAGATTGCCGGGCCTCAGGTGACTGCCACAACCGAAAGCACCGACTTCGGTCAAGCGAAGGGCATCGACAAGAGCATCCTCACCGTCGCTGCCCCGCGGCGCTATCGCAACCCTGACCACCTTCGCTATGTCGCCCAGCAGGCGTGTCTCGTCTGCGGCCGCAAGCCCTCGGACCCCCACCACCTCGGATTTACCCAGCCGCGCGCGCTCAGCCGCAAGGTCAGCGATGAGTTCGCGGTCCCACTCTGCCGCGGGCATCATCGTGCGGTGCATCGCTCACGCGACGAGCGCGCGTGGTGGAGGCAGGCCGGCATTGATCCAATCCAGGTTGCCCGCAGGCTCTGGAAGGAGACGCACGGAATGGGACAGCTGCGGTCTCAACGACCGGCATCACCTCAGCCGCATGGCGCTGCCGCCTGCTCTGATCCAAGGAACGAGGAAATAAGCGCCACTGCAGCGCCGCAGGAAGAAACTCGCTTGTCGGATCTTCCCGGCTAGCAGGGTCAACGCGGCTGGATGCTCATGGATGGCGATGTGGAGATCTAACGAACCGGTCGAGGACGATATCTCGGACCTTCCCGGTATTGATTTCAAGAACAAATGCCGCCGAGCCCGCCGGCGCGCTTGGCGTGACGGGCTCAGCGATCAAACCGTCGTTAAGACCCTTGAAAATGTTCGATCCTACCGAGCGTTCGAGCGTGCCCTCGTCGGCAGTGTTGATCCTCGATCCGTGCTCGAGCTTGCGCTCGTTCATCGACTAGCAAGCCTGTTGTGGCGACTTCGGCGTGCCAGCGCGATCGAAACCGGCCTCTTTGAGATGCACGCCGAACTTCGGCTCGCACGCCGGCAGGACCGCTCCCGCGGACCCGGTCAACCGGGGACGCTCCAAACTCCCACCCAAGCCAATGGTCACAAGGTAGCCCCTGGCTCGAATGGCCGAGACGATCCGCCGGCCAGCGGCCAAGAATCGCCGTCGACGTCCATGCGCCCGTCGCCCGCATCATGGTCGAAGTCCAGCGCCATCGCCCAATGCTTCCGGCGTCTTTCCCATCTTAACCCGACCTTGCTTGACGGCGTGGGCAGCTACGAAGCGAGACTGTGGCGCCAAGCGGCACAAACGATTTGGACCCTCGAGGCGATGCGACAGCCGCCTATCCGCCAGCGATGGCGCCCCCGGGCCGCGCCCTTCACCTGGGAGCGGGAGAGGTAGGTCCTGATTAACCGGTCCGCCAATGGTCGGCATGGCCGCGGTGTTCGCCGCGCGAACGCTCTCGGGCCAGCCGAGCGAGCTCCACGTCTTGAATCGGAGCCCGGGGCATATACCTCAGCTTTGATGCTTTTTTGCTGATTGCACGAACACGTTCGCGTCGCCCAACAACTGCTCGGGCGTCGGGGTAGCTCAGCGGAGTGAGAAGATGCGCCGAAAAAATGAGCTGGCACTTCTGCCGAAATCGCCATTGCTCCTCACCGAATCTGCCGATGAATTCGATGCGTTGCGCGATGCTTTTGAACGAGAGATCAAGCCGCGTGGGATCATAGAGCAAATGTATGTGCACGACATCAGCTCCATCGTCTGGGAGATCCTGCGCCTGCGGCGGTGCAAAGCCGTCATCATCAATTCGGCCTTCCGCAGCGCATTGGAGCATCTTCTCCCGCAGCTTCTAAGGCAGCCAGACCAATATGAACATGACGTGCGAGATGAGGCTAAGGATCTTGCGTATGCATGGTTCACCGATAAAGAGGCTAAGAAACAGGTTTCAGAAATACTTAGTGGATTCGAGCTCGACGAGTCTGCCATCGAAGCAGAAGCCATCAGGCGGTCATCCTCGGACCTCGAATTGCTCGACAGGATGCTGACCTCGTTGGAGTCACGCCGTAATAAGGCGCTTGGCTGCGTTGCCGAATATCGCACCAGCCTGGCGCAGCAACTTCGGGACAGCGCGGACCGCATCATTGACGGCAAGGGTGTTCTTCGACTCGAAGATGCAGCCAGCACACGCTCGACGGCGGCTTGACCATGGCGAGCGAACGGCAGATTGCCGCCAACCGTCGCAACGCGCGCAAGAGCACCGGTCCCCGTTCAGGCGCGGGGATGAAACGGGCGAGCCGCAACGCCTGCCGCCACGGCCTGACCTTGAGCATCACCTCAACCGCGGCATCTGCCAAACAGCTGGACAAGCTCGTCCGCAAAATCGCCGGCGAAACGGAGGATGCCATGGTGCTCGAGCGAGCCCGCGCTGTCGCCCAAGCAGAGCTTGATCTCGCGCGAGTGCGGCAGGCCAAGGTTGCCTTGATCGAACGCGCCTCTGCGTTCGGAGCGCTCGATCCACGGCCGGTTCCTAGCTCCGTCACCCGAATCATCCGTCTCCTTAATACGCTTAACCGAGGTAGATTCATCTTTCCGAAACCCATCGACGCCGCGGCGACGATGCCGCCCCACGAGCCTGACCGATCGGCTGAAGCCGTCCGACGAGTGCTGCCAGAACTGCGTAAGCTGGACCGATACGAGCACCGCGCTGCTGTGCGGCGAGACCGAGCAGTTCTCAGCTTGTTCGGTAGAACAAAACCTAAGGACAACCCGTAGCTGTGCCATTTGGCAAAACGAAGCCAATTTTTCTCAATTTATCCAATATCTTACAAATACAAACAGTAAGCAACCGGGTGCAAGCAACGCCTAGAGGGCTTGGTATGCGCTGCACAGGAGGTGATGGCGGCAAACGCGGATTTTGCAGTGCGCACCCTCGCCGCTAGAGCAACCACCCCGTCGGACACGGGGCTCAGCGAAAGCGCGTTGATTACTAAGTGCCACAAGCCAGTATGAGCTTTGACGAGGATTTTGCTCGGGCATGGCTCGGAACATCCGCCGCCCGCGGGCGTTTGCCTCTTTGACTTTATTGTCGTTGATGGTACCTAGTAAAAACCGTGGCAATTGCTTGTCGAAAGGGAGGAAAACTGATGAAGCTCGCTTTAGTCAGTGGCTTGAGTGGTCTGGCCATGATCGTCGGGGTGACGGCGGCGCTCGCGCAGGCCAATGTCAACCCAAACCTGTACCCCAGGGGTCCCGGCGCTCATGAGCAATACGGTCCCTGGGAATGGCACGCGGGTCCCGGGCCGAGTAAACGCGCAGGTGGCACCATGTGCGTCACCCACACCGATATCAACCGCGGGTACGGCTATCAAGCGCCGTGCCCGCCTCCAAAGAAGGCTGCGAAAAAGTAGCGGCAAAGTCCTCGAAGAAGGTGGCATCGCGCTAACCAGAGCTGGATTCGCGCGGACCTACGAAGATCTTTCGCGAAGTATCTTGAGGGGATCCGTTCTTTCTTCGAACGAACGGATGTCAGAAACGGCCCGCGGCGTGCCAGCCGCGGGCCGCAATGTTTAACGCATCAGAATTTCGCTCCCGCGGACAAGCCCACACTGATGCTGCGACGGCACCGAGTGCAAGCCCTCGGAATCCTCGCGGTGCGTTGCCGCGCAAGAAACTCGATAACCAGCTGCATCCGTCTGCGCTCGCCCCACGTAGCTCCCGGGTCGGCGCGGGGTCATGGCTCGCGCCGCCATACGCAGATCATTTTCAGGGAGCGACCATCATGTTCGGAAAGATCGGAGTCTTCGCGCTCACAGGCGCGCTCGTCGCGTCGAGCTTCGTTGCGAGTGATGCGCAGGCAGCAGGTTGGATCGTTGGCCTCGTCGACGGCAAGTCCATCGTGACCATCGACCCGGCGACCCACAAGGTGATGTCGAAGGTCGATATCAAAGGCGCCAGTCCCCTCATCGGCATCGACGTACGGCCGGCCGACGGGATGCTCTACGGCGTTGCCGGCGATGGAACGATCGTCACCATCGATGCCAAATCCGGCCAGGCCGCGATGAAGAGCAAGATGTCGGAGACGCTCAAGCCCGGCGTCAGCGCCACCGTCGATTTCAACCCGGTGGCCGATCGATTGCGCGTGATGGGATCGGACGGCACCAGCCTGCGCGTCAATGTCGATGACGGGAAAGCGATGGTCGACGGCTCGCACAAGTACAAGGACGGCGACGCCAATGCCGGCAAGGCGGCCAAAGTCGTGGCCGGCGCCTACACCAATTCGTGGAAGGGCGCCAAGGCGACGACGCTCTACAACATCGATGCCGCAACCGGAGTGCTGGTGACCCAGGCTCCGCCGAATGACGGCGTGCTCAATACGGTGGGATCGCTGGGCATGCCGGTGAGCGGCCCCGTTGCATTCAACATCGTCGCGACCGGCGAGGACAAGAACGAGGGCTGGCTCGTCGCTAACGGCGCTCTCTATTCGGTCGATCTGAAGACGGGCAAGGCCAGCATGGTCGGCAAGATCGAAGGGTTGGCCGGCACCCTCGGCGATATCGCCTGGATCGACTAGTCCGTATTGACTTATGCTGTCCGGCCCGCGGGCACCCGTCCCCGCGGGCTGCCGCCGCGTTTTTGGCATCCACCCGCGCTGCAACCCCGCAGCTGAGGCAGGCCGATGGTGCTACCCGTCAGCTTCGACCACTGCGTCGTGCATGTTTCCGAATGGGAGCGCTCCAACGCGTTCTACCGCGATGTGCTCGGCGCCGAGCTCGTCCGGCGCCCGCAGGGCTGGGCCTACCGTTTCGGCGCCGCGCAGCTCAACCTGCATGGACCGGGCTTTCATCCGGCGGAGGTGGCGCGGATTCCGGTCGCGCCGGGCAACAGCGATCTGTGCTTCCAATGGGACGGGCCGATCGCGGATGCCATCGCCCACCTCGAGCGCTGCCGCGTCCCGATCGATGCGGGTCCGATCGAGCGCTTTGGCGCCAAGGGCTCCGGCACCAGCATCTATTTCCGCGATCCGGACGGCTCGCTGCTGGAATTCATTTCCTACCATCCCAAGGCTGGAGACCGGCCCTGACGACCGCGCACGCCCCAATGTTTTGCCCGCCGGCACTGCGGCAGCGCAGGATCACGCAGCGCGCTACGTCATCGGCATGGGTGGCGCTGTGTGCGCGCGCAAAGGCCGAGGCCAAAGCATGAGCGCTTTCCGAGACGTGGTGCCGCGAGACATCCTGGTGCCGATCTCGGTCGGCGAATTGATGGATAAGATCACCATCCTCGAAATAAAGTCCGAGCGCCTCAAGAGCGCGAGCCAGCTCGAGAACGTCTCGCATGAACTCGCCGCCTTGCGCGCCGTTCGCCTCGGCGACATCGATCGCGCCATGCTGGATAAGCTCAGCGCGGAGCTCAAGCGGGTAAATGCAAGGCTTTGGGACGTCGAGGATGCGATCCGCGAATGCGACGCGCGCGGCGATTTCGGCCAATCCTTCATCGAACTCGCGCGCTCCGTCTATCGGCTCAACGACGAGCGCGCCCAGCTCAAGAAGGCGATCAACCTCGCGTCAGGATCGCGGTTGTTCGAGGAGAAGTCCTATAGTTCGTACCATCAGGCCAAAAGCGGAGACCGCGCATGACGACCTTGCATGATCCCAACATCTTGCCCGCCGACATCCCGGCACCACAGGACGACGGCGCGGCGCGCCATCTGACCGGCCTTAAGCTTCCGCCGGTGGTGCTCGCGGCGACCGACGGCTCCCAGGTCGATCTGTTGAAACTTTCCGGCCGCACGGTGGTCTATATCTACCCGCGCACCGGCGTGCCCGGGCGGCCGTTGCCGGAGGGCTGGAATGAGATCCCCGGCGCGCGCGGCTGCACGCCGCAATCGTGCGGCTTCCGCGACCATTTTGCCGAGCTCGAGCGGCTCGGCGTCGCGCGGGTGTTTGGCCTGTCGTCGCAGGACAGCGCGTATCAGCGCGAAGCGGTCGAGCGTCTGCACCTGCCGTTCGCGGTGCTTTCCGACGAACGGCTCGAGCTTGCGCGCGCCATCAAGTTGCCAACGTTCAAGGTTGCCGGCATGACGCTGCTCAAACGCATGGCACTCGTCATCGACGACGGCATCATCACCAAAGTGTTCTATCCCGTGTTCCCGCCGGACAAGAATGCTGAGGAAGTAATCGCCTGGCTTCGCCACGGCTCGCGCGGTTGAACTCCGCGGGCGTCATTGCGGCGCCCGAGCGCAGCGACGGAGCCCGAAATCATGATCACCGCTGTGGTTATGGATTCCGGACTTCGCCGCAACGCAGCCAAGCTTGCGCAGGCTGCGTGGACTTGCCTGCGCTACGGCGCCCCGGAATGACGGGAGGCTGGGTGGACGGCCGAGGCTCAATCGTCGAGAAAAGCGCGGGCCGCCGCGAAGACGTCGCGAAACATCTTCGGCGTCAGCACGCCAGTGCTCGTGTTGTAGCGGGAGCAGTGATAGCTCACGAAAATCCGCAGCCTGCCGATGTCGTGCGATGTGCCATGACCGAACGGCGCGGCCGAGCGGCGGTGACCGAGCGCCGCCACGGTGCTCGCATGGGAAATCCGGCCGAGCGTCACGACGGCGCGCAGATTTTGCATCTCGGCGATGGTCGCTTTGAGAAAAGCGCGGCAAGTTTCGATCTCCGCCGGGCTTGGCTTGTTTTCCGGCGGCGCGCAACGCACCGCATTGGTGATACGCGCATCGACGAGGGTGAGCCCGTCCTCGGGCGATGCCAGGTACGTGCCGCGGGCAAAGCCGAAATGCTTGAGCGTGTCGTAGAGCAGCTCGCCTGAGAAATCGCCGGTGAACGGCCGCCCGGTGCGGTTTGCTCCCCTCAGTCCGGGAGCGAGGCCCACGATGAGGAGCCGCGCGCTACGCGGACCGAACGAGGCAACCGGTGCGTTGAACCAAGTGGGCTCGCGGCGGCGCCACTCCTGCCGGAATTCCGTGAGGCGCGGACAAAGCCGGCAGTCGCGGCCGGGTTTACCGGACGCGTCGGGCATCGCGGCGCGCTCAGTCCTCGAAATCGTCGTCGTCATCAAGGCTCGCACCGGCGCCCGCCCGTTGCGGCGCGGTCGAGCGCTGCAGGAACTGCGGCGTGTGGCGCTCGCGCGGTTCGCGCGCTTCACGTGCCGCACGCTCGGCCGGGTCGCGGCCGATCTTCGGCTGCAGCTCGACGATGTCGAGGAAGACGTCGGCCTGCCGGCGTAGCTCGTCGGCGACCATCGGCGGCTGCGTCGAGATGGTGGACACGACGGTCACGCGCACGCCGCGGCGCTGCACCGCCTCGACCAAGGAGCGGAAGTCGCCGTCCCCCGAGAACAACACTATATGGTCGACTGAGCCTGCGATCTCCATCGCGTCGACCGCCAACTCGATATCCATGCTTCCCTTGATCTTGCGCCGGCCGGTTTGATCGACGAATTCCTTCGTCGCCTTGGTCACCACGCTGTAGCCGTTATAATCCAACCAATCGATCAAAGGCCTGATCGAGGAGTATTCCTGATCCTCGATCACTGCCGTGTAATAGAAGGCGCGTAAGAGATAGCCGCGCGACTGAAACTCACGCAGCAGACGTTTGTAGTCGATATCAAAACCGAGCGACTTGGCGGTGGCGTAGAGATTGGCGCCGTCAATGAATAGAGCCATCTTTTCCGTTTTAGGTTCCATGATTGCTCTCGTGTAAGGTCATTGAAACTAGGATAGCTGCTCCGGACGCGCGCGGCCGCCGGCTAATGGTGCCGGATCCTTGGCTCATCGGGATGGAGTGATCGCCTGCCGCTCAATTGCGGGTATACGCTCGTTGTCACAACCAATCCGAAATACAAGACTAAGGATCGCACGGCGGTTCCTTCACCTGCCTAACAGAGGCACGCCGAGCCGCCAAGGAAAATGTGAGGCGTGAATTTCGCCTTGCACTTTGGCGGCGAGATCGCTACCTAACAGCCGCATTTCACAAGTTCCATTGCAGGAGCGATACGAGCATGGCCCGCGTCACCGTCGAGGACTGCATCGATAAGGTCGAGAACCGTTTCGATCTCGTGCTGTTGGCAAGCCACCGCGCGCGGATGATCTCATCCGGTTCTCAGATCACGATCGATCGCGACAACGACAAAAATCCCGTGGTCGCGCTGCGCGAAATTGCCGAGAAAACGATCTCGCCCGACGACCTCAGGGAAGAACTCGTTCATTCCCTGCAGAAATATGTCGAGGTCGATGAGCCGGAGCCCGAGGCGGCGCCTTTGATCACGGCAGCCGGCGGCACGGTCGATGCGGACGACACCGAGGTCACGGTCGATCGGATGACCGAGGAAGAGCTGCTCAAGGGACTGGAAGGCCTTACCCCGCCCGAGGAACAGCCCGAAGAAGAAGAGTGAGGGCTTTGAGGGCGGCCTGTTTGGACCGCTTTTATGGGAGGCGGCTAACAGGCATGCCTTGTAGCCGTTAACAACCGTGATGATATCCTTGGGGTATTATGTCCGCCGATCCATGCGGAGCATGACCCAAGGATAGCGATGGCGCCCTCCTCGCCCAATCTGCCACGGATGCAGAATCAGCCGCGGACGCGGGCGCCGCTTGAGCGCAGCCTTAACATTGTCTCTCAAGTCTTTGAAAAAGCGGTAAAACCACAGAAGCCATCACAGCCGCAAATGATGCGGCAATACGACCTGATCGAGCGCGTGAAGCGCTACAATCCCAAGACCAGCGAGGCGCTGCTCAATCGCGCCTACGTCTATGCCATGAAGGCGCACGGCGAGCAGAGACGCGCCTCGGGCGATCCCTACTTTTCCCATCCGCTCGAAGTGGCGGCCATTCTCACGGATCTCAAGCTCGACGACGCCACGATCGCCGCCGCCCTTCTGCACGACACGATCGAGGATACCACCGCAACCCGCGCCGAGATCGACCAGATGTTCGGCAAGGACATCGGCGCCTTGGTCGAGGGCCTCACCAAGCTCAACAAGCTCGACCTCGTTACCAAGGAGGCCAAGCAAGCGGAGAACCTGCGCAAGCTCCTGCTGGCGATCGCCGACGACGTGCGGGTGCTGCTGGTCAAGCTGGCGGATCGGCTGCACAACATGCGTACCCTGTCCCACATGCCGCCCGAGGCGCGCCGGCGCAGCGCCGAGGAGACGCTCGACATCTATGCTCCGCTTGCCGGGCGCATGGGTATGCATGGGATGCGCGAGGAGCTCGAGGATTTAGCGTTCCGCGAGCTCAATCCCGAAGCCCATGCCGTGATCAGCGGGCGCCTCGACGCGCTCGAAGCGAAAAACGTTGGCCTTGTGACGGACATCGAGCAGCAGCTCACGCGAAAGTTCTCCGAACGCGGCATCACCGCGGAGGTTTCCGGGCGCCGCAAGCGTGCCTATTCGATCTGGCGCAAGATGGAGCACAAATCGGTAGGCTTCGAGCAGCTCTCCGACATTTTCGGATTCCGCGTCGTGGTGAAGACGCTCGCCGAGTGTTACCAGGCGCTCGGTATCGTGCACACGACTTGGCCGGTGGTCCCTGGTCGCTTCAAGGATTACGTCTCGACCCCCAAGCAGAACGAGTATCGTTCCATTCATTCGACCGTGATCGGCCCGAGCCAGCAGCGCGTCGAATTGCAAATCCGCACCCGCGACATGCACGAGATCGCGGAGTACGGCATCGCCGCACATGCGCTTTATAAGGACGGCCTGGGCTCGCCGACCGAGATGCTCTCGCGCGAATCGACCGCCTATGCGTGGCTGCGCCGCACCATCGAACTGCTCGCCGAAGGCTCCAACCCGGAGGAGTTCCTCGAACACACCAAGCTCGAGCTGTTCCACGACCAGGTGTTCTGCTTCACGCCGAAAGGCAAGCTGATTGCGCTACCGCGCGGGGCCAATGCCATCGATTTCGCCTACGCGGTACATACCG
>WNGE01009449.1_pt1 | contig 13133 bp, 16 predicted proteins | sample 5400651 | NCBI WGS metagenome assembly WNGE01 (sample SAMN13153370, study PRJNA577476) | soil metagenome | isolation source: 60 cm soil or saprolite under grassland replicate 2 | place: USA:California | collected 2016-06-15 | reverse complement strand
AGCGCGCTCACGGGTGGCGTCCGTGTGTCGTGCAAAAGGCCAGCTAGGCGTCAAAGCGGTCCCCGATCGGGGGCCCACCTTGGCACGAGCGCCGCAACCGCTCGCTCAGCCAAAGCAGCGTATTGTTCGAGGTCCCCTCCAATCAATTTGGGGCAGCTTATTGCAGCCATAAGGGGTGTTCCGGACCCAGGCATCGCGCCGGACTTAGCGGCCACAATGCCGCTCTTCAAAGGTACCGTTCCTCAAGTAGCGACGTTTGCTCCGAAAGATTTAATCGTCAGATACGGCGTGGCAATGGTCGGTGTATTAGTTTCGGTTGTGCTATTCCGGTTGCAGCAGCCCGCCCCACTTCTTGGACTTCTTACGCTGGCGGGTAGTGCATTTCTTGCGGCTCGCGAATCCAAGTCAGCAGAGGCAGCAAAAAAAGCAGTTAGCCAAACTGCCGCCGCTTGGACAAATGTAGAAACGCAGTGGAACCGGGTGAAAGAAAATCGCGAGTTTCTAGAACTTCGAAGACAGGCAGACCACCTCATTACACAGACACAGACCTTGGGTGGCGAAGAAAGCAGGCTCCTAGCTGGTCTCAAAGCAAAACAAAAAGAGGCACAGCTGACGCAATTCCTTCAGCAATTCTACATCGCTCAGGCAAAAATCAAGGGAATTGGGAGAAATCGCAAAATTGTATTGAGATCGTATGGTATCGAAACAGCGGCCGATGTAGCACAGAACCGTATTCAGCAAATAAGTGGTTTTGGGCCGGTGGTCGAGGGCACCCTGATTGCATGGAGGAAATCAATCGAAAAGAGGTTTGTGTTTAATCCAAATCAGCCCATCAGTCCCGCCGATATTGCGGCCATAAAAGCCGCCGTCCTTAAAAAGAAATCTCAACTCGAAAGTGACCTGCGGCAGTCTTTGGCTGGGCTCCAAAATGCATCGAATGGGACGCGCAGCATCCGGAACAGCTTGAAAGCTTCTGCTGTTCAGATTTGGAACGCGCAAAAGCAAGCCCAGTTAAATGGGACAGTTATCATAAACAGATTTACTGTTAAGGCGCGGCTGGCTGGTCTAGCCGCTGTAATGGCCGTTTCTCTTATCCTGCTCAATGCAATTGGTTCGCCATCAAATCCGGTCCCACCAAGGCAGAATCAACGACAGGTGGATATTCCGAACCCACTAGGTCCGAAGCACCCAAGCCAATCTTCACAACCGACACCAAATGCGGAGAAGCAAGAACAGCAACCGCGCCGTATGGGCGAGGGCTCTGCACCACCAACTTCTCTGGACAATGGGCCTTCGAATACCAACGTTCCTGGCGACGTGAGCGCACCAAACTCTAGGCCAAGCGACGCTACTCCTCAAACGGGGGAGAGAACTGCGGTCGCAAAGCCGGATTCTTCTGCCCCTCCAACACCCGAGGACAATTCTCGTGTTGTTTTGACTGATCTAACGAAAAAGGATCAAGCAAGACGCGTGCAGCAACGATTGATTGAACTAGGCTATCTCAACGGTGTTGCCGATGGGATATGGGGTCCTCTGTCCCAACGTGCCCTCCAAGAATTTCGCACTACAATGGCAATAGGAAATGATAATTCATGGGATGAACGGACCCAGCAACAGCTATTTTCAGAATCGGCTAAGCGTTCACCTGCCGTACCCAAAACTTTCCCCTCGAATCCGAGTATGGCTGATCAGCCGAGTTCGTGTTGGATTCCGACCAACGACGACTTAGGTTTCGGCTATTGGGGTTCCTGCTCCGATAAAAGATCGCGTCCAGTCAAATGAGCAACCGCTGCCTTCGGGAAAACATCACTTGAGACGCAAATTACCCGTTTATACTGAGGGCGAACCAATTGATGTGCACCGACAATGGCAGAGTTGTCGCCAGGTATTTCAGATGTAATTCATTGGAGGGGAGTAATGGCAAGTTGCTATTTATGTGGTGTGCAAATTCCAAAAGGACAAGGCGTTAGGAAGACCTTGTACACAGGAATGGGCATTGGTGGATTTAGCTTGTTTTCAAGCGTTCTTCTGGATTGGATTTTGAATACCGCTCTACGCAGACGACCTGCCACCATCAGAAGCTATTACTCCGTGAAAATCATTTGCGGCCAGTGCGCGGCGAGCGCTGCGGCCGCTGATAAACGAAAACTTCTTGTACTGTTAACCGTCGCATTGTTCGTAATTACGTTTCTCGCGTTGGGGGTTGTGATCGCAAACATCATGGGCCGTTGAATAGTGTTAAGCGTCGGATATGAATGACGATATTATCCGACGTTGCCCATGTAGATGGGCGCGGCCGAAGGCGGGCGGAGACCTCTATGACTTGCGGGTCATCGTTCTCATCCAAAGCCATGGACTTGAAACTTGGATTGAAGGTACGATTGGTTGAGGAAGTCGATGTGGACGAGGGGTTTTTTACCCCGATCTAAGGGAAGCGCAGAGGGCACCCATTACCGCGCTGGCAGTCTAAGAGAGCCACGCCGTTTGCCCGCGGCTACTTCCAGACATAGTCATAACCACCTTGTTCTGTCCGAATCCGTTCCTCGTATTACCCACGACTTGTCTTCCTGGCGGCCTCAACGAGGCTCGGTTTGGATGCAGCTTGTTTTCCCTCGCATCTAAGGCTCGAGCTAAATCGGAGAACCAAATTCTTTTGGTGTCCCACGGCGGCCGGTGACATTAAAAAGGGCGGTCCCAGGACTATATCCGCCCCGCCAACGGGAGGATGGGACATGTCGCGCGAAACGATCTGGACTAAGGCCGCTTACGAGCTTCTCTACAAACAGCTTGTGCAACGATTTGGCCCGCACAAGGACTGGCCCGGGCAAACACCGGCAAAACGCAAAGAATTCGAACAGTTCTGTGCGATCTTTGCGGAGGTCGTCGGCGCTAAGTCGGCCAGGGCCGTGAAGATACAAATTCGGTTTGCGGACCGGATAAATGGCCATAACGAACACATTGGGATCAGGGCCAGGCGAGGATCGCGATGTTGAATATGGCTGCGGCATTTCATGCTGGGTTTATCGACAACAGCTATTTCCCCGACTTCACCGCCCGCAACCCGAGGCCAATCCCAACCCTCGATATGCTGTAAGCCAGATGGCCGATAGGATGATCGCCGACGACCCGTCGCCTTGCACGCGCCGGGCGGTTAGACCGAAAAATCGGTTTAACCCCTCCCATCCCCTCGCATTATCGACCGGAATCACTACTCTCCGCTACCCAAAACGCTTCCCCTCGGTGCCAAATGTCCGGATCGGTTACTGCACAATCGCTCCTGCGCGGCGCGGTCTATTCCCTCGAGCATTGTGGACAGCTGCTCGGCGACGCCAAGGTGCTTTACGAGAATGGCTCCTACGCTACGGCGCTGGCAGTGGGAGCATTCGCCCGCGAAGACCTAGGGCGCTGGCGAATGCTGCTGAGGCTCCGCAAGCGGGCTCTCGCCGGCGAAAGCCTCACCGTCGAACACGTCAAGAGCGCCTGCGACGACCACGTCCGCAAGCAGGAAGCCGGCATGACCAGCCTAACCCTGCTTGCCGACAATGAGTCTGGGCTCGGCAAGCTGTTGCAGACCCGCTTTAAGGCTCCACTCGGCAGCAAGGAACGCCAAGAGGCCGACAAGCAAATCGAAAAAATGGACCAGGTGAAAGGGAAGCGCACCCCGGATGATCGGCACCGATTGCGGATGAAGGCGCTTTACGTTGACATCCTATCCGAAGAGAACTGGAACCGGCCGGCGCAGGAAATATCGCAGATCGCCGCCTACCAGTTTCTCGCTGATGCCATGAACGATTATGGGCTGCAACGGTTGCAGCGATATCTGGAGCTGCAAATCCTGCAGGCGACCGATTCGGAATTGCATGATGCGCTAGTGCAGTGGTCCGATCGACCTGAGCTGCCGCACGTCGAACCTCCGACTTATCCCGCTGCTAGTGCGCAATAGGTGGCGCAACCGGGCCGCCTCGTCGCAGGCTTCGGCCTGGGCGCGTGCTGCCCGGGGGCGGAATGCGCGAGCTGCTTGCCGCCAAGACCGCACGCCGCGTTAGGCGGACCTGCCAAGGGCGTCACGGCCTACGTGGCGTGAGCGGCGCTCGCCAACGCTCTGGCGGGGTGGAGAAGTACAGCTCGATCGCCTCGCGGCAGGCGCCCGAGCACGGCTCGAAGGCGAGCTGTTCAGGCCCGGACTCCAAGATCAGCGCCGCGACCTTCTCGGCGCAGTTGATGCAGACCGCGGCCCGAAGCATGCCGCAGCCCGTGCAGTTGCAACTCGACTTGTGAGATGTCAGTCCGAGGGTCTCGGTCATTGAGCCTCGCGGAATTCAGAAGTACACGCTACCACGGCGCGGCTCGGCCGAGCCCGGCGGTAGAGGAACCCCATCTCCCGCGGTCGCGCGCGAGGCGCGGTGCAAGGGCAAAATAGGTCAATGAAATTGACCTAGTAACCAATTGAGCTAGTTGACAAAACCTGGCCGACGCTGATTGTTTCTAAATCTGCATCGCCGCCGCGTCACGGGCAGCGACGGTCGTGAATTTTTTCGACCGCCCCCCGGCCCCACTGAAGCGTTCGCGGCGCTGCCGCTTCCCGGTTGGCCATCGCGGCGCGCGATGGACATGATTTTCCACGGCTGAGATCGATGAGCGTGATCCAGACGTAGCAGCAGTGATCGACAATGTCGTCGAAGGATTTGAAATATTTTTCTTGGCAATTGAGTTGGGGCGCGGATGGCGGAGCTGCGAGAGCGAGCCACGCGGACATGAGTTACGTCGCGCTGCGATATGCCGTTGGCTCAGAGATGATCCATCGGCAGGAGGGAGACTACCAGATGACCGAAATCTGATCGGGCATGATGCGAACCATTGGCGCGATTTCCGATACTCATGGCCTGCTGCGGCCGCAGGCGCTCGCGGCTCTTGCCGGCTGCGACCCCATCATCCATGCCGGGGATGTTGGCAGCCCTGACGTACTTGCGAGGCTCGGCGCGCTGGCGCCGGTCCACGCCGTGCGCGGAAACGTCGATCACGGCGCCTGGAGCGCGAAGCTACCTGTGACGCGGCGGATCGAGATCGATGGCTTCCGTATTTACGTGCTACACATTCTGGCCGAGCTTGACCCCCAGGCTGCCGACAACGTCGACGCGGTGATCTATGGTCATTCGCACCAGCCCAAGATCGAGACAAATAACGGCACACTCTTTTTCAATCCGGGCAGTGCCGGGCCGCGCCGCTTCCGCCTACCCATCACTGTCGGCCGCATGACCGCCGAGCATGGCAAGTTGCGCGCCGAAATCGTTGAGCTCAGCGTCGAGCGTTGACATCGGAGCTCGCAAAACGCTTCCTGAAGATCCGAGCATAACCAGGCCGGAGCTGCGTGTCTCCGCCACCGCAGCTCAAGCGCGCATAGTCTCTGAGGCCAGAATTCGACTTGATCCCGGAAATCTGTGCGACCTTTCAAAGGGATAATTTACGGCGGCATTTCTGAGTTCGAGTCCGACCACCTCAGCCACGCAGTCGGGTCTCTGTGAACCCCGGACGGTTTCGGTTGCCATTCGCGCGCGCAAAGAAAGCCCCGCGTGCGTGAGCGGGGCTTGAGTCGATGTGGTAGGGTGTAATTGGCGCGCCGCCCGTTAGGATTTGCCGCTCCACCCTTTAGCCAAGCGGCGCCTCTGCAACAGGGTAGAAGGGCGCTTCATTGGAGGCGCCTCGCGTCGCTGCGCCATTTCCACGGCGCGATGTCGCGCCGCGGCCACAATCAACTTAGCGCGCTCAAGCCACTCTTTGGTGTTGCGTGCCCGCTTTGGTGGAACAAAGAGGTCGACGCTCGTCAACATTTTCATGGTCTGCCCCCGATGATCGGCTCGTGTGTCTCCGACCAGAACCATATTCTCGCGTCATCGCGGCCATCTCATGGCATGAGCCGCGTGGGCCGCGGCGATACGTCCGGCAATGGGACTACAAAGGAGTCGCACTGCGGTTGACCCGCGGCGATCTCGCGCCATATGCATCGTCTGCGCGCCATCCATGCGCCGGTCTCGCGGGCGTTTCTTGCCAGCGACGTCGTGGTCCTCGCTCCTTCGCACCTGTTATGCCCGCCCCAGCAAAACGTACCTCCGCTCATCGCGCAGCCAAGTCTCGTCCCGCAAGCCGCCTTGGCTCCTTGCCGGAATGGAATCTCAGCGATCTCTATGCCGGCATCGATGATCCGCAAGTAAAGCGCGATCTCGATCGCGGTGCTGCCGAAAGCCTCGCGTTCGAGCAGGCCTACAAAGGCAAGCTGGCGGCGCTCGCCGGGGGGCCCGCGGCCGGCGCGGCGCTGGCCGAGGCGGTGAAGCGCTATGAGGCGCTCGACGATCTCCTCGGGCGGCTCACGTCCTATGCCGGCCTCCTCCACGCCGGCGACACCGTCGATCCCGCCCGCGCCAAATTCTACGCCGACGTGCAGGAGCGCGTCACGGCCGCCTCCACGCATCTCTTGTTCTTCACACTCGAGCTCAATCGGCTCGAGGACGCCAAGCTCGAAGCTGCCATGCAGGATCGGGCGCTGGCACATTACCGGCCCTGGATCGAAGACATCCGCAGGGAAAAGCCCTATCAGCTCGAGGACCGCATCGAGCAACTCTTCCACGAGAAGTCGGTGACGGGCTACTCGGCGTGGAACCGCTTGTTCGACGAAACCATTGCCAGTCTGCGGTTCAAGGTCGGCTCGAAGTTGCTCACGATCGAGCCGACGCTCAATCTCCTGCAGGATCCGAGCGCGGCGACGCGCAAGGCGGCGGCGCAGGCGCTCGCCAAGACATTCAAGGAGAACCTGCGAACGTTTGCGCTGATCACCAATGTCCTCGCCAAGGACAAGGAGATCTCCGACCGTTGGCGAGGCTTTGCCGACGTCGCGGACGCGCGCCACTTGGCCAATCGCGTCGAGCCAGAAGTGGTGGAGGCGCTGGTGGAAGCGGTGCGCGCGGCCTATCCGCGGCTGTCGCACCGGTACTATGCGCTCAAAGCACGCTGGTTCGGCAAGAAACGGCTGCCACACTGGGACCGCAACGCGCCGCTCCCGACGGTTGCGACCCGCACCATCGGGTGGCGCGAGGCGCAGGCGACCGTGCTCGACGCCTACGGTGCGTTCTCACCGAAGATGGCGGCGATCGCGGAGCGCTTCTTCAAGAACCGCTGGATCGATGCGCCGGTGCGCGCAGGCAAGGCCCCCGGCGCGTTCTCGCATCCGACCGTACCCTCGGCGCATCCATACGTGCTGCTCAACTATCAGGGCAGACGACGCGACGTGATGACGCTCGCACACGAGCTCGGGCACGGCGTGCATCAGGTGCTGGCCGCGCCGAACGGTGCGCTGATGGCCCCGACCCCGCACACGCTCGCCGAGACCGCGAGCGTCTTCGGCGAAATGCTCACGTTCAAGAAGCTCCTCGCCAAGGCCGACCGCAAGCAGCGCAAGGCCATGCTCGTCGCCAAGGTCGAGGACATGATCAACACGGTCGTGCGCCAGATCGCGTTCTACACGTTCGAGCGCAAGGTTCATAGCGAGCGCCGCAGCGACGGGCTGACCGTCGAGCGCCTCAATGCGCTCTGGCTCGAGGTGCAGCAGGAGAGCCTCGGTCCCGCGATCGAGCTCAAGTCCGGCTACGAGACCTTCTGGGTTTACATCTCACACTTCGTGCACCGCCCGTTCTACGTCTACGCCTACGCCTTCGGGGATTGCCTGGTAAATTCGCTCTACGCGGATTACGAGAGAGCAGCGGAAGGCTTCGCGGAGCGCTATCTCGAAATGCTCGCGGCCAGCGGCACCAAGCACCATTCCGAGCTGCTGGCGCCCTTCGGTCTTGAGGCCCGCGATCCCGCGTTCTGGCAGGGCGGGCTGGGCGTGATCGAACGGATGATCGGCGAGCTGGAGTGGTTGGAATAACTCGCGCTCGTCGGATCAACGTGCGCACATCGACACCGATTGCTCTAGCAATCTTCTATATGTGATGTGGCCTTGGCAAGTTTCGTCGATGCGGTCTCGAACTGCTCTCGTTTCGTCGGCTTTCGTCTCGCTTGCTGAGATCGATGAGCGTGATCCAGACGTAGCAGCAGTGATCGACAATGTCGTCGAAGGATTTGAAATATTTTTCTTGGCCGTTGAGTTCGGGCGCGCGTGGCGGAGCTGCGAGAGCGAGCCACGCGGACATGAGTTACGTGGCGTTGCGATATGCCGTTGGCTCAGAGATGATCCATCGGCAGGAGGAAGAATTACCAGATGACCGAAATCTGATCGGGCATGATGCGAACCATTGGCGCGATTTCCGATACTCATGGCCTGGTGCGGCCGCAGGCGCTCGCGGCTCTTGCCGGCTGCGATCCCATCATCCATGCCGGGGATGTTGGCAGCCCTGACGTACTTACGAGGCTCGGCGCGCTGGCGCCGGTCCACGCCGTGCGCGGAAACGTCGATCACGGCGCCTGGAGCGCGAACCTACCTGTGGCGCAGCGGATCGAGATCGATGGCTTCCGTATTTACGTGCTACACATTCTGGCCAAGCTTGACCCCCAAGCCGCCGACAACGTCGACGCGGTGATCTATGGTCATTCGCACCAGCCCAAGATCGAGACAAATAACGGCACACTCTTTTTCAATCCGGGTAGTGCCGGGCCGCGCCGCTTCCGCCTACCCATCACTGTCGGCCGCATGACCGCGAGCATGGCAAGTTGCGCGCCGAAATCGTTGAGCTCAGCGTCGAGCGTTGACATCGGAGCTCGCAAAACGGTTCCTGAAGATCCGGGCAGAACCAGGCCGGAGCTGCGTGTCTCCGCCACAGCTCAAGCGCGCATAGTCTCTGAGGCCAGAATTCGACTTGATCCCGGAAATCTGTGCGAGCTTTCAAAGGGATAATTTGCGGCGACATTTCTGAGTTCGAGTCCTACATGCCCAGCCAGGCAGTCGGGTCTCTACAAACTAACAAGTCCAAGTCCAATGTCGCCAGCCGAGCGATGCGCTCGGCCGTCGAGCACCCGTAGCGAAAAGCTCGGCGCGGTGCAGATAACCCTCGGGGGAGATCCGCGTTCCGCAACCTTGCATCCACCGCCTGAACCTTGATTGCGGGTCAAGAGAGACCGGCGCGCGAGTCGGCGGGCATCCGATGTAGATTTCCCTCAGGTCCGCACCCTCCCGAGGGAGAAGTTGTCAGGATGAGCGAGACGCAATTCTGGCTGAGGGCAAAGTATGATCGCCGTATCGGTGTTCGGCTTGGAGACACATGATGATGACATCTTCCGCGCTTATCAACTTGCTACTCGCCATATGTTTGCTGGCAGCCAACGCATTTTACGTTGCCGCGGAGTTTGCGCTCGTAAAGAGCAGAGGCTTTCGCATCAACGCCATGGCGGAGGAAGGTCGTTTCGGCGCGCGCTTGTTGCAAAAAATGGTAGAGAACGTCGAGGCCTATCTCGCATCTTGCCAGCTTGGCATCACCATGGCATCGCTCGGGCTTGGCTGGGTTGGCGAACCGACCGTTTCAGCGTTGCTGGAGCCTCTTTTGCTTCCGGTTGGAATGCCCGAATCGGCGCTGCACTTAACCTCCTTCGTGACGGGCTTCCTGGTTTTTTCCTCGTTGCATATCGTGGTTGGTGAACAAGTGCCGAAAACGGCCTTGCCTGATCAGTTGAGCTACGCTCAGCGGGGAGGCACCACGAGCTTCGGAGGATGCGACACTCCGACTTCTCAATGGAACACGAAGCTGTAGTCGTCAAACTCTGCAGTAGCGAGCCCCTGTGCCTTCATCATCAGTTGCAGCGGTTCAATCCCCTGGCCCATCGACGGAGCGATGCGCGCACTGGTAGTTGAGGCCGCCCATGTTCCGACACCGATCGCGACCATCGCGGCGGCAATCGCAAACACACCTTCTTGCGCATCCGACTTCTCCCGCGCTCGCCCGCGATATGCGGTAGTTGTGGGCGAGTTATGCCAGATCCTCGCTTAGGCCCATGTGATGGCCATCACGAAATGGAGGATTTTGGCTCAAGAAAAGCCCCGCTTGGGGCGGGGCTCAGTAGGGATTTGCAACAAACACAAGCAGCCTGGCAGGTCGGTGAGGCCGTTCTATGTCAAGGGCCGCCCCGGTGCCGCTTGCCGAGCCTTAGTACACCTTCCAGAGAGCCGGCCGGTAAATCGTTCCCGTCGCTGGCCCAGCCGAATCGCTCTGAGGCTTTGGGGAAGCCGCCCACGTTGTGATCGCGAGCAAAACCCCCATCGCAAGAACCACTCCGAAGACCCACTCCGAAGACAAATCCGAGCGATTTCCTTGCCATGTCTCCCTCCTGGCGCAGATCGATTGTCCCTAGGGGGCTTTTAGAAGGGAAACGGGGAGAAAGCTGTGACGCCGATCACACTTTAGTCGAATAGGAAGAAGTCGATAACGCGCTTCCATGGGAGCCGTGTGGCGCTGATGCATTCGGCGCGCCCTCGAAGAAGAAAGCTACCGGCACCTGCAGAATGTGGGAGATTTGCTGCAACCGGCTCGCTCCGATGCGATTGGCGCCGCTCTCGTTTTTCTGCACTTGCTGGGCGATACGGGCCTGCCCGCGCCATATGTCCCCTAACGATCCCCGTTGCCACGATGACTGGCTGTGGGGAGATGAACCGGGTGCGCTGAGCGGGCGACCAACCGAATGTGGGGCGGCTCCGCGATGTCGGGAAGCGTACCATGTCTGATGAGTTTCGCAGCCTAGATGCGAGAGAGAGGGCTGCTTTGGAAGCCGCACTGAAGAGGTGTCGCGTCCTCGCGGACCAAATTGAGAACATACTTCGTAACGAGAGGCGGGAGTTCGTTGATAAGGTTTCGCTGGCAGACTTTTACGCCTCCATTCAGCGCGCCGCCGATGTCCTCGGACAGGAAAGCCGAAAGTCGGTCGAGAACACACCTGCTCCCTCGGTAGACTCGCGGGCGCAGGGCCGTCAGCGCCACCGTTAATGCAGGGTGATCTTCTGCTCTCGCGGGTCTAACGCGGACTTTTTGAGAGCAGAACAGGCAGACTCAAGATACAACAGAAGCTCTGCCGCCGATGAGGCGCTGACGAAGGGCTTTTCCGCAGACAGCCCTGCAATGACTTGATCTATGAGCGCACGACAGTTTTCGAGGGTGGCCTCAGCCTCGATTTCCTTGAGCATGTTGGACCCTCGGCCAAGGCTTACATGGGGCTTACAAAACGACAACCAGGAGATTTGCACCAATACTTCTGTAGGGTGCTCGAAGCAGATCGCCTCATCGTTTTCATGCGTTGACCTGTCGGGACCCCAACGCGGCCCAGGTTCGCAATGTCGGCCGAGAGCGGAGGCGGCATGGTCAAGAAACTGCTCGCCATGGGCTGCATCGCCGCAATGCTGCTCGCTCCAGTCCGCGCCCAGGTATTCGAGGTGTATTCGGGTGAAAAAGTTCTCCAGCTATGCGCCCCGATAGACCACATCAGCCGACCGGTCTGTAAGACTTATTTCCAGGGCTTGGCTGAGGCGACGCAAGAGGCGGAGCAGATGGACATTTGCCTTCCCAACCTGCCCATCCAGGCGATGATCAACACGACTTACGACGAGCTGAAAACGGTCAGTCCGCAAGTGCTCAAGGGTCCTATGAGTGCCGGTCACCTGATCCGCATTATCTGGCTCAAGAAATGGCCATGCGAGAAATGAGGGCGCGGGCGGTTTCATCGCGCTGTCGTCATTGATTGAACGATTGCTGACAGAGCACTGCCAGAAGGTGGGAACGCTAAAGCGGCGGCCGTGAGCGGACCATCCCCGCTCCCCGTCTTGTGCGGAATGCCGCCGCGCGCGGCCGACGGTTCTAGCGCGACTTGCGAGGGGATGCAGAACGCGCCCGCTGACGGTGGGCGGCCACGCGGCAACGGGCTGAGCAAAACCGCATGGTCGAGCGCTGTGGCTCAATCGGCTTGCCGCAGTAGCCGCATTCGAGATCAGCCCGCGCATCTGCACGCTGTTCGGACCGCTCCTTGACCCAAGCGGCGCGTCGAGCTTTCCGAGCGGGAGCGTTAGCGAGGCGTTGGCAACGGTCAGAACAGTAGTGTCCAGTCCGCAGCCGCCACGGCGGTCGATTACCATCGCGCGCGCGATAGAACCTACGACCGCAATGCCGACATGCGGGGCAGCCCGCATACCGTGACGGCTCGGGCATCGTGATAGGCTCCAGCGGATCAGAGTATCCGTGCTCCAGGCACCATTTGCGATGCTCCACGCCGCGCGGGCTCTCCGACCATTCCTTTGCGACACGGTTCAACTCTTGCAATAGCGGTGCCCACAACTTGGGGATGGCCTCCAATTTATTTCCGCGCTCGCGCACGGTGTTACGTGGCAGTGTGGTGATGTGGGCGTATGCCGAGCCCGCTCCCTCGATGCGAACTTCGTCGCGGGTGACGGGTTTCTTGCGCATTGTCTCTTCCCTTGTAACGCCAATGGTAGGGCGGCGGCGTGCGCGTCAACCGTTAGCGTTACAGGTAATCGGGGCTTTATTGACGAGCACTGCCACGCGAGCCGTTCCGGGCACCAACTCACGCAGGAGTTCCAGCCGCTTTGCCACCAACTCGGAACTGAAAAAATTGATACCGGTCAGGTTTCCGCCCGGTCGAGCGAGGCTCGCGACGAGACCGAGCCTAACCGGGTCTTCGGCGACTGCGAAGACGATGGGGGATCGTCGTAGTGGCCGCCTTGGCGGCCAACGTCGCAGCCAAGCTGGGTGCGACGACGACGGCAACCTGTCGGCGAACCAATTCCTCCGCGAGTACCGGCAGCCGACCGAATTGGCCCTCCGCCCAGCGGTATTCGATCACGGTGTTCTCGCCCTCGGCGTAGCCGGTCTCCTTGAGGCCCTGGCGGAATGCGCGCAGACGGTGCGCGAATGGATCGGCCGATTGGTGGAATAAGAACCCGACGACGGGCATCGCCGGCTGCTGCGCGCGCGCGGCGAGCGGCCAAGCAGCCGCACCGCCGAGCAGTCCAATGAACTCGCGGCGCTTTGTATGTCGGGAAAGCAGCATTCTGAGCGGCGACGGGGGTTCGGTCATGACCGTCTCCCCGTCGCGACCGGAAGCCCGCAGGCGCTTCGGATCCGAAACCGCGAGTGAGCTTGGAGCTCCAG
>WNGE01008829.1_pt1 | contig 13134 bp, 12 predicted proteins | sample 5400651 | NCBI WGS metagenome assembly WNGE01 (sample SAMN13153370, study PRJNA577476) | soil metagenome | isolation source: 60 cm soil or saprolite under grassland replicate 2 | place: USA:California | collected 2016-06-15 | reverse complement strand
CCGTGGGTCCAGGGCGCATCCTCGCCGGTCACCACCGTCACGACGCCGGGTAATTTCTTGGCTTTCTCCGTGTTGATCCTTTTGATTTTGGCGTGGGCTTTGGGGCTGAACAGCGTCTTGCCATAGAGCATGTTGGGCAGGACAAGATCGTAGCCGTAGATCGCTTCGCCCGTCACCTTCTCGTTAACGTCGACACGAGTCGCGGGTTTGCCGATGACCGTAAGTTCCGCCATTTTGCGTTTTACCTCATCAAGAATGGTTCAATCTGTTCAAACAGTTCAATGTTTTCTCGCCAGAAGGTTCTAGGCGTGTTTCGCTCTCAGTTCTGCGGCCGCGTCCTGCACCGCCTGGACGATTTTCGCATAGCCGGTGCAACGACAGAGATTACCTGAAAGCGCGTAACGGATTTCTTCTTCCGTCGGATTCGGATTCTCATCCAGCAGCGCTTTTGACATCATCAGCATACCCGGCGTGCAGTAGCCGCACTGGGCGCCGCCGTCTTGAATGAAAGCCTTTTGGATCGCATGCAGCTCCGGGCCTATCTTCAGTCCTTCGATGGTCACGATGTCGGCGCCGTCGAGCTCACCGGAAAGCACCAGGCAGGAGTTCACCGGTTTACCGTTCAAGTAAACTGTACAGGCGCCGCAATCGCCGGTGCCGCAGCCTTCTTTAGTTCCGGTGAGGCCGATCTCGTCGCGCAGCAAATCCAGCAAGAGACGATGAGTGGGCACTTCGAGGGTCGTGCTCTTCCCATTCAGAGTGATTTGGATCTTCGTCTTCATGAATACCTCACAAGTTGACTGAGGCTTGGAGTGTTGGAGCATCGGAGTAATGGGTTTCAAACTGTCATATCCAATACTCCATCACTCCACTACTCCATTCAATACCTCCTGTCTCGTCTGTCACACCAGGAGACTTTTTCCGTGCGCGGCACTGCGGCGTTCAGCAGCGCGCGCTTGGTCATCGCTCCAACCATCGCGCGGCGATAGTCCGCGGAGGAACGGACATCGCTGATCGGCTTACTTTCCTGGGCCGCCTCAGTGCCTATTTTCGCGGCCAGTTCCTCAGTGAGAAGTTGGCCTTCGAGCAACGCTTCGGCATTGCGCGCGCGAATAGGCGTCGGCGCGACGGCCCCGAGAACGATCCGAACACCGATGCAGCGTTTGTCAGCGGCGATATTATAAGCAACGGCAACCCCGACGTAAGCCAGATCCATCATGTCGCGGGGCGAGAACTTGATGTACTCGCCCACAAGTTGTGGGCTGGTTTTGGGGAGTGTGATCTCCGTCAATATCTCATCGGACGTCATGACGGTCTGACCGGGACCGCGGAAAAACTCTTCGAGAGGGACAGTTCTCTCTCCCGCAGCGCTGACAATTTTTGCCGTTGCGTTTAGAGCGATCAGACTCGGAGCCACGTCGGCGGATGGCGTGGCGTTGGCCATATTGCCACCGACGGTTGCCCGGTTTCTGATTTGAATCGACCCCACCTCTGCAGCGCTCTGGCAGAGAAACGGATATTTCTTGTTGAGGAGTGAATCAGTCTCGATCTCGCGCATCGTTGTCAGCGCGCCGATAGTGATGCTCCCGTCGGTATTCTCCCGAATTCCCGAAAGACCGGGGACTTTTTTAAGGTCCACCACATATTTGGGGACCAGCCCTTTTTCTTTGATCGCGATCACCAGATCGGTACCGCCGGCAAGAAAACGGCCGCCCGCACCTTTGTCCTTCAACAAGCGACTCGCTTCCTGCAGCGTGGTCGGTTGATACATTTCGAGTGGTTCCGGACGCTTCATGAATCCAAATCCAGCAAAATCAACTCGACCCTACACGATCGGCTTCAGCATGCGGCCGATGGGTTTTCCGCAAGGCTCGCCGTCTCGCATTTGAATATGGCCGCGCACGACGGTGTAAACCGGCATACCTTTGACCTTCCAACCGTGCCACGGGGAAGGTTTATTCTTGCTATGAAGTTTGTTGACGTCGATGGTACCTTCTTTGTCCATATCGATGATTGTGATGTCGCCGTCGGATCCGAGGCGGATCGCGCCCTTCTTCGGATAAATCTGCCACACCTTCGCCGGATTTTCACAGGCGACCTTGACGTATTGATTCAGTGTCAATCTGCCTTTATTAACCTCGGTCAGAATCAGCGGGACGCCGGTCTCGACGCCGCAGAAGCCGGAGATGCAGTCCCAGATCGCCGGCTTCGTTAGTTTCCCATAGATATCCGAACCTTTTTCGTCCAATGTGTGCGGAGAGTGGTCTGTGGCCAGCGTATCGACGAAACCCTCGCGTAGACCTTGCCACAGCACTTCCGCGTGATCCTTGGTGCGAACCGGGGGGTTCATTTTTAGCAAAGAGCCGACTTGATCCATATCGTTGGGCTCGCGCAATAGGTAATGCGGTCCGGTTTCGGCCGTGACTCTCAAGCCGCGGGCCTTGGCATCGCGCACCATGTAAGCCGCCTGCTTGGAGCTCATGTGGAAGACGTGAAGCTTGGTGCCGAAGGTCTCGGCAAAGAATAAAGCGTGGTGGACTGACTCGGCTTCGCAAATATCGGGACGGGAAGCTTCCCAATAGCGCGATTCATTCTTACCCTCGGTCTTTAGCTTGTTGGTGCAATAGGCCATGATCTGGCGGTTCTCGGCGTGGATGCCTAAAGGCAACTTGGATTGAGCGATATAGTCAAAGGCTTCCATGCACATGCCGTCGTCGGGGAAGGGCAGATTGCCGATCGTTTCTCCGAAGAAGATTTTGAAGCCGATGGCGTCGGCCGCGGCCATGGGCAGAATATCTTTCGTGTTGGTTTGCACAACGACGCCGGTGACGCCGAAATCGACGAGCGACTTTGCCTCTCCCAGTTGCTGTTTGACCTTTACTTGCTCGGCATCTGCGGTCGGCGGTACGGTATTGGGCATGTCGACGACGCTGGTAATGCCGCCGCAGACAGCCGCGGTGGAACCTGTGGTGAAGTCTTCTTTGTGGGTCATGCCGGGCTCCCTGAAGTGAACGTGCCCATCAATAATACCCGGAAGGATGTGCTTGCCCTTGGCGTCGATTTCCTCTTTGCCCTGGGGCAATTGATCGTTTGAACCGATTGCCACGATCTTTTCATTGCTGATCGCGACGCCGCCCTGAAAGATTTCCGTGGGTGTCACCACCCAGCCGTTTTTGATAACCAGATCTGCTGCCATTTTTTTTCCTTTCTCCCTAATTTATATTTTCGAATTAGCTTACGGTTCCGGTGTAACGAAATTCACGAATCTCCTGTCTCTGCTTAAGATCGGATAGGACATTGTCTTTGCCCGCGCGAATATGGGCGCGAACGATTTTCACGGCGTCTTGAGTATTGCGCTTCTTCATGGCTTGCAAAAGCTTCAGGTGCTCCTGATGGGCTGTGATGCCGCGGGCGGGATCATAGAGGCCGTCGGTTCTTCGCTTCAAAATGATGCGCTCAAAAACCTGCGCAAGTGTCTTGGTCAGGGTCTCATTGCCGGAGAGACGGGCAATCTCGAGATGAACGTCTTGATCGTAAACCAGCCGGTCGCGAGTAAATCGCTTTTGGACATCCTTGCCGTAAAGATTTATCTTTGCCGACAGCTTGGTCAATGCCGCTACCGTAAGATTTTCTACAGCCTTCTCTACCGCGAAGGCTTCCAAGGCTTCGCGCAGTTGATAGAGCTCGTCCGCCTCTTGCAATCTGATTTCTTTACAGGTAAAACCCCGGTTCGGCAGGAAGGAGACGTATCCTTCCTGAACCAAACGGGTCAACGCTTCCCGCACAGGAGTTCTGCTCACACCGAGGCGCTCGCTTAGTTCTTGGTGGTGAAGTTTTTCACCCGGCAAAATTTCGTTGCAAAGAATTAAGGTTTTAATTTGACTGTAAACTTGCCCAGAGAGATTCTCGGTTCGCCGTGCTCTATGCTTGTTTTTTTCTAACAGGGAGGCCATGAAAATCGATTTTGCATGAAAAGTTTTATGCAAAGTTTTGTCGCGACCCTATCCGATCCATTCTTGGTTGTCAATAAATCCTCAAGCGAGCTTGAAAAAAGATTTGAAAATGATAATCCCTAGTGCGTCCTTTTAGTGGCGAGCGATTGATGAAGCAGCGTTTCTTGCGTGAAATCACGCAACCCAAAACCAATTCTTAAGGAGGCAATGTGGCACAGACCAAGTTACAGGCGACAGGATTACGGCATGAGTACTATCAACCGCGAACCGGCGGCCGGCTCTTAGCGCTGGATAATATCAATCTGCAAGTGGAGGACGGGGAATTCGTCACCATTGTCGGTCCCAGCGGCTGTGGTAAGACCACATTCATTAACCTCTGCGATGGGTTACTCAAACCCACCGCGGGTCAAATAGCTATCGATGGTAAGCCGGTGACCGGACCGGGCACGGACCGGGGGATGGTCTTTCAGGATTCCTGTCTGATGCCTTGGCGGACCGTTTTCAAGAACGTGATCTTCGGGTTGGAGTGCCAGGGGATGGACAACGGGGAAGGTCAAACGCGCGCGCGCAAGTTTATTAAGCTCGTCGGCCTCGAAGGATTCGAGGATCATTACCCCCACGAGCTATCCGGCGGTATGCAGCAGCGCTGTAACCTGGCCCGGGCACTGACCGTGGATCCGCAGATTCTGATTATGGATGAGCCGTTCGCCGCGCTGGACGCTCAAACCCGCGAAATCATGCAGTTAGAGTTGCTGCGTATCTGGCGCGAGGCAGGCAAGACAGTGTTGTTTATTACCCACCAAATCAACGAAGCAATCTACCTGGCAGACCGCGTTATCGTCTTCGGTGCACGACCTGGGAAGGTGAAGGAAACCATAAAGATCGATATCCAGCGCCCGCGACCTCTTGCAACAAAGCGAGAGAAAAAGTTTCTGGAATATGAAGATCATCTCTGGACCCTCATTGAGGAAGAAGTGAAGAAGACTATGGTCGCGGATCAGATTGTGCACAATATCAACAACTAACGATTTCCGGGAGACACAGGGTGCGGAGGTTTAACTCCCAGACCCTTATTCTGATAGGGGCGACGCTTTTCGTTCTTTATCTGGCGGGCGTGCCGCTCCTCATGCTTCTCTACGGTAGCATCCGCAGCGCGCCGATCGGAGAGCCTGGGGCGACCTACACCATACAGAACTACGTAAAGGCCTATTTCGATAAGGAGTTCTACTTCCTTTTTTTAAACTCCATATATTATGGCGTGGGGACCTGCATCGTCACTTCTTTGATCGGAACGTATCTCGCCTGGGTTAGTGAGCGAACGAATACCCCGTTCAAAAAGCTGTTCGTAGTAATGGCGCTCATCCCGTTTATTATTCCCGGGATTCTCAGCACGATCTCGTGGATTCTTTTATTAAGCCCAAAGATCGGATTGATTAATCTCGTCATTAAAGAATTGCTAGGTCTCGAGTCCGCACCCTTCAACATCTATTCAATGTGGGGAATGATCTGGGCCGAGTCGATTCATCTCTATCCGCTGGTTTTTCTTCTGATGTCGGCAGCCTTCCGCAACATGGATACCTCCTTGGAGGAGGCGGCTCTGACCGCCGGATCGAGCACGTTTACGACCTTCAGGCGCGTTACCCTGCCGCTGATGCGACCCGCTATGTTCAGTGTGCTTTTGGTCATATTCATTCGTGGCATCGAAGCGTTCGAAGTGCCGGCCTTGGTCGGCGTGCCGGCCAAGATCTCGGTTTTTACGACTAAAATCTTTCTTGCCATTCATCAATTCCCGTCGGATTTCGGCTTGGCAGGCGCTTATGCGGTGACACTGCTGCTGATCAGCACCACCGGCGTGCTGATTTACGGAAGAATCACCCGTAGGGAGGATCGCTACGCCACGGTGACCGGCAAGGGCTATCGACCGCGGGTCATCGACTTGGGCGGATGGAAATACGTGACCTGCGCGATTTCCTACCTGATATTTCTTCTCGCCGTGATTCTGCCGGTCTTTGTCCTTTTGTGGTCTTCGTTCATTCCCTACTACGGCGTACCGTCTCGCGAGCTCATGGGCAAAATGACTTGGGCAAACTTCCACTATATTTTGAACTATCCGCTGGCGTTAACCGCGTTTAAAAATAGCTTTTATCTATCCGTGGGCTCTGCCACGGTGGTGATGCTGCTGACCTCGGTCATCGCCTGGATCACGGTCAAAACCAAATTGCCGGGGCGGGCACTGCTGGATAACATGACGTTTATCCCAATCGCCATGCCGGGAATCGTCCTCGGGGTGAGTCTCATCTGGGTCTATTTGACCCTGCCGATTCCGATCTATGGAACGATCTGGGTTTTGCTTTTGGCGTACATCACCAAGTTCATGCCCTACGGCATTCGAGCAGCATCGGCTTCGATGATTCAAATCAACAAGGAACTGGAAGAGGCTTCACTGACAGCGGGCGGCACCTGGTTTCAAACTTTCAGAAAAGTGATTCTGCCACTTTTAATGCCCGGTTTCACCGCGGGCTGGATCTACATCAGCATCATTGCGTTGCGAGAGCTTTCAACCTCGATCTTACTTTACTCGTACAACAGCACGGTGCTTTCTATCATGGCATTTGACTTATGGGAGGGCGGTCAATACACCTATGTGTGTGCGTTAGGAGTGTTGATGGTTTTGTTGCTCCTCGTGATGGCATTTATCGCGCGCAAGCTGGGAGCCAAGATAGGTATCGCGGAGTAAAGAATTGTTCAAAACGTGATCGTTTGGCGGCTCATGACAGTTGACGAATTCGGGAGGCGCAATGGCAGAGAAAAGAGACATGGTGCAGATCGATTCCTTGGAAAAATACTTTGGCGAAGACAAGGAACGGGTGCATGTTCTTAAGGGCGTTTCGCTTAACATCCCCGAGGGTTCGCTCTATACCTTTCTGGGTCCAAGCGGATGTGGTAAGACCACGACGCTTCGTTGTGTAGCCGGTCTGGAACGACCTGAGGGGGGTAGGATTAGCATCGGAGGCCAAACTGTCTTCGCCTCCGGTGAACGGGTTTATATTCCGACGAACAAGCGGCCCATCGGTATGGTTTTCCAATCCTATGCGATCTGGCCGCATATGACCGTGGCGGAAAACGTCGCTTATCCTCTCACGATTCAACGCCGTCCAAAGGCTGAGATCAAAAAGCGGGTGATTGATGTCCTAAAAATCGTCGGTCTCGACGGTTTGGAAGACCGGCCTGCTCCAAAGCTCTCCGGCGGTCAGCAGCAGCGAGTTGCCTTTGCGCGAGCCCTTGTTAACGAGCCGAAGGTCATGCTTCTTGACGAGCCCTTGAGCAACCTCGATGCCAAGCTGCGTGTCCAGATGAGATCCGAAATTAAGGCGTTGCAGAGAAGGACCAGCATTACGACGATCTTCGTCACTCACGATCAAGCGGAAGCCTTGGCCATATCCGATCAGATCGCCGTCATGCATGGCGGCAAGCTCATTGAAATAGGCTCGCCTCATCAGCTTTACAGTCGTCCGAAGAGGAGGTTTACAGCAACCTTTTTGGGGCTCACCAATCTGATCGCAGGCAAAGTACTGGAGGTGGACGGGGATTCCAGCCCCGGCAAGATGCAGACGAAAAAAGGCATCCTTAGCTTCATCCCGGCCCCGGGACTGAAAAAGGACCAAGCGGCAGTTATTTCGATCCGGCCGGAAAATATCCCGGTGCACAAAGAAAAGCCGCACTCCTTAGACAACGTAGTCGAGGGAACGGTCAAAGAAGCGGTATTCATGGGCGATGCTTATCATTGTAAAATCGCTGTGGGGGATGACGTTTTGGCTGTGCATACCCACCCATTTCACAGTATCAGCCCGGGGGAGAAGGTCTATCTCCACTTGGACCCAAAGAGTTGCAATGGTCTACCTGCGGATGATACGGAAGGTATTGATGAAGGTATGTTGGGCGACTAAAATACAGGATCGGTTTTTCGTGAAAGGAGAGTCAAATCTATGACTGCATTGGAAGCACGAAAGCTCGCTGAAGAAGACATGAGGGCGGGAAAAACTCCGAGCTACACAGATCTGCGCGAATGGATGGAGATAGTTGACAGCTTTGGTGAACTCAAAAAGGTCGATAATGTCGATTGGAATCTGGAGATGGGAACTCTCTCGGAATTGATAGCGCGGGAGAGCAAGGGCCCCGTTCCAGCGGTTTTGTTCGATAACATTAAGGATTATCCCAAGGGCTATCGGGTTCTCTTCGCTCAGAACGCATCGTTTAAGCGAATGGCATTGAATCTGGGGTTGCCGATGGATCTTGCGAACTTGGATTTGGTTCGGGCACTGCGCCAGAAGCTGACAACCCACCAGCCGATTCCTGCCAAGACCGTCACGAAAGGTCCGATCCTGGAGAACGTGATGTCAGGTAATGACGTCAACCTCCTGAAGTTTCCGGTTCCGCTGATTCACGAGTTGGATGGCGGACGATTCATAGGCACCGCTTGCCTCGTGATCACGCGGGATCCGGAAGAGGGGTGGGTTAACTTCGGCGCCTACCGCGGCATGGTACAAGACGAAAAAAGCATGAGTTGCTATATTTCGCCGGGTAAGCATGGAACCATCCAGCGGGCGAAGTACTTCGAGAAAGGCAAGCCTTGTCCGGTCATCATCTGTGTTGGTCAAGATCCGGTCCTTTTCATGGTCTCCGGTAACGAGATCGACTACGGCGTTTCAGAATTCGACTACGCGGGTGGCTTGAAGGGATCGCCCATTGAAGTCATCCAAGGGAAGGCCACCGGGTTACCCTTCCCGGCTCATGCCGAAATCGTCATCGAAGGTTTTATGGACCCCAATGATCGCAAGACCGAGGGGCCGTTCGGTGAATGGACCGGCTACTATGCCAGCTCCAGCCGGCCGGAACCGGTTGTCCGGGTGCAAAACATCTATTATCGCAATGATCCAATTCTTACTTGTGCGCGACCCGGCCGTCCGCCTTCGGATTACTCCATTGCCAAGTGCATGGTGAAATCGGCGCTCATTTGGGAACAGGTCGAGAAATGCGGGGTGCCTGATGTCAAGGGTGTATGGTGTCACGAGGCAGGCGGGGGCCGCTTGTTCAACATTATCTCCATCAAACAGCGGTATCCAGGTCACGCGCGACAGGCGATGCTGGCCGCCTCGCAGGTCCATGCCGGCGCCTATCTCGGCCGCTATGTCATCGTCGTCGACGAGGATATTGATCCGACCAATACGTTCGACGTTATCTGGGCATTGGCCAGTCGCTCGGATCCCGTTGAGTCCATTGAGATCCTGCGCCGCTGTTGGAGCGGACCGCTCGATCCGCGAATTCAACCGGGCAAGAAGGGCTTCAACTCCCGGGCGGTTATCGATGCCTGCCGTCCGTTCGAGTGGATGAAAGATTTCCCGCCGGTCGCGGAATCCACCCCTGAATTGAAGGAGAAGATTCGCGCGAAGTGGAAGAAAGTGATCGAAGGCTAAGCCCTAACTTTCAATTGGCCTTTACCAAGGGGGTGGCTGTTTACAATGGCCACCCCCTTTTTTTTCTTAAACTTACAACCTAATCGGAAGGCGTTCGGTAAGAATAATTTCTTTGGGTGTCACATATGCAACGTAGGGCAATGCTTCGACGCCGGCCTTGATGGCTCGGCGTAGCCAGCGGCCATACTCCGAGTCGATTTCGTCGGCGGGTCTAAAGATGTGGCAATCAGTCCGCTGGATGACAAACACCACTGCGCCCCGATGCCCTTCGCGCCGAAGCCACATCAATTCCTTAAGATGCTTCGTACCGCGCTCGCTCACCGCATCGGGAAAAGCGGCCGCACCGTCGACAGCAAGGGTGACGTTCTTCACCTCCACGAAACAAAAACCGCTGCTTCCTTCCAGGCAAAGATCGAGCCGCGTTCCTTGACGGGTGACGACTTCACGCCGAACGTTGTCGTAGCCTTGCAGCTCTGCAATCGCGCCGCTAGTGATGGCTTCGGCCACGAGGCGATTCGGATGCATTGTGTTGATGCCCACCCAAGTTCGGCCGACTTCAATGATTTCCCAGGTGTAAAGGAGACGCCGACGTTTTTTGTCGCTGCGTGAGATATACACGACGCTGCCGGGCTCTTTGCAGCCGATCATGCTGCCGGTATTTGTGCAATGTGCAGTGACGATTTCACCACTGGGCAGCCGCACGTCGGCGAGAAAACGTTGGTAGCGTTGAACGAGGGTTCCTCGGATCAGGCGTGACGGAAAGCGCATGGCCAAAGTTTATAGCTGAAGTCGCCACTAATTCCCAATAGAGCGAAAGCTTTCTTGAACTACAGATGACGCTTTGTTAGTTTCGACGAGAAGCTGTTGAAGATGGAGAAACCATGGCAAAGCCAGAACTCAAATACGTAGGTCGCAGTGTTCGGAGAGTCGACGGCATCGAAAAAGTTACGGGTCAGGCGAAGTTTCTTGGTGATTTGGTCGTTCCGAGTATGCTTCAGGGCAAGATCCTACGCAGCTCCTATCCCCACGCGCGCATTCTTTCTATCGACACCTCAAAGGCAGAGGCTTTGCCGGGGGTCGTAGCCGTGCTGACGGCCGCGGATCTTGGTGACCGTGTGCCAACTTACAATGGTCGTCCGGTGATTGCCGCGAACAAAGTTCGCTACGTGGGCGACAATACGAAGAACTCCCGCCCGTGATCGGCATCGACGCGGCCCGTGCTCATGGCGCGCCGCTGATTCACGAAGATCACAGTGACAACATCTGTAGCCACGAGCGGGTCGAGCGCGGCAACATAGAAGAAGGATTGGCTCAGTCGGACGTCGTAGTCGAAGATCACTTTACCTTTCCAATGGTTTACCACTACGCCATGGAGCCTCACTCTGTCATCGCCCATTGGAACGATGAGGGAATTACGGTCTGGTCCTCGGCGCAGCATCCGTTCCAGGTGCGTAACGACATAGCCAAGATATTTCGCATTCCGCCGTCGCGGGTACGGATGGTGATCTCTTATTTGGGCGGCGGCTACGGGAGTAAGTCGTATACCAAGTTTGAACCGCTGGTGGTAGCACTGGCGCGCAAGGCGGATGCGCCGGTACGCGTGTGCAATTCAGTTTCCGACTCGATGCTCACGGTGCGGCGCCATTCGGCCGCCGTGAGGGTTAAGACGGGTTTCAAGCAGGACGGTACCCTGATGGCACGGGAGGCCGAGATTTATCTGGACACCGGCGCCTACGACGACAATGGGCCACAGGTGACGATCCGCGCAGCGACGCGAGTTTTGGGCCCTTACCGCATTCCCAATATTTTGACCAACGCCTACTCCGTCTACACGAACTCCGGCTCCGCGGGTTCTTTTCGCGCCATCGGTGCACCGCAGGTTATTTTTGCCGGCGAGTCACAGATCGACATTGCCGCGGCCCGTTTGGGAATGGATCCGACGGAACTCCGGCTTAGAAATTTACTGAGAAAAGATGAAGAGTTGCGTCCGGGATTAAAGGGCATCGATGCCAATCTGGCTTCAGGATTAAAGAAGCTTATCAACGCGAGCCAGTGGAAAAAGTCGGCTAAGAAACAACGCGCGCCCGTGGGCCTCGCTTGCGCTGTGACCAATGCGGGCGCGACGCCCGTTTCGGTGGCGATGGCTCGCATGCAATCAGACGGAGTCGTGAATATCTTGGCCGGCAGCACAGAGATGGGTCAAGGTGTGCGGACGGTTCTTGCGCAGATCGCCGGTGAAGAGCTTAGTGTGCCCCTGGATCACATTCGCATTCTGGGCGCGGATACAAGAGTCACCCCTTACGATAGCTCCACCGGTTCCAGCCGTTCGACGACTTGCATGGGCAACGCGGTGCAGGCCGCGGCACGTGATCTGAAGAAGCAGCTCATCAAAATCGCCGCCAACGCATTTCGCGTGCCCCAGAGCCAAGTCAAGCTGCAGGATGGAGCGCTGATTTGCGGCGAAGCGTGCTTAAGTTTCAAGGAGGCGTTGGAGCGGCGGTTTGGCAAGGGCTCAGGCGGCGAGCTCATCGGGAGAGGAGAGACGGGCCCAGAAATTGCGGACAACAAGCTCCCGGTTTTTTGGGAAGTGGGAATGGGGATGGTAGAGTTGGCTGTTGACCAAGAGACCGGACAGGTGCGGATCAAACGGTTGATCTCGGTAGCCGATGTCGGAAGGGCGATCCACCCCGAAGGATGCGTTGGGCAAGAAGAGGGCGCAGCCATGATGGGGATCGGTCACACGCTCTTTGAGCAGATGGTCTACGATGCCAACGGGCAGCTACTCAATCCGAATCTTGTGGACTATCGAGTGCCCAGCTTCAACGATGTGCCCGAGGAATTTCACACCGTGCTCATTGAAAACCATGACGGACCGGGTCCCTACGGTGTCCGCGGCATGGGTGAGGGGGGACTTCTGTCAGTGGGGCCGTCGGCGACCAACGCCTTTGCGCGGGCTACCGGTGTCCGTATAAAGGACCTGCCCCTGACTCCGGAGCGGGTGTGGCGAGCGTTGAAGCCACAGAAGGCGTGATCATCAACCAGACGGTTATCCTTGCCGCGACCGTCTTTCGCTCCGATCGACGAGAAGGAAGAGGTAACGATGATTGCGACGGACATTCCAGGATTCCAAATCAAATCAGCAACTGAACCTGATGTTTCAGTCATTCTTTCTTTTGTCAAAAAGCTCGCTCGCTACGAGCAGCTGTTGCATGAGGTAGTCGCCACAGAAGAACTGCTCCGGGAGACTCTGTTCGGTGAACGAAGGACGGCGGAAGTTGCCATCGGATACCTCGAAACTAAGCCCGTCGGTTTTGTCCTGTTCTTTCACAATTATTCCACGTTCTTAGGCAAACCGGGCCTCTACATCGAGGATCTCTTCGTTGATGAAGACTACCGCAGGCGCGGGTACGGTCGCGCGTTGTTGCTGTACGTCGCGCGACTGGCGAAGGAACGTGATTGCGGCCGGCTCGAATGGTCAGTGCTCGACTGGAATCAGCCGGCGATCGACTTTTATAAGAAACTAGGAGCTTCGCCGATGAGCGAATGGACGGTCTTTCGAGTGGCAGGTAAGAGCCTAGATGAACTGGCCGGTCAGTCTTAACCTCAGAGGCCTTTTGTTTTTTGGGGTAGGGTGGTGAATTTTTTTCAAATCACTTCGTACTTGTCTGGAGCCGAAGCGGCACTTCAATGGAGATATGGGTCCCTTT
>WNGE01007966.1_pt1 | contig 13134 bp, 10 predicted proteins | sample 5400651 | NCBI WGS metagenome assembly WNGE01 (sample SAMN13153370, study PRJNA577476) | soil metagenome | isolation source: 60 cm soil or saprolite under grassland replicate 2 | place: USA:California | collected 2016-06-15 | reverse complement strand
AGGGCCGCGCCTACACCAACAAGTACGTCTCGTCGTTCGTCGGCTTCGCGCCCGCGTCGAATCCGCGGCTCGTGATCGCGGTGATGATCGACGAGCCCACTGCCGGCGCGCATTACGGCGGCGAAGTCGCGGCGCCGGTCTTTTCGACGGTGACGGGCGCCGCGCTGCGGATGCTCGGCGTGCCCGCCGACGCGCCTGGCGACAACGTGATCCTTCCGCCGGAGGGCGGCGAAGTCCGCGAGGAAACCTGATGGCGAGCATCCCGGTTCGCACGTTCGACGTGCCGGCGCTGCTGGCGCGGCTCGGTGCGCGACCACAGCGGATCACTGGTGACAGCCGGCAGGTGCGACCGGGCGACGCCTTCGCGGCCTTTCCCGGCGCGACCGCCGACGGCCGCAGCTTCATCGCCGATGCAATCGCGCGCGGTGCTTCCGCCGTGCTGTGGGAAGCACAGGGCTTCCATTGGAATCCCGACTGGCACGTCACCCACCATCCGGTCGAAAATCTCAAGGGAAAGCTCGGCGCGATCGCCGATTTCATCTATGGCAGCCCGTCGCAGGCGCTATGGATGGTCGGTGTCACCGGCACCAACGGCAAGACCTCGTGTTCGCAGTGGATCGCGCAATGTCTCGATCGCTGCGGCAGACGCGCGGCGGTCATCGGCACGCTGGGCAACGGCCTAGTCGGCGCGCTCGAAACCGGAACCCACACCACGCCCGACGCCGCACGCGTCCATGAAATGCTCGCGAGCTACAAGAAAGCGGGAGCGCTGGCGGTGGCGATGGAAGTGTCGTCGCACGGGCTCGATCAGGGGCGGGTCAACGGCGTCGAATTCGACATCGCGCTGTTCACGAACCTGACGCGCGACCACCTCGACTACCACGAGACGATGGCGGCGTACGGCGCGGCGAAGGCGAAGCTCTTCGCGTGGCCGGGCCTTGATGCGGCGGTGATCAATGGCGACGACCCGTTCGGGCAAAGCCTCGTCGACGGCGCAAAGGCGCGCGGGCGCAAGGTGCTCACCTACGGTCTTGCGAACGCGGACGTGACGGCGACGGGGATGGCGACCACCGCGCAGGGCATCGCATTGTCGGTGGCAACCCCTTGGGGTCGCGGTGATGTGCAGACGACGCTCGTCGGCGCGTTCAATGCTTCCAACGTGCTGGGCTGCCTCGCGGTGCTGCTCGCGAGCGAGGTGCCGCTCGCAAACGCACTCGCCGCGCTCGGCAAAGTCGTGCCGCCACCGGGTCGGATGCAACGGCTCGGAGGCGGCGACCAACCGCTCGTCGTCGTCGACTACGCGCACTCGCCCGATGCGCTGGAAAAAGTACTGACGGCGCTGCGCCCGGCCGTGGCGGAAGCCGGCGAGCTTGTCTGCGTGTTCGGATGCGGTGGCGACCGCGACGCAGGCAAACGGCCGGAGATGGGCCGCATCGCCTCGGCGCTTTGCGAACGGGTGATCGTCACGACGGACAATCCGCGCAATGAAGATCCCGCGACCATCGCGAGCGCGATCGTCCGCGGCATACGCGACGGTGGGAATCGGCACTGGACCGTCGATCTCGATCGCGCGACGGCGATCAACGCGGCGATCTCGGGCACCGGACCGGGCGACGTCGTGCTGATCGCCGGCAAAGGCCACGAGGATTATCAGGAAGCAAAAGGCGTCCGCATCCATTTCTCCGATGCCGAAGTCGCCGCCGCCGCGCTCGCGGCCCGGAGCAACGCATGATGGATACGGCGACCGCGGCCCGCGCTGTCTCGGGCGAGCTCCGCGGCGCGAGCGTGCCCTTTGCGCGCGTGACGACCGATACCCGCCGACTCCTGCCCGGCGATCTTTTCGTCGCGTTGAAGGGCGAGCATTTCGACGGCCACGACTTCGTCGGTGCGGCGCAGCAAGGCGGCGCCAGCGCGGCATTGGTCGCCGCCGATCGCGCCTCCGAATTTCAGGGGAACCTGATTGCGGCGCCGGATCCGCAGGCGGCGCTCTGCGCACTCGCGGCGTACTGGCGGGCGCGCTTCGCGATCCCCGTCATCGTCATCGTCGGCAGCAACGGCAAGACAACCGTCAAGGAAATGCTCGCGGCCGTTCTGCGCAGCCATTACGGTGCGGCTGCAGTCCTCGCGACCGCCGGCAATTTCAACAATGCGATCGGCCTGCCGCTGACGCTGCTCTCGCTTCGCGCGCCGCATCGTGTCGCGGCGGTCGAGCTCGGCATGAATCATCGCGGCGAGACGGCCACACTCGCGGCGATCGCGCGACCCAACGTTGCGCTCGTCAACAATGCGCAGCGCGAGCACCAGGAGTTCATGTTGAGCGTCGCGGACGTCGCTGCCGAGCATGCCGATCTGATCCGTGCGCTTCTTCCGGATGGCATCGCGGTGATCAACGCCGACGATCCGTTTGTCGACGTCTGGCGCGATGCCGCGCGCAACGGCGAACGCGTCGGCGTGGTCGAATTCGCGCTCGAACATCCGGCAGCCGTGCGCGGGCGTCTCGTCGCCGATGGAAAGCTCGAGCTCACTACGCCGGCGGGCGATGCGACGATCGCGCTTGCCGCCCCCGGCCGGCATAACGCGAGCAATGCGCTGGCGGCGACGACGGCGGCGCTCGCCATCGGCGTGCCTCTCGCTGCAGTCATCCACGGACTCGAATCGTTTCGCCCGGTCGCCGGCCGGCTCGCGGTGACGCAGGCGGCGAGCGGTGCTGCCGTGATCGACGATACGTACAACGCGAATCCCGATTCGGTGCGTGCGGCCATCGATGTCCTCGCGACCGCGCCGTCGCCGAAATGGCTGGTGCTGGGCGACATGGGCGAAGTCGGTGCGCAAGGCCCGGCGTTCCACCGCGAAGCCGGCGCGTACGCGCGCTCGTCCGGCATCGACCGGCTGCTGACGACGGGCACGCTGGCCGTCGACGCTGCCGCGGCATTCGGCGCGGGCGCCGAGCATTTCGCGACCGTCGAAGCGCTGGCCGATCACGTCGCGACCTCGGCGCAAGCGGGAACGACGATCCTCGTCAAGGGCTCGCGCTTCATGCGGATGGAACGCGTCGTCGCGACGCTCACCGGCCGCGGTGCGGCCCCCCCGGAGCCTGCTTCGCATGCCTCCCCCCATGGGGGCAGCCGTCCTCGGGGCGGCCCGTCGGACGGCGAAGGGTCCCCCCCGCAGCATGCTTCGCATGCCTCCCCCCGAGGGGGCCGCCGTCCTCGGGGCGGCCCGTCGGACGGCGAAGGGGCGCACTGATGCTGCTCCTTCTCGCCGATCTGCTCGCGAAGGATGTGCGCACGTTCAACGTCTTCGGTTACCTGACGCTGCGCGCGGTGCTGGCCTGCATGACGGCGCTCTTCATCTCGTTCATCGTCGGCCCGAAGATGATCGCGTGGCTGTCGCGGATGAAAATCGGCCAGGCGGTCCGCGACGACGGCCCGCAGACGCATCTCGTCAAGGCCGGAACGCCGACGATGGGCGGCGCGCTGATCCTGGTGTCGATCGCGGTGACGACGCTTTTGTGGGGCGATCTCGCCAATCGTTTCGTCTGGGTCGTGCTGCTCGTGACGCTCGGCTTCGGCGCGATCGGCTGGATCGACGATTACCGGAAAGTCGCCCGCCGCAATCCGAAAGGACTTTCCGCGCGCTCGAAATTCTTCTGGCAGTCGGTCATCGGGCTCGTCGCCGCCGTCTATCTCGCGTTCTCGGTCTCGGCGCCGGACAACACGCAGCTGCAGAGGCTCTTCTTCGCCTGGATCGGCAGCGGCTTCAACGTGAATCTCTCGCCCAAGACCGACCTCATCGTGCCGTTCTTCAAGACGGTGTCCTACCCGCTCGGCATCTGGGGCTTCATCACGCTCACCTACTGCGTGATCGTCGGCACCAGCAACGCGGTCAACCTGACCGACGGCCTGGACGGCCTCGCGATCATGCCCACGGTGATGATCGGTGCGGCACTCGGCATCTTCGCCTACGTGAGCGGCAACGCGATTTTCGCGCGCTATCTGCAGTTCCCGCTCATTCCGGGCGCGGGCGAGCTCGCGGTGATCTGCGGGGCGCTGGCCGGCGCCGGCTTGGGCTTTCTGTGGTTCAACGCCTACCCGGCGGAAGTGTTCATGGGCGACGTGGGCGCGCTATCGCTCGGCGCCGCGCTGGGGACGATGGCGGTGATCGTGCGCCAGGAGATCGTGCTCTTCATCATGGGCGGCGTGTTCGTCGTCGAGACGCTATCGGTGATGATCCAGGTCGCGTCGTTCAAGCTCACCGGCAAGCGCGTGTTCCGGATGGCGCCGATCCACCATCACTACGAATTGAAAGGCTGGAAGGAAAACCAGGTGGTGGTGCGGTTCTGGATCATCACGATGCTGCTCGTCCTGTTTGGTTTGTCGAGCCTGAAACTCCGCTGATGGATTACTCCGGACGCAACGTCGTCGTGCTGGGGCTCGGGCTTACCGGCTTCTCGCTTGCTCGCCATCTCGCAGCACGCGGTGCGACGGTGCGCGTCGCCGATACGCGGGCTTCGCCGCCGTTCGCCGACCGGCTCCGGGCAAAGCTGGCCGAAGTGGCTATCGCGATGGGCCCGTTCACCCCATCGACGTTCGCCGGCGTCGACATGATCGCCATCAGTCCCGGCGTCGCCAAGGATGCGCCGGAGATCGCGGCGGCCGTCGCGCGCGGCGCCGAGCTCGTCGGCGATATCGAGCTCTTCGCGCGGTCGCTGCCCGCCACGCAGAAGCTGCTCGCGATCACCGGATCGAACGGCAAGACGACGGTGACCGCGTTGACAGGCGCGCTCGTCCGCGCCGCGGGACTGGACGCGATCGTCGCCGGCAACATCGGCGACGCGGTGCTCGACGCGCTGCCGCGCGGCGGCATCTGGCCCGACGTCTTCGTGCTGGAGCTGTCGAGCTTCCAGCTCGAGACGACCGCCTCGCTCACACCGGTCGCGGCGACGGTGTTGAACGTCACCGAGAACCATCTCGACCGCTACACCGGCATCGACGACTACGCGGCCGCGAAAGCGAGGATCTTCGGCAAGGGCGGCATTCAGGTTCTCAATCGCGACGATCCGCGCTCGCTCGCAATGCGCCTCCCGGGGCGCCTCGTGCAGACTTTCGGCGCAGGAACTCCGCAAACCGACGACGCGTGGGGCCTTGTGGATCGCGGCGGGAATGGCCGCGATGTCTGGCTCGCCCGCGGTGGCGCGCTCTTGTTGCCGGTCGCCGATCTCAAGCTCGTGGGGCGGCACAATGCGTTGAACGCGCTCGCGGCACTCGCACTCGCATCGGCCGTAACGCCGATCAAGAGCGACGTGCTCACCGCGCTTGCAAGATTCGAAGGCCTACCGCACCGGATGCAGCGCATCGTCGAAGCGGGCGGGGTGCTCTACATCGACGACTCGAAGGGGACGACGGTCGCCGCAACACAGGCGGCGCTCGACGGCCTCGACCGGCCCGTGGTGCTGATCGCGGGGGGTGATGGCAAGGGACAGGAATTCGCACCGCTCCTCGCCGCGGTCGACGCACGTTGCCGCTCCGTGCTGCTGATCGGCCGCGATGCGCAGCGGATCGAGCGCGCGCTCAAGGGCTCGCGTGCCGCGATCGAGCACCTGGGGACGCTCGATGCGGCGGTGGCGCGCGCGTTCGAGCTGGCCCAACCCGGTGACGCAGTGGTGCTCTCGCCGGCATGCGCGAGCCTCGACCAATTCACCGACTACGTCGAGCGTGGCCAGCACTTTGTCGCGAAGGTCCGCCGGCATCTTGCGCTGGAGACGACTCCGCATGCGTGACGGGGCCGCCTCGATCGCGACGCGCGAGCCGCGCGGGTGGCCGGGCGGGTCGCTCTTCGCGCTGCCGCGGCATCCGCGGACGATGCTCGCCTACGACGCCTCCCTCGCATGGGCGACGCTGCTGCTTCTCGCCGCAGGCGTCGTGATGGTCTACTCGGCGTCGATCGCGAGCGCCGAAGCATCGCCGCATACCGGTTTTCGCGCGTGGTATTTCCTGCTGCGGCACGCGATCTTCGTGGCCGCCGGCCTCGCGGCCGCGCTGGTCGCCTTCCAGATGCCGATGAAAGCATGGCAGCACGCGGCCCCGTGGCTGTTCGTCGCGGCGTTCGTGCTGCTCGTGCTGGTCCTGGTACCGGGGATCGGCCGGTCCGTCAACGGCAGCCGTCGCTGGCTGTCGCTCGTCGTCATCAACCTGCAGCCCTCGGAGTTGATGAAGCTCACCGTGGTGTTGTATGCCGCGAGCTATGCGGTGCGCAAGGCTGCATTCCTGCATGCGCAGCAGCCGCTGAAGCACACGCTTCTGCGCGGCTTCCTGCCGCTGTTCGTCGTGATGGTGGCCACCGGCGGGTTGCTGCTGCTGGAGCCCGACTTCGGTGCGTTCGTCGTCATTGTCGCGATCGCGTTCGCGATCCTGTTCCTGGGCGGGCTCGACTGGCGACTCTTCCTGGGCCTGCTGCTCCTGCTCCCGCTCGGTCTTTCCGCGATTCTCGTCGCGGCGCCGTATCGACTGCAACGGCTCGTCGCGTTTCTCGATCCGTGGTCCGATCCTTTCGGCAAGGGTTATCAGCTTTCGCACTCGCTGATCGCCTTCGGCCGCGGCGAATGGCTGGGCGTCGGGCTTGGCGCAAGCGTCGAAAAGCTCCTGTACCTGCCGGAGGCGCACACCGATTTCCTGCTTGCCGTGATTGCCGAGGAGCTGGGCTTCGCCGGCGTCGTCGCGATCCTCGGTCTGTTCGTGTGGCTGCTTTTTCGCGCGTACGCGATTGGTCGACAGGCGGCGCGCCTCGAGCGGCCGTTCGCGGCGCTCATCGCCCATGGGATCGGCATCTGGATCGGCGTGCAGGCGCTGATCAACATCGGCGTCAACATGGGGACGCTGCCGACGAAGGGTCTCACGCTGCCACTCCTGTCGTTCGGCGGATCGGGGATCGTCGCCAATTGCGTCGCGATCGCGATTCTCATGCGCGTGGATTTCGAGAATCGCCGCTTGCTGCGGGGATTCACCGTATGAGTGGCGGACCCATGAGCGGTGCCGGGACAGCGATGACCGGAACAGTGATGATCACGACCGGTGGCACGGGCGGCCACGTGTTCCCCGGACTCGCTGTCGCGGCGAAGCTCGTCGCGCGTGACTGGCGCGTCTTCTGGGTCGGATCGAAAGGCGGCATGGAGGCGACCCTTGTGCCGCAGCACAAAATCGCCTTCGAGGGAATCTCCTTCGCCGGCATCCGTGGCAAGGGATTGCGTCAACTCGTCCTTGGACCGGTAGCCCTGCTCGCGGCATGCGTGCAGAGCTTGAAGATCATTCGCCGTCGGGCACCCGATGTCGTGCTGGGCTTCGGCGGATTTGCATCTTTTCCCGGCGCGCTGATGGGCGTTGCGGCAGCGAGGCCGCTCGTGTTGCACGAAGCGAACGCGATTGCGGGGCTCGCGAATCGCGTGCTCGCTTACGGTGCCGATCGCATCCTCATCGGCTTTCCCGATGCGTTCGCCGGTCGTCACGCGGCGAAGACCGAGTGGGTCGGCAATCCGCTGCGCGATGCGATCTCTCGCGTGCCGCAACCCGAAGCGCGATTTGCCGGACGCACGGGTCCGCTGCGGCTGCTCGTCGTCGGCGGAAGTCTCGGCGCAGTTGGTTTGAACGAGCGCGTGCCGGCAGCGCTCGCGCTCCTGCCTCCGGCAGCGCGTCCGCGCGTCGTCCATCAGGCGGGCGCAAAGCATATCGACGCGCTGCGTGGAGCGTACGCTGCCGCAGGCATCGACGCCGAGTGCGTCGCGTTCATCGACGACATCGCGACCCGCTACGCCGAGGCGGATGTCGTGCTTTGCCGCGGTGGCGCGATGACGATCGCGGAGCTTGCAGCCGCCGGCGTCGCCGCGATCGTCGTGCCGCTGCCGGGCGCGATCGCCGACGAGCAGAGCGCGAACGCGGAGTTTCTCGTCGACGCGGGCGCCGCGGACCGGATCGCGCAGTCCGAGCTCACACCGCAACACCTCGCGGAGCGCCTTTCATCGCTCACGCGCGAGACGCTCCTCGCGATGGCGATCGCGGCACGCAACGTCGGCCGCCGCGATGCCGCCGATCGCGTCGCCGATGCGTGCATCGCGCTGGGATCGAAGGCGCGATGAAGCACAAGGTCAAACGCATCCATTTCGTAGGCGTCGGCGGGGCCGGGATGAGCGGCATCGCGGAAGTCCTGGCGACGCAGGGCTACCAGGTATCGGGCTCCGACCTTGCCGCGAGCGCGGTCACGCGACGGCTCGCGGGTCTCGGCGTCGCGATCGCGATCGGACACGATGCCGCGCGCGTCGCGGGTGTGGATGCGGTCGTCGTGTCGACGGCGGTTGCGCCCGACAATCCAGAAGTCCTCGCCGCACGCGAGCGCGGCGTGCCGGTCGTGCCCCGTGCGCTGATGCTCGCCGAGCTGATGCGATTGAAGACGGGCATCGCCGTCGCCGGCACGCACGGCAAGACGACGACGACGAGCCTCATTGCTTCGGTGCTGGCCGAAGGCGGCCTCGATCCTACGTTCGTGATCGGTGGCCGGCTCCTGTCCGCCGACGCGAACGCGCGCCTCGGCAAAGGCGACTTCCTCGTCGCCGAAGCCGACGAGTCCGACGCCTCGTTCCTGTACCTGTCGCCGGCGCTGGCGGTGATCACCAACATCGACGCCGATCACATGGAAACGTACGGCCACGATTTCGGGCGGCTCACGCGCGCCTTCGTCGATTTCGCGCAGCGCTTGCCGTTCTACGGTGTCGCCGTGCTGTGCGTCGACGATGCGAACGTGCGTGCGATCGCGCCGTCGATCGCGCGGCCGATCGTGAGCTACGGCTTGTCCGCCGAGGCGCGCCTGCGTGCGGTCGATGTTGCCCATCACGGCGGGCGCATGCGCTTCGTCGTGCGGGCGAACGGCGCGCCGGACCTCGCCGTCGACCTCAATCTGCCAGGCGTGCACAACGTGCAAAACGCGCTGGCCGCGATCGCGATCGCCCGCGAGCTCGGGGTCGCCGATGCGCCGATCGCGAAGGCGCTCGCGGAATTCCGCGGCGTCGGGCGGCGCTTCCAGCATTACGGCGACGTGAAGCTTGCGGCGGGCGGCACGTACGCGCTGATCGACGACTACGGCCACCACCCGGTCGAGATGGCAGCCACGATCGCGGCCGTGCGCGGCAGCTTCCCGGACCGCCGGCTCGTGCTCGCGTTCCAGCCACACCGCTACTCGCGCACGCGCGACCTGTTCGAGGATTTCGTGACCGTACTCTCGACGGCCGACGTGCTGATCCTCACCGATGTCTATCCGGCGGGCGAGCCGCCCATCGTTGCCGCGGACGGTCGTGCGCTTTCGCGCGCCGTTCGCGTCGCCGGAAAGGTCGAGCCGGTGTTCGTCGAGACCGTCGCGCAGGTGGCCGATGCGATCAACGCCGTCGTTCGCGCAGGCGATGTCGTCGTCACGATGGGCGCGGGGTCGATCGGCCAGGTGCCCGCGCAACTGGTGGCCGCATGATGATGAACGAGCCGCGCCAGTTCGAAGCGCTCCGCGGCACGCTGACGCGCGGCGCGCCGCTCGCACGCTATACGAGCTGGCGCTGTGGAGGCCCAGGCGACCGCGTCTACGTCCCCGCCGACCGCGACGACCTCGCGGTGTTCGTGCGCCAGCTCCCCAAAGACGAACCGCTGACCGTCATCGGGCTCGGCAGCAATCTGCTGATCCGCGATGGCGGCGTTCGCGGCACCGTCGTCGTCCTTCACGCTGCGCTCAACGCGCTCGAGCTGCGCGAAAGCTTGATCCATGCCGAAGCAGGCGTTGCAAGCCCCAAGGTCGCTCGCTTCGCCGCGCGCCACAACCGCACGGGCGCCGAATTCCTGGCGGGCATCCCGGGTACGATCGGCGGTGCGCTCGCGATGAACGCCGGCTGCTACGGCGGCGAGACGTGGCGCTTCGTCACGCGGGTCGAGGTGCTCACGGCGGCCGGAACGTTCGAGCAGCGTGCGCCGTCTGCCTACGCGATCGGCTATCGCACGGTCCGATGCGCCGACGGCCGCGTGCCGGACGGCATTTTCGTCGCGGCGTGGTTCGATTTTCCGCCGGGAGACGGCTTTGCCGCGAGCGAACAGATTCGCGCGCTTCTGCAGCGACGCATCGCGACCCAACCGCTCGACTTGCCCAATGCCGGCAGCGTGTTCCGCAATCCCGAAGGGGATCACGCGGCGCGCCTGATCGAAGCCTGCGGACTCAAAGGTTATGCCGTCGGCGGCGCCCGCGTGTCGGAAAAGCACGCCAACTTCATCGTCAATCCCCGCGCGAGCGCGAAAGCAGCCGACATCGAAGCGATCATCACGCATGTCCGTGCAACGGTGCGCGAAAAGACCGGCATCGAGCTCGAGACCGAAGTGCGCGTGATCGGAGAACTGCGATGAGCGAATTCGGCAAAGTCGCGGTCCTTATGGGCGGACCGAGCGCAGAACGGGAAATCTCGTTCCTGTCCGGCAACGCCGTATTGAAGGCGCTCTGCGAAAAAGGCGTCGACGCGCACGCCTTCGACCCGGCTGAGCGCGACCTGTGGGAGCTCAAGCGCGACGGCTTCGATCGCGCGTTCATCGCGCTGCATGGTCGCTACGGCGAGGACGGCACCGTCCAGGGGGCGCTCGAGACGCTGAAGATCCGCTACACCGGCAGCGGCGTCATGGCCTCGGCGCTCGCGATGGACAAGTGGCGCACCAAGCTCGTCTGGCAGGCGGTGGGCATCCCGACGCCGGGTTACCGCGTCGTCACCGCGGCGACCGACTGGATGCGCGTCGTCGCCGAAGTCGGATTGCCGCTGATCGTGAAGCCGGCGCGCGAAGGTTCGACGATCGGGATCACCAAGGTGGGTAGCGTCGACCACGACGAGCTCGCGCTCGCCTACGAGGTGGCCGCGAAGCACGACGATCTCGTGCTGGTCGAGGAGTTCGTCACCGGCACCGAGCTTACCGCCTCGATCCTCGGCGGGCGCGCGCTGCCGCTGATCAGGATCGAGGCGCCGCAGGGCAACTACGACTACCACGCCAAGTATTTCTCCGACGAGACGAAGTACTTCTGTCCGTGCGGGTTGCCGGAGGCGAAGGAGCGCGAGATCCGCGCCGCTTCACTCGCGGCGTTCGACATCGTCGGCTGCAGCGGCTGGGGACGCCTGGATCTCATTCTCCGGGCCGACGGCTCGTTCACGTTCCTCGAAGTGAACACGTCGCCGGGCATGACCGGCCATTCGCTGGTGCCGATGGCCGCAAGGGAAGCGGGGATCGCGTTCTCGAATTCCGTGAGGTCGTCGTCACCGGCGGGCTCGTGCGCGCGAGTCCGGCGCATCTCGAGAGAGTCATTCGCGACGAGCTCGCCGGCACGTTCTTCACGATGAACCTCGATCGCGCGCGGAACGCGCTCGCGCAGGTGCCGTGGGTGCGCCGCGTCGCCTTGCGGCGGCAGTGGCCGCGGCGGCTCGAAGTGACGCTGGAGGAACACGTGCCGCTTGCCCGATGGAACGACAGCGGGCTTGTCGACGTCGACGGCGAAGTGTTCGGCGCCGACTTCGACGGCGAGCTGCCGCAATTCACCGGACCCGAGGCGCGCGCGGCGGACGTCACCGCGCGCTATCGCGAATGGGGAGCACTGCTTGCGCATCTTTCATTCTCGGTCGACGCGGTGACGCTTTCGCCGCGTGGGGGCTGGCGGCTTAACACGACCGGTCCTGTGGGCCGTCTCGAGATCGAGCTGGGTCGCGACGAGCCCTCCGAACGGCTCGCGCGTTTCGTCGACGCGTACGCCCGCACCGTCGGCGCGCTGTCGCGAGCCGGCACCCGAATCGACCACGTCGACCTGCGCTACCGCAACGGCTTCGCGGCGCGGGTGCCGGATTTCAGGGAACGGCCGGCGAAGAAATCCGCGGCATGACGCGAAGGACAACCGAGGGGACGGTGGACGGATGGTGAAGGAAGCAAAAAACCTGATCGTGGGCCTCGACGTCGGCACGTCGAAGGTCGTTGCGATCGTCGCCGAAGTCACGCCCGAGGGCGACCTCAACATCATCGGTCTCGGCACGCAGCCTTCGCGCGGGCTGCGGCGCGGTGTCGTCGTCAATATCGAAGCGACGATGGCCTCGATCCAGCGGGTGCTGGAAGAAGCCGAGCTGATGGCCGACTGCCGCATCACCGAGGTCTACACCGGTGTTGCCGGCAGTCACATCCGCAGCCTCAACTCGAGCGGGATGGTGGCGATCAAGGAGAAGGAGGTCACGCAGGCCGACATCGATCGCGTCGTCGAGACGGCGAAGGCGATCGCGATCCCAAATGACCAGCAGATCCTGCACATCCTGCCGCAGGAATTCATCATCGACGGCCAGGAGGACGTGCGCGAGCCGCTGGGGATGAGCGGGGTGCGCCTCGAGGTGAAAGTGCACATCGTCACCGGCGCGGTCTCGGCGGTCGAGAACATCGTCAAGTGCGTGCGCCGCTGCGGGCTCGAGGTCAAGGACGTGATCCTGCAGCCGCTCGCCTCGGCGATCGCGGTGCTGAACGACGACGAGAAGGAGTTGGGCGTCTGCCTGATGGATATCGGGGGCGGCACCACCGACCTCGCCGTGTTCGCGAGCGGGGCGATCCGCCATACCGCGGTGATTCCCATTGCCGGCGACCAGGTCACCAACGACATCGCGATGACGCTGCGCACGCCCACGAAGGAAGCCGAGGAGCTGAAGCTCCGGCACGGATGCGCGCTGCGCCAGCTTGCCGACCCGAAGGACATCATCGAAGTGCCGGGCGTGGGCGACCGGCCGCCGCGCAAGCTCTCGCGGCAGACGCTCGCCGAAGTGATCGAGCCGCGCATCGAGGAGCTCTACACGCTGGTCCAGGCCGAGCTGCGGCGCTCGGGATTCGAGGAGCTCCTGTCGTCGGGAATCGTGCTCACCGGCGGCTGCGCGCTGCTCGCCGGAATGACCGAGCTCGGCGAGGAAGTCTTCCACCTGCCGGTTCGCGTCGGCGTGCCGGCGTATGGCGGCGGACTGGCTGATGTCGTGCGCAGTCCGCGGTATGCGACGGCGGTCGGGCTGTTACTGGAAGGACGCGACCAATACCTGGCGGCGCAGCAATCGCGTGCGCGCAC
>WNGE01007683.1_pt1 | contig 13134 bp, 13 predicted proteins | sample 5400651 | NCBI WGS metagenome assembly WNGE01 (sample SAMN13153370, study PRJNA577476) | soil metagenome | isolation source: 60 cm soil or saprolite under grassland replicate 2 | place: USA:California | collected 2016-06-15 | reverse complement strand
CGCTGGGGCTCAGACCGGCTGGTCGCTGATCTCATCGGCCGCTCGTATGGATGATCGCGTCGCGCACGATGTGTGCAACCTGGTTGTCAGTCAGCGCATAGGCGATCTCGCGGCCGCGCCGCTCGGACGTCACGAGGCGGGCCGCGCGCAGTACTCGAAGGTGCTGCGACACCAGGGACTGACTCGCGCCGAGGGACTCGACGAGCTCGTGCACGCAGCGGGGCCCGTCGGCGAGCTGCTCGATGACGGCCAGGCGGATCGGTGCGGCAAGCACCCGCAGCAGCTGGCCGGCTTCTTCCAGCCTGGTCGCGGCGCGTGGTGGCACAAGCTGGGTCGAACTCACCCGAACACATTAACAAATGTGCATGTGTTCATGGCTTCCGCTCGGGCTTTACCGCTTCGGCGGGCGCATTGGGTAGCGTGCGGGGAGTGCCCGTACTCGTCAGCGGTTCCATCGCCACCGATCATCTGATGCACTTCCCCGGCAAGTTCAGCGGTCAGCTGCTTGCCGATCAGCTGCACAAGGTGTCGCTCTCGTTCCTCGTCGACGACCTGGTCGTCCGCCGCGGCGGAGTTGCCCCGAACATCGCGTTCGGCATGGCGCAGCTCGGCGAGTCGCCGGTACTGATCGGGGCGGCCGGCCACGACTTCGACGACTACCGCGCCTGGCTCGAGCGCCACGGTGTCGACTGCGAGTCCGTCCACATCTCCGCCGAGCACCACACCGCGCGATTCGTCTGCACGACCGACGAGGAGATGTGCCAGATCGCGTCGTTCTATGCGGGGGCGATGAGCCAGGCCCGCCACATCGAGCTCGCCCCGGCCGTCGAGCGAACCGGCGCCGAACTCGTGCTGATCAGCGCCGACGATCCGGCCGCGATGACCCGGCACAGCGCCGAGTGCCGTGATCGGGGCTACCGGTTCGCGGCCGATCCGTCACAGCAGATTGCCCGGATGAGTGGCGAGGAGCTGGCTGTGCTCATAGAGGGAGCGAGCCTGCTGTTCACGAACGACTACGAGAAGAGCCTGCTCGAGTCGAAGACCGGCTACTCCGAGGCGGACGTGCTCGCGCGGGTCGACGTCCAGGTCACGACGCTCGGCTCGAAAGGCGTCGAGATCCGCGGACGCGACCTGCCCACCGTGCACGTACCGGTGGCCCGCGAACGGGCCAAGGTCGACCCCACCGGCGTAGGCGACGGCTTTCGCGCAGGGTTCCTCGCCGCGCGCACGTGGGGACTGCCGTGGGAGCGCTCGGCGCAGGTCGGCAGCCTGCTCGCCACCCTCGTCCTCGAGAGCGACGGCGGGCAGGAGTACCAGGTCAAGAAGGCCGACTTCGTCGATCGGCTCGCCGAGTCATACGGCGACGAGGCCGCAGCGGACGTGCTGCCGCACCTGGCGTCGATCGACTGAGCTATAGCCGGACCGGGTACACCGGCTCGGGAATCTCCGGGCGGACGGTGATGATCGCCCGCGCCCAGTCGTACATCTCCTCGCGCAGCCAGAACCGGATCGGCACGGGGAAACCGAGCTTGGCGCGGTTGAGGACGTGCGGCGGCACGATGTCGGCCAGCGCGCGGCGCAGTGCGTACTTCGTGGTCTCGTCGGTGAGCTTCTCGCTGGTCGGGACCGACGACCCGACGCCGAACACCTCGACGTCAAGGAACGGCACGCGCAGTTCGAGCGAGTTGGCCATCGTCATCTTGTCGGCCTTGACGAGGATGTCGCCGCGCAGCCAGGTGAACAGGTCGACGTATTGCATGCGCGTCGAGTCGTCGAGATGTGTGGTGTCGCGATACAGCGGCGCGGTCACGTCCATGTAGGAGACGTTCGGGTCGTAGGTACGCAAGAGCCCGCGCATCTCGTCGGGGCGGAAGATGCGCGCGTTGCCGTAGTAGCGCTCCTCGATGCCGATCGCGCCGCGTCGCAGCAGATCCTTGCCGCGCATGCCGTCGGGCAGGCCGCTGCTCACCGCGGCGAGCACGCGCTTGACCGGTGCCGGGACGTGCCGGAAGCCGCGCAGGCTGATCGGCTCGCGGTAGATCGTGTAGCCGCCGAACAGCTCGTCCGCGCCCTCGCCGGAGAGCACGACCTTGACGTGCTTGCGCGCTTCGCGGGCGATGAAGTAGAGCGGCACCAGGGCCGGGTCGGCGACCGGATCGTCGAGGTACCAGACGATCAGCGGCAGGGTGTCCATCATCTCCTGCGGGCTGACGACCTTGGTGATGTGCTCGACGCCGATCGCGGCGGCGGACTCGGCAGCGACGTCGATCTCGGAGTAGCCCTCGCGCTCGAACCCGGTGGTGAACGTCAGCAGCTTGGGGTTGTGCCGCTTGGCCAGCGCCGCGACGGCGGTGGAGTCGATGCCACCGGACAGGAACGAGCCGACCGTGACGTCAGCGCGCATGTGCTTCTCGACGGAGTCCTCGAGCACGTCGGTGATCTCGCGGTAGAGCTTCGTGGCGTCGTCGACGGGCCGGATCGCGAAGTCGGGATGGAAGTAGCGGCGATACCTCGGCTGCTCGCCTGCGCGCATCGTGAAGTAGGTGCCCGACTCGACGCGACGGATCGAGCGATGCATCGACGCCGGCTCGGGGACGTACTGCAGGGTCAGGTAGTGCTGCAGCGCGGTCGTGTCGACCTCGGCGTGCTCGGCCATGTCGAGCAGCGACTTCTTCTCACTGGCGAAGAACGCGCCCCGCTCGTCCAGGTAGGAGTACAGCGGCTTGATGCCGAACCAGTCCCGGGCGCCGAACAGCACGCGTTCCTGCGCGTCCCAGATCAGGAACGAGAACATGCCGCGCAGCTCGCGGACCACCTTCTCGCCGAGGTGGTGGTAACCGGCGACGATCGCCTCACCGTCGCCGTCGGTCTCGAACAGAGCGCCGAACTCGCGCGCGAGCCGCTCGCGCAGCTCGATGTAGTTGTATATCTCGCCGTTGAAGATCAGGTGATAGCGGCCGTTCAGGTACGGCAGTGGCTGGTGGGAGTGGTCGATGTCGATGATCGACAGCCGGCGAAAGCCGATCGCCACGTCGTCATCGGACCAGACGCCGCCTTCGTCCGGGCCGCGGTGGCGCATGCTGACCAGCGCGCCCTCGACGTCGGCCTTGACGCTCGCCGCGTCGCCATCAGCGGACAGGAATCCGATCAGCCCACACACGGGGCCCAGTATCCCTGAGGCGGTCAGCCGCATCCCGCAGGTGGGCGCGTCAGTGCAGGCGGCGGACGGTGTAGGCGGGCGTTCCGTCCGCGGCGAGCGATTCGCCCACGTTCTCGTGGCCGCGCATTCGGCACCATGCGGCGATATCCGGGCGCGCGGCCGGGTCGTCGGCCTCGACGGTGATCGTCTCGCCCACGGCGACGTCGCCGATGTGACGGGCGAGATCCAGGATCGGCAGCGGGCAGCGCCGGCCCCGGTTGTCGAGCGTCACAACCCTGCCGCCCCGAGTTCGGCGCGGACCTCGGCGACGACCAGCGGCAACACGGCCAGGAACTCGTCCACCTCGTTCTCGGTCGTCGCGTGATGCAGCGAGACGCGGATGTTGCCGGAGGTCAGCGCGCCCATCGCCACCAGCACGTGCGAGGGCTCCAGCGTCGACGATGTGCACGACGAGCCGGACGAGACGGCGAACCCGCGCTTGTCCAGCCCGGTGAGCAGCGCCTCGCCATCGACGTACAGGCACGAGAACGTGACGATGTGCGGTAGGCGGTGTGCGGCGTCGCCGAGCACCGCGACGTCGGGCACGGTCGCAAGCACGGTCGCGCGGATCCGGTCGACGAGCGCCGAGAGGCGTGCGGCTTCGGCCGCCTGGGACGCGCGGGCCACGCGAAGCGACGCCGCCGCTGCGACGATCGCGGCGACGTTCGGCACACCCGGGATGCGCCCCGCCTCGCGGTCGTCGGCCGGGTACGGCGACGTCCAGCGCGTCGCGGTGCGGATCGCGAGCACGCCGACCCCGGCCGGCCCGCCCCAGGTGCGAGCATCGGCGGCCAGCACCGACCATCCCGAAGGGACGTCCGCGTGGCCCAGGGTCTGCGTGGCGTCGACGATCAGCGGGACGCCGGGCAGTGCGGCGGCGACGTCGGTGACCGGTTGCAGCGTGCCGACCTCGTGATTGGCTGCCTGCAGTGCGGCCGCCGCGACGCCGTCGCGGGCCCCCGCGTCGACGAACTGTTCGACGTCGACGCGCCCGAGTTCGTCGACGCCGACCGACACCGCGCCGCCGCCGGCGGCGACGTGCCGTTCGGCCGCGTGCAGCAGCGCCGAGTGCTCCACGGCGGAGTGCACGAACGCGTCGCCTCGCCGACGGTTGGCGTGCAGCGTCCCGAGCGCGGCTGCGTGCAGCGACTGCGTCCCGCCCGCGGTGAAGCTCACCTCGTCCGGGCGCGCACCTATGGCCTCCGCGACCGTCTCGCGCGCAGCGTCCAGCAGCATGCGCGCGCGGCGTCCAGCGCCGTAGAGGCGTCCCGGGTCGGCCCAGCCGTCGTCCAGGGCGGCGAGCAGCGCCTCGCGCGTGACGGGATGCAGCGGAGCCGCCGAGGCGGCGTCGAGGTAGCCGGGCACGACATCACGGTAGGCCCCCGGCCCGGCCGGATCGCGGCGGTCCAGTACGCTCCGAAACGGTCCCAGGGCAGGCTTGGAAAGGCGGTTGACCGGTGCAGCGCAGGCGATGGACTCGCGTCACTCGTCGCACGCTGCTCGTCGCCTCGGCCATGATCGTCCTGGCCGGCTGCTCGTCCGGCGACGTGGAGAAGAAGCTGCGCTTCGGCTGGCCCACCGGCGTCACCAAGCAGGCCGAGAAGATGCGGGTCCTGTGGACCTGGTCGTCGGTCACCGCGCTCGCGGTCGGCATCATGGTCTGGGGACTGATCTTCTGGGCCTGCGGCCGCTACCGTCGCAAGGCCGACGAGATCCCCAAGCAGACCAAGTACAACCTGCCGCTCGAGTGGGCTTATACGATCACGCCGTTCCTGATCATCGCCGGGCTCTTCTACTTCACCGTTCGCACCGAGAACTACGTCAACAAGACCACGAAGAACCCGGACGTCACCGTCGAGGTCGACGCGTTCAAGTGGAACTGGCAGTTCGAGTACAAGCAAGACCACGGCAAGGCGACGATGTACCCGGGTGTCACCCCGGCGCAGGCGCTCTCGACCGTGGGCTCGTCCAGCGAGATCCCGATCCTGGTGCTGCCGCGCGGCGAGACGATCCGGTTCATCGAGCACTCCGAGGACGTCATCCACTCGTTCTGGGTGCCCGAGTTCCTGTTCAAGCGGGACGTCATCCCGTACGGCAGCGACAGCACCGACCGCGACAACCAGTTCGAGATCACGCCGACGTCGAACGGTCACTTCGTCGGCCGCTGCGCCGAGCTGTGCGGCACGTACCACTCGCAGATGAACTTCGAGGTCCGCGTCGTCGACCCGCCGAAGTTCGCGCAGTACCTCGATGCGCTGACCGCGGTCGGCCCGGCGAGCCCGGCGCGGCAGGCGCAGGCGCTGGCCGCGATCGGCGAGACGCCGTACGCGACGACGACACATCCCTTCAATCCGGACCGCTCCGCCCGGCAAGCGTCGAACTAGGACCCGCCAATGAAGATCGAGGCACGTGTCTTCCTGATGATCGCGGTGTTCTGTTGGGTCATCGCCGGTGTGTACGGGTACTGGTCCAACAAGACCGACGGTCACGTCGAGGTCGCCGGGCTCGCCGCGCTGATCCTGTCCGGTGGCCTGGCGGGCATCAGCGGCTCGTTCTTCTGGTTCGTCTCGCGGCGCATCGATCCCCGCCCGGAGGATCGCCCGGACGCGGAGATCGCCGAAGGAGCCGGCGAGCTAGGGTTCTTCAGCCCGGGCAGCTACTGGCCATTCGGCATCGCGCTCGCAGCCACCCTCGCGGGGGCAGGGCTGGCGTTCATGCAGGTCTGGCTGGTGCTCGTCGCCGTGCTGGGCATCCTGCTCGGCGTCGGCGGACTGCTGTTCGAGTATTACGTCGGCGGGCGCAAGCCGCTCTCCTGATTCGCACGCGCCGCGCGGAGGCGCGACTGCCGCGCTGATCGGTTAACGGCCACAGTGATCCGATCCGCCGCCACGGATCTTGGTCGCGGCGCCGGGAGCCTTGGCCGCCGGCACGGTTCGGGCGGCTGCGGTGCCGCTCCCACCCGCCTGGCTGGCGCTGCTGACGCCCGCTTCCCCGCTGAAATCTCAGACATCCCGCGTGGATCTCGGTTATCTCGGCGGGGGAGCGGTCAGCACTGAGACAGCGCCGAGCACGTCGAGCGAGCGACTCTGGATACGGGGCACTGCTCGTTGACCTGCCGATCAGCGGCTGAGGCGCCGCGCCGGGCCAGGCGATGCTAGACCGTCCGCGGCTAGGGCCGGTTACCTGAGTCGTCGAAGGCAGTGGTCGACGGCGGCGATGTGTACGGTCGCGGCGCAGTGGACGGCGAGTGCCGCTCTGGCTCCCACTCGGACCAGGCGGCTCGGCCCGATTTGTACTCGTACTGGATCGACTGGCCAGCGGCTCGCCACCTCGTCCGGGCTGGGTACCCGGGCTCGGAGTGTCATGCCGATGCTGCCAGGATCTCGATCAGCGCGGTCGTGGCGGGTGGGTCTGGCGGGTCGCCGTACGTGGCGGCATAGATTTGGCGGGCGCTGCCTGTGAGCTGTGTGGCGTGGATGCCCGGCGCCCGGTGCGCATGCAACGCGAGTCCGTTAAGTATGGCGACACCCATTCCGGCGGCCACCAGCGACTGGGCGACGACCGTGTCGTCGCAGGAGTAGGCGATGCGCGGTGAGAAGCCGTCGCGCTCGCATGCCGTGATCGTGGCGGCGCGACAGCGTTCGCAACCGCCAACCCAGGCGGAGTCACGGTGGTCGGCGAGACGCTGATGGGGTCGGTTAGTGACGAGGTAGAGGGGGTCGTCCAGCAGGTGGGTGAGTCGGAATCCTTCCTCCTCCAGCGGAGTGTCGGCGTCCCGGAAGATCAAGGCGATGTCGACGTGTCCGGAACGCAGCATCGCCAGGCCCTCGACCGGGTGGGCATCGACGAGGTTCAACTCGATTCCAGGATGCGACCGGGAGAGCTCGGCGGCTGCCTTCGGTACGAGCGTGCTGAGGACCGTTTGGAACCCGGCGAGTCGTACCCGTCCGGCACGAAGTCCCACGCGGGCGGCCAGCTCGACGGATGCGGCGTCCACTCGCCCCAGGATCTCTGTCGCCCGTCCCGCCAGTAGCTCCCCTTCGAGGGTGAGACGGATGCCGCGGCCCACTCGTTGGATCAGCTTGGCTCCGGTGGCGGCTTCCAGTCGCCCGAGGTGGTGACTGACCGACGGCTGGGAGTAATGCAGCTCCTTCGCGGCTTCCGTCACCGATCCATGGCGGGCGACCGCTTCCAGCACCTTGAGATGGGTGAGGTTCAGCATGGATCAAGTTTATCTATGAGATCTGGGCCGACTTGGCATTAGACGTCATGACACTGGGCAGCGATCATCGCTTCATGACCGAGTTGATCCGACCAGGCCCGACCAGCAGAAGGAGTCGAACGATGTCCTCGACCGCGCAGCGCATGTCCCTCGACGGATTCATCGCGGACCCCAAACGAGAGGGCTCCTCACTCATCACTCTGAGGATGCAGAGCCCGTCGGCGGCGTCACCGTCCTCGACTGCGACGTCGCCGAGGCGGTCCGGGTCGGCCTCGACGCTGCCGACGCCAAGAACGTCGAGATCTTCTCGACCTCGATCGGCACGCCGCTCCTCGAGCGCGGCCTGATCGACGAGGTCGACATCCGCGTCCCGCGCCTCCTCGGCGACGGCAACCGCCTGTGCGACGTCGCGCGCGGGTCCGGCACTACCGACGAGAACTAACCCCCGAGCACCGAAGGAGCACCAGCCATGTCACTCGTCCGCGTCCAGAACTTCTCCATCTCACTCGACGGCTTCGCCACCGGCGAGGGGCAGAGCGCCGACACTCCGTTCGGCCACGCCGGCGAAAGGCTGCACACCTGGATGTTCGCCACCCGGTGGTGGGGCAGCGAGATGGTCGGCCAGCCCGGCGGCAGCCGCGGCGTCGACGACGCCTTCTCGCGGCAGTTCACTCCTGGGATCGGCGCCGAGATCATGGGTGCGGGGAAGTTCGGTCCGCCCGGATGGCACGAGGACCCGGAGTGGAAGGGCTGGTGGGGTCCCAACCCGCCGTTCCACACACCGTCCTTCATCCTCACCCATCACCCGCGCCCGTCGATCGAGATGGAGGGCGGCACGACGTTCCACTTCATCGACGCTTCGCCCGCCGAGGCCCTCGAGAGGGCCCGCGAGGCTGCGGACGGACAGGACGTACGCCTCGGCGGAGGTCCCACGATGATTCGCGACTTCCTTGCTGCCGGGCTCGTCGACCACATGCACACCGTGGTGGTCCCAATCCTGCTCGGACGAGGCGTACGCCTCTGGGACGGACTGGAGGGCCTCGAGAAGGACTACGAGGTCGAGGCCACCTCCTCGCCCAGCGGAGTCACGCATGTGACGTTCACCCGTGCGGGTGTCTGAACCGCCTCGTCGAGAACCCGGGGCGCGGGTGCAGCTTCGCCACCCGCTACGACAGACTCGCCGTCCGCTACGCCGCGACCAACAGGCGCTTAGTCGGTCAGCTCGGCATGCCGCTCGGATTCGGCACGTTCGCGCTCTTCGAGGGCTGCGAGCTTCTCGGCGATCTCCGGCTTCTCCTTGACCGGGTAGAAGAACCCGCGCACGTGGGTCAGCTGGCCGGTGCCGAGCTTGTTCATCCGCTTGGGCACCGCGCTGCCGGCATAGGGCAGCACGCCGTGGCCGTGCTCGTCGACGGGCCCGAGCGGCTGGTGCACCTCGATGAACTCCCCGGTCGGCAGCCGCTTGATGATTCCCGTCTCGACGCCGTGTTCGAGCACTTCGCGGTCGTGGCGCTGCAGGCCGAGGCAGATGCGATACGTGACGACGTAGGCGAGCGGCGGCAGCACCAACGTCGCGATGCGGCCACCCCAGGTCATGGCGTTCAGCGAGATGTCGAACGCCTTGGCGATCAGGTCGTTACCGCCGGAGACGAACAGCACGAAGCAGAACGTGAGCGCCATCGCGCCGAGACTGGTACGCACGGGAACGTCGCGTGGACGCTGCAACAGGTTGTGCCGCGCCCTGTCCTTGGTCAGCTTGGCCTCGAGGAACGGGTACGCGGCGGCCAGACCGATCAGCACGCCGGGCAGCACCACCGTGGGCCAGAACAGCGCCGGGACGGTGTGCCCCCACAGCCGGGTCTCCCAGGACGGGAACAGACGGGTGGACCCGTCCAACATCGCCATATACCAGTCCGGTTGCGAACCGGACGAGACCTGGGCCGGGTTGTACGGGCCGAACAGCCAGATCGGGTTGATCTGTGCCAGGCCGCCGAGTGCCGCCAGCAGGCCGAAGACGATGAAGAAGAAGCCGGTGGCCTTGGCGGAGAAGGTCGGGTAGAAGCGGATGCCGGTGACCGTCGACTCGGTCTTGCCGGGCCCCGGGAAGTCCGTGTGCTTCTGCCGGATCATGATCGCCAGGTGCAAGCCGATCAGCGCCGCCAGGATGGCCGGGATCAGCAGCACGTGCACGATGTAGAGCCGTCCGACGATCTCGGTTCCGGGGAACTCGCCGCCGAAGACCAGGAACGACGTCCAGGTTCCGATCAACGGGATGGACAGGATGATCGCGTCGGCGATGCGCAGCCCGGTGCCGGACAGCAGGTCGTCGGGCAGGGAGTATCCGGCGAATCCCTCGACCACGCCGAGCACGAGCAGGGTAAGCCCGATCAGCCAGTTGACCTCGCGAGGCTTGCGGAACGCTCCGGTGAAGAAGATCCGGAGCATGTGGATGAGCATCGCCGCGACGAACAGCAGCGCGGCCCAGTGGTGGATCTGGCGGATGATCAGCCCGCCGCGCACGTCGAAGGAGATGTGCAGGGTCGAGGCGTAGGCCCGCGACATCTCGACGCCGCGCAGCGGCACGTAGCTGCCGTTGTAGACCACGTCGCCCATAGAGGTGTCGAAGAAGAACGAGAGATACGTGCCGGTCAGGAGCAGCACGATGAACGAGTAGAGCGCGATCTCACCCATCATGAACGACCAGTGGTCGGGGAAGACCTTGTTCAGCAGGCCGCGCGTCGGCTTGGCGATGCGGAAGCGTTCCTCGATCCAGACCCCTGACTTGCCGGCGATGGTGCGGGGTTTGCCGCTACGTCGCGTTGGGGTTTGTGTCGTCGTCATGAACGCTCCCAGAAGCCCGGACCGATCGGCTCTTGGTAATCCTGCGGCGCGACGAAGTACTGCGCGCCGTCGACCACCTCGACGCCGAGTTTCAGTTTAGGCAAACTGCGCGACGCGGGCCCGAATACGGGCTTGGCGTCTTCGAGCACCTCGAACTGCGACTGATGGCACGGGCAGAGCAGGCGCGTGGTCTGCGACTCGTACAACGACGCGGGGCAGCCGGCGTGCGTGCAGATCTTCGAGAAGGCGACGAAGTCCTGCCAGTTCCAGTCGGCCTGCCCCTTGCGCGCCTTGACCAGCTTGCCCTGCCCGGGACGCAGCCGGATGAGCAGCGTCGGCGAGCTCGCCGACCTGGGGCCATGGACGCCGCCGCGCACCCCGGGGAAGACCGTGGCGATGCCGCCGGGCTGTAGGTCGTTGGGGCTGACCCGCCGCCCGTCGGAGTAGACCAGCGGGACGCCTTTCGGGAAGTCCGGGTTCGGCTGGAACAGCGTGTGGTTGAGCGTCTTGCCAGGCTTCTTGAGCAACCCGCCGACCAGGATCACCAGCGGGACCGTAGCCACTGCACCGCCCGCGAGGCCGAGCGAGCGGACGATCAGGGAGCGGCGGGGCAGGCCGGTGTCGTAGACGCCGGAGACGAGGGTGGCACCGGTCATCACCTGCTCGGGGCCGTCTTCGGGCACGTCGTGCCGGTCCTGGACCAGCTCCTCCTCGGTCATGAGCGACTTCGCCCACAAGATGGCGCCAATGCCGAGCAACGCCAGCATCAGGCCCATCAGGATTCCGAGCAGTGGGGTGTAGAAGCGGAAGTTCTGGCTGTGGCCGGGGGTCTTGTAGCTGTAGGGCGCAGCGACGAACACCACGACGAACGCGACGCCGGCGAGGGCGGAGAGCACGAACAGGCTGGCGACCGCGCGCTCGGCACGCTTCTCGGCCCGCGAGCCGGGCACCGGGAACTGGTCACGCCGATGCACGACATGGACGCCGTCGGCCTCGGCTCCGGCGATCATTGCCTGCTCGGTGCTCATCTGCCGGAGCTCGGCGTCATCAGGCGGAGGGTTCGTCCCGCTCACGTCTTGGCTCCGATCCACAAGATCACGACCATCATGGCGCCTATGCCGAGAATCCAGATCACCAGCCCCTCGGAGACCGGGCCGATGCGGTCGAGCCCGTTACCGCCGGGATCCTTGGACGCCTCGAGCTTCTGCACGTAGTTGAGGACCGCCTTCTTCTGCTCCGGCGTGAGCTGGTTGTCGTTGAAGGCCGGCATGTTCTCCGGGCCGGACAGCATCGCCGCGAGGATCTGCTTGTCGGTGGCGTCGCGCAGGCTCGGCGCGCTCTTGCCCGCCGACAACGGCGCGCCCTTGCCGGTCGAGCCGTGGCAGGCGGCGCAGTTGAGCCGGAACAGCTCGCCGCCCTCGGCAAGCTCCTTGTCGTCGACCTTCAGGCTGCCCTGCGGCAACGCGGGCCCGCCGCCGATCGATTCGACATAGGCACCGAGCTGGTCGATCTGCTGCTCGGTGAACTTGGGCTCTTTGCGCGGCTCGCCAGCGGCCTGGCCGGCAGCCGGCATGCGTCCGGTGCTGACCTGGAAGTACACCGAGGCCGATCCGACGCCGATCAGCGACGGCCCGCGGTCGTGGACGCCCTGCAGGTTCGCGCCGTGGCAGGTGATGCAGGCGGTGTTGAACAGCTGCCGGCCGGCGTCGATGTCGGCCTGGCTCGTCGTCGTGTCGTTCGCCCCGGAAGACGCGGCGAACAGCGTGTACGCGCCGCCGACTCCGCCCAGCGCGACCATCAGCACGAGTGCGCCGGACAACCGGCGCCGCCACGCCGGGCGCCGCTTGCGCGGCCGAGGCGTGGGCTCAGCGGGGCTTTCGACGTCCGCGCCGGTGGCCGACACGGCCGGGTCGAAGCCCAGCGCGTCGACGTCTTCGTCCATGACGTCCTTTCTCGCTCCGTGCTCGGTGGGCTCGTTCATCGGATCAGGTAGATGGTCGCGAACAGGCCGATCCACACGACGTCGACGAAGTGCCAGTAGTACGAGACGACGATGGCAGCCGTCGCCTGCGCCGGGGTGAACCGCCCCAAGGTCGTCCGGATGAGGTAGAAGACGAACGCGACCAGCCCGCCGATGACGTGCAGGCCGTGGAACCCGGTGGTCAGGTAGAAGACCGAGCCGTACCCGGTGGCGGAGATCGTGTTCCCCTCGCCGACCTGCATGCGGTACTCGTTGGCCTGGCCGAGCACGAAGATCAGCCCGAGCACGAACGTGAACGTGAACCAGCGGCGCAGCTTGAAGACGTCGCCCTGCTCGGCGGCGAAAACGCCCCACTGGCAGGTGAAGCTCGAGGCAACCAGGACGATCGTGAACGGCAGGGCGTAGGCCGGGATTCCGTGCCAGAGGGCAAGGTCGATCTCCTTGCCGTCTGGCAGCTGCATCGGCCAGTGGTCGGAATGTACGGAGCGCATCGTGAAGTACATGGCGAACAGGCCGGCGAAGAACATGAGCTCGCTGGACAGCCAGATGATCGTGCCGACACTGACAAGGTTCGGCCGGGTCAGCGAGTGCACGCGGCTGGATTCGAAGCGCGGCGGGCTGGCGGTCGACGTCACGATCGCATTATGTCGTGACGGACTGGTCGTCGTTCGCCGGGGTGCGCCTCGTGTCGCGACTGGCCGGTGGCTCGCCGAAACCTCGCCGATACGATGCGCGCATGACCACCGCGTCGTCCGATCGGGTCACCGTCGTCGTCTACAGCAACCTGGCCGCAGTCCGGGCCCAGGTCCGCACTGCAGTGGGGCGCCGCCCCGCCCCGGACGTGCCCCGTATCGACCGGATCGAGTGCGACAGGAGCGCCCAGGTCGTCGA
>WNGE01006374.1_pt1 | contig 13134 bp, 13 predicted proteins | sample 5400651 | NCBI WGS metagenome assembly WNGE01 (sample SAMN13153370, study PRJNA577476) | soil metagenome | isolation source: 60 cm soil or saprolite under grassland replicate 2 | place: USA:California | collected 2016-06-15 | reverse complement strand
CACATGCCCACCGCCGGAGCTACTACGACGATGCCTCCCGGACTGCCATATCCTCCATCCACCGAACTTGATGCCACGGTGTCATCTTCGGTGAGGCAACAACCTGCGGCCGGGTGACATTCTCCGCTGAGGCAATTGGTCGGACAAAACTCTTGACGTTCAACACTGGTTGCCGTTCGAATTCCGGTTCCCGCTGCTGTTTGTGATGCGCTGGATGCCCGGGCTCGCGGCGGTGATCGTCACTGGTCATGTTGTTCCACAGTTTGATCAATATGTGGATCGAAGTCTTGCCGGCGCCACCCTCGGAGCTGCCCGTGCTGTCTTCCTCGATCACCGCGAATGGCCCTCATACCGGCTCACGCGTGTGACTCGGGGGTGCTGTACCGAGACCCCGCCCGCGGGCTCGTTCTCGTCCCGACCGAGCGGGAGCGCACCGCTCCGAGCGTTCAGGTTTTCGGCCGGCAGCAAACGCGTGGCTTCGAGCGCGCGCGTGACCGCGTCGTCAAGGCTGGCTGTCTGACCGGCTGACCAGGCGTCGGCGAACGCCTCACCCAGATGTCGACGAGCGCGCGATCGGCGACAGGGTCCCCATGGCGAGCCCTGGAGGTCAGCCTCTCATCGGTGATGCAACGCTGACCACGGTCCGCATCCTCGAGCCCGAACGCGTCATCGCCGATGCGCCCGGCCGGTTCGTACTGCAGCCGCGGGGCGACTCCGGCACTCGTTTGCTGCTGCGCGAATCTCTCCGCGATGCGCTCCGCTCCGGTGCCTTGTGGGTGCTGTGGGATCCGATGCACTTCGTGATGGAGCAGCGACTGCTGCAGGGCGTAAAGGAGCGCGCTGAGGGTCATCCGCTCGTGCCACCGCTGGTGGAGGCAGCCGCGCACCTTGGCTGGGCAGTGACTGGACTCGGCCTGTCCGGGCTGTTCGTATTCCAGCGCGCCTGGCGGCCGTGGCTAGCGCTCCCGATCGGCCTGATGCTGCCTTCGCTTTGGCTGACAGGGGATATGAACAGTTTTCTGGCCGGTTTCCTGGCATCTGGCATCACGCTGGCCGGGTTCCTTGCTTTCGGCTGGCGTTGGCTGGCGCCCTACCTGCTGGTCGCCTCGGCAGTCGCTCTTGTCCTCCTGCTGGCTCCCGATAGCCACGCCGCCTTTGGTTTGATCTTTCTTGTCCTGGCAGCCGGCCTTGCCGGCGCGTTCCGCCACGAGTTCAACCAGCTACCAGCGCTCCTTTCAGGTCGTCCGACGTCGGCTGGCACGGCGGCCTCCTGAAGGCGCAAGGGAACTCGCTCATGCACATCTCATCTCCGGTGACACCCTACCCAGCCCACCCGCCGCGGGCGACACATCTGATCACCACGGCCCGAGCGGCGGCGAAGACAGCTGTCTGCCTGTTCAAGGTTTTTCCAATGCTGCCCTCGCGGCCGCTCGACTGGGTAACACCGCACCCGGTGGTGGAGCGGCTCCGCTATCGGACCTCGCACGGAGATGCCGAAGGTGATCTCTACGGGCCGTCCAGTCCGGGCCCGCACCCTGGAGTTGTGGTCTGCCTAGGCGTCGTTCCGTTTGGCGTCGATCACCCACAGGTACCCCGCCTGGGTGAGGCACTCGCTCGTTCGGGTTTCGCCGCTTTGCTCTACTGGTCGCCGGCGATGCGCGACTTCCGCCTGGACCCGGCGGACGTCGAAGATATCGCGTCGGCTTACGAGGCGCTTCTTGCCCAACCGGATATTGACGCGGCTCGGAGTGGCCTGCTCGGCACCTGCGTGGGCGGCGCCTTCGCGCTGATGGGCGCGACGAGTCCGCGAATTCGCGAGCGCGTCACCTTTGTCTCCGCCTACGCGCCGTATGCCTCAATGTGGACGCTGGCGCGGGATATCGCCAGCGCCTCCCGCTGTCGGGACGGCATCCGCGAGCCGTGGACAGTCGACCGACTCACTCGCAAGGTTTACGTCCACTCTGTCACCGCGCTTATAGAAGCCCACGAGGCGGAGCGGCTCCGAGACGCCTGCGCTGAGCGGGACGGGCAGCCGGACATAGCCGGCCTGTCTGAGGTCGGGCAGGCGGTCCTGCCGCTCCTCACAGCGCTGGACCCTGATGAGGCCGAGGACGCGTTGCAGCACCTGCCGGGATCCCTGCGGGAGCGCCTCAGCGCCATGTCCCCGACGACATACCTGCGCGACCTACGCGCCCGCTCATCGTGTTGCTGCATGATCGCGATGACCCGGTGGTCCCAGTCAGCGAGTCTCGACACCTGCGGGATACGCTCGCCAGCCATGGCGGGCTGCATTACACGGAGTTCACTGTCTTCAAGCATCTCGACCCGACGAAGGCAACCCGTCACCGATCGCCCTCGCGCGCGAGCTCATCCGTTTCGCACGCGCCATGTATCCGCTCTTCGAGCAGGCCGCGGCGTAGGAGCTGTGCATGAGAGTTGCGGGAAGTCAACCAGCCGACGACATCCCGAATCCACGTCGCCGTCGGTTTCGGGCCGCCCAGGGTCCAAACTCCATCCACGGCTCCTACGGCCACACGCCGCTGTCCGCTGCCGAGGACATTCCGTGGAACTGCTGGCGATTGATAGTCGGCGCCGAAGCGCACGGCGCTCTTCCGATCATGGAGGATGTCAGGCACAAGGCCCGGGCACGCCGAGTTGAACTGGTCACGGTCCCGACGGCGCAAGCGATCGAAGAGCTAGCCAAGGGAGCCAACTTGCGCCGAACAGTGCGCCGACTTGGCGCGAGCGTGATCACATAGCGGTTTCACCGCGGGGTGGACCCATCACGTGGGCCATCACCGCACTCAGCTGCTCGACATTGATTCGGACGAGCTCCTCGGTCTGAAACTCCAGCGGCGTTCCGCGAGCTGATACGCGCCGAGCTCTTGTGCCTCGCCGAGCACCTCGAACAGAGCAGACGCCTCGGCGATCAGACGGCTATTGGCCTCGACGATCTCTGGGTTGACCTCGGTCAAGATGAGCGCCACACGTGCGCCGTCGGACCCGGTGACAGCGCGCGTGGTCGGATCGTAGTGCCACGGCCCAGGCGTCCAGATGGCCATGGCTGTTCTCTCTCTAGCGCTCCGGCTGGTGGGGTCGACAACGGAGCGAACTCCTCGAGCCACGGGTGCAACTCCGCGGCGCCTCACTGTACAGGGTACCGCGACTATCGCGCCCGACACGAGTTAAGGAGGGCTCGCACGCCGAGCAGCTTAGCGGCCGGTGACCTAGGCGGACGGTGTCCTGCAGCCGAACAACGAGACTAACTGGTGTGTATCTGTCGCCCCGCACTTGGGACAGTCCGGTGGCTCCTGCTTCAGGCGATCGTGTTCGGCCATTGGCTTGTTGACTTCGAATCGCTCACCACATGCACGACATTCAAACTCGTAAACGGCCATCGCTTCACCTCCCGCGTGTAGGTGCGTCTATCTCAGCACTGCCTGCTGCAGCCGCGAGTCCCTGGCTCAGACCTCCGGGTGATAGCGCCCGAACCCCGCCACGGATGGTTGAACCAGCCGCGCGTAGTCGGCGTACTTGAGACTCAGGCTATCGGTGTGCGTGCCTGCCTGGACGACGATAGTGTCATCTTCAGCGAGAGAGGTATCGACCACGACTGGCACACCATAGAGATTCCCAAACGGCGGCATCGCGCCGACCTCGCAATCAGGAAAGCTCTCAGCAAACTCGCTCTCGTGAGCCAAGCGGGCGTCTGGCGCCCCAAGCAACGTTCGCACCGCTGCCATGTCGACGCGATGAGACGCCGGCAGCGCCAGCATGACAATCTTACCGTTGGCGATGACCATGACCACCTTGGCGAGGAGCTTGCCGGGAATGTGTTCACTCGCGGCGATCTCCTGCGCCGTGAAGGCCCTGACGTGGTGCTGGACCTGAAAAGTCACATCGTTGTCGCGAAGATACGACTCCAATCTGTCTTTGCACTGCATGGCGTCACCCTCTTCCGAGCACGAGAAGGAGTGCCCTGATGTCCATACAACGCTCCCCGTCGGAACCGAAACGCCTTCGTTCCTTCTCTTGACATTGTACGGCAGGCTGCAAGATCAGAGCGCTTCGGTACAGCAACGTAAGTCGTAGCCTTGAAACTGGAGGGGGGCATTCCGATCAGGTCTATCGCTGATGCACTTCGACTCCCGTGCGTATGGACGCAACCCCCGACTCGGCTAAAAGACGCTGAAGCTGTGTCTTTTCTCGAAGCCCACGACCTCACCCGAGCCGACGACGCGCCAGCGACGCCACATGACTCGTGGCGACACGCGGTGCTCTATGTCGGACAGGGTCACGCCGTCATCCGGCGAGCTCCATGACTCTACCTGTTGATCACCTCCGCCTAGCGCTGCCCGCGCTGCTCGCGGGCGGGGTCGCGGCCTACGCGCGAGAACCAGTTATGTGGCAGCAGGCACTCGTGCTCAGTCTACCGTGGATCACCATCGTCCTCGGCGCGGTGGTGATCATGATCGCGCTGGGTTACCAGGCCCGTCGGCAGGAGGTCGACCTGACGCAGGCGACCAGGGTGGCGGTCCGCTGGGTGCCGCGCTATGTATGGACAAACGTGCACACGAGCCTCATCTTCCGGGCACCCATCGCGATGCTCTTCGCGGCACGCGAGTGGCAGACCAAGTCGTCGCCAGCCAGCGGAATAGCCGACATGGCAATGAGCGGTCTATGGTGGCTGGTGATCACGTGTTGTGCTCTGTACCTGCACACGCGCACCGTACTCGCGCCGTTTCTCGCAGTCCACGCCGACCTACCCGGGACGCTCGCGGCTCTGGAGGCGTGGCGCCTGGGTGGGCGGCACTGTCCGGTTTGCCTTGCCACATTTGTGCTGGGCAGTCTGCCGGTCGTCGTACCGCTGGGACTGCTCGCGTTCATTCTGACCCGCAACCTGTCAGGCCGCAGTTACGAAGTGATGGCGACGGCCACCCCGGAGCTGGCATGGGTCGGCATCCAGGCTGTTCGTCCGGTGCTCATTGCAGCGCTTTACCCTCTTTACCGTGACCTGTGGCAGCGAGAGTTGGCACGTCGCAAGCGGGAGGGAGGGGAGCGCGTGCCGCCCCCGGCGCGGGCGTTGGTGGCGATCACCCGGCCGCTACCAAAGCTGGGCAGGTGGGATTGAATGACGGTCGGGACATCCAAAGCCCGCGGCGCACCCGCGTAAGCGATGGCATGAAGCCTACCCGGGAGCGGCCGCGCGAGTGAGAAGACTGAGCTCAGGCTGGTTGGACTGAACAAGGCCTCACCGGTACTGACCGTGCTCGGCCAGATTTCATAACGCCGCTCGGGATTGTCAATGCTCTAACCCTCGTCGCGCGGCAGGTTACGTATCGGTTAAACCTGTGATCCGTCGTTCTCCGGGGCGTTCTTCCAGAAGACGCGTGGCGCGAAAGCGAACCGCCTGACGCTTCACACGTCTCCGCCCGCACGGGAGGAGGAGAGTCGCGATGTTTGCTTCCGCTCATGTACCCGACCTCCCATTCAAGGCGGCCTGCGTCCTGCTTGCGACAACGGCACTCGTGTCGGCGCACCTCTGGACTAGCGCTCTGGCAGCGCCGGGCGACGACCCAACAGAGGCCATCCCGATCGACGTCGACGGCCGCTTTTCGGGGTCCGTCGATCCGCAGTCGGCCCGCTGGTACCGCTTCTCGTATCGGGGCAGCACGCCCGTCAGGATCACGGTCGCGTACGAGCCACCTGTTGCCGGCGGTGTCGACCTGGCGCTGTACACCGGGGATCCGGCGAACCCGCGCGCAGAGAACCTGTTCGTTACTCGACGCGACAATACACTCAGCACGGTGTGGTCTGACCCAAGCGGACGCGACGTGTTCCTGCAGGTGATCGACACCGGGCCCGCGGTCGGCATCGGATTCACAGGCAGCATTGCGCCGGGTGGAGCCCTGAACTCTATCGGCGGGAACATGACGCCAACCCCCACGCCGGCATCCGGCGCCTCCGCGGTCAATGCCGCGACCGTTGGAGACGAAGGCAGATTCGCTGGCGTGCTGGCACCGCGCCAGGCCGTCTGGTATCGGTTCTGGTACGGCAACCCCGGCGCGAACGCCGCGGTCAGCGTAGGATTCACTCCAGCCGGCTCCAGTTCGGACCTCAACCTCTACACCGGAAGCGACATTAACAACCTGGTACAGCAAGGCGGGTCACCGGTGCGAACGCCGCCCACGCCAACGGCGATTCCGTCGGACACTCCAACGGCGACCCCGGCTTCACCCAGTCCGAGCGCGACCCGCACGCCCTCCCCAACGCCCAGCCCGACCCCGCCGAGCCTTGGCACCGACACCCTGAGCCGCACCGTCAACCTCTCGACCAGCCAGTGGGTGTACTTCACGGTGGTCAACAACAACGACGGCACGCCTTTGGCGTACGGAGGTGCAGTGAGCCCGGCTGGCATTCCGCCCACAGTAAGTCCGACGCCTACGCACACCGCGACACCCACTCCGACCCCCACCGCGACTCCGACTCCCGTCGCGCAGGCAGCGCCACCCGTACCGCACGATGGACGTTATTTCGCGGAGACACGGTTCCGGATCGACAACGATGCCATCTGGGGCTACTTTCAGGCACGAGGCGGCGTCGATGTCTTCGGCTTCCCCGTCAGCCGCACCTTCACGTTCCTCGGCTGCACCACGCAGATCCTGCAGCGTCAGGTGGCGCAGGTGTGCATCGACGGACAGCCCCGCCTGGTGAACGTGCTCGACCCAGAGATCTTCCCGTACACGCAGGTCAACGGATCGACCTTTCCTGCGCCCGATCCGAGTCTGAAGGCGCTGACCCCGCAAGTCGGCGATCCGAGCTACGACACCGCCATCCTTGACTTTGTCCGACTGAACGCACCAGACACCTTCAACGACCGACCGGTCGGCTTCGGCCGGACGTTCTTCAGCTCCGTCCCACCCAGCCGCGCCGGCAGCAGCGACCCGGGCATCCTGGGGCTGCGCGACCTGGAAGTGTGGGGCGTACCCATCAGCCGGCCACAGTCGGATCCGAGCAATCAGAACTTCATCTATCAGCGGTTCCAGCGCGGGATCATGCACTACGACGCAAGTACGGGCGCCACCCGTGGCATCCTCCTGGCCGACTACCTGAAGTCAATCCTGACCGGGCTGAATCTACCCGGCGACCTGCGCCAGCAGGCCCAGTTCAGTCGGCTGTACGTCCAGTACGCGCCCGGTGCGCCAATGTGGCTTGCGCGTTCATGGGATCTGCCGGGCACAGATCTCACGTTCGCCTTCGAGCAGGGCTAATCTGCATCGCCAGCCGCACAGCCGGCTGTGCCGAGACCGGGGTCACGTGGGCGGCCTGCCCCCTGGATCTTGCGCCACGGTATCCTCAGTCCAGGCCAGGCAGGAGGCCTGCTGGCCATGGCGATCCCGACTCGCGAACCCTTCGTTGTCTATTTGTTGGCCCGCGCCGCCACGTTCCGTCGACAGCGCGACGTCACACCTGAGTCGGCCGCACACCTGGAGCTACACGCGCTGGCCCTCGAGCGCCTGGCGGAGACGGCGCGTAGCTTGCCCGAGGATGACGAGCGCTTGCTGATGCTGGGCACGCTTACCGTTCGCAAGAGCCAGTTCACACCAGGTGCTGGCACCGAGCACGCCCTGACGCAGTATGCCGCCACCTCGAGCGAGGAGTGTGATGCCTTCTTGACCAATCTGGTCCGCATCGCCCGAGACGATTCGCTGGCGCGAGCGCGGGCTCAAGGTCATCTGCCACCCGAGCGCCCACGTTAGCGCGCCAATTGGTTCTACCCGCGGGTCGATGCGGCGCTCCGCTCATTCACTCGCTGCAACGACGTCCGAAGCGCTGGTGGGCTCGCGGCTACTTGCCGTCGTGCGCTTGGGCGCCTCCTGAAGACGGAGCCAAATACGATACCGGGTGGTCGGCGAGTACAGGGCCGAGCCGGTGCGCAGCCGTGATGGCGCGAATCAGCCCGATGGCAGTTTCCGGATAGGCTCGCTTGACCTGACTGTCGTCGCGCTGGCAGGGCGAGCAGCCGACGCCGTTCGTAGTAGAGCAGCGTCTGGTGGCGGCTCGGGCGCGCTAGAGCACCTGAAGACCTTCCCGCGAGAACAAATGCCTTCCTTCTGAGTTCACATTCGAGTGGCGGAGGTGCATGGGAGTCGAACCCACCCTCGACCAGGAAGCTGGCCAAGCAACCGTTCTTAAGACGGTCCAAGCGGTGCGCCAGCTTATTCCACCGTGCGCAGGTGTGCTGGCAGCTCATAGGCGGCCGCGTTGTGCGTCGAGACGCAGAGCGGCCCGGGGACCTCCTTACGGAACTCCACGGGCCGCCTGCCTGGAAGGAGCGCCTGTCTGGGTGCTCACCCGGCCCGCGCTTGGGCTGCATCATTGGGCCTCATCGGGTAGCCGCCGCCGTTACCCGAGTTGACTCGATCCGTCAGTCGAGGCGCCAGCCGCTGTGGCTGCTGCTACTGCTGGCTTCGCGGATCGAGCACATCGCGAAGCCCGTCGCCCATCAGATTGAAGGCGAGCACCGTAACCAGGATCGCCAGGCCGGGGAAGACAGACAGCCAGGGCGAATTCAGGAGGAGCGGCGCTCCATCCCGAATCATGTTTCCCCAGGTCGGTGTCGGCGGCGAGACTCCGAGCCCAATAAAGCTCAGGCTGGCCTCGATGCGGATTGCGGACGCCGTCAGCAAGCTGGCGAGCACAATCGTCTCGCCGGACAGGTTCGGCAAGATATGACGGCCGACGATGCGCGACTGCCCAGCACCGAGGCAGCGCGCTGCCTCGACGAATTCACGCGCTTTGAGCGACAGCGTCGCTCCATGAACTACGCGCGCGAACGGCGGGGCGAGCACTATGCCAATGGCGACGATCATCTTCTCCAGACCGGCGCCGAGCACGGCCAGCACGGCCAGGCCGAGCAGCAGACTGGGAAATGCCATCAGCACGTCCACGGCGCGCATTACGAGATTTTCGAGCCATCGGCCGCTGTACCCGGCGATCAATCCGAGCAGGGTCCCGACAACCCCGCCGAGGGCCACAGACAGGACACCAACCAACAACGACACCCGCCCGGCGTACAGCACCCGCGCAAAAATGTCCCGCCCAAATGTATCCCGCCCCATGAAGTGGACTGCGTCTGGACCATCCATGCGATTCGCGGCGCTCTGCTCGAACGGATCGAGCGGAGTGATTAGCGGTGCACCGATCGCCGCGAGCATGACCAGGATGGCCAGGGCCAACCCGAAAACGGCGATGCGATTGCCGCCAAAAACGCGCAGCAGGCGAACCCGTTCGCTGCGCACGCGCGGCGCCGCCGGAGTCGTCGGCGGCGCCGCCTGGGCTTCCGCACTCATCCGCTCGCTACGTCCTCCTGATGCGCGGGTCGACGAAGCCGTAGACCAGATCCGTAACCAGGTTGATGCCGACCACGAAGAGCGTGTACACGACCATCACTGACTGCAGCGACGTATAGTCACGCTGGAGCATCGCGCCCACCATCATTTTGCCGAGACCCGGCCGCGAAAAGACCAGTTCGGTCGTCACCGAATCGCCAATCAGTGCCACCGCCCAGATTCCGGTCAGCGAAACAATCGGCAACAGGGCCGGGCGCAGCGCGTGCAAAAAGAGCACGACCCGCTCGTGCAGGCCTTTGGCGCGCGCGGTGCGCACATACTCCTGCGTCAGCGCGCTCAACATGGCTGAGCGCGCTAAACGCGCGACGGCAGCGGTCATTACCAGGCCCAACGTCAGCGCCGGCAACACCAGGTACGTCAGCATTTCCAGCGGTGTGTTCGGATTACCGCCACCAATCGCGGGCAGCCACTTGAGCTGAACGCCGAACAGGAGAATGAGCAGGATGCCCAGGTAGAAGGCCGGGATGGACAATCCGGCCAGTGACAATATTCGACCGAGGTAGTCGGGCGCGCGGTTGCGTTCGACGGCGGTATAGACACCCGTCGGGATGCCGAGCACCAGGCCGACCATCACCGCCGCGACGGTGAGCTGCAGGGTGAACGGCAGGTTGTATGCCACCTGATCGCGAATCGGCGTGCCGTTGATCATCGAGACGCCCAGATCCGCGCGCAGAAGGTCGCCCAGAAAGCGCACGTACTGGAGCGGCAGCGGCGCGTCCAGCCCCAGTTTTGTGCGCAGTGCGTCGACCGCCTCCTTGGAAGCGTAGTCGCCGAGAACGGCCTGGGCCGGATCACCCGGCAGCACGCGTACGACCAGGAACACGATCGTCACCACGCTCAGGAAGACCGGCACCGATAACGCGAGGCGCTGGACGATGTAGCGGAGCATGACTCGTCAGTGCTTCAGGGCGCGCTGGCGGTCCGCTGCGGGTAGCTCACTTGTTTAGTTTGGTCTTCTCGTCGATACCCGGGTAGAGCTGAATGACGGACTTCAACTCATGGCCGTAGTCGACGGCGGCGGAGCGCGCGTAGACCTGGTTGGTGTACATGATCGGATACGCCACCATATCGTCGAGCGCTTTAATCTGAGCGTCCTTCCACAACCCCTCCTGCTTTGCCGCGTCAGACTCGTTGCGTGCTCTGTCGATCTGGTCGTCAATCTTGTCGTAGTGGGCAAAGTTGGTGTTGGGGTTCTTGCCCGTTACGACGATCGCATCTGAATGGAAAAACTGAGTGAGGTACGTATCCGCGGTCGGGCGGAAGGCCACATAGACGACAACCGGGTTCACATCTTTGCGGATCTGATCGTGCATGGTCGTGTGGTCGACCACCTTGACGTCCATCTTGATGCCCACCTTGGCCAATTGCGCCTGCATCGATTCATAGATCACTTTGTAGGACGGAAGCTCGGACGTCACGACGCTGAAGCCAAAGCCGCCAGCCATGCCCGCCTCGGTCAGCAGCTGTTTGGCCTTGTTCACGTCCAACTTGTAGTCGAGGTTCTTGGACGTAACCTCTTGCTCGCTGAGACCACCGGCCATGAAGGCCTGCGGCACCGGAGAGAAGACTTTGTTTGCAACCTTGGTGCCATACAGGGCCAGAAACTCGTCGCGGCTCAAGGCGGATGCGACCGCTTGTCGCACCTTGAGGTTGTCGAACGGCGGCTTGGTCACATTGAAGTAGATCGTCGAGACTTCGCCGACGCCGAACACGTCAACCTTGACGTTCGACGCCGTTGACATCTGATCGACCCACTTGCCATCGCCGGTGCCGTTGATCACCTCGAGCTGGCCACCGCGCATGCCTAACTCGCGACTGCTCAAGTCGGCCATATAGCGATACTCGACACCGTCAAGTTGGGGCTTGCCGCGGAAATAAGCGTCGTTGGCGCCGAGGTCCATCTTTTCTTTGGGGCTGTAGCTCCTGAACATAAACGGACCGGTGCCCACCGGATGCGTCTTCAGGCCCTCGGCGCCGAGCTTTTCCGCGGCCTTCTTGCACATGATGTAGCCGCCCGAATAATTGGCCACGCGTGGGTAGAACAGGGCCGTCGAGAGCGGCTTGTCCAGGCTGATCGTGACCGTGTACGGGTCAGTCGCGGCAAACGTCATACCGGCGTAGTCGCCGGAGTAGGCCGAGGTGTCTTTGCTCGCCGCCTTCTTCAACGAGTACACGACGTCGTCACTGGTCAGCTCATAGGCCGGCACACCCTCCGACGCGTGACACATGACACCCTTGCGCAGTGAGATGGTCCACGTCTGTTGACCAGCAGCATCCGTTGTCGGGCTGGGCAGTGCGGTTGCCAGGTCCGGCTCGAACTGGGTGGTGTCGCCGGGCTTGTAGCGGACCAGGCCGTTGAACACCATGTCGACCAGGGCGCGATCCTGGGTTCCACTTGCAAAGTGCGGATCGACGGTGCCTACGTCGCCGGCGCTCTGGCCGAAGCGCAGGATGCCACCGGATCGAGCGGCCGCCGCTGGGGTGTTACCCGCGGCCGGCTTGGCCGTTGCGGAAGCGCCCGGCTGGGCCGTCGGCGCGCAGGCGACCAGGACGAGGCATATGAACGCAGGGATCGTCGCTCGCAGCCGGGTTGACATGGGTTGTTCCTCCTGGATGGCTAGCCGTGTAGCCCCGACTCGACTTCGTCGGTGATGTCAGCGAAGCGGGAACGGCGGAATGACTCGATCGGCAAGGTGGTCTCGCCCGGCGTGACCAGCTCGCGTATCAGCTGACCGGTAATTGGGCCGAGGCAGAAGCCGTGACCCGAGAAGCCCGCGGCGATGACCAGCCCATCGATCTCTGGGCTGCGTTCGATGACCGGCAGAGCGTCAGGCGTGTTATCGATGAGGCCGGCCCACACGCGTGCAATCGGGATAGTGGCCAACGCCGGGATGATCGCCATCCCTCGTTCCAGCAGCGCGTGGATGCCCGAGATTGGTGGCATGACAGATTCGGCGCCCAACTCATGTTCCGGCCACGTCCAGGGCAGCCCGCCGCTTGTAAAGCGGAATCGACCACTGACCTCCTGCCGTCCGGCGAAATCAGCATTTGCTACACCGAGCACCTGGCGAAGCAATGGCGGCGCAGGAACCGTTTGCACGACCGCAGTCAAGCTAATACGTAGGGGCAGGTCAAGTCCGACCCCGCTCAGGAGACGGTCCGAGTAGACCCCAGCAGCGACCACCACGACATCCGCGCCGATGCGGCCTTGCGATGTCTGAACCCCAGTGACGCGTCCGTTCGATGTCTCGATCAGCTTCACTGCTTCGCCGGTGTGAACCTGTGCGCCGCGACGTGTTGCCGCCGCGGCAAAGGCTTCGACGGTGGCGGTCGGGTTGGCGTGACCGTCAGAGGGGCAAAACGACGCCGCCTGGATCGACTCGGCAAGCGCCGGTCCCACTTCGCGTACCGCCGCCGGATTCGGCAGGTAGTCGAGGTCGAGGCCGAGGGCGCGCTGTTCCTCGACCAAGCTGCGAATGGTCGGCACTTCCTCTTCGGTGCGCGCCAGCCGCAAGTTGCCATCCTGACGGTACTCGACGTCGGCGCCGAGCTCCTCCGAAAGTGTCTCCCAGCGTTTGACCGCCGCCATCGCCAGCGGCAGCTCGGCTGGATGGCGGCCCGACTGCCGCACGCCGGCCAATGTCCAGCCGGAGGCCATACTCGCCAGCGCCCCCTTTTCGACGACGGTCACCCTCGCGCCAGCCCCCGCCAACTCGTACGC
>WNGE01006371.1_pt2 | contig 13136 bp, 13 predicted proteins | sample 5400651 | NCBI WGS metagenome assembly WNGE01 (sample SAMN13153370, study PRJNA577476) | soil metagenome | isolation source: 60 cm soil or saprolite under grassland replicate 2 | place: USA:California | collected 2016-06-15 | reverse complement strand
ACCGCTCGCTCGATCAGCGGACGCCGCTTGCCAAGCCGCCGATCGATGAGCCGGCGCCACGTGCTGAGTTGCCGCAGCTCGATCTCCTCCGCCGTCGCGACCGGCTCGGCGGCTTGCTGCGCGAGTACAGAATCGCTGCATAGCCGGCCGCTCCTCGAATCCGACGCTCACACGCCTCGCGAGGCAATCCACCTTGCCAAGCTCGAAGCAGTCCGGTATTCGCGCGCGCGCGTGAAACAAGGACGGTAGGCGCTGACAAGACTGACTCGCGGGGTGCACGGGGTATCCGAGCAGGGCCGGGATCGAGCCCAGGCGAAAGCCGAACGGAGTTCTCGGCACCCACACGCTAACGTCCGACTCGACCCTGCGTTTCCGCGAAAGCGGCCGAGGTCGAGACCTCGCTCGTCGAGCATGGATAAAAAGTGCACGACGTCCGTGCCCGTTGATGCTCAAACGCGGTGAAGCCGGTACCAGCGCGGATCGATGCTCTTCAATGCTCGAGGCAGCACACCCTCATACGGATGCTCATCGATGATCCGCCATCCAGAGAACGTCGTCTCGAGGTCCTGTCGATCCGCCCCCGTAGGCAAGGGTCCTCGGCGCGCGCGGGCCCAAACCAGGAGCAGCAACGTTGCGTCGGGAGCGGCGACCTCATCGACCTCCTGAGCCATTCGGGACCGGTCCGAATCACTCAGCCAGTTGAAGCACTCCATGTCCAACAGGAGGTTGAAGTTTGAGCCGACGCTCGCGGCCCGCAGAGCCGCCACATCGCCTTCTTTGAATGTCACGTCAACACCTGCTTGTTCCGCGCGATGTCGCGCGGCATCGATAGCCCTCGGCACCACATCGACTCCAACGACCTGCCAGCCCCGTTCGGCCAATCTCACCGACCATCGGCCCGTGCCGCATCCAAGATCAAGCGCGGATCCGGGGGGCACCGCTCGGGTCTCCTCGACTAGTGCGAGCAGTTGGTCGAACTGGGGGATCATCGATGGGGCGTCCGACTCCCACGGCCTAAAACCGATCCTGTACGCGAAGCGATACCAGCGACTCACGATGCCTCCCAGCGACTTGAGCATAGACCGCTGCGCCAGCGCGTCAATCACCGGGTCACCCCTCACCCCAGGCCCGAAGACCGGCCGCGACCGGGCTTCGACCCTCCGAGTTGTTCGCGCTCGAACACGGCGACGTGGATCGCGCGGCCGGCGTCGTCCAGATCCGACGGGCGTATGCGAACGGACGGGTCAAGCACACCAAGACGCGGCTGAGCAGACGCGCTGCAGGCGATCGCGGTCGAGGCGCTCGACAAACTCCGGTCGCGACGAGACAGCCTGCTGCTCTTCCCGAACGCACGCGGCGGCTACCTCGACGTCCGCAACTTCAACCGCCGCCTTGGAAACCCGTCCAGAAAGCAGCCGGGATCGAGCCACTGCGCGAGCTCTACGACCCTGCGCCACACCTACGCCACCTTCGCACTCCGCGCCGGCGTCCCGGTGTTCGCCCTCTCACGGTTCATGGGTACGAGCATCGCGATGATCGACCCCACTACGGCCATCTCGCGGTCGACAGCCATGAGCACGCCGTCTCGCTCCTCGATGCGCTCGCGCTCGAGCGGGCGGTGGACGCTGGGTGGCCGTCGAACTGGAGGCCCGTAAGACCGGGCAGCGACTCGGTTTCCAGGCATCGCGGAAGGCGTTCGCGGCGGGTGGTGGACGCTCGGTGGACGTCGAAGTCAGAAGCCATCACGACCAGCGCTGCCAGAAGGGCTGATGAGCAGGAACTTCTGAAAGCCCTCTGACGGACTCGAACCGTCGACCCCATCCTTACCATCGTCCGCGGCAACCGGTCGCAACCGACGGCAATAGTTTTGGCTTGTTTCAGCGGTCTTGGCGGCTGGCCGACTTGCCGGTGATTGCCACTGGTCGCGCCTGCTGGGCTCTTTCTGAAGAAGGGCCGCGTGTCAAGTCATCGTTGCTCGCTCACCTCCTCGGATGCTCCCGGACGGTTGGACGCTCATCTCTTTCTTGGCGCTTGGTGTGCACACCGTGTCGGTGGGAGCTGTCCCGGCTTCTCAATTCCATAAGGGGCCGTCAGGCGGCCAAAGCCAAGCGGGAGCTTGCCGGGACACAGGTGCCCCCGGTGGATCTGGGGGCGGGCTTGAAGGGCTGGTTGCGGGAGAGCATGTGCCAGGCGGCGATCAGGATCTTGCGCGCGACCGCGGCCTTGGCCGAGTTGCTGTGGCCGGACCGGCGGCCGACGTCGAGGTAGAGCCCGTGCCAGGGGTTCGATTCGCGCCAGGCCTGCTGGGCGGCCTCGACGGCCGCCCAGCCGAGCAGGCGCGAGCCTGACTTGCTGAGCGGGCCGCTGCGGGGGCGACCTTGGCCCGATTGGTGGACGCGGGGGGCGAGCCTGCCGTAGGAGACGAGCTTGGCCGGGCTGGCGAAGCGGCTGATCTCGCCGATCTCGACCGCGATTGTGAGGGCGAGCAGCTCGCCGACGCCGGGGATCGTGTCCAGCAGCACCGCGCGCGGGTCGGCCTTGGCGAACGGTCCCAGCTCGGCGTCCTGCGGCGCGAGCCGCGCGTCGAGGAACTCGATCAGCGCGAGGCACTCGCTGATCGAGCGGCGCCAGACTTCGGGTACGCCGGCGCGTTCGAGCTGCGTCATGCCGTCCGCTCGGCGCAGGCGCGCGAGCGAGACGCGGACGCCCCACTGCGTTTGCAGACCGAAGATGCGACCTTTCGCGCTCGTCCGGAGCCGGACCAGGTGCATCCGCCGACGCAGCCGCTCCCGTAGCGCCCGCTCATCGAGCGAGGGGAGCCAGAGCGCCGGCACCAGGCTTCGGCGGGAGAGCTCGGCGAGCAGACGCGCGTCGACCTTGTCGGTCTTCGTCGTCAGCGGCGCGACCGTCTTCACCTTGCGCGCGTCGGCGACCTCCACCTGCCAGCCGCACGCGACGAGCTGGTCCCGCACCCAGAGCGCGCCGCTCATCATCTCCAGACACGCCTTCACCTCATCGCCCAGTTCGAGCACGAGCCGAGCGAGCCCGTCCCGGTCAGCAGCGATGCGGCCCTCGCCGGCGATCTCGCCGCCGGGAGCCAGTGCGCACCACTGCGCCGACCGATACGCCCACTCGAGTCCGACATACTTCACCACGGGTCTCCTTCCCGATGGGATTCGTCACCGGAGAGTGTCTCCGGCGAGGAGGCCCTTCTTCATGACATTCCATAAACGCTCCATCCTCGCGGCGCGGCTTGCCTTCGTCCGGCTCCTCGCACGCGCCGCCGCTGATCGTCCAACCGAGTAGCGGGACATCGATCGTCGTCCCAGGCACCGCTTCCTTCGTCGGAGGGGAGCGGTTGTGCTGCTCGCAGGGAGTTCACGCCAGAAACGCGGGTCTCTCCCATGCCGGCAGAGGCCGGCGGGCCGTCACGAGCGCTGGCGCAGCAGAAAGTCGAGCGTCGCGCGGTTGAACGTCTCGTGGTCCTCGTGCAGCCCAGCGTGCGACAGATGCTCGAAGACCACCAGCTCGCTCCCGGCGATCCCGCTCTTGAGCCGCTCGGCGAAGCGCGTGGAGCAGACGAGGTCGCGCGCTCCGCAGGTGATCAGGGTCGGAGCGTCGACCTCGCCCAGTACCGCTCTCGCGTCATGGGCGATGACCGCATCGGTCTGGGCCAGGAACGCGTCCACGGGCTGGGCGGGGCGGCCACGCACGAAGTCCACCAGCGTGTCGACGAACTCCGGCCGCTCGACGTACATCTCAGGCGTGAAGCACCACGGGAAGATGGCCTGGACCACCACGTCGGCGACGGTCGGCAGCGACGAGGCAAGCGTCCGCCACTGCTCGACGACGATCTTCAGATAGTCATCGCTGGTGTCCCAGCCGCTGTGCAACGAGAGCGAGCGCACGCGGTCGGGATGGCGGGCGGCCACGTGGATGCCCACCGCCGCGCCGAGCGACATGCCCGCCACGTGCGCCCGCTCGACCCCGATAGCGCCCAGGAAGGCGGCAACCTGGTCGGCGTAGCCGTCGGTCGAGTACGGCCCGGCCGGCTTGTCGCTCTCGCCCGAGCCGGCAAGGTCGATCGCGATGCAGCTGAAGTGCTCGGTATACGCCGGCAGCTGGAACGCGTAGCAGGCATGGTCCGCAGACGTGTAAGGGATCAGCAGAAGCGGCTCGCCCTCCCCCTGCACCTCGTAGTTGATCGTGAGCCCGTTGACCTCGACCTTTGGCATGATCGCTCCCTCCTGGCTGCTGGTGGCGCCGCGCGCACCGCACTCAACGCGCTGGCCTACGGCTCGGGCACCAAACGCGTGCGCCGCTAGAAACCCGTGCTCGCCTTGTCAAGTGACGACAACATACTCCGGTGGCGAGCACGCGATAGCGCTCGACCATAGCTCGATCGCTCGCGGTAATTCGTGCCTTGGGCGCCGCCTCTCAGACCTGAAAGCTCCATGAGCGGCTCCCTACCCGAAGCACACTGCAAATTGATCCGAGAGGAAAATCTCAGTACTGCAGGGCTTTTGGAGAGCCCTCTGACGGACTCGAACCGTCGACCCCCTCCTTACCATGCGATCCAAACGGCAACCGGTGGCAGCCGGTGGCAAGGGTTTGTCGCTAGCTCAAGCCGTTTTCGGACTTCTGGCCACCCGAACCTTTGCCACCCGTTGCGCCCCCTCTGTTCCATAACTGTTCCATCCCAATCGGCCCAAAACGGGCAGTTTGGCGCCGGACCAGTAACCCGGATGCGCGGCTGACCAGCTGTCGGGGCTTCGTCACTAACCGTAAGGACTTGGCCCCGGCTGACGTCGAAATTCCAGCGGTCTGTTCGTTGCCTTCGCAAAGCTTAAGCCGAGGCCGTAGACGCCCGGGCACGCCCCGGAGCCTGCGGATGCGACTGATGACGACGGGCTGCGCTGGTCGCAGTTACGCAGTTTGGTCGTCTTCGCCCTGAGCCTCGACCGACTCCTTCAGCTCCTTGATCGGATCCGCAAGAGCGCCTACAACTGGAACTCCTCCAAGGCTGCCCAGGATGATGTTGCCCCACTCAAAGGCCTTCTTCATCCACCGGAAGCCAGGCACATTCGATACTGCCTCCCCAAGCGAACGACGGAAGCCCCGGACCTTCACCGCACGTCCGCTCCCGGTAAGCGCGACGTTTGCGAGCTGAGTGTCATGACGCTCGCTGTCTTCGCCAAGAAGCTCCTCATGCAGACGCATCACAGTTCCGACAAGATCGAAATACGCGGTGCGTAGCAGCTGGAGCATTTCCTCGTCGGTCACATACGGATCTACCCGAGCCTCCATAATCTCCCGCATCACCTCGGGGCGAACGGCAGTCGCCAGTAAGTCACTCGGGATGTCTGTACTGAGGGCGCGGCCTACAAGCGCATAGGTCTCCTCAACGGTGGCCGCGATTGCCTCTCGATCCTCGAAGCTCATTGCAAGCTCCTATCTTCCGGTTACATCCTCATCCTCCGGAAGAGCGCTGTCAACGTGACGGTTCTCCACTCGGAAGTGACCGCGCTGCAATCGGTTCCACCGTTGCCGAGCGCGAAATCTCGTCGAGCGCGAAATCAACCGTGATCCGTATACGGTTGACGGCAAGCTGACTCGCCTGGAAGTGTGCGCGGCCCCGCTCGACGCCTTCACCGCCGCCGAAGCGGTCAACGTCCACGGGCCGTGGACGTCGCGTGGACGCCGGAAGCGTCAACCGTCGTCCACTCGGACAACGAAAAGATCAGCTAAGCAGGAAGAATCCGAAAGCTCTCTGACGCACTCGAACCGTAGACCCCCTCTTTACCATTCACAGGCGACGGATTCGCCTTGTTTGAGCCAATTCCGCGCCGGCCGGGTTCGCGCACGGTTGCCGTCGGTTGCGTCCGCTCTGCTCCATAAATGCTCCACCGCCTCGGCCGGAATCGCCGGCAAGAACCGGGTTCGGGTGCCTCGAGGTACAGGCGACTGGCTCACCACCTCCTGTAGAGAAGGGGTCGAACGAGTAGGCCGCGCACACACGTCGTGCAAGCCTGATTGCAGTGACCGCGCCCAACGGAATTGACTACGCCGCGCTTGCAGCCGCCTGCGCTGTGACCGCGGCGACGTGGGATGCGTTCGTGCGCGAGGTACTCGAACCTGAGTGGGTAGCGGCCTATCGGACGGCGACACCATGGACGACGGAGGGCGCGAAGCGAGCCATGATCGAGTACCGCGCCTACGTCAGCGAGCTCATTGAGGACGGCACCCCGCAGTGGGCTGCACTGCCAGCCGCGGAAGAGAGCGAGCAATTGACGCGGGACGAGCTCGTGGCGTCACATGTGCTCATTCTCCACGCCGGACACGAGACGACGACGAACCTGATCGGCAACGGCCTCCTCGCATTGCTCACGCACAGAGACCAGTGGAAACTCCTCTGCGACGAACCTTCCCTCGCTCCAGGCGCCGTCGAAGAGGCGTTTCGGTACGACGCACCAGTGCAGATCGGCCTCCGCACCGCCGCTGTCGACCTCGAGCTCAACGGCGTCGACATTCCCGTTGGGACACCAGTCTGGCCCCTCGTCGGATCCGCGAACCGCGATCCGAAAGCTTTCTCGAATCCGGACGACGTGGACATCAACCGTCGTCCCAACGCCCATCTAGGCCTCGGCCATGGCGTGCACTTCTGCCTCGGCGGACCGCTCGCCAGACTTCAGGGAAGGATCGTCTTCTCGACGCTCGCGCGGCGGTTCCCCGGAACCGAGCTCGCCACGGACCCGGACACGCTCCCCCGCACGACGCACTTCTCGATGCGCAGGCTCATATCCCTGCCTGTGAAGCTCTGCACTTGACAGGCCTTTGCAAGCCGCAGGGCCGGATCCGTGGCCGAAGCCGTCGTCTGCGACGCCGCGATCGTCCTACTCCGTGCCCGGCGACGGATCCGCACTCGGACGTGCGGTCGATCGACGTGCAGGCGCCGTTCAGCGGCGGCCGATGGCCGCCGCGGTCATCGGTGCGGCGTCTGTTTCGAGCGCGCCGCTCACGTCCTGGTCGTAGAAGGTCGTAGCGACGACGATCGCCCCGGCCAGGAGCCGCGGCCGCTGCGCTCGGTCTCCAAAGACGAGCCCGGATCCGGCCGCAGAGAAGGCAGAGCAACGTGCCAGCGCCGACGCCACGGAGCACAACGAGCCGAACGACGCGACCGAACCGATCGAACAGGCCGAGCCCACCGACTCGATCGAGAGGAAGCTGCCGCTCGATCCGATCGAGAGGAACGAGTAGTCGGACCAGAGCGAGCCGTACGACGTCCACGCGCACGTTTGGTCGCAGTCCGCGCAGCGCGCGGCCGACGAGGGCGTCGTACTCGCGCTGGGTTTGGCCTACGTCAGTTGGGCGAGCCGTTCGCCCTCGTCGAGCCAGCTGTTGATCGCCCGGAGGACGTTCTCCTTGGCGGGGATTCCGTTCGGGAAGAGCGCCTGAAGCAGCGCGTCGCGGTCGACGGATCCGCCGCCACTGGCGCGGGCACGATCGGGGTTACTGGCAGCGCGGCTCCGCCGCGCCCGAGGAGTGGTGGTCGTCGTCGCCGCGGTCGCTGAGTTCGCGGCCGATCTCGTGCGTCCGGCTCGGCGCCGGCTGGATCGGGCGCGAGTGGTCCCGCCGGCGACACCGTGCGCTTGTCGGCGGTGGGCGCCAAGCGCGGCCGCGCGCGTGAACGTTCGTCCGCACTCTGGGCATTTGAACTCTTCCGTCGTGTTCGTCTTTGTCCGTGCCCGGGCCATTGGCTACCTCCAAGTCAGGTCTGCAATGCCGCGAGCATACGCGCTTAATCACCCGATGCCAGTGAAGCCACGCTTGCCAGCCGTGCCCAATGGTCAGCAAATGACTGTCACTCAGGCAGCGACGCACTCGCTTCTGCGGCATCGGCACCACGATTTAGAACCCGCCCCCCAAGTCGCAGTCGATCCAATGCAAGCGGGATTCGTCGCGGCTATCGAGCTCAAGTCGAGGAAGGGCGTCGCATACTGTGACATGGGCACGGATCCGAGCGCGTTCGACTCAGTCGAGGGCTGCTTGAACTGAGAAGCCTGGCTCGCCCGACTTAGGACGAGCGGAAGCCGGTTTTCATGGGCGTTGGCGCTTTCGACGACCGCCGTCGAACAGGCTTCCTGCGAGGCGGCCGAGCACACCTCCGAGTGGGCCGCCCAATGACGTTGCCACGATCGGCGCCGCGATCACCGTGCTCAGCAAGAGTGTGGTCTTCGCGAGCCGTGATCGTCGCGCCCACCAGCGTCGCATGAGGTGACGTTACTCGGCGGGTCGTCCTCGCGTTCTGGGTCGCTCATCACTTCCTGTCCGGACGCCTCTCTCGTGTCGAGGTCGGGTCTGAGGTCCGCATTTCTCCGCGAGGATCGGGAGCGCACTCCGGTCGGTGGCGCCTGTGGCTCGGACCGCGACCTCGCCGGAGGAGTCGGCTGAGCGGCGACGCGGCGGCTGGGAGGAGCGCGGGTCAGCAGTCGAATTCGTGTCATCAGGTGCGAGGGGATCACTCCGCCGGGGGATGTAGCCGCGGGCGATCTTCGTACGGTCAGTGGTGTAACTGCGGCCAGGGCTTCGTGCCCTAGGGGAGGAATCGCTCAGATGTCTTTACGGAACGTTCGGCGTGACGCTCGTTCGAATGCGCTTTGGGGTCGGCGCGGTGAAAGCCGGCGGCAGCGCGCGGGAACACAGTTCTTGGGTGGTCGAGGCCGTCTCGCTGCGATGCTGACAGCGCTGGCATTGTCTGTGCCGGCGATCGTGTCCGCAGGGACGTTGACGACCTCCGGCTCGATCCCGGCGGGTCGCCTTCCCGTCGTTTCGCAGAGCTTGCTGAGCCGCGCTCAGGGGAATCCCGGCGGGCTCCTCAGTGTGATCGTGCAGGGTAAGGGGTCGCTGCGAAGCTCGGGCGTGGCCGCGCGAGTCGCGAGCGCGATCGGAAGCCGCCGGGGCGGCGCCAAGGTGAAGAAGCAGTACGTCACGATCAGCGGCGCCTCCGCCGAGATCACGGGCACGCAGCTCCTCGAGCTGGCGCGCGACCGAAGCCTCGGCGCAATCACGGAAGACTCGAAGGTCCGGCTCGCCGGTCTCTCGAACACGCAGCAGTGGCCGTACCAGTCGGAGCTGTCGAAGTTCTGGGACGCGATCCAGACGTCCGGCGTCCAGGCTCCGACGGTCGCGATCGTCGATTCCGGTATCGACGCCGCGCGCGCGGATTTCGGCGGGCGCGTGGTCAAGCAGGTGACGATGACGTCGCTCGTCCCAAACAGTGCGGGCGACGGCCGCGGACACGGCACCTTCGTCGCTGGCGTGCTCGGGGGCTCGGCGGCCGGCTATGCCGGTGGCGCCGCCAACGCCAAGATCGTCTCGCTCGACGTCATGGACGACAAGGGCATGGCGATGACGAGCGACGTGATCGCCGCCGCCGACTGGATCTACCAGAACAAGGACGCATACGGGATTCGGGTCGCGAACTTCTCGCTGCACAACTCCGTGGCGAACAGCTTCATGTATGACCCGCTCGACAAGGCGGTCGAGAGGCTCTGGTTCAGCGGCGTCGTCGTCGTCGCCGCGGCCGGAAACTACGGCACCGGCACCGGGCCGAGCGGCGTCCTTTACTCGCCGGGCAACGATCCCTTCGTCATCACCGCCGGCGCGGCCGACATCGAGGGCACCTTGGCGAGCAGCGACGACATCGCCGCTCCCTGGAGCGCCTACGGCTACACCGTCGACGGCTTTCTGAAGCCCGACGTCGGCGCGCCCGGCCGCTACATCGTCGGGCCCGTCCCGCCCACGTCGACGCTCGTGGCGGAGCGGCCCGCCAGCGTCGTCGCTCCCGGGTATATGCAGTTGTCGGGCACCTCATTCGCCGCCCCGGTCGTGGCCGCAGCCGCGGCCTACGTGCTCGCACTCCATCCCAGCTACACGCCGGATCAGGTGAAGGGCGCGCTGATGCTGGCGGCCGTTGCGCCTCCGAGTGCGGCGCCGAACTCGCTCGGCGTCGGCGAGATCAAGGCCGCGAGGGCCGCAGCCGTGACCGCGCCGCCGAACCCGAATCTCGCGCTCGACACCTTCGTCATCTCCGAACCCGCCGGCGGCTCGGGGCGCGTGTTCGACGCCGCCAGCTGGTCGGGCGCCGCCAAGGCAGACGCCTCCTGGAACACCGCCTCCTGGAACACCGCCTCCTGGAGCGGCGCCTCCTGGAACACCGCCTCCTGGGGCGCAGCCTCCTGGGCAGCCGCCTCGTGGGCGTCGGCCTCATGGTCCGACTCCTCCGTCGCCACCTCCCTCACCGACGCCTCCTGGGCAGACAATGCGTCCACGGACACCGGCCCCGCCAGCGGCTACAAACTGAGCGTCTCCGACCTCCTCTCGCTCGGACTGCCGCCCAAATAGGCTTCACCCAACGGCCTACCGAGGGCTCCGTCCGCAGCGGGGCTCTCGGCGCCGAACGGCGCTGAATCGGACTGCGTGCAAAACGTGCTCGCCGCCCGCGGCTGTGGAGCGATCACCCGCGGTCGCCGCAAACGACTGACCTCGCCCGAGACCCGTCACCACGAGCGCCGATGCGTCGCTCCACGCTCTCCCTCCGGCCAGTGTTACGCCTCCTTCGCGTGACCGACTTCATGCACATCGAGAACGTCTCCGCGCTAGGAGGCGGCGTGGGGGTGCCGAAGAAGGCTGGCACCCCCAGCAGTTCAACCTGCGGCTAGTCCTGCGGCGGCTCGCACTGGCCGAAGGTGAACGAGAAGTTGCTGCCACCGGAGGACATGTGCTCGACACCGGCGACCTTTGCAACCACGCCACCGCTCGGGCCGAGGATGTTGAAGAACTCGGTGTCGGTGAACACGTACTTGCCGTTGACGACGTTGAAGTTGCCGCCGAACCAGCTCGCCCCCGCCAACCGGTAGACGGTGCTCGTCGTCCCGTCGGTGAGCGTCACGCCGGTCGGCGCGATCGTGCCGGTGACGTGCTCGCTGCCGTTGGCGGCGAAGCTGTCATGAAAGACAGAGATCACCGTGCCGCCGAGAACGGTGTAGTTGGTCCCCGGGCAGGTGAAGACTGCGCCGGTCGGATCGAACGTCGTCACCTGCGTCGAGCCGGCGTTCCCGGCCGCACTCGCCGGCAGCGCCGCAACCATCGCGACCGCCACGGCGGCGAACATGGCGAGAACCCCAACTGCCTTGTGCCTCATTCGCTCTCTCCTTCTGTCGGTGATCGTGCCTGCACCACGCCCACGGAGAGCGCAGCCCCAGACTGCCCGCGCAGGCGCAGCGCGATACCGCGCTGTCGTCGCCGCAGTCCTTCGGGTCCTCCCCGGAACAGGAACCATCCTGCGGCAGTTCGCGGCGCTGGTCAAGGGACAACCGACACCGATGGCGCACCAACCCCGTTCCTGTGCGTCAATTCCGGTCTTGAGACAGCAAAGCCCATCGAAAATCATCGCTGGACGGCGAGCAACGTCTGCGTTAAACGACTCGAAAGACCATCAGCCGCTGCTCGTCGTCTCGGCCGCGGCCCGGGAGACGCTAGAAACCGAGGCAGCGTGGAGTATTGAGTGGCGGCGACAATCAGAGCGCGGATCGCAGCCACCGCCTCGGCTTCGCCACCTCGCGAGTCCCTAACATCAAAGCGCTAACCGAGTTTGCGCATCCCACGCTCACCGACCTGCCCGACATCCTGAAGCCGGAGATCCTCGAGTCGACGACCCGCGCTGGGCTGACCTGGCGGGGTCGCATCCCGAGGCGCTTCCCTTTCACCACCCGGCCTGGGTCGGGCTGATACGCGATTGCTACGGATTCCGCTCTTTCGCAGCCGTTGCGTCGACGGCCGACGGCTGGCCTCGCGCAGGACTCCCGGTAATCGAGGCGCGTGATCCGTTGCGGAGACGTCGCTGGGTCTCGCTCCCGTTCACCGACTACTGCCCGCTCCTGTGCGACTCGGAGGCGGCGCGTGATGAGCTGCTCGGGTTGCTCCGCATGCGGGCGGCCAGGGAGCGGGTCACCTCAGTCGAGCTTCGGACTCCGGTGGGATCGACGGCGGCCACGCAGACCGTCGTCGGCGTGCTCCACGAGCTGCCGCTGGAGTCGGACTACGACGCCGTCTACCGGCGCTTCCACAAGTCGCGGGTGCAGGGCAGCATCAGGCGCTCCCAGCGCGACGCCGTAGTAGTCCGTACTGCCGACTGCCAGGCTGACGTCGTAGGCACCTACTACGAGCTGCATGCCCGCACGCGTCGGCGTCTCGGCGTCCCCGCGCAGCCGCGGCGGTTCTTTCGGCTGCTATGGGAGCGCGTGATCGAGGCCGGGCTCGGCTTCGTCCTGCTCGCACACGTCGGCAACTCAGCCGTCGCCGGCGCGGTCTTCCTGCACTGGAACGGACACCTGACGTACAAGTTCGCGGCGTCGGACGAAACCTACTGGGATCGGCAGCCCAACCACGCGATCCTCTGGGAAGCGGTTCGCTGGGGATGCGGGCGTGGCTACCGCGTCTTGGACTTCGGTCGGAGCGGCCTGAACGACCACGGGCTTCGCGCCTTCAAGGATGGCTGGGGAGCGGCAGAGCGGCCGCTCTTGTACACGACGCTCGTCGGCTCCCGGCGCCACTCGACAGACAGCATGGCTGAAGGCGCTCTACGGCGCGTGTTGCGACGGTCGCCGCTCTGGGTGTGTCGGGGCGCCGGGGAGGTCCTCTACCGCTACGCGGCCTGATCCGATCGGCGGCGCCCGCCAGGCCAAAGTCTGGTGAACCGGAGCGCGTAGTCGACGAGGCTGAGCGCGTCGAGGTCTCCGCTCAGGCAGAGCGCGCTGCGGTTTCCGCTCGGCCAGCGCCAGTAACGCACGAGCGGAGCGTCCGCGGACTCGATGTGCTGGACGAGCGCGACGTCTGTCCCGGCTCGTTCAATCGCGGCGCGTGGGGTTCAGAAACTCGGTTCGCGGTTTGACCGGTGGGCTGGCTGGTCGCTCGATACCTTCGCCCCTCCCCTAACTCTGGAGGTCGTGCGTGGTTTGGTCGTTCCTCTATGTGGCGCTCTGTCGGCTGCTTCAATTGGTGGTGCTGTTGGGCAGATCGGAGCGCTCGAAGGAGCTCGAGATCCTCGTGCTCCGGCATGAGCTGACGATCCTGCG
>WNGE01018237.1_pt1 | contig 13139 bp, 8 predicted proteins | sample 5400651 | NCBI WGS metagenome assembly WNGE01 (sample SAMN13153370, study PRJNA577476) | soil metagenome | isolation source: 60 cm soil or saprolite under grassland replicate 2 | place: USA:California | collected 2016-06-15 | reverse complement strand
TTCGCCCGCCGCGACCAGCGCACCAGCGTCTCGCGCTCCTCATCGGTCAACACCAGTGGCACCTTGGGACGACCTCGCTCAGCCATAGCCGAACCATACCAGATTATTCATCTAATTTCAGGCGCAGGACACTAGCGGGCCGTTGAGCTTGGGCCCGTCGGCCAGGTTGAGGACCATCAGCACCAGGCCGAAGGTGAGGATCGCCTCAAAGCCGGCGGCCTGCCAGGACCGGCCCGGTGGGGGCATCGTGGCCGCCAGGTTCCCTGGGACGCCGAAGAAGGCGCGGGCCAGCAGCGACCCCAAGTCGGCGGCCCCGAACTGGACGGCCCAGGAGACCCCGGTCATGACCCAGCCCATGTCTCCGCGCAGCGCGAACGCCAGCGTCATCGCCGGGTTGAAGTGGGCGGAGATATCGCCGAGGGGGTTACCAAGCGCGCGTGGCCGGCGCTCCTGCCCTCCGGACCCAGCGCATCCGGTGCTGGCGCAGGCCGACACGGCTCGGGACATCGACTGGGCGGTGAGCATCGCCTCCACGATCAACCGTGCCCTCTGGTTCTTGAGGTCCGGCTCCACGACCCTCAGTTCGGATGGCTCAGGGCCAGTGGCTCATCGGCAGCCCGGCGACGGGGGCGCGGAAGGTCGGCAGCCGCGACATGGCCAGCGAGCCCACATAGACGGTGCGCAGGTCCGGGCCAGCAAAGCACACGCTGGTCGGGAACTGCAGCCGTGGCCCGGCCGCGGCCAGCATGTCCTCGGGCGCGGCGGTGCCGGCGGCCAGCTTGTCGGCGAAGGCGGCCAGGGCGTCCTCGCGCGGGTCCTCGACGACCACGTGCCAGTCGCCGTCACCGGTGAGCACGCCCAGGCCGTTGCGCACCACCGTGGTCACCCACAGGTTGCCCTCGGCGTCGAAGGTGAACCCGTCCACGAACCCGCCGGGGCCGAGCCCGTCGGGGCCGAACACCTCCCGGTCGCCGAGCGACCCGTCGTCCCGGACCGGGAAGCGCAGGATGCGCGCCTTCATCGTCTCGGCCACGTACAGGTACCGCTCCTCGGGGTCCAGCCGGGCCTCGTTGGTGGCGTAGATGCCGTCGGCGACGATCCGGGGGCCGCGCTCGTCGACCAGCACGATGAACCCGTCGGGACGGGGATGGGCGACCGCCGGCCACCAGTGGTCCTCGCGGGTCAGGCAGGTCAGCCAGAGCCGCCCTGAGCGGTCGTAGAACACGAAGTTGGCGCTGGTTGTGCGCTGGCCGTCGACCTCCTCGAGCACGGTGGCGACCCGGCCGTCGCGGGTCATCCGCTGCACCCGCCCCAGGCCGATGTTGGCCGTGACCAGGTTGCCGTCGGGATCGATGGCCAGCCCGTTGGGCTCGCCGCCCCAGCCGGCCAACAGCTGCTGGCCGCCGTCGGGATCGATGCGGGTCACCCCGCCACGGCCGTCGGAGACCCACAGCGTCCCGTCCGGCTCGGCCACCACCGACTCGGGGCGCTGCAGGTCATGGCCGGTCCAGCCCAGCTCGTCGATGCCGAGGGTGAAGTTCCTGATCGTGCTGCCCGTGGCCATCGGCGTCCCTTGCTTTCGGTCCCGCGGTGCCGCCGCGACGGCGGGATCCAAGCGGCCCACACGTGTCCCTCTTCAATTGTCCGCCGGCACCCTTCCGGCTTGCGAGTCGGGTGTACTCAGCGTTGGAGCAGTCCGGGCAGCTCGGCGACGCTGTCGAGGATCGCGTCCGGCTCGGCCTCGGCGCCTGGCTGCGACCGGTCGCCCTTGCCGCTGCGGACCAGCACCGCGGCAGCGCCGACCGCCTGCCCACCGCCGATGTCGGCGACCAGGTCGTCACCGACGACCAACGCGGTGTCCGGTCTGCGGCCGAGCGCGTCCAGGGGGGCGGTGAAGAACTCCGGTGACGGCTTGCCCAGCATCCGGGCGGTCTGGCCGGTGGCGTACTCCAGCAGCCGCACCCACCCGCCGGTGTCCAGGTGCTCGCCGTCGTCGCGGCGGGCGATCCGGTTGACCTGGGTGGCGACCAGTTCGGCCCCTGCCCGTACGGCCCGGAACGCGGCGTCCAGGGCATCGTAGGTCGCCCCGTAGCTAGGATCGGCCACCAGCACGTGCGTGACCGGCTCGCCCGGCGCGGCCAGGAACCTAGCCAGCAGCTGGCGCACTCCGTCGGCGGCCACGGGCAGAACCCGTGCGTCGTCTGCGGACGCGAACAGCCGGGCCGCGACCGAGATCGGGGTGACCAGCTCCTCCTCGGAGGTCTGGAAGCCGAGCTGGGCGAGGCGGTCGGCGAGCGCGGCCGGGGTGACCGAGTCGGTGTTGGTGGTGAACCGCACCGCGACGCCCTGGTCGCGCAGCCACCGTACCGCCTCGGGGGCGCCGGGCACGACCTGGCTGCCCACGTACAGGGTGCCGTCCAAATCCAGCAGCACGGTCAGGATGCCAGTCAGCCGTCCCACGACCCACCTCCGCCACGCCCTCCTGGAACCACCCTGAGGCCAAGACTAACCGGTCCGCCGCGAAGTCCTCCCGGCGGGTGCTGGAGCCGGTGGGCCCACCCTCAAGGAGTGGCTGGAAGCCGTTGGTGACGCCGGATTCAGCTGGCTGCGGCGGTAGCCCGGACCCGTCCGTCCTGGCTGGAGCCGTTCGGTGAGGGCGGTGTAACGGCGCCCGGCGCCTGGGGTCCGGACCGCCTTGGCCAGGGCGCGCTTGCTGCCGACCAGGACCACGATGCGTTTGGCCCGGGTCACGGCGGTGTAGAGCAGGCTGCGCCGCAGCATCAGCCACGCGCTCATGGTGAGGGGCACAACGACGCAGGGGTACTCGCTGCCTTGGGAGCGGTGGATGCTGACCGCATAGGCATGGGTCAGCTCGTCCAGCTCATCGAACCCGTAGGCGACCTCTTCGTCCTCGTCCAACCGGACCCGGAGCTCCTGGTCCTCGAGCGACAGCGCAGTGACTACCCCGACCGACCCGTTGAACACTCCGGCGGTGCCCTTGTCGTAGTTGTTGCTGATCTGCATGACCTTGTCGCCGACCCGGTAGACCCGCCCGCCGAAGCGGCGCTCAGCAAACCCCTCGCGCCCCGGGGTCGGCGCCGCCTGGAGCCGCTCATTCAGCACCCCCGCCCCGGCCGGCCCCCGGTGCATCGGGCACAGCACCTGGACGTCGCGTCGGGGATCCAGGCTGAAGCGGCGCGGCAGCCGGTTGGCCAGAATGTCCACGACCAGGTCGGCCACCCGGTCGGGCTCGTCCTCGGCGAACAAGAAGAAGTCGGCAAGGCCCCGGGTGATCGGCGGCTGGCCGGCGTTGATGCGGTGGGCGTTGGTCACCACCCCGCTTTGTTGGGCTTGGCGGAACACCTTGGTGAGCCGCACCCGGGGCAGCCGCTCGGCGGCCAGCAGATCACGGAGCACCTCCCCGGCCCCGACGCTGGGGAGCTGGTCGACGTCGCCGACCAGCAGCAGATGCGCGCCGGGTGGGATCGCCTTGACCAGCTTGTTGGCCAACAACACATCCAGCATGGAGGTCTCGTCGACCACCACCAGGTCAGCGTCCAGGGGATGGTCACGGTCAAAGGCGGCGTCGCCGCCGGGGCGCAGCTGCAGCAGTCGGTGCAGGGTGGCCGCCTGGAGCCCGGCCAGCTCCCCAAGGCGCTTGGCGGCCCGGCCGGTCGGGGCGGCCAGCAGGATCTTGGCCTGTTTGGCGCGGGCCAGGGCGACGATGGCGCGCACGGTGTAGCTCTTGCCACAGCCGGGCCCGCCGGTGAGCACCGCCACCCGGTCGGTCAGGGCCAACCTGACCGCCGCGGCCTGCTCGGCGGCGAGGGTGACGCCGAGGGTCTGGTGCAGCCAGTCCAGCGCGGCCGTCCAGTCCACCGCCTGGAAGCTGGCCAGGCGATCGACGGGCGCATCCAGCAGGCGCAGCAGCCCGGCGGCCAGGGCGGCCTCGGCACGGTGGAAGGGAACGAGCCAGAAGGCCCGCCCTGTCCCCTCCGGGACGCCTGGCGACAGGTGGGCGGGGAGTGGCTCGGCGACCACGCCCTCCTCAGCCACCAGGTCCTCAAGGCAGCGCCCGGCGAGCTCGGCCTCTACGCCCAGCAGTCCAGTCGCCTTGGTAACCAGCTCGGTCTCGGGCAGATAGCAGTGGCCGTCGTCGCTTGCTTCCGACAGGGCGAATTGCAGGCCGGCCTTGACCCGCTGGGGGCTGTCATGGGGGATGCCCAGGCGCTGGGCGATCTGGTCGGCGGTCTTGAAGCCGATCCCCCACACATCGCCGGCCAGCCGATACGGTTCGCGGCGGACCACATCAATCGCCTGGTCCTGGTAGGTCTTGTAGATCCGCACCGCCAGTGAGGTCGACACGCCCACGCCCTGCAGAAAGACCATGACCTCTTTGATGGCCTTCTGTTCCTCCCAGGCGGCGGTGATCATCCCGGTGCGTTTGGGACCAAGACCGGGCACCTCGACCAGCCGCCCCGGCGCCTGCTCGATCACCTCCAAGGTGGCCTGGCCGAAGTGGTCGACGATCCGCTCGGCCATCTTGGGGCCGATCCCCTTGATCAACCCCGAACCGAGGTAACGGCGGATCCCCTGAATCGTCGCCGGCAGCACGGTGTCGTAGGCCTCGACCTGGAACTGGCGGCCGTACTGGGGATGGCTGGCCCAGCGGCCCCGCAGGCGCAGGCTCTCCCCGGGCTGCGCCCCAAGCAGCGGACCGACCACGGTCAGCAGGTCGCCGGAACGGTTGGTGGCCACCCGGGCCACGGTGTAGCCCGTCTCCTCGTTGGCGTAGGTGATCCGCTCCAACACCGCGTCCAGGGTCGCCGGCGCCGCCCGCATCTGCTGCATGCCTGCGACTGTACCGCCCGGGGCCGACCGCGGTCCCGAGCGTGAGCGCTGTCCATGACAGAGGAGTGCGGTCAGCAACGTCAGACCTGTTGGATCCTCCCGTCACAGCTGGTCATGGTCGCCCGGGGCGTGCGCGGGGCACGGGCCACTTGAGCCTGCTCAAGGTCGGGACCGAGGTCGTTTCGTCCGGTCAGCGGTACGGGAAGCGGTGTGCGGTGGCCAGGAAGCGGCACTCGGCGGTCTCCAGCAGCAGCTTGTTGGCCAGCATCTCATCGGCGACCGGTACCGGCGAGGTCGCCTCGATGCAGTAGCTAGACCCGCGCGGGTCGACCCGCACGACCCCACCTCGCAAGACGCGGTAGCGACGACCGGACGCGATCGTGACCTCAAACCAGCGCCGGGCGCGGTACTGCTTGCGCTGGGCGGGCGACAGCCAGGCCCACAGCAGCGCCTCGGCCCGCATTCTGGCCTGGCGTCGGCGCACGAGCGCCTCCCAGAAGCGGCGGATCGGGGTGACCAGGCAGGGCACAAGCACGACGGCTGCGGCCATCCCGGCCACCCACCAGGTCACTGCGGTCATGGCCCAAGCGCTAGCCCCCAGCCAGACGCGGGCCACGAACAGCTCGGTGTGCTCCTCGGGATTCCAGGTGTCAAGGCGCACCTGCTCGCCCGTGCCGTCCCCGGTCTGCCGGTACACGAGCCGCCCGGTCGCCTGCGACTTCCGGAAGGTCTCCTCGATCTCCTGGACGGTCGTCGGGTCGGTGGTGTCCCAGGTGTGGGTGGTGTCGCCCTGGTGGTCGGCGATGTGCATCGTGCCGGTCATCCTGCCGCGCCTCCTCCAACGGCACTGACGCGGGACCCATTGCGGCCCGTCGCGGGTGGCGGTCATGGCGACCCTGCATCAGCGGTCTTGCCAGCTCATTCTGCGCGGGCTGGGAGCCTGATGGGAGCCTGATGAGAGCAATGCACCGGGGGGCGCAGCTAGCTTGGCGTGGCCATGATGGCGGCGGGACGGGGCTGTGGCGAGCTGGGCCAATATCAGCCGCTGCAGTTGGTGACTGCTCTGGCGTGCCAGAGATTTGCCAGCAACTGCGCCACACGTATCCTCACGATCCCCCACGACACAACCCTCGACAGCGTCTCTCACCTGGGCGATTGTGCGGGGACTTGAGGTGCTGCACGGCGTAGTGAACCATCCGCGCATCGATGGTAAGGATGGGGTCGCTGGTTCGAGCCGGGGCGGCCGACTTCTCCGACGGCGCGATGGAGCTGCGCCGTCACGCCCACCACGGCCACGGCAATGTCCATGCCATAGCCGTCCAGTGAGGGTCCCGGGGACGGGCGGAACGCGGGTTCCTGACCGCGCCTCCTGGCTAGTCTCTGGCTACTGCCTGCGGCCTGGCGAGCGCTGGCCTGCCTGCTCGACGTGGTCTTGGTGGCCTCCGTCGGCCCCGGGGCGGTCGGCTTCGTCCACGACCGCCATCCGTGGAGCTCCGCCTTTCTCTACACGGCCGGTGCGGTCACCCATGTGGTGAACCCTCCTGAGGGGCCGGTCAGGCAATCCGCATCGCGATCAGCCTGCTCGGCCCGGTGCTGCTCGGCCTGGCGTTGCTGGGCCCTGCGGTGTCGAGTCAAGGGTTGACCCTGCACCACGGTTGTGGCAGCAAAGCGCCGATTTGCTGCCACAACCCGACCCGGCCGGTCCCGCGACCAGGACTGTCCCAGGCGCATGCGACGCTTGAAGTGGCCGTATTTGCTGCTAGGGCGAACGCATGACTCGTTCGTTGCAGCCCTTGTTTGGCCTGGTTACGAGACACGAGACGCTTGCACTAATCGTCTGCTTCACGGCTATCTGACCAGTAGTGCATTCTCAGTGCAAGATCTGGTTTGTATTGTTGTGTGAAGTCGGCAGCCGGCGCGAGCAGGGCCGATGTGAGGACAGGCATGACGGGAGAGCGCGCGGTCAAGTCGGTTGTGATGAGCGTCCGCCGCGAGGACGGCGGCACTGACGAGCATCGGGTTTGGCCAGCGAGCCCGACCGAGGTATTCGGGTCGGCGGTGCCGTGGCGGACGTTTCGTTGGCATGAGGGCCAGCGGCACTACTCGGGGTCGTATTGGTGCGCGACGACATCGGGCCATGTGATCTATGAGTCTCGACTGGAGCTTGCCCGGCTGCTCTATGCCGACTTCGACCGCTCGGTGCGGTCGGTGGTCGCCCAGCCGTTCCTGCTGCAGGCCCAGGTGGATGGCGTGGCACGCCGGCACATCCCCGACTTCCTGCTGCTGCGGGAGGGGGGCGTGCCGCTGGTGGTGGAGGTGAAGCCACGTCGGCTGGTGGACACGCCGAAGGTCGCGTTCTGCCTGGGGTGGGCGAGGCAGTTGGTGGAGGCCCATGGCTGGGGGTTCGAGGTGTGGTCGGAACCCCCCGAGGCGGAGCTTGCGAACCTGCGGTTCCTGGCTGGCTACCGCCGGGCGTGGCTGTTCGACGTAGGGCTGTTGGGGGAGATCCGCGGGCGCGGCGACCTGGATGGCGTTGCGTTCGGCGAGGCCGTCCGGAGCTTCCCGCACCAACCGGCGCCGCTGGTCCGGTCGGCGGTGCTGCACCTGCTGTGGGAGCAGTTTTTCACCACAGACCTGCGCACCCCCTTGCGGGCGTCCCACCGGCTGCGGCGGAGCGCGGCGTCGTGAGCGGTGCGGTGCGGCTGGGGGTCGGGACGCGGCTGGTCTACGACGGCGAGGTCGTCACCGTCGAGCGGCTGATAGGCAGTCCGGCTGGCTGCGAGGTGCTGGCCCGGGACGGGCGGGGACGGCCGCTGCGGCTGTCGCTGCGGGAGCTGCTGACCGCCGAGCGCGCCCGGGTGGTGCCGACCGAGTCGGGCCCGGCGGCTGACGATGCCGGCGAGGTGGCGGCGACGGTCCTCGCCCAGCTCAGCGAGCCGGAGCGCCAGAAGGTCCTGGAGCGGGCCGCGCACGTGCGCGAGGTCCTCACCGGCTACCGGTCGGGCAGCGCAGCACTGGCCGCCCCCGGCGAGCCACGACCCGCGTATGGACCGGGGGTGTCGTTGATGGCGCGGTATGCGGCCAAGGCGGCGGAGCTGGGCGTGGGGGACCGGACGATCCGCCGGTGGGTGCGACAGTTCCAGCAAGACGGCGAAGCCGGCCTGGTCTCCGCGGACGGGGCGCATGGGCCGGGCGTGGCCGGCATGGGCGGGCTGGGCCGGGCGGATTCGCGGTGGGTGGAGACCGCGTTGGAGGTCATGGCCGAGCACACCGACGAATCCAAGCCCAGCCTCAGCATCGTGATCCGTCGGACCGCCGCACGCCTGGCCTCCCGGCACGGGTCCGGCGCGGTGCCGCTTCCGAGCCGGGCGACCGCCTACCGGTGGCTGGAGGAGCTGGAGGAACGCCAGCCGACCTTCCGGCTCTCCACCAAGCGGAATCGCGACATCGCCGCTCGGCCCGGCACGGTCTACGGGAAGCTGCGGCCGACCCGCCCGGGCGAGTATCTCCTACTGGACACCACCAGGCTGGATGTGTTCGCGCTGGACCCGCTCACGCTTCGCTGGGTGCAGGCCGAGCTGACCGCGGCGATGGACTGGTACACCCGCTGCATCACCGGGGTGCGGCTCACGCCGTTGTCGACCAAGTCGGTGGATGCCAGCTCGGTGCTCTACCAGACCTACCGGCCACGGCCGGCGGGTGCGAACTGGCCGCAGCATGCCGTCTGGCCCGATCACGGCATCCCACGCGCCGTCCTGTTGGACATCAACGCCATCGAGGGCCCCATGGCCGAGGCCGCCGCCTCGGCAGGGTGGGTTGCCGGCCCGGCGCTGGCGCCTGAGACGGTTGTGGTCGACCACGGCATGATCTACGTCTCTGAGCATCTGACCAGCGTGTGCCAGCGGATGGGTATCTCTGTCCAGCCGGCAAGGCTGCGGACCGGCCGCGACAAGGGCCCGCTCGAGCGGTTCTTCCGGACCCTGCGCGAGGACCTGTTGGAGGCGCTGCCCGGCTACAAGGGACCGGACGTGCACTCACGGGGCCTCGACCCTGAAGGGCAGGCGTTCTTCTTCCTTAACGAGCTGGAGGCGATCATCCGGGAGTGGATCGCAGGGATCTACCACCACACCCCCCACAAGGGGCTAGTCGATCCGCACCTGCCGGGCCTGCTGTTGTCGCCGGCGGCGATGTTCGAGCATGGCCTGGAACGGGCCGGCTATGTCGAGGTTCCCCGCGACCCCGACCTAGGGTTTGAGTTCCTGCAGACGAAATGGCGGCAGATCCACCACTACGGCATCGAGATCAGTCGGCGCCGCTACAACGGCTCGGCGCTGGACCCCTACCGCGAGACCACCAGCCCCTACACCGGGAAGGCGAAGGGCCGATGGCCAATCCAGGTGGATCCCGATGACATCAACCGCGTCTACTTCCGCGACCCGGCTAGCCGTCGTTGGCATGCCCTGATCTGGGAGCACGCCCCAGCGGTCGACATGCCGTTCAGCGATGAAGCGCTGCAGTTCGCCCGCCGGATGGCCGCGGCGAAATACACCTATCCCGACGACAAGCTTGCGGTGGCCGACCTGCTGGAGCGGTGGAACCTCGGCTTGGGGATGAGCATGGCGGAACGGCGCATGGCACTGCGCATCTCCCGTGACCAGGCGGCTATCGATCTCCCGTCCCCAGACGAGGTCTCCTCGCTGCCATCGGTCCGCAAGGTCCTGGAGCTGCCCGCGACCGCGACCAGCGAACCCGGTGCATCCCAGAACGCCGGCACGACACCCGGCAGGGCACGGAAACCCGAGCCCGAGCCGGAGCCGCCGAAACCAGGCGACGACGACGACGTAGATGAGCTCGACCCTGCCGACGGGGATCTCGCCGAGGACGACTTCTACGCCGATGCGCTGGAGGACGTGGAGTGAGCAGGCGCGCGAGCAAGCCCGCGAGCAGGCGGGTGAACGCGGCACATCCCGCTGATCGGGTCGCTCCCGGCGCTACTCCGAGCGACGCTCCGAACGATGCGCGTTTGCCCAAGCTCGACAACCTGACCCTGTCACGCAAGGAAGGCTGGAGGCAGTTCGTCGAGGCCGCACGGCGGATCCAGCCTGAGCAACTGTCATCCGGGCAGCTCCGCGCGCTCGGTGAGGATGCGCGAGCCGACTACGACAAGGCACGGCGCATCTGGCATGCCAACCTCGGGCCGATCAAGACCCCCCAGTTGGCGGCACTGCACGAGGATCTGTGGGACATCGTCGACAGCAACCTCCAAGACGGCGACAAGGCCAAGGGCGCGGTCGCCATCGACGCGTTCCCCGGGTTAGGCAAGACCACCTCGGTGCTGGCGTTCGCCAAGAAGTATCACCGCCGGGAGCTCGCCGCGGAGGGCGACTACACCGACCATGGGCATGAGCGGTGGCCGGTCTGCCGGGTCGGGTTGACCGGCAACACCGGCATGAAGGACTTCAACCGGGCGCTGCTGGAGTTCTTCGGCCACCCCGGCCGTTTCAAGGGCACGACCACCCAGTTCGGCGACCGGGTCCTGGACTGCGTGCTGTCGTGTGAGGTGCGGCTGCTGATCGTCGACGACCTGCACTTCCTGAAATGGCGGCACACCAACGGGGTCGAGGTCAGCAACCATTTCAAGCACATCGCCAACGAGTTCCCCGTCACCTTGATCCTCATCGGCGTCGGCTTGGAGCAGCGGGGCCTGTTCTCGGAGGGCAACAGCTACGCGGACGCGATCCTGGCGCAGACCGGGCGTCGCACCACCCGGCTGGGCATGGAGCCGTTCAGGATCGACACCGACGAGGGCCGCGACGCCTGGCGACAGCTGCTGCTGGCCGTCGAACAGCGGGTGGTGCTGGCCCACAAGGACCCCGGAATGCTCGCCAGTGAGCTTTCGGATTACCTGTTTGCCCGCAGCACGGGGCACATCGGCTCGTTGATGACGCTGCTCAACCGCGGCTGTCAACGGGCGGTGCGCACCGGAACAGAATGCCTGACCGCCGAGCTGCTCGACACGGTGAAATCTGATGCTGCATCCGAGGCCGCCCGCCGCGAGCTGGAGGCCGCGCTCGCGTCGGGTCGGCTGACGACCAAGATCAACTCCAAGAGAAAGAGCAGGCACAAGGCCGCCACGAACATGACGGGCAAGGGGAAGCGGACGGGCGGCGCGACGCGAACCGCCTCGCGGACCGTCACGTGAACATGAGCGATCCTCACCGGACGCTGCCGATCAGGGTGCCGCCGCTGCCGGGCGAAGCCCTGGACAGCTGGCTCGACGCGATGGCATGGCGGCTCAATACCCCGATCGCTCAGCTCCGCCAGGCGCTCGGCCTCACCCGCTACCGTGTCCGTTCCGGCCGGCCGGGCGGCGGCCAGGCGCCGGACTGGGCGGTGCTGCTGAGCGACATCGAAGCTGGCCGTGTCGCAGCAGCCACCGGCCTGCCGCCTGCGGCCGTGCACGCCATGACCCTGCGTCGCTACGACGGGCGCTTGCTGCTGCTTGACCACGAACGCCGCGCGGTCAAACAACGGAACCTGTGGGGCCGGCGGGCAGGCTCGTGGTGTTGCCCGGCCTGCCTGGCCGAAAGCGGCGGGCGATGGCCGCTGGCGTGGCGGCTGGTCTGGCGCTTTGCCTGCATCCGCCACAATGTCCTGCTGGTCGACCGCTGCCCCGCGTGCCGCCGTGTGCCACGCAGCCGCTCGGTGCGGCTGCGCGACGTGGTGGAACCAGGCCGATGCAGCCAGGCTGGCCCGATGACGACGGGGAGTTCAGGCCGGGCCTCGGGACCCTGCGGCCAGGACCTTCGGGTAGCGGATGCGGTCGCGATCCCGGCGGACTCGCCAGTCCTTTCCGCTCAGCGTGCCATTGACCAGATCATTGAGCAGCTCGATGCACCCGTGACCTACCTCGGCGTGAAGCACGGGAACGCTCGCGCGTTCCTGGACGACCTCAGGCTCTTGGCGACACGCATCCTGAACATCGCCCGGGATGATGACCTCGTGCGCTTTGCGCCTGCGGAGTTCATGTCGCGCCGCTACGAGCTCCACCCGAAGACCCGAGGAGGCAAGCGAAGCCGGCACCTGCTGGCCCCGATGAGCTGCGCGGTCGTCGCGGCCACCGTGACGGCCGCGTTCGACGTCCTGGACGCGCCCAACGTCCCAACGGCGGCACAGCGCATCGGCTGGCTCATGCAGCGCCATCGTGAAGTCGGCGCGGTCATGAATCCGACGGCGATTACCCACTACTGGGGCCGGCACTCCAGCGAGGGATTGCATGCGGTGCTGCTCACTGCCATAGATGCTGAGCTTCCCCTTGGCCGGAATGCTCGGCTGCGCTACCGAATGGTTGGCTCGCGGCCTGCCCTGCCGACCGCCGCGACCCGCGCTGCGGTGACGGGCCGCACCAGATGGATCCCGAGTGTGCTCTGGCCGCGCTGGGCGTTGCTGTTGACGCCGATAGATTGGCTCGACCCGACCATCTACCACGCCGTTGCAAGCTGCATGCTCGCCATGATTGGGGCCACCGACAACCAGGATGAGGTCGCACGCCGGCTGGGTGGGCTGACCGACGGACCGGCGATCAGCTCGATGCTGCGCCGCCTCGCCCACCGCGGCATCCTCGAGCGGGTCACCCGAACGCTGGGGACACTGGCCAGCCGGCTTGACGTAGAGGGCGCACCGATCGACTACCAGCGGCGGCGTGTGACGTTCACCAACATCGAGCTCATCAGCCGATCGCAGTGGCAGACGATCCATGTGAACGAGGGTGCGGGCGGGCCTGGCGGCCGCACCGCTCGGCTCCGCCACCTCAACTACTACCTATTCGAGCTGCTCACCGGCTGTCCGCCCCACGTCGGGCTTGGCACCGCCGCCAGCAGTTCTGCGGCTGCGGGCTACCGCACCTTCCGACGGCACATGACCATCCCGGTCGATCAGGCCCTCCGACAGCACGCTCACGCGTTGCTCGCCGCCCGTGGCATCGATGAGCCGCTGGCCTGGCAGCCTCCACTGGAGTGGGCGTCAGAGGCCGAGTGGCTCGCGCCCGACCCAGAAGCGCTCGACTTCGAGCAGATCAGACAGGCGCTTCACGCTGAGCATGCGATGGCAGGCACCGTGGCAAAGCGGCTTGGCGTCTCGATCGCCCATATCGATGGTCTAATCACAACTGGCAAATTCTGCTGCACGCGATGGGGGCGGTTGCGGTTGGACTGGTCGCGTCGGCCGGTGTGGGTGCGACCATCTGCTGGTCAGGCTGTCGTTGTTGCAGGAGCACAGGATGGCGCCGA
>WNGE01008501.1_pt1 | contig 13140 bp, 13 predicted proteins | sample 5400651 | NCBI WGS metagenome assembly WNGE01 (sample SAMN13153370, study PRJNA577476) | soil metagenome | isolation source: 60 cm soil or saprolite under grassland replicate 2 | place: USA:California | collected 2016-06-15 | reverse complement strand
GGGTGTGGTTCGTTCGTAGGGACCTGTTGAGCTGGGAAGTTGCAGGTATGGCTGCGTGAGAGGATGACCGTCACGTACCGTGCGGTGACGGAAGGGAACGACGTTGGGTTCGTTGATGGCAGAGCTGGAAGCGCGGGAAGCCGCGGCCCGTGGCCGGGCGGAGGCGTTGCGGGCACGGATTGCCGCCCTGACCGAGCAGTTGGCCGGCGAGGAGGAACTGCTCTCCCGGCTGGGGATTACTCGGCAGACCGTCCTGGAGATCCTTGGCGGCCTTGACGAACACGGGTCTGGGGCGCTCGAAGCGGCCGAGGTGGGGCCGGGCGGTGTCGAGCAGGACGGCGACGCTGTGGTTCGGGCCGCGTTGCGCATCGACGGCCCGATCGCACGCGCTGGGCTGGACACGGCCCCTGCGGCGGCTGCGCGTGTCGGAGCGGTCACGGTGCCCCAGTGGCAGGCGGGGGTGGCCGAGGTGGTGCTGCCGGTGGCCTACCGTGACGTGCTGGAAGTCCTGGCGGATGCCGGGCAGCCGCTGCGTGCCAAGCAGATCGCCGCTGCGCTGGGCCTGGGCGGCGAGCCCCGCAGCGTCGAGGGATTGCGCTTGAAGCTCAAGCGCCTGGTGCGGCGCGGCTGGCTGGCCGAGCCAGTAGCGGGCCTGTTCACCCGCCGCACCCAGACGGTCGAGTCCGCATAGATAGGTGGCCAGCGGTTCGCCGTAGGTTGGCAGCGTCAACTCCCCCAACCGCAACGGAGAAGCGCCGATGCAACCCTGCGCCGCAGAAGCCGCCACCGATCCGTTCGCCGCTTCCCGCTCCGCGTTCGATGCCCTGGCGTTGGAGCTGGGCGCCGAAGGGGCCGGCAGGCTGGATCACGCCGAGCTGGAGGACCTGCTGGAGCTGCGGGGTCGGGAGCTGCTGCGGCAGTTGCTCCAGGACCACCTCGACCTGCGCCAGGTCCGCGAGGAGCGGGCGGTGCGCGTGTGTCCGGCACCGGTGACCGGCGCCGACGGCGTCACCCGCCGCGCGGTCGAGACCGGTCACGGACGTCAGCTGGCCAGCATCTTCGGGACGGTGACGGTGCGCCGGTGTGCCTGGCGCGCCCAGGGCCGGGTCAACATCTACCCGGCCGATGCGGCCCTGCGGCTGCCGCGGCTGCGGCACAGCCACGGGCTGCGGCGTCTGGCCGCCCTGGAGGCGGTGCGCGGCTCGTTCGACGCGGCCACCGAGGCGATCGGTCGCCGTTGCGGGCGGGTAGCCGGCAAGCGGCAGGTCGAGCAGCTGACCGTCGCCGCCGCGGCCGACATCGACGCGTTCTACCGCGCCGTGGTGCCCCAGCCGTGCACCGACGCCACCGTGCTGGTGCTGTCGGTGGACGGCAAGGGCGTGGTGATGCGCCCCGAGGCGCTGCGCGAGGCGACCCGGCAGGCGGCCGAGGCGAAAGGGCCGGGCCCCTATCGCACCCGGCTGGCCAGCGGCGAGAAACCCGCACGGAAACGGATGGCCACCCTCGGGGTGGTCTACGACGCCGAGCCGGCCCCCCGCCGAGCCCACGACGTCATCGCCGTGCCCGCGGCGGGGGCCCGCAGCGGCGAACGCACCCGCAGGGTCGGCCCGAACGCCCGAGCGAAGTGGCTGACCGGCTCGGTCACCGCCAGCAGCGAGCAGGTCATCGCGACGGTGTTCGACCAGGCCACCCACCGCGACCCGACCCACCGCCGCACCTGGGTGGTGCTCGTCGACGGCGCCCGCCACCAACTGGACCTGGTCCGCGCCGAAGCGGCCCGCCGCGGCGTGGCCGTCCACATCCTCATCGACCTCATCCACGTCCTGGAGTACTTGTGGAAGGCCGCCTGGTGCTACCACGCCGACGGTGATCCACACGCCGAGGCGTGGGTCGCGACCCACGCGATCAGCATCCTGTCCGGGCGGGTCGCCGAGGCCGTCGCCGCGATCGACCAGCAGGCCGTCCACGCTGGACTGTCCGGCGGCCAGCGTCGCGGTGTCGACACCTGCATCGGCTACCTGACGGCCAAGCAAGAGTTCCTCGACTACGCCGCTGCGCTGGCCGCCGGCTGGCCGATCGCCACCGGGGTGATCGAGGGAGCGTGCCGGCACCTGATCGGCGACCGCTTGGACATCAGCGGCGCCCGCTGGGGCCTGGACGGCGCCGAGGCCGTCCTCAAACTCCGCGCGGTGAGGACCAAGTGAGGACCAACGGCGACTTCGACCGCTACTGGCACTTCCACCTCGCCCGCGAGAACCACCGCGTCCACACGCCCCGCTCCCAGGATGCATACGACCTCGCAGCCTGATCGCCGCGGTCCCTACAGACGAGCTACACCCATCAACGATGGAGGCGCCCAGGTGCGCGCGATGGTGGCCAGTTCAGGCGGCGGTTGGGAGTTCGGCAGGGACCAGCGCCTGGTCGCCGAGCTCGCGTAGGGTGTGGTAGGCCTCGCGGGCGAGCTTGCGGGCCACCGACAGCGCGGCGCGCTTGCCGCCCAGCCGCTGTTTGACCTCGAGGTAGTAGGCGTGGTCGGGGGAGCCAGGGCGCGAGGCGCACATGGCCGCCTCGTGCAGTGCCCAGCGCAGCACCGGGGCGCCCTGGCGGGCGAGGTGGCCGCGGGCGCGCTTGCCGTCGGACTCCGGATGGTGACGTCCAGGCCGGTGAAGCGGACCGCCTGGCGGGAGTTGGCGAAGCGGCGCACGTCGCCGAACTCGGCCCAGATCGCCACCGCGGTCAGCCAGCCGACCCCATAGCGCCGCTGGAGCGCTTGGCAGCCTGGCTGGCCCCGCGCGATGCGGGCCAACTGGGTGTCGAGCAGGTCCAGTTCGACCTCGAGCTGGTCGATCATCCGCAGCGCCAGGTCGACCGCCTGGCGGGCGACTGGGGGCAGCTCGACCCGGGCCAGCCATGCCCGCCCGTCGGCGGTGAGCAGCCCGGAGCGGTCGGGCAGCCCGTGGTGGAACAAGATCGCGTGGATGCGCTGGTACCAGCCAGTGCGCTCGCCGACCAGGGCACGGCGCAGCCGGACCTGGGTACGCGCGTCGGCGATGTGCGCCGGTGGCATCCACGACTCGGGCAGCGTGCCGGCGCGCAGCAGCTCCCGCAGGTGGCGGGCGTCGGTGCGGTCGGTCTTGGCGCGCCGCTTGGGGCCGCGTAACGCCCGGGTGTCGGCCGGCTCGGCCAGGTGCGCGCGGAACCCGGCGCGCCCCAACTCCTCGGCGACGAACCGCCGGCCGGTGGTGGCCCCTACGGCGAAGTCCGCCTGCTGGCCTGTGAACCGAGCCAGCCAGGCGCGCAGCTCCACGCGCGCGGCCGGGCTGAGCTGCCCGCGGCAGGTCTCGCCGCTGTCGGCGTCGATCCAGTCGTAGGTGATCTGGCGGCGGTGGATGTCGAGGCCTCCTACGATGGCCATCGGGACCTCCTCTGGCTCCCGCACTTGCGACCCGATGCGGCCAGCGTGCCGCACCGAGCGGAGGGGGTCCCGCTCACATGCCATCTATAGGGTCGAGCGGCGATGGCCGGGCCGTGGCGGTCGGTCAGGCGACGCTGGGAGGTGAGGGTCGACCCCCCTGCGAGATCGCTATCTGTCGCGGCCGGGCGGCACTGGCCTCCACGCCGCTGGGGCCGGCCGCTGGCCCGGGCCCGCGGTCGTAGCGGCCGGGCAAGGACGGCCGCAGGCCGGTCACGTAGGAACCACGCGCGGCCGACAGGAGTCGCAGCCGACGAGCCCGTCCTCTTCACATACCTAGCACCGAAGCGGGCGGGACAGATTAGTAGCGGTAGTGCTGAACCCGATTGAGGACTTGCTCGACGTACCTTCTACGGGCTTCCCTTGTGGTCAAATCAGGAGACGTGGACGCTGAGAATGCGTGCTCAACTCGCGGAAATTGATGGATCAGCTTGTCGCTGGTCTCGAGATAGGGTTGACCGTCCCATGGAGACTTCGTCGCCTCATTAAGGAGAGGTAGAAGTCCTACCATGCCATCGATCCATTCTAGGGCCACTTCCTTGCTCAGATAGCTGTGCTGAAAATAGAACAGCTCCTCATTGCACAGATCCAAGTATCGACGCACGTCGTGCTCAGCTGCCTCGGCGCCGGCTAGACGTGGCAGCAGATCCTGAAATCGTCCGATGCAGGAAATCATCACGTCAAACTGCAGGCCCTTGCGAGACAGAAGGTATGCGATCGTCGCAACGACCAGGGAGAGTGAACCGGCAACAACTGCGAACGTCTGTACGGTCGCTCTCACACCTTCGGCACTCACCGTTGCCTCCTTCAGACGTCCTGGTTGACCAGCTGTGGGAGCGCCGCAGCCTAATCGATGACCTCAAGCGACTCCACCTTATGGACCCGGACTCGGCCTGGGCTGCCCGACCGAGGCTGGGCGCTCGATATGGGTCGTAAGCGACCATCCGGCAGGTGCCGCTGAATGCCGTCCTCGCAGCTCACGTCGGCGGGCTCGTCTGTCGAGCGGAGTCCTGACCATGGGCATGACAGCGGTGGATTGACCAGGAGAAGGACCAGCTCGCTCCCCTCACCGCGCCGGCGGGCCGCAGGATACGGCGCCACGGAGAATGCCCAGACATCCTGCTGATATCCTCGGCATGCTGCGCGGGTGACAGAAGATCAGCACGTCCCCGGAAAGCCGCTCCTTCGCCGAGCTGGTGCGGGCACTCGCTGAGGAGGTCCTCGACCGGTGCCGCAGCTTGAGCCGGTGCCGGCCATCAGCCGGGTGCAGGATCCGGCACGGTGGCAACGCCAAGGCCAGGAGCGGTTCGGGCCTGCCACGCGCTTACAGTGGACGTCGCCGCGGGTTGGCAGCGCACGCTTGCGCCACGACCAGGTTCCGGCCATGGACCAGCTGCGCCAGACGATCCGCGCCGACAGCGACCTCGACGGCTGGATGGACACCCTCGTCGGCCCCGCGTACAGCCGACGACGCCGCGACCTGTTCAGGACGTTGCACTGGTTCTTCAACCGTCTCGTGGCGGCCACCGGCGCCTACCGGCTGGACGAAGCGGTGTTCAAGCCGCTGTACGCCGAGTTCGAGCAGGCATGGCTGACCCGCACGGTCGTCGTCACCGACTACGTGCCGCGTCAAGTCATTGCTTCTATCTCGGAGCGTTCACTACTGCAAGTAAATCGTCCCGGACACAGCAAGTTGCGCACGCTTCAGTTTCAACAGTCGGACAAGCTGGTCCGTGTGATCCAGGCGCTCGATCTCGTATCTGGTCATTACGAGTATCTCTCGGTGCTCCATAAGCGCTTGAGCTAGCACACTATGGGCATTCGTCAACCCATGCGGGTCGCCTGTAATTCCATGTGTCGCTACAAGGATTCCTAATGGCCTGCCTCGACTCCGAAGCTTTTCATGGAATATAGCCAATTCAGGGTACCCAACCGCAGTTGACCAGTTCTTACACTCCACAAGGATCAGATGATCGAATTGACGGAGCCCTGCATCATCTCCTTCATTCCAGAAAGCTACGTCAATCTCCTCCGCCTCGAACGCGTTCACCTCATTCCGAGCAACGAGCGCAATGCCTGGCACAAGACTGAAGACATAGACAATCAAGTCCTCAAGGGCACGGCCCTTAGCGGCATTCGAGTCAGCGTTGTCACCATCATCAAGCAGCTTCATGACATGGCCGCGATCAATCTCTGGCATCGTTACGAGATCCCGTGGACGCCTTTATTCCTTAGATCTCTAACCACGCCAGCAAAGCTCTCACTCTGCATCTGTGCTATCAGGTCGACAAGACCGATTGCTAGGACGGGGAAGTTCAGTCCTGGGATTGGCCCGGATGGGGGGGTTAGGTAGACGATGAGAGCCATTCGAGCCGTCGGCGACTGATGTAAGGCGGAAAGGCTCTGTCGAACGCTATCGGCATGCAGTGTCTTCTTGACTTCAATCAGGAGTGGATTGCCGCCAAGCGCGTCAAGGTCGTCGGACCATACACCAATGTCGTACCCGCGATCCCTACCGGCCGCAACCACCGCTGCGGCTCCACTTTCTTCGATTGCCTGAATCAGCAGCTCAACCACATCACGTTCTAAATCAATCGCACTGCGGTCGGCTTGATACTTGACAATCTTCTCTGCACTCGCCAGCAACACACGCCCGTTTGGTCCAAGCGGATGATCGAACGCAGCCACCGACCGTGAGGGAGACTGGGAACGTGTTCGACCAGCAATCCGTGACAACGAATAGCTGATTGCTCCATAGTTGTCTGGGTCGGCTTGAACGACCAGCGCCGCTTCGAGACCAACCATGGACAGCGTGCCCGGCGGAATGACTGCCACCACCGGCTTGGCGAGGGCGACCGCCATTCCAACCTCGAACGCAACGCTCAAGGAAGGTGAGTCCTTGGGAAAAAGCGCGAGTACGAGGTCGGCAGACTCGATCGCTTGCTGGATCGCATCAGTCAGTTTGCCCCCGAGCGGAGCAACATCAGTGAACGCGTACGCGTGCCAACCTTGGTCATTCAAATGATCAATCAGCCCTCCAAGCTGAAGCTTGGCCGGCGCCGTCACAAGGCACCTAAGATCGGTAACGGCCGAACCTTCGTCGCCTTCCGGCTCGGGGCGGGATTCATCCACTCTCACTTTAGTTCAGCTCCACTGGTCGATTGTCGGGTGCCCACAGCTCCTGGGATTTCCTCGGTGAAGCGATGCCTTCCTCATCGTAGACGGCGCCGGCTGCCTCGTACGACCAGACCGGCCAAGACGCCGTCCGGTCGTCCAGCTCCCCCAGCACATCGAGACGGTCAGCCACACTACGGAACCGTTCGAGCACGCGACGACGCCACTTCTCGAACGTGATCGGCTCGGTGCCCGCGAGCGCCGGCGAGACGACCTCCCGGTTCGCTGGGATCGGAAGAACCTCGCCGGAACTCGCGCGGTAGGTCGTGACCGTGCCGCTGTAGTACCGCTCCGCGGTATCCCGCAGGTCGCGCGAGAGCTGCTCAAGGTCCCTGCGCTCGCGATCGCTCTCACGGTCGACTTGGTAGGCGGTGAGGCGAGCGGTGACCGCGTCCAGTTCCAGCATCATCTTGCTCAGGTAGCGCAGGTGCGTGTCCAGCGGCACTGGCCAAATGCTCCACCCGGCCCAGCCGACGCCGGGGGTCGTCGCACAGCCGAACGTCGAGCTCAGCGGCGACCGCCCTGATCTGACGGTCGGTTCGCAGCAGGCCGCGCACCTCCTCGACCAGCCGCTCGCGGCTCACCGTGCGGAGCGCGCGGGCGATCTCGTCGGCCACGACCTCAAGCCCGCGGTCGGTCGTGGTCGCCTTGAGGTCGGCGATCGTGGGCGACCACTGGGCGACCTCCGCGGCGTTGGTGCCGTGCCAGACCGGCAGGATGCGCTTGCGCCCGTCCCCGGTCTCCAGCGCCACGAGTCCGTTGACCTCACGGTTAGGCCACGGCTTGGCCATGAACGAGGGGCTGACCACCACCAGGCCGTAGGTGCAGTCGTTCAGGCCCTCGTCGATTTTCTCGCGAAGGCTGTCACCGACCCGCAGGCTGTACTCGTCGTACCAGACGCGGAAACCTCGGCGGGTCAACTCCTCCGCAAGCGGGCGGGCAACCGCGTCCTTGTCTTCGCTGGCGTGCGAGATGAACACGTCGGTGGTCATTGCAGGAACGCAGCTCCTTCACGTAAGAAGCGCCCTCATCCTCACTATGGACCTTGGCCGAGCTAGCGAGGCTTCTAGCACCCGGCCCACTCCGCAAGGGCTGGCTCTGTGCTCAGCTGCCTCAGATGCGGTAGTCAGTGTTGACCAGGCCTTCGTCTCGGCCGCCTGGCACCTCGGCCGCGATCCGCTCGACCAGCCGTCCACAGAAGACGGGCACACTGACCAGTGCAAGACCATCCCGTGAGGTGTCCACGGCGTAGGCTGCAGGGTCATCGGTAAGCAACACGGTCCGGCCACAGCTCTTGTCCGGTTTCGGCAGCTCATAGCCATGTAGAAGCGAGCAGCGCAGCGCGTACAAGATCTTCGCGTCGTCTTCTGAGACCTCGTGGTCCGTCAGCAAGCGCGTCCATCGATCGCCTACTCCGGGGCTGTCGCCTGACAGCCTATCGAGCACGACCATGGCCAAGCTAAGGCCGATCCACGATGCGTTGCCAGAGCCGGCGCCTGTTGTCAGGTCGCGGCCATTGGCCTGCCTCATGTCTCGAAGCGCCAGCACAAGGTGAGGGTAAAGGTGCGAGCCCCGCAGCTCACACCGGAGCATCTCAACCTCGCTGCTTCCGTGGTCGCGTTCCGTCGTCATGCAGGCATCGTAAGGCGTTCGCTAGGTAGGCGCCGAACCAGGCTGGCTGCTCTATCCAAGTACGCAACGTTGGCCAAGGCCTCCAGATCCGTAGCCTGGGGCGGCCGGGAACTTGGCGTCGTCCTGGTAAGGCAGCGCTGGTCAGGAAGCTCGACCGTCAAGGTAGAGCCTGTCTAGTGCACCTAGATCATCAGCCACCTCATTAGCCACGTGCCTGAGCCTGGATCCACCGAAACGTCTTTGCGCTCCGGCTGCCCTGGCAGGTCGGAAGCCTTTGGCGGCCGCCGGGCGCCGCATCCAGAAGGTGCACGACCTCGGCAGCAGAAATGGCCCTCTTACGAGGGGCTCCGCTGGAGCATGAGGACACTCGCGCCCGAGGCGCGCCCGGCGACGGCGTCCTGGAGCGCCGTGGCCGCCTGCGCCAGCGGACGTGTCGCCGCGACGTGGAGCGAGAGCAGCCCCTGCGCGAGCGTCTCGACCAGTGCGGCAAGCCGTGCACCGTCGGCTCGGACGTAGACGTCGGTGACCTCCACCCCTCGTTCGGGCGGCGGCGGATCGCCGGTGATCGTTGCCAGGCGGCCGTCGCTCGCCACGGCCTGCAGCGCGGTCGCCGCGCCGCCGGGGGCGGCGTTCACGGCGGCCCCGACGCCACCTCCACCCGGAGCTGCGTCCCGCACGCGGGCCGGCCACTGCGGATCGTGATAGTCGAGCACGACCCGCGCGCCGTAGCCGCGGACCCGCGCCGCACTGGAGGGGCCCGCCGTCGCGACCACGGTCGCTCCTTGGGCGACCGCCAGCTGCACGGTCAGTCCGCCGGTGACGCCGCCGGCGCCGTGCACCAGCACCCACTGGCCGGCCGGGGCAGGTGCGGCCGCGGTGAGCGCCTGGTCGGCGGTGAGTGCGGGCACCGGGAACGCGGCCGCTGCCTCCCACGAGACGACGGCCGGCTTCCGCGCCACCAGCGCGGCCGGCGCGAGGAGCCACTGCGCCCACGCGCCCTGGTGGCGCAGCGGCACGGGGTGGGTGAGCACCTGGTCGCCCGGTGCCAGGCTCGTCACGTCCTCGCCGACCGCGGCGACGACACCCGCCGCCGCGACGCCGAGCGCCAGCGGCGGTCGGCGGCCGACGTCCCAGTCGCCTGTCCGGACGAACTCGTCCCAGTTGGCGACCCCTGCCGCGTGCACCGAGATCACGACCTCGTCCGGCGCAGGAGACGCCGGCGCCGCGAGCTCGAGCATGCGCACCTGGCCGCCGAACGCGTCGATGCCGGCGGCTTGCATCCGTCGCATCGCCACCACCTGCGGGGATCTTCGCCTCGATCCAGGGTTGCGGTAATGGAATGCTGCTGGTCCGGATTCTGAGAAAGGCCCTCTGACCTGGGAGAATGGCGCCTCCTAGAGCTGCCGTATCCCCGACCAGAAGGGCACGTTCTCGATGCCATCCTCCCACACCCTGGACCAGCTCGACAGCTGCTTCGACGACACCCACGCGGTCGCCAACGCGGGCCTGCTACTGCCCGCCACGCTGGCCGAGCGGCTGGGCATCGAGCAGGCCGCCGACCAGGTGATCGACCTGGGCGAGCGGCCCGGCGCCGCCCATCCCGGCCGCAAGCTGCTGACCCTGGTCCACACCATGATCGCGGGTGGGGACTGTATCGACGACGCCGCCCTGCTGCGCTGCGGCGCCACCAGCCAGGTGCTCGGCCACCGCGTCATGGCCCCTCCACCCTGGGCACCTTCCTACGCTCGTTCACCTTCGGGCACGTCCGCCAGCTCGACCGGCTCACCGAGCAGATCCTGACCAGGGCGTGGGCCGCTGGTGCCGGACCCGGTGATGGGCCGATGGCCATCGACCTGGACTCTACGGTGTGCGAGGTGCACGGCTACCACAAGCAGGGCGCCGCCTACGGCTACACCCACACCCTGGGCTACCACCCGCTTGTTGCCAGCCGCGCCGACACCGGCGAGATCCTGCACGCCCGGCAGCGGACCGGGCGGGCCAACACCGCCCGCGGCACCGCCCGGTTCGTCGACGAGCTCGCCGCACGGGTGCGTCGCGCCGGCGCCAGCGGCGAGCTGACCATCCGCGCCGACTCGGGGTTCTGGTCGGCCAAGACCATCCGGGCCTGCCGCCGCCACCAGCTCCGCTACTCGATCACCGTGCGGCAGACCAAGCCGATCCGAACCGCGATCCAGGCGATCGACCAGGACGCCTGGGTCGACATCGTCTACCCCGACGGTGGCCTGGCGCAGCTCGCCGAGACCCGCTATCGGGGTGACCGGCTGGTCGTGCGCCGCACCCGCCTGGTCGGCGCCCAGGCCGAGCTGTTTCCCAACTGGCGCTACCACGCCTTCGTCACCGACCGGGTCGGCACCACTGTCGAGCTGGACGCCGACCACCGCCGCCACGGTCGAGCTCGCGATCCGTGACCTCAAGGGCGGGGTGGGCCTGCGGCATCATCCCTCGGGCAAGTTCGCCGCCAATGCCGCCTGGCTGGTGATCGCCACCCTGGCGCACAACCTGCTGCGCTGGGTCGCCGCCATCGGGCTGGGCACCCGCCAGGAACTGGTCGTGGCCAAGACACTGCGCCGCACCCTGTTCAGCCTGCCCGGCCGCCTCACCCACTCCGCCAGGCGATGGAGGTTGCATCTGCCCGTCGGCTGGCCCTGGGCACCATGGTTCGAGCTGGCGCTGGCGCGGCTGCGCTGCATCGCCTACGCCACCTGACCCACGCCACCGCTGGAACGCACCACTCCAGACCCACAGGGGTCCGCGTGAGCCTGCCCGGACGCTGGCCAGCGAGCTGACTGCGACCGCACGATCGCCTCAGACCTGCCGACACGGCCTCCCTCATGAGGCCATCAGCGTGCAGACAAGCCTCCTCCGACCGGCCCAGCCACACCCTAGCCCGTCACGAATTCCGGCGCGGTGGATTCAGGCTAAGGCCTGAAGCGTGAAGCGCGTGTAGTAGTCATCGCCGCGTGCCCGCACCGGGCGCGTGGAAGCGAAAAGCACCTCGAAGCGCGTGGGGGAAGGATCGTCCTCGGGTGGTCGGCTCACCTCGTTCTCCCGGAGCTGGAAATCACACGGTTGTGATTCTGAACTACTCACCTTACCTGGCGACGTCGTACGGGCCAAGCCCCGACCGAGATGGGGGCCAGCGAGCTTGGTGGGGCGACACACGACCGCAGTGAAGCGAGGTAGAGCGCCCGCCGCGTGCAGTCAGCGGCGCACGCGCCCCCGTACCGACAGCACCGCCAACCCCAGCAGCAGCGGCCCCGCGAACCGCAGGCCGATCTCGAGCCACTCCCCCAGCGGCGTCAGCGCCCGGTCCGGCCCGCGCAGCAGCGCGGTCGCCGAGCGCGCGCTGAACCGGATCGCACCGGGTAGCCGCCCGAGCCCGGCCGCTGGCTCGCTGGGTTGTTGCTGGTAGACCAGCGCCCCGCCGCGGCCGACGGCAGCAGGGCGGAAGCTCGGCGTCGCGTCGGGAAACCCCCAGAACGCCAGCGCAACCCCGGCCAGCACCACCACGACGACCAGCGCGGCCAGCGCGCGCCAGGCCCGCAGGGCGTACCCGGACAGCAGCCAGTAGGCCCACATAACCAGCCGCTCCGCCCTGGGGGTGCCAAGGTCGTGGCGGCGCATCTCGCACTCGCCGTAGTAGAAGTCGGCGGCGCCGGGCTCGTCCTTGGCGTCCTCGCGGCCCTTGCGCAGCTCGCGGTACAGCGCCGCCAGCCGCGCCGGTTCCAGCACTACTGGTGCCTCGGCTGGTTCTTCGACCATGCGCGATGCGGGGGGCTGGCAGGCCCGGGGATACCAGCCGGCCGCGCGCCAGCGGCCGGGGCGGCCGGCGCGCCAGTGCTGCTCCTCGGCCAAGGTCTTGCGCCGCGCCCGCCACCACCCGGTGGTGTGGGCGAACAGCGGCGCGCCCTCGATGCGCAGCCGGTCGAGGTTGTGCGCGCCCGCGAACCGGCACGCGCGCAGGTCCACGTCGGCCAGCCGCAGGCCGGCGACGTCCGCGCGCCGCACGGAAACCAACCGAGGTCGCCAGCGCTGCTGGCGTGGCCCGGGCGGCAGCCGCTGCCAAGCACGCGTGACTTGGTCCTCTTGGTCCTCAAGCTCGGGGAACGGCAATGGGACGCCGGCGAGGATGGCTGGGGCGGCAAGGTTGGCGTCGTCCAGGTCGACGGTGGCGTAACGCAGCCGCAGGTGGACGCCAACGGGGAACCGCGCCCGCCGGGCGCACAGCGTCGCTGCCGTCGCATCGAGCTGCACGCGAGCACGGAAGACCGCGCTGTCGAGGACGAGCCTCCTTGCGAGTAGCGGGCCGACCTGCGTGGGGTGCTCGAAGCTCGCTCCAGCGAACCAGGCCTCGCCCTGGAAGCGCACCCCCCCGAACCAGGTCTCGCCTTGGAAGCTCGCCCGGTCGAACTGGGCCTCGTCCTGGAAGCTGGACCCAGCGAACCAGGCCTCACCCTGGAAGCTCGTCAAGTTGAAGATGGCGCTGGCCTGGAAGCTCGTCTCGTTGAACCAGGCCATGCGTCGGAAGCTCGCCTCGTGGAACCAGGCACTGCCGTGGAAGGTCGCCACGCCGAACATGGCCACGCCCTCGAAGCGCGCCCCGTCGAACCCGGCCTCGCCCTCGAACCGCGCCGCGTTGAAGCTGGCTTCGCCCTCGAACCGCGCCCCGCTGAACCCGGCCCCGCCCTCGAAGCGCGCCCCGCCGAACCCGGCCCCGCCCTCGAAGCGCGCCCCGCCGAACCAAGCCTCACGCCGGAAGCGTGCCTCCTCGAACCCGACCCGATCCTTGAAGGTCGCGCCACCGAACATGGCCAGACCTTGGAAGGTTGCCCCGTCGAACC